>Ga0182021_10007736_pt1 | contig 12741 bp, 13 predicted proteins | sample 612E3MmetaG_FD_120493 | JGI IMG/M metagenome (GOLD analysis project Ga0182021, IMG submission 120493) | Permafrost microbial communities from Stordalen Mire, Sweden - 612E3M metaG (Illumina Assembly) | ecosystem: Environmental > Terrestrial > Soil > Wetlands > Permafrost | place: Sweden... | reverse complement strand
CGCGTTGAGCCATGCCTCCATCTGACCGAGCGCGCGCGGGTACAGCCGGTCGTCAGCGCCGAAAAAGACGACATATCTCCCCGACGCCATCTTCAACCCTTTGTTCATGGCGTCGTAGATCCCGCGATCCGGCTCGCTCAGCCAGCGTGTCACCACATCGGACGACTTCCGGATGACGTCCACGGTTCCGTCCGTCGAAGCCCCGTCAACGATCACCCATTCATGATTCCTCGTCTCGATCCGGCGAATGTCATCACGCAACGTCTCAAACAGTCCCCGCGCATTGCGCGTGACCGTGATCAGGGAAAACAATGGTGCATCAGTCGGCATGCCCGATACTTCGTCGTCTAATCAGAGATGGTCGCCAGGATGGAGAGACGCGCAGCTGTTTCCCTCAAATCAACCGGCTGAGCACAGCATAGACCGCATGTTCAACATGGCGCCAGCCCAACCGATACGCTATGCTGCGCATGAACTTGCGGGGATTCGTCAGACTCCGCGCGGCGCGCTTGATCCTGTTCGGCCAGGTCCGCCGCACCCGCTCCGCCTCCATTTCCGCCCCAGATCGCGCGATTTCAATCAGGCTGTCCAGCGCAACCGCGTCATGAAATGCGGCCCGGGGCTCCATCACCCACACATCGTGCAGGGTTCCCTCCAGCCTGCGGAGATCCCAGGCATCCGCGGTCGTGACGACCATGGGCTCATCTCGAAGTATCGCCGCCGCCGCCGCACGCGTGATCAAATAGCAGTATGCCCCCTGCAGGGCGAGATCGCTTCGCACCACCCGCATCAGGCTGTGGGACTCCGTCACACGCTGCGGCCTTCGCCGGCGGAGCAACAGCGGGTATTTTGGAGATTCTTCCAGACAGCCCAGGAGAAAAACCTCGGCGCGCCGGCCGGTCTCCGGGTCGAGCTTTTTCAATCCATCCACGATCTCTCCAAACCGGTTGTCCAACCGGATGTCATCTTCGATGACGAGTGCAGCATCGGAACTGCTATTCGTCAGATTCCGATAGATCTGGCGATGCCCTTCGGCACAGGCGATCTCGGTCAGTCCCAATGGGCGCCCGAGCCAGGCTGTCGCTCGCTCCTGAACCACCAAGGCCTCCAACTTCCCGGACGGCGATTCCTTCGCATCCAGCCCATAGACGTATTCGAATGCCAGCCCCAACCGTTTCGCCTCCGAATCGAAGTGAGCCCGCCGGTCGGCAGACCGGGGCAATGTCAGGCAGAATACATCGAATCTCATGGCAGATTCATCACCGCTTGATGCCCAGATGACCGGCAACCCGGCCGGGCATCCCGCGGATGAAGTCATACAGTCTCTGCACATGCCGGTGAACCCCGGGAGCTTTGATTTCGAGGGTCACTCTGACCAGCCAACGGAAACTGATGTCAGGATTGCGCAGGCCTTCCCACCAAGACCGTCCAAGGACGTGCCATGCCTGCTTCGTCTCGCCCGCCGCCTGATATGCCCCAGCAATCCGCGTTCTCCTGATCACAGTCCCTGCCGAGGCAAGGTCGCGGTAGGCCGGACCGAATCCCCGCGCCGCGCGCCCGAGGAAAGCAATCGCCAGATTCTCACGATCAATCACGGACCTCGTGCTCCAGTATCCTCCCGCATGCTGACGATACACCGCCATCACCTCCGGCAGGTATTTGATGGGTCCCTGCGCAGCACCCATCATGTTGATGGGCCAGTCACCTACTTCCACACCATAATACCACTCCGGAAATGAGCTGACACTGTTCCGCCGATGCATCATCGAACACGCCAGGATGTCGTTTCCCAGCCAGACATCCTTCTCCAAGAGTGTGGTTTTCTTCCCTTCCGGATGATAAACTTGCGGTGGTTCGCGTGAATCTTCCCAAACTATCAGCCCATTGTGGCAGCAGGCGCTATATTCTGGATGCGTCTCAAGAAAGTCCCGCTGCCGCTGCAGCTTGTCCGTTGAGGTCCAGTAATCATCCCCGTCCAACATCGCGACATAACGCCCCTCCGCCGCCATCCACGCCCGCGTCACAACGGATCCGTCGCAAAGGTTGCGCTCCGAGAGGAAAAGCCGGATCCGCCCTGGGTTCGCTCGCTGGTATGCTTGGACGATCTCCCTTGTGCGATCCGTGGAGCAGTCTTCGCTGATCAGCAATTCAAAACCGAAGCGGGTTTGCTGCGCCAGCACACTCTCGATCGCCTGCGCGATAAACTTCTCGTGATTATAGGTCACGAGCAGGACACTGACGTCAGGGGTGGACATCAAAGCAAAAGGAGAACGCCGTCGTCACCGCGCACCACGTCGGGAAAAACACCGACCTGTCTCCACGTTTGCAACATTCCACCTCAGTTCAAAAGGGTGATGTCCACGATCTGATGGCACGCGTCGGGAACCAGGTTATTGTAGGCCCTAACATCAATGCGACGCCCGGTTTCAAACAGCCGGGCCAGCGCATCGGCCGAATATTCCGGGCGATCGCCCGCCCGATTAGCGAAGATATCCTGGACTCTATTCATCGGGTTGCAGAACGTAACCGATTGGTCAAAAGACAGAAGCCAGGGATGCGATTTGCGGAAATCCTCGACGTGCGCCGCCATCTGCGCTTCCAATGTGTTGGGATTGGAGAAATCCAGTCTGGCGATGAGCCTTGCGATCTCCCCCTGACGGTAGATTGAGCTTGAAACCTCCAGGGGATAGTCAAGGCCACCGCCGATCTCCGTCCATTTGAATTTAATTACATTACCGGATACTGGCAGATAGGAAGGGAATCGCACGGAAATATCGAGCGGATAACAATAATTGATGTTCGTTCCCGCCTGAAGGGAGAACCCCAGCGCGGTCTTCTCGCGCTCCAGCGCATCAGCAGCGTCCGACAGGCGGAAATCGCGGACGAAGATATTGTCATCCACCAGGAAGAGCGTGTATCGATGGGCGGATTGTGGAGAGGCGCCGATTCTCAGCGCCAGACGACCCCATTTTGACGATGGGATGCCCAGCAAGTCGTACATATTCCACCTGAAATCCGTCTGGGCGATGAAATCAACACCCCGGTATTCAGCTTTGAGCCGGTCATATTGACTCAAGAACAGCCCCGAACTCCCCGTGAAGATCACTTTGAGCATGACCCGTGCAGGGTCCGCGCAATGCAGGAGAAATGACCTCAGCGTGGCGTCCAGCTGCATTGCCCGGTCTTTGCTGAAAACGATGCCAATCACGGGCGCTGGACGATCAGGTGACATTTGGCTTTCACTTGATGGGTGGTCCTTCAGCAGACTGCGGAGCCTTCATTCGTTCAGCAATGGATGCCGCATTTTCGACTGCTAGTCTGATGATGCTGCAGATCAGTTCGATGTCCCTGAGCTGAACAGCCGTTCCCGTGGGCAGCGTCAGCACCCGTTGGCACAGTCTTTCTGTGTTGGGAAGCAGGGCGCCTGCATCGGGATAAAGTGAGCGGTACGGCTCCATGCGGTGGCAGCCCGGATAGAAGTAACGCCGCGCCCAGACATTCTCCGCCTGCAGCAGGCGATGAAGGAGATCGCGCGACACCCCAGCCACCGTTTCATCGATTTCAAGGACGATATACTGGTAGTTCGATGCTCCCCTGGTGGCATCGTGTTGCAGCAGCGTCACCCCGGGAATCCCTTTCAGCCTGAGGGCATACTGCTCATGGTTGCTGCGGTTTGTGGAGATGAATTCGTCCATGCTTTCCAGCGAAGTGAGCCCCATCGCCGCGGCCACCTCGGACATCTTTCCGTTGGTCCCAAGACAGTCTACTTCATCATAACCGACGAATCCGAAGTTCCTCGTCCTCCTGAGGTGCTCCGCCAGCGCGGTGTCGTTCGTCGTCACGGTCCCGCCTTCAAAGCTGTTGATGAACTTGGTCGCATGAAAACTGAACACCTCGGCGTCACCGAACCCGCCGACCATCCTGCCCTCTCGGCTGCAACTTAGGGCATGGGCCGCGTCGAAAAGCAACCGGAGCCCATGCCGGTGCGCGATCGCCTCCAGCGAGGCGGTGTCGCACACACCGCCCCAGAGATGCACCGCCAGGATTCCCGTTGTTCGGGCCGTGATCAGTTCCTCAACCCTGACCGGGTCGATCATGTGCGTTTTGGGATCAATATCGCAGAACCTGGGTGTGATGCCCCGCCACTGGAGTGCATGGACCGTCGCGACAAAGGTGAAGGAAGGCACAATGACCTCTCCCTGCAATCCCAGCGCACGGACCGCCATTTCCAGCGCGATCGTCGCATTGCACATCGCGACGCAATGCCGGACGCCAACCCGCCTGGCCACCACCTCCTCAAACTCCTGGAGATAGGGCCCATTGTTGGTCAGCCACCGGCGGTCGAGAAGATCGTTGATCCGCTCCATCAGGCGGACCCGGTCGCCGATGTTGGGGCGCCCCACATGCAGCAGCTCCGCGAAGGCCGGTTGGCCACCGAACAATGCAAACTCATCGATCCCGGTCTTTTCCATTGTTCTATTCACGACTGTCCTCGCTTTTTTACGATAATGCGCCCGCCACGACGGCACCACTCGGCTCAGGCCGGGGGTTTTTCCATTATCCAAGACCGGTCACCGGTAGCAATCCCACCTTTCATCGCGGTCCAAATCCCTCCAAGGCCCTTCTCTCGAACATCTCGCGAGTGAATTCCATCCGAACAATCATCCTTTTCAAGGAATCATTGTAATATACCGCCATCTGAACGAACCCGGTCCGACGGGCCAGGGCAAGAGAGGCCCTGTTCTCCTCACCGATAAGGCCGTAAATGGTCTGTACACTCATATGGGTGAAACCGAATTCAACTATCCGCGCAATTGTGTCGTCGGCCCTGCGGCTTCCCCAGAACTTCATATCGCCGATAAAAATATGCACCTGGGCTTCCGCAGGCGTAATGTCGGTAAAAAACACGTTACCAATATACCTGCCATCTTCACTCAAACAGATGGCAAACCGCAGTTCATTCTCTCTCTTCAGCGCATTTGCAAGCCATTCAGTCTCTATCTCCGGAGTGATATGTCGATCCGGCTTTGAACCGGTGTACCTCCAAATTCTGGGGTTGTTCCTCCATTGGTAGGATATCAAAGCGTCTTCCATGACCAATGGTCTGATATAAACCGAGCTATTCACTGGAATTAATTGGATATAGTCAAGAGTCAGGTCGCATTGCTCACCTGCTCGAACTCACTGGAGCGATAGGCTGGGAAATACCTCCGGTGCTGAAGGCCCGTCGAGAGCCAACTGTATTTTTCACTGTCAAACACCCTTCCGCAGAAATAGACGTCGCGGGTTCCGGAACTCCATCCTTCCTTGAAGAAGCCGAGCCCATCGCTTCGCTCGACGGTTCCTGCTGTCCCTCCGAAACAGAGCCAGCGCAGGCGCGGTGCAAAAGCCTCCCAAGCATGCCACATGAACCCATAAGAAGCGCATGCCTGATAACCCTCGGATGAATAGGCAGAGAGATGATAATAGGCGACGTTGTTTTGCACCATCCAGCTGATCAATCCGATCGTCTTGCCGTCCATCTCCGCTCGGAAAAGTTGCAAGCTTGGCGAGGAAAGAAGAGCCGCAAATGCTCCTGGTGAGAACTGGAGCAATCCCTTGATACGATGCCGCTCGACTAGCTCTCCATACAGGCAACACCACTCCGCCAGATAGGCCAGGGGCGCATCGCACTTGGTGATGGTGATATTGCGCAACGCACGCCGCACGTATCGTTGATGGTGTTTCGAGACAACCAAAGCAGGATCAAGGCTCAAATCGGCGACATAATGTTTCTTGAATACGTAACAGCGATCGGGAAACAGCATCTTCAGCGAATCCGGCGTGGCGTCTGCAAACGGGTCCGTCACCAATGAGACGGCCACTCCGTCCTTCTCGATCTCTTTCAGATCGTCCGCCAGCCCGTCCCAGTCGGCGCAACAGAAGAAGGGGTATGGCCCCATGAAGTCATGGCCCGTGCCGTCAGGCAGCGGTCGCCGGAGAAGCCAGCCGCCACTTTTCTTGAGTTCAACAGGCATACCCCACTCCGACAAGGATCGGGCATACTGTTCGGAAGCATAGCCGGTTGACATATTACTGAACTCGCACACCTCGCTGGGTTGCGGCGGTTTTGTCGAGATACCTGCGCTGGGTTCCTGGCTCTGAAAAAGTGCCCTGATCCTTCATCCGGCCGCCATCGAGCCGGTAAGGTCTGTCACAGTCTTTCACGGTCGAAAGCAGGTGGGCAATCAACAAGCTTTTGCCGCACTCGATTGAGCGCCAATGCCATGGTTCCGTCCCGTCCGCCTCAGACACGCCCTGACGTCCTCCATGAAATCGCTGCTGCGCGCGCACGGAGCAAACCCACAGTCCGGCTGACCGTTTCCCATCGGCGGTGCGGTGAGAGCACCCCCGTCTCCAGATACCAGACGGTTGCGAGATATGCGGTCCCGCCAAGAACCAGGGACAACGCCAGCGCCAGGTAGGGTTGGCCGCCGGCGAGCAACCTGCTCAATCCTGCCACACCAAGCCATGCCAAGGCTCCAGTGGCGGGTGAGAGGTACGGCGCCCATTCGGCTCGCAGCGACCGTGACAACCCCAACAAGCGGCGGCTCCAGATGCTCTGGAGCAGCACTGCCGGAATCTTCCACAGGGCGGCCCAGCATACGCCCATATAGCCCAGCCATGGGATGAGGATGAGGTTCGACAAAACCGTGAGCACACTCGCGGAGGTCTCGGCAACCACACTCGCATGGATGCGCCCGACCGCATAGGTGGAGAACGTATAGATGATATTCTGTGCGTTGACCGCATACACAACACAGAACATCACCAGCGGAAGATAGGCGTGGCGCGCAAAATCCGCGCCGGCCATGAGCGTCAACAACGCAGATCCCCCGAGGATCAGAGCCACGTAGACCGGCCAGCTTCCTGCCGCCACAAACCAGCGCATGCGATCCTCCACTCGCGCGATGGCGCTGCCGCTCTTCTCGCCTTGCGCGGCCAGCGTGGGGAACAGGAAGTAGGAACAACTCGCGAAAAAGACATGGACCTGCCCTGCGATGCGTTGCGGCAGGGTGATGTAGGGAAGCGGCGCGCTCCCCAAAAAGTAGTTGATGACCAAGTTGCCGGCATTGTTGGCGATCGCGCTCATGGTATCGCCCGACCAAGCCCAAAGCCCGAATCTGGCCAAAGGACGGAGTTCCGCCTTCCGCCACACGGGCAGCACCCACCCCCCCAGCAACTGGCGCGTCAGCAGCCCATCCGTCGCCAGCCAGACAATGGAAACTGCAATGTTCACGAGCGCCACGGATGCCATGGTCTGGTAGCAGACCAGGACAAACAACCGCGCCAGGTTTCCAAACAAACCAAATGCGAACGACGTGTAGGCGACCAGATCGAACCGCTGATGCGCCCCGTAAACCCCACGCAGCGTCGCCGCTCCCTGGTCCACGACAAACCCCACCGCGCCGAGGACCACCACCCACCAGGCGTCGTCCCGGTAAGAGGCGTCGAGCCGCGACCAGGAAAACAGGTACGGAAAGGCCGCCACGGATGCCAGCGCCAGAGGCAACGCCACCCCCAGACTGGCAAACAGCACGGTGCCAAGGACGGCGCGCGAGGTGCTCCAATCGCAGGCGGCGCTCAGGACGGCGAGCCGTTGCACTGCGGCGCCGCGGAATCCGCCCACTCCTGCCACGTCGAACCAGCCAAGAATCATGCCCGCGGTCACGAAGAAACCGGCGCGGGCAGTCCCCAGATAGCGGATGGTCATCCCCGCGAACAGCAACCCCAGGACCAGCGTGATGACCTGGGTCAAAACGCTGAACACGCCATTCTTGATCGCGCGCTGTAATAACATGAAAAGGCCGCAACTCTGTTATTGGGGATTACCCATTGAAGTGACAGGCCTGCACGTAGCGCGGAGCTGCAGCCCGCGTTTCCTGCGCTCGGATGTGCAGGCAAAAACACCGCATTACATCACGCCCGGGACTGTCCCTCCATTTTGCAATGTTCAGCAAGAGCAGGGAACTGAAAGCCACTCCATCCACCGCCGGGCCACGTGTTCCTCGAGATGCTCTTTGTATTGATCGGAAGCCATGAAGACGCGGGCCGCCTCACGATACTGGGTCCACCGCCTCTCGGGCATCTCGGCCAGATGATTCCACAGAAGCTCCGGCCGGGCAAAGCTGCGATAGTCGATGAAGCATTCGGCCGGAACAAAGTCCTCAATATCCGGCGCCCCTAGATAGACCGGAACAGCCCCCGATCGAAAGGCATCGAAGACTTTTTCGGTGACATAGCCCGGGTAAGCGGCGTTCTCGATGGCCAGGGCAAACCGGCATTCTCCGAGGGCTGCCAGCTTGTCTTCACACGGAGCAGGCCGGTTGGAGAACTCGACCGGCCGGCGATACCAGGCACACTGACCCGCCAGTGTGTGCTCCCAGTCCGTGCCACGAAGCACGAACCCAGGCATTGGGCCAAAACGCCGGGCCAGCTCCAACCGTACTCCATAGAGGTTCCTCATCCGCAGGGATGGCTCCCGAAACCGCCGCCAGCGCGATCGCAGGACAGCAGGTAGGTTTCTGAGCCAGGATCGCGGCCCAATCCAGGCACCCTTGAACCCGGCAACCCAACCCACGATGCGCCGTTCGACCCAAGGGCGATCCGCCGCCAGGACCGGAGCCGGACAGGGATAGAGGTACGGATGCCCCTCCACGCCGGGAGCCAGCCGGGATAAACTTCCGCGGAACAGGCAGGCGTGACGGAACGGCGCGCTGCGCCTGGGCAGGTCCTCGTAGAATCTGCTGGCCACATTGGGAGACTCTCCCGAAACGAGCAACCCCGGCTTCACGCCGACCTGTACCAATTCCGGCAGGAAAGGGGTGAACTCGGTCGACAGACTCGCCGCCTGTCGGAATGACGGCCGCTCCGCGAGAAACACGTCGGCGGTCAGCACGCTCCAGCCGCGTTCCTGCGCACACTGCGCGAAACGGGACAAGAGCGTCCCTCTCGTGTTACGCGCCTCATATTCGGGATCCAGAATGCAATTCCGCACGAATTGCGGCTCCTGGGCATCCAGCACGACGTAATCACTTCCGTCCATGGCTACCGCTTCTCACCCGTTGGCGCCGTCCATCGCGCAACAAGTCGCCGGAGCTTCTGGCGGACCCTCGTCACCAGCGCCGGGCCGGCGAAGACCGTTTCTTGGTCCCAATCATCGGCTGAGGCGTGCCGCTCCACATCCGGCGGGTGCCGGAGCGGAAAGGGGATCGGCACGGCGGGAACGTTGCTGAACGGCGAATCTCGGTTGAACGTGTGCGAGGCCTCGTCGCCATGGCCCACGTTTCGGACCAGATTCACCTCGGGCACGACGCAAAGCCCACCTGCGAGCCAGATCGCAAGAACGAGTTGATAGTCGAACGTATCGATTCGGCGTTGATAGGTCTGGTCGAAAATGCGCCTCCAGTAACGCACGGCATGCCGGTTCTCCAGGATGCGCTCCAGCCAGCCGGTCCGCCGGAGCTCCGGCCAGCGTTTCATCTGAAAATCATATTGCTGCCAGGTCCGGCGCCACGCCGCCCAGCCCCATGTCTGGGGATATCGGGAGAAATGATAACTGTATGCCGTGCCGTTGCGGCCGAACTGGAAATTGTCGCCCCCGATGACAAACACCCTCGGATCGTCCCGGTAGCGTTCCAGCAACTCCGCGCAGAACCGGAAGAACGAGGGGTCCGGCACACAATCGTCCTCCAACACAATCACCTCTTCTTCCTGGGAAAAGAACCAGTCGCAAGCAGTGGCGACCCCCCCACCGGCTCCTAGATTCTTCTCCGAATACTGAGTGCGCACCTCGCAATCCCAATCCACATTCCGTTCGACAAGCGCCCGGGCAGCCTGGCAAAGCGCTGCATCCTTCGGGTGGGTTGGCCGGGGCCCGTCCGCCGCCACCATCAGTTTGCGGGGCCTGACCCGGGCAATCTCCGCCAGCACCCGCGCCGTGTGCTCCGGCCGGTTGAAGATGACCAGCCCCACCGGCACATCAAAGGAATCCTGACCAAAATCGCTTTCTCTATTCACTCTGTTTCAATCGGGGATCAACACTGCAGGGGAGAACAGCCGCAACAGCATCACGATGCAACGTCCCGACCATCGTCCCAATCCGAACCTGCCGGAGAAAAAAGCGTCTCCCACACGCAGCCAGTTGCTCCCGAATACGACGCCCATCAGCCTGAGACGCCATGATTCTTGATCCAGCCGGGGTGAATGCCGGGCAAAGTCGAACCCCCGTCTGCGCTGTGCCACTTCTGCGCGCGCATTGGAAAGCGCACGCCAGTAGGTTCCGTAGATGGCCTGGCGCAGCCTCCACGGCATGATCCCGTAGACGAGCTGCCCCGACTGCCACCACCAATCGCCGATCAGCGGCCTGAACCGGGTGAAATGGAACAGGATCAGCGGCTGCCCGTCGATGCGGAGACAACCGGCGGCTTCCCGGCTGGCAGGCGCGTCCACCGGCACCCACTCAACCTTGTGAGCGAGCCAGTTCCACGGTGCCAGATTGACGCCCGCCTGGCCGAGAACGAGCACCGCCGGGCCGAACCGCCCGGGCCAGTCATCAAGGTACTTCTGATCGGCGTACTTGCCGCCTTCGAAGCGGTCATGGCACCAGGCCAGGCAACGCTCGCGCCAATCGTCAAGGCAGGCCGTCCCCGCGGCATCGTTGCGGAAGGACAGGATGCCGAGATTGAACCGTCCGTTGCGTTCAGCATGGCGCAGCCAGGTTGGGAACCGGTGCTCGGTCACAAGCACGCTTGCACCCGCGGCGTCCATCGCGGCGAATATGGGCGCGGGCGGCCCGAAGAAGAACATGTCGGCATCGATGTAGGTCAGACGCTCGATTTCCGGATGCGACGCCAGCAGCCATCGAGGCCAGCACGGCGAAAGCGTGAAGTAATACTCAATGCGTGAGCGCCCCGCCTTTGCCGCGGCGAGTGCGCGATCCCCCGCCTCAAGATCCGCCAGCGACACAATCTTCAAACCCGGCTCACCGAGTTCACACAGCAGATCCGCTGTGAACTCATCGAGCGCCAGCACCCACAACATGGCCCCGTCGTCGTGCGCCGCGAGCGACCGCCACAGCGCCAGCCCCTGGGCCAGGTAATTCCGGTCAAAGTAGGTGCAGTAGTGGTTGGTCACGGACTGGAGCAGTTTAACGTACGCTGTAGCCGAGAACGCGAACGTAGCTGCGAGCGTGAGCGAGCGGAAAGGACCTCCACTCGCCCGCCCCGAGCGACGTCGAGGGGCTCACGCTCGCGGCCACACTTTTTATGAAACCGCTCTGGCCTGCATGTCTCTTGACGCAGCGGCGCCGCAAACAAAAGTGGAGGGGGCTGCGCCGTTAGCGCCGCCCAATTCCCTGGCGGTGACGGCCTGCCAGCCGGAGCTTTAGCGAAGGCTGGCCCACCGCCTCCAAGAGAATCGTCGCGCGCCGCTGCGGATTGAACAGGCAGTAACTACATTTCGGTCATTGCCATGGTCATCATCCAGCGCCCGGCAGCCGCGCCGGAAACAAAACCCACAATGGCCGATCTCCCAAGCGGGTCGGTCGAATTCGACAAGCCACCGCCGTGTTGCGTCGCCCCGCCGGGGCCTGGCATAGCTTCGCCCCGTCGCTTCTGTGCAAAGCGGCCAGATCATGTATGGAACCTTGCCAGCACTTCCGAGTTTTCTACTTCCTGCTCTTCGGGCCGACCAACGCAACGAGCATGGGCATGATGGCCTTGAGCCGCTGCTGCCACAAGAAAACATAGCCAGACTCCATCGCGGCCATATTCCGGCTTGCCCCGTCCGGGGGAGCGCGCCTTGCTCACAGAGTCGATCCGTATGCCCGACCCCCTTTCCGCCCACCTCAAACGTCTCATTGTGGAGACCCTTCGCCTTGAAGACGTGAAACCCGAGGACATCCAAGATGACATGCCGCTCATAGGATCGGGCCTTTCGCTGGATTCGATCGACGCGGTCGAACTCGTGCTGAAGTTCGAGAAAGAGTTCGGGATCAAGATCCGGAGCAGTGAGGAGTCGCGGCAGGCGCTCGCAAGCGTGGCGAGTCTTGTCGCTTTCATCCGCCAGCATGCCGACCCGGCGCGGTTGCCACCCCAGGCCTGATGCATTCTGCCGCGGCGGAGCGACAGTCAACCCCAGACCGTCTTATAGGAGATCGCAGAGGGCGCAGAGACCAGAGGGGAAAGAGGGTAGGGGCGCGATCTTGTCGCGCCCTTCAAAGGGACGCAGCAAGCCTGCGCCCCTACTGGACTCACCCGCCTCGCGGCATAGGAAGATCATGAGAAAAAGGAGGGTTCTGGGAGATTGCACTGCAGAGGGCGCGGAGACCAGAGGGGAAAGCCGAAACCTGAAAAGCTGAAAGCTGAAACCGGACGGCCCGATCTTCTTACAGAAAGGAACCAAGAGCGGATCGGGATTTGCCATCCTCTCCGGCCTTCGTGTTCTTCGTTACCTTTTGTTGAGCGAATTCGCATTCCGACCCTCTGCTTCCTCCGCGCCCTCCTGTGAAAATGGTTTGGATTTGGTTCTGGCTCTGCCACGTTTGGATCCATGCGGGTTAGCACAGTGCATACTGGCGACGATGATTCCGTGCGACTGGCGGCCTGGGGGGGCCTGACCCCGCTGGGCGACGCCGGGGCGACGCTGGCTGCGTTGTTACGCGGCGGGCGGGCGCTCCGTGCGGTCTCCGTGCTGGGCAGG
>Ga0182021_10007735_pt1 | contig 12742 bp, 12 predicted proteins | sample 612E3MmetaG_FD_120493 | JGI IMG/M metagenome (GOLD analysis project Ga0182021, IMG submission 120493) | Permafrost microbial communities from Stordalen Mire, Sweden - 612E3M metaG (Illumina Assembly) | ecosystem: Environmental > Terrestrial > Soil > Wetlands > Permafrost | place: Sweden... | reverse complement strand
TGACTTTGAGGTGTTCCATACTGATCCTGACAGTGGCTTTTCGTTCAATTTTAGGCGCTGTGCCCGGTGAAGGCGGGGTTGAATCGGAAAGTGAAAAATTAAGAGTCGCGCCGTAAGGATTCATATTCATCTGAAACTGGTCTGAAAATACATCAGGAAATTCGCTCATATCATGCCTCCAACAATTGACTTGAAAATAATATAACCGGCATCATTATGTTAATGGGTAGGAACCCAACTGTCAATCAGGTGAAAGCCGATAGCTGACTGCCTCCTATATTTGAAACGATAATCTTAAGTGATATAATACGCAAAGAAGCTACTTTCAGAATTTTAAAGGGGTAAACCTATTGTATACGGCACCGCGCGGCACAACTGATATTCTCCCGGAAGAACAAGCCTATTGGCGCTCTATCGAACAGAAAGCGGCTTACATTTGCCAGCTTTACGGCTACGAACGCATTGAATCCCCCATTTTTGAAGATACCCGACTTTTCACACGTAGTGTCGGTGAAGGCACGGACATTGTCGAAAAGGAAATGTACACCTTTAACGACCGCGGCGATAATAGCATCACGCTCAAACCGGAGGGCACGGCTTCTGTTTGCCGGGCTTATCTGGAACATGGTTTTCAGAATCTGCCCCAACCGGTGAAACTCTACTATTTTTCTCCCATTTTCCGCTACGAAAGACCGCAGGCAGGCAGATTCCGTGAACATCATCAGTTCGGTTGCGAAGCTATCGGCGAAGCTGATGCGTTTCTGGACGCCGAAGTTATCGATATGTCATGGCAATTTCTGCATTCATTGGGATTAATAAACACGCTGCTTTTTATCAATAGCATAGGCTGTCCGGAATGCCGGCCCAAATACCTGGAAGTCCTGAGAACCTATTTTAACGGGCATGTCAATGAACTTTGCCCCGATTGTAAAACACGTCTGGAACGCAATGTTTTACGTTTGCTCGATTGTAAACAACCGGGTTGTCAGCAGGTCGTCAACCAGGCGCCGAAGAGCATCGACTATCTCTGCCTGCCCTGTGCCGATCATTTTCAGCAGTTGAAAAATTATCTGGGTATTCTGGATATACCATTCGAGGTTAACCAGAGACTGGTTAGGGGATTGGATTATTACACGCGGACGGTTTTTGAAATTCAACCTGAAGAAGAAAAATCCCAGAGCACGATTGTCGGTGGCGGACGATACGACGGGCTGATTGAGATGTTGGGTGGGAAACCAACCCCCGGTATCGGTTTTGCAACCGGTATTGAAAGAATAATTTTAAACCTGAAACGCCAGAATATTCCTATCCCGCCGGTACCTGCGCCGCAGGTTTTTATTGCTTGTCTTGGGGAAGCCGCCCGTAGCGAAGCGATGAAACTCACCGCATCATTAAGACGCAACGGTATCGGTGTTATTTCCACAACTTCAGCTAAGAGTTTAAAGGCGCAAATGCGGCAGGCTAATAATTTAAAAATCTCGCGGGCAATCATTATCGGCGACGACGAAGTAAAAGCCGGAACGGCGATTCTGCGGGATATGACCACATCTCAACAGAGCACGGTGACACTCTCCGAATTACCGGGTTTATTAAAGTAATTCGATAGATTTACCAACAGTAAAAAATGTGTTTCCCAATACTCCATGCAAATAGTCGCAATAGCAACTATTTGTAATACTACTTTTACTTATAATAACAAAAGGCGTAAATGAAGTTATTTTCATTTTAATTCCTTCCGGAGAAGAACATAATTTCATTCTGGATAAAGAATGATATTAAATAATATGGGGGATACGAAGAGGGATTTATCGGCTAATCTACTTTTTCTAAAAACCGGTAATAATGACAAATCTTGCTTAATACCCTGGAGGCTGCTTCTACGCCCGAATAAACCGCAATTCCGGCTGCAGTTAGTATTTTCCTAGCGGCTCTTACCGCTTCTATAGTGTCGGAATGACCGCCGGTAAAAAGCGCCACTACTATCGGTTTATTCAGGGAATCAACAGCCGCGCAAAGTGCATAGGTAGACTCAGTAATATTCTGCGTGAGCTCAGGCGTATGGCCTCCGTAGACGTCGATCGCCATATGGATCAGAATAATATCTGTTTCCGAATCCGCATCCACGATAGGCAAACCCTTGAGGTAGAATTCGGTGGCACCTTCCATCCCGATCTTAGGCTCGACAGGATTTCTCACTCCGGCTCCGGCTTCAGGTATAACCTGCAGTAATCTCCGACGGGTTTCGGCGCTGAATGGCGGTACTTGCAGACCAGCGCGTTCACAAATATCGGTTGCCACGACCCCGATGCCGCCACCTCTCCCGATTATCGCCACGCGACGCCCCCGGGGTTTTTTAACTCGCATTAACCCTTGAACGATATCCGCCACTTCGTCCATGGTCTGTGCCGGAATGGCGCCCGTTTGTTTGAAAAACGCATCCCAGACTGTTTTTACGCCGGTCATTGAAGCGGTGTGAGATATTGCGGCACCGGCGCCGTTTTCTGTTAAGCCGGCCTTAACTATGACCAATGGTTTTTTCTCAACACACTTTCCGGCGGCAGTAAAAAACCGGGGACCGTTGTTTACGCCCTCGACGTAAATCGCCACGATCTTTGTCCCGGCATCCTGTGTCACGTATTCCAGGAAATCAGTGGCGTCAAGGTCGGCGGCATTGCCATAACTGACCACTTTGTTAAAATACAGATCCACATCCTGGCACAGGAAAACTAACCGGGATGCTTCTGCTCCGGATTGAGAGATGAAAGCTACTCCACCTTTTTCTTTGGGGAAATCTTCATCGAAGGTCATACCGGACCGGGGGGAATATATTCCCATACAATTCGGACCCAATAACCGGATCCCTCCCTGTTTGGCGATCTTTGTTATTTCAGCTTCGAGTTGTTTGCCGGCTTCGGTGCCGGTCTCACTAAATCCGGCGGCGTAACAGTGCACAAATTTCACACCTTTAGCAACGCAATCCCGCATTACATACGGAGTAAAACGGGCCGGGATATTCAAGATAGCATATTCAACGGGATACGATATTTCACCGATGCTGGAGTAAGTTTTTAAGCCGAGAATGGAATTTACTTTCGGGTTAACCGGGAAAATATTGCCTTTATACCCGAAGTTCAGCAACCGGCCAACCCAACCCGTTTCCGGAGCATCGGCAGAGGCGCCAATGATCGCGATCGAAGCGGGGTGAAACATTCTTTCAAGCGATTGATCTGTCTTTGCTCTCATAGCGCTGGATGCCTCTTTAGAATCAAATTATTCCTCAGTCAGTATTACACTTACATCAGAATAGTGTCAACCTTTTCATTTTGTTCCCGCTTCTCTAAAAAATACTTTAATATGTGAATACACTACGGGTATAATTAATAGCAGGTGAGTTATACCGGAGGAAATTTTCCATGGCAAATCTTAATCCCCAGGCCGAAGAATTAAATAATATTATAAAAAACAGCAACCCGACTGTTTATGAGTTGTTATCAAAAAAGGGTAAAGCAATATATTTTCCGCGGAAAGGAATTCTCGCTCAGGGGATGGCGGCTAAAGATAAGGAAATCAATGCCACCATAGGCACAGCCTATGAAGATAATGGTAAACCGATGGTCCTGCCCAGTGTTGCCTGCCACCTCGAAATCGATAGTAAGGATGCGTTTCCTTATGCCCCAAGTGAAGGTATCAGACCGTTGAGAGAAAAGTGGAAAGAATTGATGATGGGAAAAAATCCCTCGTTGGGCACCAGGGAATTCAGCCTGCCGGTAGTTACTTGCGGCGTTACCCATGGGTTGAGCATGGTGGGATACCTTTTCACTTCGGAAAGCGACAAGATCATCGTCGCCGACCTTTATTGGGAAAATTATGACCTGGTATTTACCAATGGATATGGAGCAAAACTCAAATTCTTTAACTTCTTTAAAAACAATTCGTTTGATATTGATTCATTCCGGAAAGTGATTAACCAAAAACCCGTCGGAAAGAAAATCGTGCTGCTGAATTTTCCCAATAATCCTTCCGGCTATACCCCTACAATCGAAATGGCAAAAGAAATAATCAAAGTGTTAACGGACGCGGCGCAAGCCGGTAATAAGCTGGCGGTTATTTTGGATGATTCCTATTTCGGGCTCGATTTTGAAGACGGGATTTTTACCGAATCCCTCTTCTCCCAATTAGCGCACGCTCACGAGAACCTGCTGGCCATTAAAATGGATGGCATTACCAAAGAAGAATATGCATGGGGTTTTCGCGTTGGATTTGTGACTTATGGTATCAAGAATGGCAATGCCGGTTTATACAAAGCTCTGGAAGACAAGACGGCAGGAGCGGTCAGGGGCAATATCTCCAACGCTCCTCATTTATCACAATCCCTCCTTCTTAGCGCAATGCAGTCCGGAACCCATGCCAGAGAGAAAGAGAGAAATAAACAGAAATTAAAAGAGCGTTATATGAAGGTAAAAGAAACCCTCAAAGCTCATAAGGAATACGAGCAGTATTTTGAAGCTTTACCATTTAATTCCGGATATTTTATGTGCGTCAGGATAAAAAATCAGGATATAGAAAAAGTCTGGGACTTGTTGCTGAAAAAATACAGTACCGGCGTAATCTGTTACGGTGAAAAAAATTTATTGAGGATTGCGTTTGCTTCAACGCCCCTAGATAAGATTGAAAGCTTGTTCGATAACATTTATTCCGCGTGTAAAGATTGTGCGGTCTAAGAAAAATTGATAGCGAATATTGATTGAAGGAGTTTTACGATGGCCGACCGTTACGATATCAAAGTGAAAGTGATTTCTCAAAAAGGTACTTGCGGCTTGGGGCATAAGGTCGGGGATGAGTGGCTGATAACCGGTAAAACTCCGGAAGGAATTTGCCTCACAGCTTTTACAGCGCTATTCCCGAATGTCAGGATGTTGATGTACGGCGGTTCGTTACCCTGGGAATCTGATAAGGATGCCACGACCGCCTGTTGCCCGGATGCTGCCAATCCGGTGGTATTTGAGATAAGAAGAGTCAAGAAATAAATCCTCACTTTATCATCCCGGACCTGATGCCGTTGGTTCTGAACATATAGCTGTCTCTTAACCCGTGTGATGCTCTGCTGCTTTTCTATATATGAGTAGCAGGCACCGCCCGTATTCTCAACTGCACGAAAAAATGCATTGAGTCTGATCGGAATCCGTCAAATTACCCCGGAAAATACTCGAGTTTGTAAAATAGTCAGCTACATTATCTTCGATTCGCGAAAAAGATACTTCCGATTACGACTGCCAAGGAACAATTTTCAGCGATGAACCGTCAAGGAGTTCGATTCTCATATTTCAAATTGTTTAGAAAATATTTAGAAATATTACAGAATATTTATTCTCTTGTGCGTTTCTCTATCCTAGAATGTTAAGCAGAGGAAAGAACATGGCGATGAACTGGCAAAACTTAAATAAACCCGAAAATGTCGATAACAAATCCCCGGACGTGATAAAGAAAGAACCTGCGTTAAGAGTAATTCAAATTTTGCAGAAAGCGGGATTTTGTGTCTATCACTCTGATGACCAAGACGAAGATCTGATATTCGTTGTGCCGGTTACCACTGACGCGTGTTTCCCTCATAGTTTATTCAGTAGAAACTAGGTCGCTCCGTCACAAATATATACAAGGTTTGTTCTTCTTCCTCGATAGAAGCAGAAATGGATATGTTGTCGAATATGGTTAGCAAGCAACCAGGAGGGAAATAATGATTCAGCGTCCTTTGATTCTGGCAGTGGATGACGAGCCGAACATCCTGAAAATGATTAGCGTCAACTTGTCGTTAGAGGGATATAAGATCATCACTGCTTCGGATGGCGAATCGGCGTTAACGCTCTTTAACGAATATTCACCCGATCTCATTATCCTCGATATAATGATGCCGGGAATAGATGGTTTTGAAGTTATTGACCGAATCAGGAAACTCGGTAGCAGTATTCCCATCATCATCCTAAGCGGAAGAGATGATATCAATAGTCTGCGAGATGCTCTTGAAAAAGGCGCCGACGACTATATTAACAAGCCTTTCAACATCCATCTGCTTTTGGCGCGAGTCCGTTCTAAGATCAGACGGTCCGCGTATCCGAAGCAAATAAAAAGCGGCTCAATTTCGATATCCTGATAGCATTTGTGTTATTTATTCCTTGGAAAACTGCCCCGTTTCTGAAACGGGGCAGTTTTCTTTGTAGCACTAATTGTTTCCTTGTCCGTATTGCCTCCATCGTGATAACATTCAGGTAGAATGGAAAATATCAGAAATTTTTGTATCGTGGCGCATATTGACCACGGTAAATCCACCTTGGCTGACCGCATGCTGGAAATGACCGGGATGATTCACACCACCGAAAATGCTCAGGTGCTGGATAGTATGGATTTGGAGCGTGAGCGCGGCATTACCATTAAAGCCAAGTCTGTCAGGATGCCATTTACGTCGCAGGACGGCAAGACCTATATCCTGAATCTGATTGATACGCCGGGGCATGTAGATTTCAACTATGAAGTCTCACGCAGCCTTAACGCTTGTGAGGGAGCCGTCTTATTGGTGGACGCTTCACAGGGAGTTGAGGCCCAGACCATCGCCAATGCTTATCTGGCCATAGATGCCGGTCTGGAAATCATTCCCGTTATCAATAAGATCGACCTGCCGAACGCGATGATCGATGAATGCCGTCAGCAATTGCAAGACACGTTAGGATTGCCCGGAAAGTCAGCCTTACTGGTCTCTTCAAAAGATGGCACCGGCGTTAATGATTTACTGGAAGCAATCGTCACACTCGTGCCGCCGCCAAAAGGCAGCAGTGAAGAGCCGCTGAAATGCCTTATTTTCGATTCTTATTATGATACTTACCGCGGCGTCATTCCGCACATCCGTATTTTTTCCGGTAGCCTCAAACACGGCGACAAAATCATGATTAAATCCACCGGGCAAATTCATGAAGTAGATGAAGTCGGCTATTTTACTCCCCAGCTTACTCCCGCCGGGATAATATCCGCGGGTGATGTGGGCTACGTTGGCGCCATCATCAAAAAAGTGGGGAGTATTCACGTCGGTGATACGATTATTTCCCCGGACCATCCTGAGACGGAAGGAATCCCCGGTTTCAGGCATACTCAGCCGATGGTTTTCTGTGGTATTTATCCAATTAATACCAATGATTATATCAAGCTGACAGCAGCATTAGAAAAATTCCAGCTCAATGATTCTTCCATTATCTATGAAAAAGAAAGCTCGGCGGCGCTCGGTTGGGGGTACCGTCTGGGATTTATGGGCATGCTACACATGGAAATTACACTCGAGAGATTGAAGCGGGAATATGGGCAGGATCTTATTGCCACTATGCCTTCGGTCATATACAAGGTCGTCACTACTGACGACGAATTTCACATGATCGATAACCCGTCAAAATTCCCCGACCCTACCCATATCGACCATATCGAAGAACCCATCATCACATTGCGGGTCATTGTCCCGAGTGAATTTGTTGGTCCGATCATGGCACTGTCGGATGAAAAACGGGCTAAACTTGTCGCCATGGATCATCCGGATAAAAGGCGCGCGTTGCTGACATATGAATTCCCGCTGGCGGAAATGATCACCGGCTATTACGACAAACTCAAGAGCGTCAGCCGAGGCTATGCCAGTATGGATTACGATTTTCTTGGATATCGCCCCGGGGATCTTGTGAAAATAGACATTCTAGTGAAAGAAAACCAGGTAGATGCTCTCTCCTTCATCTCTATTCGGGAAAGCTCCCAGACGAAATCCCGGGCGTTGATCCACAAATTACGGAAACTGATACCCCGCCAGAATTTTGAGATTCCCCTGCAGGCGGCCATCGGCGGTAAAATAATTGCCCGTGAAGACATCGTGGCGCTTCGAAAAGATGTGCTGGCAAAGTGTTACGGCGGCGATATCACCCGTAAACGTAAGCTCCTGGAAAAACAGGCCGAGGGAAAGAAAAAGATGAAGATGGTGGGGTCGGTGGAAGTGCCGCAGGAAGCTTTTCTCCTGCTCCTTAAAATGGAGGAGTGAGATGAGAGGACTATATGTCCATATCCCTTTCTGTGTGACAAAATGCAGCTACTGCGATTTCTATTCTCTGCCCTCACGGTCGGATACGATAGAAGGTTATGTCCAAGCTGTTCTCCATGAAGCCAATAGTTTCCCACTTTCGCAAACTGGGATTAAGGGGGATTTGCAACCCTTCCAAACTCTCTATTTCGGCGGCGGTACGCCCAGTTTACTCGGGGCTAAATATCTAAGATTACTCACTGATGGACTCAGTAAAAGTTTTAAGATTAAAAGCATTCCCCCCACTCGTCATTCCGAGTATAACGAAGCAATCTCCGGGTTGGGTGGCAGCCCCTATTACTCTGTAGGGTCGGGTTTCGAACCCGACCGCCCAAACGGTCGCAGTCCCTCCCTCAGTTTGTTAGAATCTACCATCGAAGTAAATCCCGAATCCGCCACGCGTGAGTTTCTTGAGGCGGCAAAAGATATCGGCTTCAATCGCATATCCTTCGGGGTGCAGTCTCTTTCCGATGATGAACTCAAGAGCGTCGGGAGAATTCACACAGCAACGCAGGCAATTTCAGCGATAAAACTGGCCCCCAAGCTCGGTTTTAAGGCTATTTCCGCCGATTTAATTATCGGGTTGCCGGGACAAACTTCGGCAAGCCTGCGTAAATCTTTGGAAATACTGGCGGGAATGGAAATTCAGCATCTCTCGGTATATTGCCTGTCATTGGAAGATGGTACCCCTTTGGCAAACAATCCGCGAGCCGACCTCCCTTCCGACGACATACAGGCGAAATTATTCGAGGAAGCCGGAAAATATCTGAAGACGCGCGGATATCTGCATTATGAGATATCCAATTTCGCAATGAAGGGATTTGAGTGCATGCACAATCTCAATTATTGGCACGGCGGCGAATACCTCGGACTGGGGCCTGCGGCTGCCTCACACCTTAATGGTAAACGATTTAAAAACTATGCTGATCTGGATGCCTATCTGGAGAATCCTGCCGGACAGATTGAATATATCGAGGAATTGAGTAAAACGGAAAAAGCCGCCGAAGAAGCGATGTTGCGATTGCGATTATTGGAAGAGGGATTGAATATAAGTGGGTTGGCCGCCAAATTCGGGGAAGAAAATGTGAAGGGTATCCGCGGCAGGCTCGATGATATGGTTCGGGAAAAAGCATTGGAATTGGATGGAACAACGTATCGCTTGACTCTGTCCCGGATCATGACCTCCAATCCCATTTTTGCCAGAATTATTTCGGCAGCGTCAGAATAACAACTGAGGTTTAATATGACAAATACAAAATTTGAAAGACCTGATATCGTAAGACCGCCCAGCGAGTGGAAAAGCTATTATCTCCCTTTGACCAGCGGCTGTTCCAATAATACCTGCACCTTCTGCAACCGGTGGGGGGAAAAACTGCAGATGCGCGATCTGGAGGATGTGAAAAAAGAAATCGATGCACTGGCGTTGTTTTTGAAAAGCAATGTCACGGTGCCGGATATACCCTGGGTCGTTTACGCGATCGCACGCGAGTGGGACGGCAAGGGATTATTCCTGTTGGATTGCGATGCGCTGGTGTATCCTTTCGACAAACTGAAAGAAGCCCTGGATTACATGAATAAGAAACTACCATTTATCCAACGAATCGGGGCGTATGCCACGGCGCAGGACATTTTACGCCGCAGCGTCGACGAATTAAAAGAGTTACGCGACCGGAAGCTGGGCATCTTATATGTCGGTCTGGAGAGCGGCGACAATGAGGTCTTGAAAAATGTTTGTAAAAACGTCACGGCGCAGCAGACAATTGAAGCCGTCAGGAAAGTAAAACAGGCGGGAATCCAAACATCGGTGACGGTGATCCTGGGTCTGGGCGGTAAAGAAGGCAGCGAAAAACACGCGGTGGCAACAGCTGAAGCACTGAGCCAGATGGACCCGGATTATGCCGGGGCATTGACCATGACGATGGTGCCGGGGACGCCGATGTTTAATAACTGGAAAGCCGGCAAATTTAAAATGATCACACCGTTCGAGTCGCTGAACGAATTACTGACGATAGTGAAGAATTCTAATTTCACACATTGCTTCTTCAGCTCAATGCACGCCTCCAACTACTTCTCCGTCCGCGGGTATCTGCCGGAAGATAAAGATAAAATGATCGCAGCGTTAGAGCATATTATTAAGCAGGGCGATCCTGAATTACTTCGCCCTGAAGAAATGAGAGGGCTGTAGACGAGAATAGCTTGCTGCAATCAATAAACAAGCTGGTCAGGCAATTAGCGTCTGAGGGCGTTTAACATTCTTCGTTTCGGAATACTTTATAATTTAATTTCACTCGCTATCACGGGAAATAATACATAGGTTGATATGGAAGAAGATTCTCCAGTCCCGTACGTAACAGCTATTGAACTGTATATACGAGTAAGACGCTGTATTGCGGGTTATCGGGGAATTTGGCACAAACCTGTGCAGTCCCCGACGTCAGAGTGACATCGCCCGCAAAATTTTCACCTTGCCTGGTTAAAGGAGTCCATTTATTGCCGATCACAATCTGGACGTCTGTTGTATTCGGAATATTAAGGCTAAAATGTTGAACAGTGCCGGCTTTGAGATTACCGTTTAGAGGAGTATTCACAAATGCATTATCATCGAAAAAGTCGCCGTATGCTTTCGGGAATGCGGTTCGGGTTACCGAGCCTCCGCTGGCTGTTATTTTAACGTCCAGACAACTATGGTATGTCGGGGTATCATCTTTCTGTTTCACGTATATTCTCAAAGTGTAGTCGCCGGCACCCGGACAAATAGCATTGATTTGATATTGGTTGCCAGTTCTCTGCGTAAATGTTAAAGTGTCGGACAGTTCTTGAGTCCCTTGTAACAGCATTGCCCTGACGAGGATATTAGCAGGCGCCGATATGGAAAAACTGACGTCCCCGTTTGATGTCATGACGCTCTTTAAGCTGCTGTCCAGTCCTAAGCCATAGCTGAAAAATCTCCGCTGAACGTCCGGTAAATCCGCAAATGCGGCATTCGATAAAGGAGAGCTCAGCAATTGCCATTTCGCGTCTTCGGGAAAATGAGTGTAAACAAATTGCTCCGGTGGCATCAGGAAATATTCATCGTCAAAATCGAACATGAAATTATTTTGTTCGTCGATATATCCTGCTCCCCAGGTGCTATCCAGTAAGTACCATGCGCCATTTATTTTTACGGCGTTCCATGCATGGTCTGACGGTCCGGTGATCTGCTGTCCGGCGCTATAGCCGATTCCTTTCCCCCATCCACCTATCGTGATAATCTCGAGTCCGGCAGCCTTTCCGATAGACTGAAGGAGATTCGAATAACCCTCACAAACCGAGCTCCGACTTTGTAATACATCTCCAGCACTGGTATCTCTATTAGTAGGATTTAGATATTCGTCGTAATTGTATGAAATGTTCATGGCGATCCAATCGTAGACAGCCCTCGCTTTTTCAACATCATTTTGCGCCGGCTGAATCAGGTAACCGGCCAGAGTTTGCACTGAAGTTGTGGCCGACGCCGGTGTATTTTTTACATAAAGGTCGATGGCCTCCATGCGATTTTTGTCTATAAAAGAATACTGGGATGTCGTAGTTGCTGTCTGAGTTGTGGTTGTGCTTGTTGAAGGCAACATTGACGTAGTGGACGTTGTCGTTGTGCTTGCCGAAGGAGAAACCGTCGCGGTTGATGAAGTTGTTGCTTTCGTCGTCGAAGTAACCGACGGTGTCGATGTGCTTGGCGGGGCAGTAATGGAGGCTACTGATGTCGTCGTCGGTGAGCTTGCCTGAGAAGAAACTGAAGAAGTTGGTATCGTGGTTGTCGGATTAAGTGGATTACCCGTTGTGCAACCGGAAACCAACGCCAGAATAATGAACATTGTTAATAAGAAGGCTTTTCTCATAAATTATCCCGCAATGTTACCCAATTGAGTTTTAATCAACTAATTATACACCGTCGAGATGAACCAACCCAAAATAATTCATTTTTCAATCAGGGCGGGAAATTACCGATTTAACACTACTGTAATATTCTTGTAATACGTTCTTAATATTAATTAGCTATGCTTTGTTTATCAGGAGTTCTATGGTTCAAATGCGTGATCCGGAATCGCAGGTCAACCAAGAGGCATTATTTGTAAATGACCTTTATATCGATCCCGTTGGTTATCAGGTTAAAGTCGGGCAAACCGAAATTGATTTAACCGCCAAGGAATTCGATTTATTATATCTTTTTGTCAAAAAAAAGGGAATGGTGGTCCGGCGCGCAGAAATTCTGCAGATAACCTCAAGTCCCGATCAGCCTAATAAAAACGGAGCTATCAACGTCGAGGTGTGCCGTTTGAGAAAGAAAATCGAGGTTAATCCGCACCGGCCGAAGCGATTGGTTTCGGTGAGAGGTATAGGATACCGGTTAAAAAAGTAGGATAAAAGGCGTCCGTAGTGAGTATTGAGTTGTGAGTGGTGAGTGTAGAACCTCCGCTTTTGTCATACTCGGCCCTTCGATGTACCCGATACCTTGAGTAGTATGCGAAGTATCTAGTACCCAAGCGAAGAGAAGACTAGATTCTTTGTTGCACTCTGAATGACAAGGATGGGGATTTTTTCAATGCTCCCCAGTCATTGCGAGGAACGAAGCAATCTCAGGGTGGCAGGGACATCCCCTCCCGGGGA
>Ga0182021_10007734_pt1 | contig 12747 bp, 10 predicted proteins | sample 612E3MmetaG_FD_120493 | JGI IMG/M metagenome (GOLD analysis project Ga0182021, IMG submission 120493) | Permafrost microbial communities from Stordalen Mire, Sweden - 612E3M metaG (Illumina Assembly) | ecosystem: Environmental > Terrestrial > Soil > Wetlands > Permafrost | place: Sweden... | reverse complement strand
GGAACAGCCAGTCCGGGAAGCCGCCGACCGCGTCGAACGCGTCGTGGCGCACGACGAGGCACGCCCCGGACGTCACCTCGACCGGCTGGTGGCGCTGCCCGGGGGACTCCTTCACCCGTCGCTTCGGGGCTCGCCGTCCGAGCATCCAGGCCAGCGCCAGCTCGTACCAGCGCGGGCTGACCCTCGCCACGTCGCCGAGATGCACGCCGGCCATGTCCTTCATCGCGGGAGCGACCGCGACGGCGTCGGCCGGTGCGGCCGCGACGAGCTCGATCAGGGACTCGGCGGTGATGGTGAGGTCGGGGTTGACGAACGCGATCCAGTCGCGGCGCGAAGGGGCTTGGAGTACGCCGAGGTTGCATCCGCGTCCGAACCCGATGTTGCCCCCCGACCGTACGAGGAGGGCGTGGAGTCGTTCCGCCGCCGGCTCCAGGTCGTCGGTGGAGGCGTTGTCGACGAGCACGACGTCGACCGTGTCCGTGGCCGCCGTGATGTAGCAGGACTGGATCGCTTCGGCGGAGTTGAAGCAGACGGTGACGACGGTGACGGTCATGGGCGAGCTCCGAGGGCGTCGGTGACGACGTCGAGGTAGCGCTTCGACCGGTCCGCCGCGCTCGGCCACGTGTCCAGCAGGGCTCGGCCGCGGGCGACGCGGCCCGCGACGACGTCGGGTTGAGCCAGAGCGGCCGCGATCGTACGTGCGGCAGCTTTCGCGTCGAGAGGGTCTATGTACGTGGCGGCGTCGCCGCAGACGGACCGTACGAAGTCGCGGTCGGACGCGAACAGCGGCAGCCCTACCTGGAGCGCCTCCAGCGGCGTGGCGGAGAACGCCTCCCGCAGGCTGCAGAAGAGCACCGCGTCGCTCGCGGCGTACAGGGCCCGGACCGCTGTCGGCGACAACGAGCCGACGTTGACGAGCCGTGACCGGGAGCCCTCGGGCAGAGCCGCCCACTCGTCGTCGCGCAGCGTGACGAACGCCTGAGCGGGTACGCCGGCGCGGGCGAGCTCGTCGAGGATCGGGCCGACCATGCCGAGGTTCTTGTGGGGGTACGCGCGGGTGACGTAGCAGAACACGTACGTGTCGGTCGCTCGCAGCGCGCTGAACGAGGCCTCCAGCTCCGGGTCCGGCGCCTCGGCCATGGCCGGGTGCACGGTGTTGGGGACGACCACGACCTTGTCGGGTGCGACGCCATGGTCGAGCGCGAGGGCCTTCATGGCGTCCGTCTCCACGATCAGCCGGTCGGCGTCCCTGGCGGACAGCCGGGAGATCGTCGACCGGATGCCGCGTCTGGGCGACACGGGTTCCAGGTGCGCGAGCCGAGGGTAGACGCTGGTCACGTCCGCGTAGCCCATGACCTCGATCGGTGCCCGACGGAGCCGGTAGGCCGGTCCGAAGATGGTGAAGATCGCGTCGTACGGCGGGCGTCGGAGCGTCTGGAGCCGCCAGCGGCGGGCCGTGAGGATCGGTCGGATGCGATGCAGGGGAGCAAGCGCGTCGCGTACGGACTCGGACACGTACCAGTCGGCCTCCGCGACCCAGCTCGGGAGCTTGTCGGGCGTCGAGGCGAGTGCGCGGTCCACCGTTTCGATGAATGCCGAAGCCACCTGGGTGCCGCCGCCACCGACCAGGTTGCTGGAATCGATCAGTACCTTCAGCCTCACGCCTGCCTCTCTCGAACCCGGTCAGACTATCCGACAGCAACCGGGCGGCTGGGCTCACGCAGCGTCTCGGGGCTGCGCAGATGCAGGCCTCGTCCTGGTGCCGGCCGAGGCGCTGCTCGTCCGCCGGCACCCCTCGCCCGACGCCGCAGCGCGTGAGACGGCAGACTGTTCCCCATGCGCGACCGCGTCTGCTACGTCAGCCAGGTGTACCGCCCCGAGAACGTCGGGGTGGCTATCTGGGTTGCCGAGGAGCTGGAGCGGGTGGGTTGGGACGTGACCGTGCTGACCGGAGTGCCGAACTACCCGACCGGCGTCGTCGCCGAGGGCTACCGGGCCGACCAGGCGAGCCGCGAGGTGATCGACGGGATCGAGGTCAGGCGTACGCCGCTGTACCCGAGCCACGACACGAACTCGCTCGGCCGGATGCTGAACTACTCCTCGTGGGCGCTGTCGAGCACGTACTACGGCATCGGTGACATCAGACGAGCCGGGCTCGCCGTCGTACATTCCTCTCCCGTCACCGCGAACCTCGCCCCGATGGTGGCGCGGGTGCTGTTCGGGATCCCGTACGTGACGATGATCATGGACCTGTGGCCCGACTCCGTGTTCCAGTCGGGCTTCCTCACCACAGGCCCGGTGCGCCGGATCGCCGACGCGGTGCTGAGCACGTTCGCCAAGTGGTCGTACCGCCTCGCGAGCCACGTCACCGTCCTGTCGCCGTCGATGAAGCAGGTGCTCGTCGACCGGGGCGTACCGCCCGAGAAGATCAGCCTCGTCTACAACTGGGTGGACGAGTCGCTGTTCGCGACACCGGCCGCCCCCGACCCGGCGCTGCGCGCGGATCTCGGGCTGACCGATGACGACTTCGTGGCCATGTACGCGGGCGCGCACGGTGTCCCGCAGGGCCTCGGTGTCCTGGTCGAAGCAGCAGCCCGTATCGACCCCGCCGAGCGCATCCACATCGTCACCGTGGGCGACGGCACCGACGGGGACCGCCTCCGGGAGCTTGCGGCGAGCCTCGGCGTCGCCGAGCGCGTCCACTTCCTCGGCCGCAGGCCCATGGCGACGATGCCGGGGCTCCTCGAGGCCGCCGACCTCCAGCTCGTCTGCATCTCCGACACGCCGCTGTTCCGCGTCAACATGCCCAGCAAGATCCCGTCGCTGCTCGCCGGAGCCCGTCCTGTGCTCGTCGTCGCCGCGGGCGACCCCGCGGACGTCCTCACCGCGGAACGGGCCGCCATGGCCGCCTCGCCGAACGACCCGGCCGCCGTCGCGACCGCGCTGCGCCAGGCCAAGGCAGCCGGCGCCGATATGCTGCGCGAGATGGGCGAGCGGGGCCGGGACCTGTACGAACGCGAGATGTCCTCTGCGATCGGCGGGGCCAGGCTGACCGAGATCCTTCGTACCGCCAAGCGGAAGGGCCGCACACGTGACTGACACCCTGGAAGCGATCGAGGCGATCGACTCGATCGCCGGCAAGACGGTCACCATCACGGGAGGTACGGGCTCGTTCGGGTCCACGATGGCGCGCCACCTGCTGGCTCACGGGGTGGCTCAGGTCAACGTCCTCAGCCGCGACGAGGCCAAGCAGGACGCGATGCGGCGGGTCCTCGGCGACGAGCGGATGCGCTTCTTCCTCGGCGACGTCCGCGACATCGACAGCCTCGAGGCGCCGATGGAGGGCGCCGACTACGTCTTCCATGCAGCCGCGCTCAAGCAGGTGCCGAGCTGTGAGTTCTTCCCGCAGCAGGCCGTACTGACGAACGTCACCGGCAGCCACCACGTGATCGAGTCCGCGGCGCACGCCGGCGTGAAGGGTCTCGTCGTGCTCTCCACCGACAAGGCCGTCTACCCCGTCAACGCGATGGGCATGTCGAAGGCGCTGATGGAGAAGACTGCGCAGGCCTTCGCGCGCAACCACCCGGACTCGCAGATGCGCGTGGCCGTCACCAGGTACGGCAACGTCATGTACTCGCGGGGGTCGGTCATCCCGCTGTTCATCGAGCAGCTCCGTGCCGGCCGACCGCTGACGATCACCGAGCCGACGATGACCCGCTTCCTCATGAGCCTCGACCAGTCGGTCGGGCTCGTGCTGCACGCGTTCAGCAACGCCACGTCGGGGGACCTGTTCGTCTGGAAGGCGCCGGCCACCACCGTGGAGACGCTGGCGCGGGCGGTGGCATCGGTCATGGGTGTCGACGATCCCGAGATCGCGGTCATCGGCTCCCGCCACGGCGAGAAGCTCCACGAGACGCTGCTGAGCGTCGAGGAGATGGTGAAGTCGCAGGACGAGGGCGAGTACTTCCGCGTACCGCTCGACGCGCGCGGGCTGCAGTACGAGCTGTACTTCGAGGAGGGCGACCGTCGCATCCCTCGCGACAAGGACTTCACGAGCGCCAACACGACACAGCTCGATCTCGAGGCGACCAAGGAGCTGCTGCTCACGGTGCCGGAGGTACGGGCGGAGGCCGAGGCAGGGCTGTGAAGGTCGCTGTCACCGGCGCGGACGGGTTCCTCGGCTGGCACCTGCAGGTTCGTGCGAAGGCGCTCCGGCCGGACCTGGAGATCGTGCCGGTCGCGCAGGCGGACTGGCCGCGGCTGGCGGAGCTGCTGTCCGGCGTCGACGCCGTCATCCACGTCGCCGGGGTCAACCGCGACACCGACGAGGCTGTACGTGACGGCAACATCGCGCTGGCAAGGGACGTCGTCGCGGCGGTGGGCGAGGGCCGGCCGCGGATCGTCTACGCGAACTCCATCCAGGTCGGCAACGGCACTCCGTACGCGATCGGCAAGGCCGGTGCGTCGGACGTGCTCGGCGAGGCGACTGCCGGCTGGGGGACGACCTACACCGACGTGCGGCTGCCGAACCTGTTCGGCGAGCACGGCCGCCCCGCGTACAACTCCTTCGTTGCGACGTTCGTCGCCGCCGCGGTGGCCGGGGAGACACCCGCGTCGCTCGTGGACCGGCCGATCGGTCTGCTGCACGCGCAGAACGCCGCGCAGGCGCTCCTCGACGGGCTCGACGCGTCCGGGGTGAGCGAGCCGGTCCCGTACGAGACGTCGGTCGCGCGGGTGTGGGACACGCTGGCGGAGTTCCGGTCGACCTATGCGGGCGCGGACGTCCCGGACGTCACCGACGACTTCCGGCTGGACCTGTTCAACACGTACCGGGCGGCGCTGTTCCCGAGCCGCTACCCGCTCGCGCTGACGACGCGGTCGGACCAGCGGGGCGGACTCGTCGAGGCGATCCGCAGCCACGGCACGGGCGGGCAGACGTTCGTGTCCACGACGAACGAGGGCTTCACCCGCGGCGAGCACTTCCACCTGCGCAAGATCGAGCGGTTCGCGGTGCTGTCGGGTCGGGCCGAGATCGCCCTGCGCCGCGAGCTGACGGACGAGGTCGTGTCGTTCGTGGTGAGCGGCGACGAGCCCGTCGCGATCGACATGCCGACCATGTGGACCCACAACATCACGGCCCTCGAGGGCGAGGTTTCTACGCTGTTCTGGACCAACGAGCTCTTCGACCCCGACCACCCCGACACGTTCTGGGAGAACGTCCGCCTCTGAGCGCTCTCTCCCGGCTCCGGTCCGGCGTGCCGGTCTCCGGGGTGCCGGTCCGGGGTGCCGGTTTCCCAAGGGATGTAGCTGAACATGCACTCCCCACACCGAATTCGGCGTGGGGAGTGCAGGTTTGACCACATCCCTTGGGAAACCGACAGACCCCCGCCGATCGGTGAGGCGGGGGACACGCCCTGAGCCGGGATGGGAGGATGGCCCCGTGACTCGTGTGATGACGGTGGTGGGTACGCGTCCGGAGATCATCCGGCTGTCCGCGGTGATGAAGCGGCTCGACGACTCGCTGGACCACGTCCTCGTACACACCGGGCAGAACTACGACCCCCTGCTCGGCGATGTCTTCTTCGCCGACCTCGGGCTGCGGCCTCCGGACCGGTTGCTCAACGTCCGTACCGACACGCTCGGTCAGGTGCTGGGCGACGTGCTGACCGGTACGGAGCAGGCGATCCGCGACTACTCGCCGGACGCCGTGCTCGTGCTCGGCGACACGAACTCCTGCCTGGCCGCGGTGATGGCGAAGCGGATGCGGGTGCCCGTCTACCACATGGAGGCCGGCAACCGGTGCTTCGACGAGAACGTGCCGGAGGAGACGAACCGCCGTCTGGTCGACCACGTCGCCGACTACAACCTCGTCTACACCGAGCATGCGCGACGCAACCTGCTGGCCGAGGGGCTGCAATCACGGCGGATCATCAAGACGGGATCGCCGATGAAGGAGGTCCTCGACGCGCACCGCGATGCGATCGAGGCGTCCGACGTGCTCGTACGGCTGGGGCTCGAGCCTGGCTCGTACTTCCTCGTCTCGGCACATCGCGAGGAGAACGTCGACGCGCCCGATCGGCTCGATGCGCTGCTTGACTGCCTGCAGCGGGTGTACGAGACGTACGGCAAACCGATCCTCGTCTCGACCCATCCGCGCACCCGCAAGCGGCTCGACGCGCTCGGCCGCACGATCGAGGGCGTCACGTTCCATCCGCCGCTCGGCTTCCTCGACTACAACAAGCTCCAGCTGAACGCGGCGTGCGTGCTCTCGGACTCCGGAACGATCGCCGAGGAGTCGAGTCTGCTCGGGTTCCCGGCGGTGACGCTGCGCGATGCGATCGAGCGACCAGAGGCGCTCGACACCGGTGCCATCATGATGACCGGGCTCGACCCGGAGAACGTCATCGAGGCGGTCAGCCTCGCGATGCTCCGCGAGCCGATCGTGATACCTGACGACTACCAGATCGCCAACACGTCCCAGCGGGTCGTCGACTTCATCGTCTCCACCGTTCGCCGTCACAAGCAGTGGAGCGGGCTTCGCTGATCGCGTGGGTGCCGAGTCACCGGTTCATCACGTGAACCAGGTGAATCGGGGGTTCTCATGACGGATCGGCGAGGTGAACCTTCTGCTCACCCACCTGACATGAAGAACCGGGCTGCCCCTCTCCGCCGCCGCTTCTCATCCGCTCGTACGCGACGGCGTCCTGGATCGCTAGCCTGACCCTGTGCTGACGTTCACCACGCTGTCCACGCCGATCGCGGGACCTGGCCCAGGAAACGGGCTCCCGATCCTCGATGCGGGCGGGGCGCGACCCGTGAGCGATGCCGACTGGGTGGTGCTCGGGGGACGGGCCGGCTACGTGGACCGCCACCCGACCGTCCTCCCGTACGACGCGCAGGACTCGTTCGACCGCCACGTCGAGACGCGCGACCTTCGCGTCGCCGTCCTCGAGAACGACCGACTCAAGGCGACGTTCCTGCTGGACCTCGGCGGTCGGCTGTGGACGCTGTACGACAAGGTCGCGGGGCGCGAGCTGCTGTACCAGCCAGATGCCCTCACGCACGGCAACCTCGCGTTGCGGCAGGCATGGTTCTCGGGCGGCGTCGAGTGGAACCTGGGCTTCACAGGCCATTGGCCGCTCACCAGCTCGCCGGTTTCCGCGGGGCGCGTCGTCGGTCCCGAAGGTACGGACGTGCTCCGGCTCTGGGCGTACGAGCGGATGCTCGGGCTCGTGTGGCGCATCGACGCGTGGCTCCCGGACGGCGCCGAGGACCTGTACGTGCGGGTGGTGCTCGACAACCCCTACGACCGTACGGTGCCGGTGTACTGGTGGTCGACGATCGCGGTGCCGCAGGTCACCGGCGGGCGCGTGCTGCTGCCGGCCAAGCGCGCGGTGTCGTCGGGCTACAAGGACCTCTCGGTGGTCGACATCACGCCGGAGCGGCTCGACCCGGCCAGCCAGCTGTACGCGTCTGACCTGTTCGCCGACCTCGACGGTTTCGACGAGCCGTGGGTCGCGGCGGTCGATGCCAAGGGCTTCGGGCTGCAGCAGACGTCGACGTCACGGCTGCGCGGCCGAAAGCTCTTCGTATGGGGAACCGCGACCGGCGGCGAGACGTGGCAGCGGTGGCTGGGCGGGAACGGCCGCTACTGCGAGATCCAGGCAGGCCTCGGACCGACACAGCTGCACCACCTCCCGCTCGCGCCGGGGGACTCCTGGACGTGGACCGAGGCGTACGGGCCGTTGTCGTTCTCCGGCACGTACGGCGAGGAGCCGCCACGTCCCACGAAGGTCGCCGAGGCTCACAAGGCGCTGTCGCGCATGCAGGAGGCGCCGGTCGCGGTGGAGGTCACCGCCGACGGGTGGGGCGCCCTTGCGGTGGCCGCGGGAGACCTGCCTGTCGGCCCCGCGACGCCGTTCCCGGCGGAGACGCTCGGTGCGGCGCAGCGACCGTGGCTGGCGGTGCTCGGTGGGCAGGCACTCAGGGGCCCGGCCGCGCCGGTCGCGGGGCCTGGCTGGCGGGCACGCCTGGACGAGGCTCCTGCCAGCCCGGAGCGTGACCTCCACCTCGGCTACCTGGCACTGGAGCGCGGCAAGGTGCGCAAGGCGCGCAAGTACTGGCGGTCGTCGATCGCCGCCGCGCCCGGCGCCGAGGCGTACCGGGCGCTCGGCCTCACCTCGACCGAGCCCGACGAGCGCGCCGACCACCTCGCGCAGGCGATCGCGCTCGACGCCAACCCTTCCCTGCTCATCGAGTACGCGACAGCAGCGCTCGCCGCCGGACGTGCCGCCGACGTCGCCGAGCGGCTGCACGGGCACGACACCGAGGGCCCGCGCGCCGGTCGGTTCGGGCTCCTGCTCGCCGAGGCGTACGTGGCGCTCGGGAGGCTCGACGAGGCGGGCGCGATCCTCGAGTCGCACCTCGTCGTGCCGGACATCCGCGAGGGCGCCGCGACGTTCACCGAGGTCTGGCGTGCGTACGAGACGGCGCGGGGCACCAACCGCCCACTGCCTGCCGAGTACGACTTCCGGATGCGCCCCGACGAGCCGCTCGGCTGAGTCAGCCGAGCTGTACGGTCAGGTCCGCGAGGCTCCAGGGCCGGTTCTCGCGCCAGTGACGCAGCTCCTGGGCGGCCCAGATGTCCCAGTACGGGTCGAACCCGCCCTTGTCGCGGGCGAGCGCGCGGGTCTTGCGTGCGGCCTCGTCCAGCTCGAGCCACACCCGGCATGTTGCCAGGGGTGCGGACGCGACCGTCAGCGCGCCGCAGCCCTCCACGAGGATCGGCCGGTGCGGGTCCACGCTGACCCAGGCGGCCGGCCGGGACGTGTCCCAGTCCCAGCGGCGGTAGCCGGCATTCGAGCCCGCGAGGATCCTCGTCACGGCGGCCGAGCCGGCAGCCAGGCCGTCCCACCCCGGGTACACGTCGTCGAGAGAAACGACCTGCAGCTCCTCGCCACGGGTCGCGCGCCACGACGCGGCGACCCGAGCGGCCAGGGACGTCTTCCCGGCCCCCGACCCGCCGTCGAGGAGGATCACGGGACGACCCGACCCGGAGGCGTACGACTGGATCGCGGCGGGCGCCTCGACGAGGCTGACGGTGGTCACGACCACACGGCCCAGAACGTTCCGGCGGAGACAGCTGCCACCAGGGCGACGGACACTGCGGCGACGCAGGCCAGGACGAGGGCGAGGTCGGCGGGCCCGACGGACGACTCGCGGGCCCAGGTGCGCTCGGCGGTCCCGAAGCCGCGGGCTTCCATCGCCGTGGCGAGCTTGGAGCCGCGTCGGATCGCGATGACGAGCATGGCGAAGGCCATCGAGGCCCAGCGTCGTACCGCTCCGGTGTCTCCCAGCCCGCGCGCCCGCCGAGCAAGGGCGAGCGAACGCCAGTCGTCGACGAAGCGGCTGACGAGCCGGAAGCCGGCCAGCGCGCCGAGGACGAACCGCGCCGGCAGACGCCACACCTGGGCCAGGCCGTCGGCGAGATCTGTCGGGTCGATGCCGGTGAACAGCAGGATCGTGGGTGCGCCGAGCGCGAGGACCCTCAGCATCACGGCGAGAGCGAGTCGTAGCGAGTTGTCGGTGACGTGGATGAGGAACCAGTCGACGTGTACGGAGCCACCCGGCTTTCCGTACAGCGCCATGCTGACCCCGGCGAGCGGTGCGAACACGAGCACGGGCCAGACGCGCCGCGCGATGAAGACGGGGCGGAACCCGAGGGCCAGGGCGGTCACCACCACGATGGCCGACATCGTGGCGCCGCTCACCCAGTCCAGCGTCACGAGCAACGGGAGGGACACGATGATCGCGGCGGCGATGCGGGTGACGGGGTTCACCCTGTCGAGCGCCGTGCGGGGCGCCTGGTTGGAGACGCTCACGAGGCGGCCTCGAGGTGTACACGGTGCTCGCCGAGCAGGTCGAGGTAGTCGCTGTCGTGCGTGACGGAGACCACGGTGGTGCCGGCCTCGAGCTGGGCAGTGACGAGCCGTACGAGGTCGACCCACGTCCTCCGGTCCTGGCCGAACGTGGGTTCGTCGAGGAACATGACGTCTGGACTGGTCGCCAGCACCGTACCGACGCTCAGCCGACGCTTCTCCCCGCCGGACAGCGTGAACGGGTTGGCCTTCGCCAGCCGGGTGAGGTGGAGCTGTTCGAGGAGCTCGGCGACCCGCCTCGAGATCTCCGGCGCCGGGCGCCTCAGCGCACGCAACCCGATCGCGATCTCGTCGGCGACCGTGGAAGCGACGAACTGGTGCTCGGGGTCCTGGAACACCGTTCCCAGCCGCGTCAGCAGCTCCTTCGAGCGCCACTGCGCCGGGTCGGTGCGGGCGTCGCCTCGAGGCCGGAGACCGGGCGGGCTCATGGCCGGTGACGCCTCGACGTGGCCGGAGAGCGGGGGGAGGAGACCCGCGAGGGTGAGCGCGAGGGTGGTCTTCCCGCTGCCGTTCGCGCCGGTGAACGTGGTGGACATGCCCGTGGGGAGGTCGAGCGCGGCCACCGTCCGTACAGGTCGCTCCGCCTCATAGCCGATCGTCAGGTCGCGGGCCGACAGGATCGGGCCGGCCGAGGTGGGAGGCACGCGCGGTACGAGACCGTGGCCGATCCCCGGCACCCACGCACCGAGCGCCGCCAGCTCGGCGCCGTGCACGGAGAAGACCTCGTCGGGGGCTCCGTCCGCGACGACACCGCCTCCTGCCGCCAGCACAACGACCCGGTCGACGATCGGCAGCCAGGTGGCGATGCGGTGCTCGACGACGACGAGCGTGGTCGAGCGGTCGGCGACGAGGCGCCCGACCGCGTCCCGTACCTCCTCGACACCGACCGGGTCGAGGTTGGCTGTCGGCTCGTCGAGGAGCAACAGCCCTGGTCGCATCGCCAGTGCGCCCGCGAGCGCGAGCCGCTGCCGCTGGCCGCCGGACAGTCGTTCGGTGCTGTGGTCCAGGGGCAGCGCGAGGCCGACGTCGGCAAGGGCCGTACGGACGCGCGGCCAGATCTCGTCGCGCGGTACGGCGAGGTTCTCGAGCCCGAACGCGACGTCGTCGCCGACCCGCTCGAGGATCGTCTGGGCGTCGGGGTCCTGCATGACGAGACCACAGCTGCCGGGTCTCGGCCGGACGCCGTCGACAGTCAGCGACCCCGCCTCCTCGCCTTCGTCGCTGCTGCCGAGGACGCCCGCCAGCGCGTGGAGCAACGTCGACTTGCCGGCACCGGAGGCGCCCAGGAGCAGCACCCGCTCGCCCGGTTCGATGCGCAGCGAGACCCCGGAGGTGGCCCAGGCGGCACGTCCGGCGTGTCGCCAGCCCCAGCGAGAGAGGCATACCTGTGCAGGTCTCACTCAGACGTCCGCACGAGCCTCACGGCCTGCCGCGAACCGCGACAGCGCTCCGGACGCCGCGAGCGCCTTGGTGAGTGCCCAGCCGACGCCGCCGGCGAGTACCGCGCCCGAGATGACCATCGAGACGAGGTAGATCACGTTGAACGCGACGGACTTCGCGATGTTGCCCGGGATGAACAGCTCCAGGATCCACTCGCCCACGGCGGCGCCTGCCCCCGCGAGCGCGGCCGGTACGAGGCCCCAGCGCCTGTACGCGAAGACCAGGAAGATCAGCTCGGCTCCGAGTCCCTGCGCGAGCCCCGAGTACAGCGTCGTGATGCCCCACTGGCTGCCGAGGGCGGCCGAGACAGAGGCGGCGATCAGCTCGACCGCGAGTGCGGCGCCGGGCTTGCGGATGATCAGCCCGCCGAGCACGCCGCCGATGAGCCAGATCCCGACAGCCAGACCGCCGAGGCCAGGAGTCACCTTGTCGAGGGTGTCGAAGCCCGCCCCGCCGACGAAGTTCCAGCCGAGGAAGATGATGCCGGTCGCCACGCCGAGTACGGAGGTGACGACGATGTCGACGACGCGCCAGCCGTACGTACGCGTCGCCTGAGATGGTGATGCCATGTGCCAGTCCCTTGCGGTTCGGGCACGGGTCGATGCCGACTGTCGGCGTCTCGAGCTGCCTCCCTGCGCTGGCATGACCCAGATCAGGTTCGACGGTCGAAGGTAGCGAACCTTCCTCTCAGCCCGGCGTCTCCGGACTCCCGTGTTCGCTGCCGAGTATACGACCGCGCTGAATCCGAGCGCGTGTCCGATGCGGTGGGCGAAAGCCGGTGACGTCCCTCGATGCTGCCGGACAGGCAAACGGTGCCCTTCTGGACACGCATGCCAGCGCGTCGCGCCACACGCGCGCCAGTTGCCTGTCTGCCGGGACGTCGGCGAACTCGGAGCGCCGGCTTCACCCGTACAGGCTGATCGTCTCGTCGCCATGCAGGAGGCCCTCGCGGACAAGTGCCTCGAGGCAGCGCTCGGCCTGCTCGGGGTCAGCCCAGGACGACACCAGCGCGTCTCGGGTGACAGGCCCGGCACTCTCCCGTACCGCCGCCAGCAGCGTTCCGCGGCACTGGCGGTCGGTGCCGTGCCAGGACTGGGTGGCGCGCACGGGGACGTCGAGGGCGGGCATCCCCGCCGCACGCCAGGCACACAGGTCGCCGACCGGGCAGACCTCGCAGCGGGGGGAGCGAGCCGTACAGACCAGGGCCCCCAGCTCCATGGAGGCGACCGCCCAGCGCGGCGCGTCCGGGCCGTCGGGCACGTACGACTCGGCGAGGCGGCGGGACGCGGCCGAGGGCGGCAGGTCGGCGACGCCTGCGGCAACCCGCGCAACCACCCTGCGTACGTTCGTGTCGACCACCACGTGCCGC
>Ga0182021_10007733_pt1 | contig 12748 bp, 11 predicted proteins | sample 612E3MmetaG_FD_120493 | JGI IMG/M metagenome (GOLD analysis project Ga0182021, IMG submission 120493) | Permafrost microbial communities from Stordalen Mire, Sweden - 612E3M metaG (Illumina Assembly) | ecosystem: Environmental > Terrestrial > Soil > Wetlands > Permafrost | place: Sweden... | reverse complement strand
TGCGATCCGCATGAATTCCGTGAACCTCAAGCGCATTCAAGACCTGCTCGATATCCTCCGGAACGCCTAGAACCGGATAGCTCGCCACCAAGCGCCCGGCATGCCGGTTCGAGTGACCGATCAGACCCGCGACCTTGATGCGCCGGGGAGCAAGCTCGGCGGCCGCATGCAAATAGGCCTCTGTCAGTCTCGAAATGCCAACGATGACGACGGTGAGAGCGCGGGGGCCGCAATCAAGCTCAAGCAGCGTTGCCGAGGCCTTGCGGCCATCGCGCATGGCGTGTCCCAACCTATGCAGGGCGCGTATGCCCGAGAGAATGGCCTCTCCCGCCAAAAGTTGCAGAATGGGCAGCGAACGCGGCACGCCGTCGAGCCGGTTATAGGCGAACGCAATCGCGGCGGCCACGCAGACGGTTACCACGACGGCACTCACGACCCGCCAATAGTCGGGAAACGCAAAATAGCGCCACACCGTGCGGTTGAGGCCCATTGCCGGGAATACCGCGAGCGCCGCCACGGCGGTGGCCACGAGATAGGGAAGGAATTCCAGGAGCCGGCTTTCGGAGACCTCGAAATTTTCGCGCAATATGAACGCGGCGAGCGTCGCCACAGCCATAAGGGTTACATCAACAACTAACACAACAAACCGGCTCATCCGGAGGCCCACTGAAAGAGGTTTTATTCTTAATGGAACAACACCTATCCGTTTAACTGCAAAGATGCAACAGCCTCCGCAACCATTTGTACACATTTGTTGCAATTGTGCATCAGAAATTGAGCGTGCGTGCCGCAGCGAAGGGTGGCGGCGATGGGGCCCTCAATGGCTCCCGCAGGGGTTGTCTGAACGGGTTAAACGCCAGCTTCGGAAAGCAGCCGGAGAACAAGCGGCTTGTAGGTATCGCCGAAAAGCCGGAGGTGGACGAGAGCAGGCCACAGCCGGTAGACGGCAAGGCGCGCGGCATGGCCGGGCTCCAGCATGCCGTAGGCTTCGTAGAACGTGGCCGGCGGGGAATCGAACAGCTCAAGCATCGCGAGGTCCACCTCGCCATGCCCGTAATAGCAGGCTGGATCGATCAGCGCGCTGACTTTACCGCCGGCAGCGAGCACGTTGCCGCCCCACAGGTCGCCATGCAGGAGGGCTGCCGGGGGACGCGCGGGCAGGCGGTTGGGAAGGTCCGCGGCGAGGGCTTCCACGCGCCGGGCCACCGCGGGGGCGATGTGCGGGCAATGCGCGAGCAACCGCCGCTCCGCCCAGAAGAGCGGCCAGTCATCCGCCCAGCCGTTAGGGATGGCGACCGCACCGAACGCATAGTCCTCCGCCCAGCCATAGGATGGGCCAACGGCGGAATGAAGCTTCGCGGCCACGCGGCCCAAATCCGCCCACGCCCCGCCCAGCGAGCCGCCTGCTGGCATAACCTCCAGGACCAGCACCTCGTTGCTTGCAGCAAGCACGGCCGGCGCCGGCGCGCCGCTCGCGGCAATCGCTTGCAGCATGGCCGCCTCGGTTTGCGGCGCCGGGCCGCTTTTCACGATGGCCTCGCGCCCATCCTCAAGAAAAATGTGCGCGATCTGGGAAAGGCAGCCGCCGCCCAGCGCGTGGCAACGGCGCAGCTTCGCGCCAAGCAGCGTAGCGCCTGCCTCCGCGAGCGTCTTCATTTCCGCGCCGCCAGCAGCCGCGCGAGCGCCTGCGCGCCAAGGGTCACATCCGCCCAGGTTACTTCGAATTCCTCCGCGCCGCCGTAGTAGGGGTCGGCCACGGCCTGGCCCTCGCGGCCCGGAACATGGTCCAGCAGCAGGCTGATCGCGCCTGCCGCGCCTTTGGGCTTCAGCACATGAAGGTCCGCAAGGTTCTGGGGATCGAGCGCCACGATATGGCTGAAACGGCGGAAATCCTCCTGCCGCACCTGCCGCGCGCGGTAGGCGCCGATGTCGATGCCGTGCCGCAGCGCCACCGCGCGCGCCCGGCGGTCGGGCGGCTCGCCGATATGCCAGTGGCCGGTGCCCGCCGAGTCGATCTCGACATCGAGGGCGGTCCGCCCGGCTTCGTGCCGGAATGCCGCCTCCGCCAGCGGCGAGCGGCAAATATTGCCGAGACATACGAACAGAACTGAAAGCTTGGCCGTCATGCGCTCCCGTCTCCTGGATGATGGCGGACTCCGCGTCCGCGGCAGCAGATCCAGTCCGCATTATGCGGCGTTCCGATCGCGAGTAAAAGACGGCCTTGGAAACGAGGGGCTGACAACTTTTTGCGCGCGGGAGCCAGCGCGCCGGCCTTACGCATCCAGCGTGACGCCCTTGTCGAGCAGTTCCTTGCGCAGACGGGCGAGCCGCTGCTGGAACGCGGGCACCACAGCCTCGCGCATATACCGCGTCTCCTGCCAGATGGTGACGGCGGTCTTCTGCTGGCGCTCCAGGTGCGCGCGGGTGGTCACATGCTCCATGCTGGATGCGATATCCCGGTGATAGCGGCGCACGCTGGACAGGAAATCGGCCGGGAGCTGGAAGGTCACGCTTTGCTGCTTCATCGCATCCCAGATCAGGGTGGAAAGCGTCAGCGCGTGCGGATTGTCGCCGATATCGGTGAGGCGGAACGCGGAACCGGCCTTCCACCAGGCAACCCAGGCATGGCCGCTCTTCAGGATCTCCGGATCGGCGCCTGCCTTCAGCTCTTCGGCATGGGCCACGATCGCCGGGTTTTTGTCCAGATGCGCCTGAAAATTCATGCTCCAGGCGTCGACGGCGGCGATGTTGTCCTTCATCTCATCCAGAAGCGCGGCGCGCATGAAGTAGCCCTCGCGCTCGGCCCGGATCACCTCATACTCCACGGTGTTCCTATGCGCCGCCCGCGCCGCCAGATAGACGCCCAGCACGGTCGATACAAGCTGCACCCCGCTCGTAACCAGAAGTTCCAACTCGGTCGCCATTGTCCACTCCGCCAATCGTTACTAACCGGCTGAGAGGCCTGCCGATTTATTGTGACGGCTTCGGGGCTGGAAAGCGGCGGAAATTGCGGGTGCGAAGGAGCGGCGTATCGTGCCCTGAACTGAGGGAATCTCCCCTCACCCCAGCCCTCTCCCCATGGGAGAGGGAGTTCCGCCGTGCCCGTTGAGAAGGCGTTCTTTCTCCCATGGGGAGACAGGGTGAGGGGTGGAACGCTTCGAGCATGCCGGAACCTTGCATCCGGTAGCTCGTTCCCGAGATAGCCCTATCTCAGAAAATCGAGGACGAGGTTCTCGTTGAATTTCTTGAAGTCTTCGCGCTCGAAGCCCGGCTTGCCGAGGCCCCAGGCCCATCGGATGCTCCCGCTGCTGAAGACCTTCGCGCCCGCCGCGGAACGGAAATACACGGCCTCCGCCAGTCCCTTCTTCCCGTCGCCGCCGGCGGGTTCTCCCTTGAACAGGACCTGGAGCTTCTCCTCCGGCAGCAAGGCTATCCGGGAGTGTTCCTTGTCCCACAAGCGTTTGCCATCCCCATCGGGATCGCGATTATCCCATTCGTAGCCCACGACATCGGCGGCAAGATCGCCCGCCTTGTAATTCGTACCGGCAAAGAAGGGCGCGCTGGCCGATGCCACATGGTAGGGAAACCGCAAATCCGGGGCGTCGGCGGGGAACCAGTTCTGATAGCCAACACCCATCAGCATGGTCTCCGGGCGGCGGCCTCCGTCGCGAAAACGGTTCGTGGTGAGCAGCGTTTTGTCGTGCCGGGTCTCGCGTTCGGTGAGCGGATCGCTCGTCGTCTTCCAGCAAAGCATTTGCCGGCCCAGATCCTCGCCATCCGGCGAGCGGTTCAGATCGAAATAGCGCACCTGCCAATATCCGGTATTGGCTCCGAAGAAGATCGTATTCTGGCCGCGGCTGTGAATGCGCTTTTCGTAGGCGTCGTACTCCTCCTTGGTCCAGTATTCGTCGTGGGCGCTGCTGACGGCGAGGCGGGCGCTTTCGAGCAGGCGCCTGTCGCGATGAATGTCGTGATTGGAAGCGTAATCGACGGAGAAGCCGTGCTTTTTCGCCAGCGCTTCGATCCAGCGGACAAGAAACAGGTCGTACTCAAGAAGCGCGGCCTTCCCAGGACGGTCGAACGAAACCATGGCCCCCCTCGTGGCGGGATCGCCGTCCTGCTCATAAAGGCTATGGCCGCCCCAATCGTTGTAGGCCTGATAGGTGTTCGTGCCCAGTTTGACGAGCAGATCCCGCGTCTTGGCGCTGCCGCGGACGACGATCTGAAGGAAAGCGGCCTCGCGGCGGCCCGTTCCGGCATCCACGAAATCGGCCAGATAGACGCCGGGTTGCCAGCCCGAAGGGTCGATTGTGGTGGCGGGATACCAGCCGGCTCCCACAGAGGCAGAGGTTGCGAGCATCTCCTGCGAGTCCACGGCGACCTCTTCCGACCAAACCGGCGCTTGTTCCGGCGCGGCGCCAACGCGGAAAAGCTCGATCTTGCCCTTGGTCCCCGGCAAGTCGGGACCAGTCGACAGCATGACGTTGAAAGTCTCGCCCTCGCGCACGCTATGCCTATCGGCGTACCCCCAAACGGTTTGGCCTGCGGGGGAGGGCGCCGGCTGGTTTGAGGCATCGGCGCCCGGCGCCGCTGGAGGAGGCGGCTGGTCCTCAGCGCCGGCTGGCGCTACCTGGGCCAGCGCAGTAAGGCCGGCAAGCCGCAAAAAGTTGCGGCGGGCGGCATTGGGCCGCTGCACTCGCTTTGAAAACTTCATCCCTTTTCCCTCAGGGCACGCATTACTGTCAGAGCGCCACGATGACCGGGGCTCAATCCGCGCGCCGTTCGGGCGCGGAGCCAGCGGCCAAGCTGCGGCTGCTGGGTGAATACACAATGCTCAAGCTGGCTTCCAGCCGAACTTATTTCGAAGGCGGCGGCACAGTCAGCGCGCTCAGCATCGCGGACAGCATCTGGCTCAGAATCGTGTCCAAGTCTCCCATTTCACCCGCAACAACGTCGAGGGCTCCATCCAGGGCCAGCTGCGCAAAGCCGTGGACCATCGACCACGCCGCCAGAATCATCCCCATGGTGCGCGGGTCGCACGCCTCCTCTGGCGCTATGCCGCAGAACGCCCGCACGGCATTTTCCAGAAGCGCATATGCTTCGTCTGCCGCCTGCTTCAGCCGCTCCGCTTGCGGATCGCACATGTCGCGCCGGAACATGAGCCTGACCCGCGCAGGGTGCTGCAACGCAAAGGCAACGTAGGCCCTGCCCAGCTCTCTAAGCAGGGCTGCAGGGTCCGCGCCGCCGCGTTCCTCCGCCTCCCGCAAGTCTCTCGCGAGTTCCTCGAACCCCCTGGCGGCCACCTCGGTAAGAAGCCCGGCCGCATCGCCGAAATGATGTGCGGGGGCCGAAGGCGAGACGCCTGCGCGGCGGGCTGCCGCGCGCAAGCTGAAGCCTCCAACGCCGTTCTCAAGCAGGATCGCTTCGGCGGCCGCGACGAGGGCATCCTTGAGCGCGCCATGATGGTAATGCTGCCGCGCCGCCGCACCCTTCCGTTTTTCCGCCGGCTTTGCCGGCGCGCTGTGTCCCCGACCCATCTTGACACCGTTCAGATTTGCTGCAATCGTGCATCTTAACACTGTTCAGATTCAATGCCCAGAGGGAAGCGCGGCAGGCCGCGGACAGTCGGCAATTTCGGGGTAGCCTGAAATGCGACGTATTTGGAGGGTGGATCTAAGCAGTAATCGCATGTGCTCGGGCAGCCGCCGATGCTACGCCCAGCCGTAGCCTAACAATGGTGCGTAAAGGGGGAAGTGCTTTGTCTTCCGTGGAGGGCACCGGCTTCGGTGAGGCACAGTTCAGGCGTATTCCCGAGGCGCCCCCGTGGCAGCCCCGGCTTACCTATCTCATTGCCTGGCGCAATCTCGTGCACGATCGCGTGCGCTTCGCGGTGACACTCACCGGCATCGCGTTCTCGACGCTGCTCATGGGCATCCAGCTTGGCATGCTCCTGAACTTCCTGCACACAACGTCGATCCTGGTCGATCACGCCGGCGCCGATCTCTGGATCACCGCGCATGGCATCCGGACCGTCGACCTTGCCACGCCCCTCGAAGAACGCCGCCGCTTCCAGGCGCTCAAGGTGGACGGTGTCGCTACCGCGGAACCCTATCTGCTCGGCTTCGGCTTCTGGAAGCGCACGGATGGCGTCCGCGAGACCGTGATTATGATCGGCATCAATCCGGAAGCCACGATGGGCAAGCCGTGGGATCTCTTGTCCGGCGCGAACCCGCGCGATTTGCTTCTGAGCCCGGACGGCGTCGTCGTCGACCGGCTATATGCGGAGAAGCTGAGCGTCGATTCCGTTGGGCAGCTGTTCGAGATCAACGATCACCGGGTGCGCGTCGCGGGCTTCACATCGGGCATCAGGACGTTCACGCAATCCCCGTACGTTTTCACCTCGCTCCGCCACGCCCGGGCAATGGCGTTCGCTCAGGAAGCCGATCCCCTGACTTACATACTCGTCCGCGTCGCCGATGGCTATTCGCCGGACACCGTCGCCAAGGAGCTGTCGGCGCACCTGCCCGGCGCGGACGTGCTGACCGCGGAGGAGTTCTCCCAGCGCAGCCGCAACTACTGGCTCTTCTCGACGGGGGCGGGGATTACGGTAATCAGCGGCGCGGTGCTCGCGCTTTTCGTGGGCGTGGTCATCGCGGCGCAGACGCTGTACGCGAGCACGATGGACCGGCTGCCGGAATACGCCACCATCCGGGCAATGGGCGGGCCGCGCCGGTATCTCTATGCCATCGTCATCAAGCAGGCGCTCATTGGCGGGTTTCTAGGCTACCTCGTGGGCATTTCGATTACCCTGGTTCTGGTTTACCTCGGCCGCGATAGCAGCGCCTCTCCCGAAATGACCTGGTGGCTGGCGTTGGCCATTGGCATTGTCATCGAGCTGATGTGCGCCGCCGCTTCGCTGGTATCGCTCGGCAAGGTCACCGCCATCGATCCCGTGAAGGTGTTCCGATGACGGAACCTGTTATCGCCGCCTCGGGCATTACTCACACCTTCGGGTCTGGAACCACTGCGTTCACGGCGCTGCATTCGGTCGATGCCGAGATCCGGCGCGGCGAGCTGCTGTTGCTCATGGGGCCGTCCGGCAGCGGCAAGACGACCTTGCTTCACATCCTGGGCTGCCTTCTTCACCCAACCGAAGGCGAAGTCCTGCTGCACGGCCAGTCCATCGAGGACTTGTCCGAGGACGAGCTGGGCAGGTTGCGGCTCAAGCACTTCGGGTTTGTGTTCCAGGCCTACAACTTGTTCCCCATGCTGACCGCAACGGAAAACGTCCTGGTCGCGTTCGATCTGGCAAGGAGCGACATCGAGGCGGGGCGCGCCCGCGCCCGTGAGCTTTTGACGCTGGTGGGCCTTGAGAAGCGGCTCGATGCCTATCCTGGCGAGCTTAGCAGCGGGCAGAAGCAGCGGGTCGCCATTGCGCGCGCGCTTGCTGCCGGCCCCGAAATCCTGATGGCCGACGAGCCGACCGCCGCGCTCGATTCGGAGAATGGCCTCAAGGCGATGGAGCTGTTCCGCATGCTTGCGCATGAGTTTGGCCGCGCCGTCGCCGTGGTGACGCACGACCCGAGAATCGTGCATCTCGCGGACCGCATCGTCCGCCTGGAGGATGGCCGGATCGTGCCGCCGCCAGGCGCCACCGCAGGAGACAAGCCATGATCCAGGATAGGGTGATCGAAAAGGTGCGGACGCGAGGATGTCGAGCGGATGTAGCCATGATCGAGCGAATCTCCCCTCATCCTGTCCTTCTCCCCATGAGAGAAGGGACCCCTGAATTGTCCTCGGAGCGTGCAACAACGTCCCCTCTCCCAGGGGGAGAGGGACAGGGTGAGGGGAGATTCCCTCCGTTCATCGCGCGACCTAACGTCATCTCGGCGCTCGTGCTGGCGTTTATCGCCGCCTGTACACTTGGCGCCTCCGCCGGATTGGCACAGCCGGCTGCTAACGGAGACACAAACGGCGCCCAAGCCGCCCGCTACGCGGTTGCGGCTCCCGGTCTCGTCGAGCCGGCGGGCGAGGAGCATGTCGTCGCTTCCCAGGTGATTGGCGTCATCAAGGAGATGCGCGTCGAGGAGAACGATGTCGTCGCGGCCAACCAGGTTATCGCCGTGGTCGAGAACAGCGAGCAGGTTGCCCGGCTGGCGTCGGCCCGCGCGGGCCTGGCGCTCAGGAAGGCCGAGCTTGACAGGGCGCTCAATGGACCGCGGCCGGAGGAGTTGCGGCAAGCCCGCGCGATGTTGGCGGAGATGGAAGCCAACCACGATCTTGCCCGCCGCGACTTCGACCGGAAGGCCCCCCTCGCCAAGACCGGCACGGCGTCGGAAGCGGCGCTCGACCTGGCACGGTCGGCGCTGAATGCGGGCGAGGCGCGAAAGTCCACCGCCGCCGAAAGGCTGGCGCTTCTCGAAGCCGGCACGCGTGCGGAGGACATTGCGGGGGCGCGCGCCCAGGTCGTATTCGCCGAGGCCGAGGTCGCCTTGGCAGAGTCGCTGCTCGACAAATCCCTCATCCGCTCGCCGGTTGCAGGCACCGTGCTGCGGCGCCTGCGCGTCACGGGTGAAGCCGTCACCAACATGGACCCGACCCATATCGCGATCATTGGCGACTTGCGTAAGCTTAGAGTGCGCGCGGAGGTGGACGAAACCGATGTCAGCCGCGTGGCCGCCGGCCAGCGCGTCGAGATTGCCGCCGACGCGTTTCCGAACCGCCGCTTCGGCGGCTCGGTTTTCCGCGTTTCGCAGCGCTTCGGCGCGAAGGCCGTTCAGACCGGGCGGCCCTCGGAAAAGGTGGACATGAAGGTGTTGCAGGTGCTGATCGACCTCGATCCGGACGTTAAGCTGCCGGTCGGCCTCCGGGTGGATGCTTACATACTCGCCAATGCCGGAACGTCCCCGGTAGCCCAAGGCCAGTAATCGCGCCATTCGCTGCAGCGCCATCCCGTCGTTCTCTGCAATGGTTCAAATGCCGCGGTCTCAAAACCGTATCTCGACCGTGCGTGGAAAACTCACTCTTCAGGATGGGGATAATTGGCCTGCTTCTTGCGCCGCCCGCGCCCTCCGAAGCTCAAGAGGCCCCGCGTCAGGCTCCTAAACGATGTCAGGTAAAGCAGGCTGATTAGCGGCGCGACCATCTTCATCCGCCATTGTATCCTGTTGCGCATGAATGGGAGCACCTCTTGGATATCCGACCAAGCCTGATCCATCCTGGCCCGATCGTGCTTGCGCATCCCTTCAATAAATTCAGAGCGCAGCAGGCTGAAGAAGCGTGGGGCCGCTGCCTCCCTGATGAAATAGAGATTTAGCTCCGGGTCATCGTGGTAAGTTTCAACGAGTTTACGGAAGTATATCATCCTCGACTTGGCCATGCGAGGGCTAAATGACGTTGAACCTGGATAGATTCGCCATTTCGTGACCGAATTTTTCCGCAGAAAAACACTACGGAAGCCGACAGAGAACATGCGCAAAAATAGGTCGTCGTCCTCGTAGCCTGAAAGCCGTTCATCGAAACGGCCAGCACGCTCGAACGCCTGTTTTGTGAAAAGAGACGCTCCCGGCAAAATAAACAGATCGCGCTGGAGCAAGTTCAGCAATGAGGTTTTAGGACTGAGGCTAACGCTGTCGAGACAGCAATGCATGACCATCCGCCCCGCCCTGTCAATCTGATCCAGGTTGGCATAAACCAAACCTAAATTTCTGACCTCACCACCAGTAAACGGACGCTTGAGGGTGGCGAGGTGATCTTCGTACCACACGTCGTCCTGGTCTAGAAGAGCTATGTGTGTGGCTTTACATTCAGCGATGCCGTGATTACGTGCTGAGCCGATACCTCCATTAGGCCTTGAAATCAGACGGATAGGATGGTTCTTAGCCATTTCCTTGACAATCTCCGGACCATCGTCCGTCGAGCCGTCATTAACCACGATGATTTCGTCGGCCGGCTCGGTCTGAGCGAGCACACTTTCGAGCGATTCTCTAATGAAGGGAGAGCCATTATACAGCGGTATAACGGCCGCTATTGAGATGCCAGTTTTCGGTGCTTCCATCTTCTCTACTTCTGTATGTTGGCCACCTATTCAGCAATCCACCCGATTACACCGATGTTTCCGCCAGTATGGATCAGTCAACCTAAATATTATCGTTGAAGCAGGCGAAGTTAACATTCGATGAAGCTATTACGGGCTGCGCGGATGGCTCCTCTTGATCTCCGAATAGGCACATATGGACGTATGACCTGGGCTTACGCGAGCCAAGCGCTGCTTGATCCTTATTCTTGCCATATCCCAGAAGCTCTCGCGCCATCTCTCAGAGGCTGTACAGATAGGATGCCACTGATTACGGGCTTCGACTTGTGTCACGCTTGTGTAATTCCGCCCAGGCTTCATGTCCTATCCCACTGGCAAAAAGCGGTCCCCTCGCAACAAGATGTGAATCTTGGATAGTGCGGCAACGCCTGCGGTTGACAGCGCGCTTCTGCCGGGCGACTTATGGCGTGCTGATGGATTCGTGCGGGAGAGATCGGCAATCGCTGGCGCCGAAGGAGCAACCGCCCCGGAAACTCTCAGGCAAACGGACCGCGCGAAGACAGCACTCTGGAAAGCAGCCGCCAAGCTGGCGTCTCACCGAAGGGGTAGGCCCGTCTCCCGGGCGAATTCTCTCAGGTTCCGTGACAGAGGGGGCTCAGGGCCGCGCAAGCGGAATGCCTTAACGTCACGGGTCCATGATGAGCGAGCCTCAATCCACACATCCTTCGAGCGCGGAGCTGCGGCTGACCGCTCTAAATGCGCTGCACCGCGAACTGGGCGCGAAGCTCGTACCCTTCGCGGGCTACGAGATGCCGCTACAATATGCGGCAGGCATTGTCAAAGAGCACAACCATGTGCGCGCCGCAGCCGGTCTGTTCGACGTTTCGCACATGGGCCAGGCGCGGCTCGAAGCGCCGGATTTCGAAGCAGCGGCCAGGGCTGTCGAGACGCTGGCGCCCGCCGATATCCTCAGCCTGAAGCCGGGGCGCATCCGCTACACCCAGCTCGTAAACGAACAGGGCGGCGTGATTGACGACCTGATGGTGACGCGCACCGCCGATGGCAAAGGCCTGTCGCTGATCGTGAACGCCTCGCGCCAGGAGATCGATTTCGCGCACATCCGCGCCGGGCTCCCGGCGGGCATCGCGCTTACGCCGCAGCCCGAGCGCGCGCTGCTCGCCCTGCAAGGGCCGGAAGCCGTGGCGGTTCTCTCGCGCCTGATACCCGGCGTCGAGCGCTTGTGTTTCATGGAACACGGAGTGTTTCACGTGAAGTCCGAGGCGCTTTTCATCTCGCGCTCCGGTTACACGGGCGAGGACGGCTTCGAAATCTCCGTGCCAACGGCTTCCGCCGAAAGCTTGGCCCGCCAACTGCTCGCGGAGCCCGAGGTTCTGCCCATCGGCCTTGGCGCGCGCGACACGCTGCGGCTTGAGGCGGGCCTGCCGCTTTACGGCCAGGACATGGACGAAGCCACATCGCCGGTCGAGGCCGGGCTTGCCTTCTCCATCGGCAAGCGCCGGCGCGAGCAAGGCGGCTTCCCTGGCGCCGCGCGCATTATCGCTGAGCTTTCCGAAGGCCCCGCACGCCTGCGCGTTGGCCTCAAGCTCGAAGGCCGGGCGGCGGCACGCACCCACATGAAGGTCGCCGATACGAGCGGAAACATCGTTGGCGAGGTCACGAGCGGCGCGTTCACGCCAACGGCGGCGGCCTCGGTCGCCATGGCCTACGTGCCCCCGGCCCTCGCTGAACCCGGCACGCAGCTTGCTGTCGAAATCCGCGGCGTGGCCCAGCCGGCCCGCACCGTTCCCATGCCCTTTGTTCCTCACAACTACGCCCGCCGGGCCTAAGCAAAGGAAACGCACATGAGCCAGGTCAAATACACCAAGGATCACGAATACATTGCCGTGGACGGCGATACCGGCACGGTCGGGATCACGGACAACGCGCAGCACAAGCTCGGCGATATCACCTTCGTCGAGATGCCGGTCGTGGGCAGGGAGCTGAAAAAGGGCGAGTCCGCCGGCGTGGTCGAATCCGTGAAGGCGGCGAGCGACGTTTACACGCCCGTCAGCGGCACCGTTACCGAGTTCAACCCAGCGCTTGAGGATAAGCCCGAGCTGGTGAACGAGGACGCGGAAAGTGCCGGCTGGTTCTTCAAGATCAAGATCGCGGACGCCTCCGAGCTTGCCGGCCTGATGGACCGGGACGAGTATCTGGCCTACGCCAAGGAGGAAGACGAGTAATGCGCTATCTTCCTCACACGGATGGCACGCGGCGCGAGATGCTGGACGCCATCGGCGTTGCCGGCGCCGATGCGCTGTTCGCCGATGTGCCGGCTTCGAAGCTCTTGAAGGAGCTGCCGGACCTGCCGCGCGCGAAGAGCGAAATGGCTGTCGAGCGCGCACTCTCCGCGCTCGCCGCGCGCAACGTGTCCGCAGGTTCGGTTCCGTTCTTCGCGGGCTGCGGCGCCTACAAGCACCACGTCCCCGCGACCGTGGACCACGTCATTCAGCGCTCCGAGTTCCTGACCGCCTACACGCCCTATCAGCCGGAAATCGCGCAGGGCACGCTGCAATATATGTTCGAGTTCCAGAGCCAGGTGGCGCTGCTGACCGGCATGGAGGTCGCCAACGCCTCGATGTACGACGGCTCGACGGCAGCGGCCGAGGCCGTGCTGATGGCGCACCGGCTGACGAAGCGCAAGAAGGCGGC
>Ga0182021_10007732_pt1 | contig 12749 bp, 9 predicted proteins | sample 612E3MmetaG_FD_120493 | JGI IMG/M metagenome (GOLD analysis project Ga0182021, IMG submission 120493) | Permafrost microbial communities from Stordalen Mire, Sweden - 612E3M metaG (Illumina Assembly) | ecosystem: Environmental > Terrestrial > Soil > Wetlands > Permafrost | place: Sweden... | reverse complement strand
ATCGAGACCCCGTTCTGGGATTCCCTCATGCCGCCCGGCCCTGAGCGCGAGGCATTCTTCTCGGCGGTGTCCGGCCACGAGGTGCCGCTGGGCCGTATGGGACAGGCCAAGGACATCGCCGGCGCATGCTTGTTCTTCGCATCGGAACTGGGTGATTACGTGACCGGACAGACGCTGTGCGTGGCCGGGGGCCAGCCCATGCTGTCGCAGAAGGCCACGTTCAATATCGAGAACTACCTCAAAGAACGGGGGATCCTGTGAGCGGTCTGGAGGGTAAGGTCGCGCTTGTCACCGGGGCCGCGGCTAAGAGGAGCATGGGCCGCGCCATCGCCGCGCAGCTGGGTAGAGAAGGCGCCCACGTGGTCGCGGCCGACCGGGAGTCCGCACCCAAGAGCATCTGGCCCGGCGACGAGGAATGGGCGGGCTTGGCCGCCGTGGTCGGGGAGATCGAGGGCTGGGGCGGCCGGGGTCTGGCTGTAACCGCCGACGTGAGCGTTGCCGCCGATGTCGAAGCCATGGTGGCGCGAACGGTCGACGAGTTCGGTAAGTTGGACATCCTCGTGCACTGCGTGGGCGTCCGCGGCCCGGTGCCGGTGCCGGTAGTGGACCTGGACGAAGCCACCTGGCGCATGCTGCTGGACGTCAATCTCACCGGCGCTTTCCTCACAGCAAAAGCCTCCGCCAAGGCCATGCTGGCCGATCCCGCCGGGGCCGCCGGCAAGAAGATCATCCTGGTGTCGTCCATGGCCGGGGTGTCGCCCTATGTCGGAGGAGCCGGCTACTGCGCTTCCAAACACGGCGTTCTGGGCCTCATGAAGACCCTTGCCCGGGAGTTGGCGCCCTACAAGATCAACGTCAACGCCATCAACCCCGGCGCTTTCGAGACCAACTTCCGGGACGACAGCCTGCTGAAGCAGGCCAAGGATCGGGGCTTGACGGTGGAAGAGTCGCTCAGGAACCCACCGGCCGGGCCCACCGGCCAGGCCGGCCCGCCGCCGATCCCGCTGGGGCGCCTGGGCACGCCACACGACATCGCCGACCTCGTGTCGTTCCTGGTCTCGGACCGGGCGAGCTACATCACTGGAGAGGACATCAACCTGAGCGGCGGCGCCAGCTGAGCTACTTGCGACAAGTGGCGCGGCCGCCTGCGGCCAGCTGCGCCGATAGAGGGAGGCTATACCCATGACAGAACAACTCCCATACACTCTGCGGATACTCCGGCTAGAGTTGCCTTCCGGGAAGGTCAGCGAGGAGATAATCGACGGCCGGACCACCCAGGAGTACGTGGGTGGCACAGGCCTAGCCATGAAGTATCTGTGGGACGAGGTCCCGGCGGGCGTGAAGTGGTCGGACCCTGAGAACCGGCTCACCTTCTTCACCGGGCCCCTCGCCGGCACCAGGGTCTGCGGGTCGGGGACCTTCTCAGTGACCACGCTGGGCGCGTGTACCAACATGTGCGGCACCTCGCAGGCCAACGGCTTTCTGGGCGCTTTCATGCGCCAGAACGGCATCGACGGGATCATCGTCCAGGGCGCCGCCGACAAGTGGGTGCGCCTTCACATCCAGGACAACGAACTTCGCGTCCTCGACGCGGAGCACCTGCTCGGCCTCGATACGTGGGAGACCGAAGAGGCGGTCACCAAGGAGATCGGCGCCAGGTGCAGCGTCTTCAGCATCGGCCCGGCGGGGGAACATCTCGCCCGCTTCTCGGCCATCGTAGGCGACCGGGGGCACGTAGCGGCCCACAACGGGGTCGGCGCGGTGATGGGGTCCAAGAAGATCAAAGCTATTTCCGCGGTCAAGGGCGACGTCAAGCCCCGGGTGATCGACGCGGAGCGGCTTGTTGAGAACGCCAAGAAGCTGGCGGCGTTCACCAAGGAAGTCGACCAGGGTCTGGTGAATTTCGGCACCAACGCAGGCCTGGCCCCGCTCTCGGCCATGGGCGCCGTCCCCATAAAGAACTACACCACGAACGTGTTCCCCGAGGACAACAAGTACGTCCCCGAGTACATGCGGTCGCACAACAAGTCCAAGCCCTCATCCTGCTGGGCCTGCAGCGTGGCACACTGCCGCATCATGGAGGTGGGGGAAGGCAAGTACAAGGGCTTCGTGGGTGAGGAGCCGGAATACGAGGGGACCGCGGAGATGGGCCCGCTCATCGGCATACGGGAACCTGGGGAGACCATCTACCTGTGCAACGTGGTCGACCGTCTGGGCTTCGACGTCAACGAGTCGGGTTACATGATCGCCTGGATGATGGAGTGCTACGAGAAAGGGTACTTCACGAAACAGGACCTCGACGGCATCGAGATGACCTGGGGCAACTCCGAAGCGGTCGATGCGATGCTCAACAAGATCGCGCGCCGGGAAGGCTGCGGCGACTTCTTCGCCGACGGCGTCAAGCGGTGCGCCGAAGCCAAAGGCGGAGAGGCGCGCGACTCCGCCGTCTACACGCTCAAGGGCGCGTCACCCCGGGGCCACGATCACCGCGGCCACTGGATGGAGTTCATCGACACCTGCCTGTCCAACACCGGCACAGTGGAGACGAGCGGGCACCTGTTCACGCCGCCCAACCTGGGACTGGAGCGGGTCAAGGACCGGTTCGATCCCATCGCCATGTCCACCCAGAACGCCGTGCTGAACGGTGGCCGCAACCTCGAGGACTCGCTAGGCATCTGCCGTCTGTGCACCCCGAACTTGGGGCTCACCCTGGAGTGTATCAACGCCGTCACCGGATGGGAGTGGACGGTGGAGGACGCCAAGAAGATGGGGCTGCGAATCGTCAACCTCATGCGCATGTTCAACTTCCGGCACGGTCTGAACAAGGAGATGGAGGCGCCGTCGCTGCGTTACAGCTCTACCCCGGTAGACGGGCCGGCGGCGGGCCACGGCATCCGCGAGCACTGGGACGCCATCCGCGACAACTACTACGAGCAGATGGGTTGGGACGTGGCCACCGGGATGCCCACCCTTGAGACGCTCGCCAAGTTCGATCTTGATTTAGTGCTCGACGGGGAGCAGGCCTGACGTGTCACCCGCCCGACAGGAACGGGATGACCTTCACCAGGTCGCCCGGCTGCAGCAGGTAGCTGGGGCGGACGTAGACCCCGTTGACGATCACGGCTTCGGTATCCCCGGGGATCTTGAGACCTTCCAGAAGGTCGTCCAAGGTCATGCCCTCGGTGAGAGGGACATCCAGACAGGGGTGGCCGGCTCGCGCCGGAAACGTCTCCACCCTGACGATGGCCTGCGCCTTGGATCCCATAGCTACAAGTGTAGCGAATCACGGACGCGTATCTGACCAAAGACGACGGAGTCCGGGGGGGCGAGGTCATGCTGGAACGCGATAGGGCGCTGGGTAGCGAGGCTGCGCGGCCGCGCAGCGCCACGGCGGCCGCCGCCGGGGCGGTGGAGAAGAAGATAGTCTGCTGGGCTTCGCCCGGCTGTGTGCACCAGTGCGGGCTCATCGCCACAGTGGAGGATGGGAAACTGGTGCGTCTGCGCGGCAACCCCGAGTACCCCACGCCCAACCGCGGCTGCGCCGACCGGATGCCCCACCACATCAAGTGGCTCTACAGCCCCGAGCAGCTCATGTATCCGCTCAAGCGGATCGGCGAGCGCGGGGAAGACAGGTGGAAGCGGATCTCCTGGGACCAGGCTCTCGATGAGATCGCGGCCAAGCTCGCAGGGCTCAAGGCTCAGTTCGGCGCTGAGACCCTCAGCGTGCACGAGGGAACCTACCGCAGCGACATGTATCCCATGAGGACACGTTTCCTCAACCTGTTCGGCAACCCGTCCAACATCGGCTGCGCGGGCACCATCTGCCGCTGCAACACCATCGCCATGAACTATGCCCTGCTTGGATGCGCCAACTCTCGGGCGAAGGTCCACCAGATGGATTGCGTGGTGCTCCACGGTAACAACGTGCGGCATACGTCGCCGCTCGATTGGCAGCGTCTGCGGAAGCGCATGGAGGCCAAAGAGGTCAAGGTCATCGTCATCGACCCGCGCAAGACCGACGCCGGTCGTCACGCCGACCTGTGGCTGCAACTGCGCCCAGGCACCGACGCGGCGCTGCTTCTCTCCTGGATCAACGTGATAATCGAGGAAGGACTGTACGACAAGGCTTTCGTGGAAGAGTGGACGGCAGGCTTCGAGGAACTGCGCGCCCGGGCCGCCCAGTACACTCCGGAGCGAGTGGCCGATATCACCTGGGTCTCACCAGAACTCATCCGCGCGTCGGCGCGCATGTATGCCACCAGCAAGCCGGCGAGCTTCCACTCGGGCTCGGCCACCGACATGATCGGTCGCAACTCCATCCGCGTGGAGCAGGCGCGCATCTGCCTGCGGGCCCTCACGGGCAACTTGGCCGAAGGCGGCGGGGAGATGGTGGTAGGGCCGGGTCCCATCATCGGTGGCACGATGGGCGTCCGCGATTCCATGCTGGTATTTCCGGATATGATCCTGCCGGAGCAGCGCGCCAAGCAGATCGGCACCGACCGGTTCAAGCTCATGGGCTGGCCCGGCTACGAAGCCATGCGCACCTATCACGAGGAGACATACGGCGTGCCCTTCCCGACCGCCGCGCACAACTTCGTGGCCGTGCAGCCTCTCTTCTGGAAGGCCATTCTCGAAAAAGACCCCTACCCGGTGACGGCTATGATCACTTGGGGCAGCAACGTCATGCTGAACGGCGGAGACGTCCATACCATGTACCGAGCGCTCAAGAGCCCCAACCTGGAGTTGCACGTGGCCATGGAGCACTTCATGACCCCCACCGCCCTCCTGGCCGACTACGTGCTGCCCATCGCCAGCAAGTTGGAGAAGCCCATGTGCGCCACGCACGAGGACTTCGCGCCCACCATCGCCTGCTCGGAGGCGGCGGTGGCGCCACTGGGCGAGCGCCGGGGCGACTATCTGGTTTGGAAAGGCCTGGCCGAGCGCCTGGGTTTCGGAGAGTACTTCCCCTGGGAGACGGAGGAAGAGTTGGCCGACGAGCGGCTGGCGCCGCTGGGACTCACCTTCCACGAAGTGGCTACCGAGAAGTACTTCGTGAGGAGCGATGAGCCCTGGACCTACAAGAGCATCAATCCGCGGACAGGCAGGCCGACCGGCTTCGCCACGCCGTCGGGCAAGGTGGAACTCTACTCCCGGGTGCTGGAGGAGCTCGGGTATGACCCGCTGCCCTACTACGAAGAGCCTCCGGAGAGCCCGGTGAGCACCCCCGAGGTGGCGGTGGAGTATCCGCTCATCCTCAACACCGGCGCTAACTTCCGACCCATGTTCCACTCCGAGAACCGGCACTGGGGCATGGGCTACCGCGAGCAGCATCCCGACCCCATAACGGAGATCCATCCCGATACGGCGGCGCCCCTGGGCATCCAGGAAGGCGACTGGGTCTGCGTGGAGACCCGGCGGGGCGTGATCAAGCAGAAGGCGCACGTCACCGACGAGATCCACCCTCGGGTGGTCAATGTCCAGCGCCACTGGTGGTTTCCCGAGCAGCCGGCGGCCGAGCCGTCACTCCATGGTCTCTGGCAGTCGAACTGCAACGTGCTGACGATGGGCGACGATCCCGATACCTACGACCCGGTGACGGGCGGCTGGCCGCTCCGGGCGCTGTTATGCAAGGCGTACAAGGCCCCAGTGGCCGGCGAGGAGGAACAAGCGTGACCGCCTCGACCCCCGACCCCATATACGACGGCTGGGACAAGCTGGACTGGAGAGAACGTCGGGAAAGGCGCTACCAGCGTTGGCTGAGTGCTCCCGGAGTGGAGTTCCAGGGCGAGGCGGCTCGTAGTCAGTACACGGAGCGCATCCAGCTGCTCATCGATGTGCTGGCGCTCAGGAAACCGGCGCGGGTGCCGGTTGGGGTCCTCGTGGGCTTCTTCACGGGAAGCCACGACGGCCTGACCAAGAAGGAGTTCATGTGCGACTACCAGAAGTCGGCAGCGGCTCTCATGAAGTTCCACGAGGAGTTTCGTCCCGACTTCCAGACTCCGCCGGTGGCTCCGGCCAGGGTGTTCGAGATGTTGGGCTTTCAGTTCGTCGACTGGCCCGGTCACGGCCTGGCAGACAACGCGCCCTGGCAGTACCGCGAGGGTGAGTACATGCAGGCCGACGAATACGATGCCCTCATCGCCGATCCCGAGACCTACTTCCGCCACACCCTGCTGCCCCGCTTCGGGACTGTCTTCGCGCCCCTCGCAGGACTCGACCCGTTCTCGGAGATGATGGAGGCTACCTCGATTCCCTTCAGCATCCTCCCGTTCGCCGATCCGGCGGTGGCGGAGGCGGTGCAACGGATCGCAGAGGCCGCACGCGAGTCCTGGACGTACCTCATGATCACAGGGGCTGCCGGCATGGATGCCGCGGCCCGGCTGGGCATCCCTCCGATGATCGCCGGCTTGGACAAGGCGCCCTACGACGTGCTGGCCGACACCCTGCGCGGTACCAAGGGCATCGTCATGGACCGCTTCCGTCAACCCGAGAAGATCCTGGAGGCGGCCGAGCGCCTGGTGCCGGTCATGACTCAGTGGGGCATCCGCCAGGTTGACAGGGCGGGCGTTCCACTCGTCACCTTCGTGCTGCACAAGGGAGCCGACACCTTCATGTCCGATGCCGACTTCAAGACCTTCTACTGGCCGACGCTCAAGAAAGTCATGCTGGGGCTCATAGAGCAGGGCGTCGTGCCGGTCATGTTCGCGGAGGGGAGCTACAACAAGCGGCTGGAGGTCATCGCCGACGGCGACCTGCCGGTGGGCAGCGTGATGTGGATCTTCGACCAGACCGACATGGCGGCCGCCAAGCGGGCCCTGGGCGGGCGTGCCGCCGTGGCGGGGAATGTCCCTACCGCGCTGCTGGCTCTCAGCACCGTGGAGGCGGTGGAGCAGTACGTAACCGATCTGCTCGACACCTGCGCCCGTGACGGGGGCTTCCTCCTCTTCAACGGCGCAGTGCTGGATGACGCCAAAGCTGAGAACCTCACAGCGATGATCGAGACCGGACGCAACTGGAAAGGAACACAAAGGTGACCCAGATGAGCGAAGACGCCACCGGCCACCGGCCACAAGCCACTCCAGTCGACTCGACGTTCGACGGCTGGGACAAGCTCGATTGGCAGGAACGCCGCGAGCGGCGTTTCCAGCGCTGGCTGGGCGCACCGAGGGTGGAGTTCCAGAGTGAGGCGGCGAGGGAGGCCTACCGGGAGCGGGTGCAACTCTTCATCGATGTCATCTGTCTGAGGAAGCCGGCCCGCGTGCCTGTGAACACGCTGTGCGGCTACTTCGTCGGCAAGCACAGCGGCCTCTCGAAGAAAGAGTTCATGTATGACTACGAGAAAGCGGCCGCGGCGGTCAAGAAGTTTCACGACGACTTCCAGCCCGACTACCAGGTGGGCGCGGTGGCTCCGGCTCGGGTCTTCGAATTGCTGGGACTCAACCTGGTGCAGTGGCCGGGGGGCGCTCTTTCCGACGACACCCCATGGCAGTACGTCGAGTCCGAGTACATGGCCGAGGACGAGTACGATGCGCTGATCGGCGACCCCGAGACCTTCTTCCGGCGTACCCTGCTGCCCCGCTTTGGGTCGGCGTTCGGGTCTCTGGCGGGGCTGTCACCGTTCACCGACATGATGGAAGCCACCACCATGCTGTTCAGTCTGCTGCCCTTCGCCGATCCGGCCGTGGTGGAGGGGGCGCAGAAGCTCACGCAGGCGGCCCAGGAATGCCTCAGTTGGCTCATGACCACCGGCGCGGCGGGCACCGACGCGGCCGCTCGTCTGGGCATCCCCCGGGCTATGGGCGGCTTCGGCAAGGCTCCGTACGACATCCTGGCCGACACCCTGCGAGGCACCAAAGGCATCATGATCGACCGCTTCCGCAGGCCTGAGAAGATCCTCGAAGCTTCAGAGCGCCTGGTGCCGGTGGTCACCGAGTGGGGCGTCCGCCAGGCTTCGCGCTCCGACGCGCCGCTCATCACGTTCGTGCTGCACAAGGGGGCCGACAGCTTCATGTCCGATGCGGACTTCAAGAACTTCTACTGGCCCACGCTCAAGGCCGTGATGAAAGGGCTCATCGCCGAGGGCATAGTCCCCTTCATGTTCGCCGAGGGCGCCTATAACAAGCGCCTCGAGGTGATCGCGGACGACGATCTGCCCACCGGGAGCGTGGTGTGGCTCTTCGACCAGACCGACATGTTCGCGGCCAAGCGGGCCCTGAGCGGCCGGGCGGCCATCGCCGGCAACGTTCCCACCGCTCTCCTGGCGCTGGCGACGCCCGCCGAGGTCGAGAAGTACGTCACCGGGTTGCTGGAAGGGTGCGCAAAAGACGGCGGCGTTCTCCTGCAGAACGGCGCAGTACTCGATGACGCAAAGGCCGAGAACCTCACTGCCATGATCCAGACCGTGCGCAACTGGAAAGGGTGACGGGCGTGCCTGAGCCGCTCGACGGACTGCGGGCGCCGGAAGGCGCCAAGACCTTCATGCACCACCCCCTGATCCCGTTCGACCCGGCGGTCGCGCTCTACACATGTTTTGGACCCATGGTCCTGCCGTTCGAATATACGGACTGGCAGGACGAGATCATGTCCTACAAGGAGACGTGCTACATCCACGCCTCGCTCAACCCCATGCCCACCTTCCGGGTCAAGGGGCGCGACGCCGCGAAGTTCCTGTCGCGGGTGTGCGTCAATGACTTTGAGCGTTTCGCGGTGAGCACGGGCAAACACGCGATCATGTGCAACGAGCAGGGCCTCGACATGGGTGACGGCGTCATGCTTCGCATCGCGGAGGACGAGTTCATCTCATACGAGATGGGGGCCAACTACATCGCCTACGCGTTCGAGCGGGGCGAGTATGACGCCACCGGCCAGATCCTCACCGGACAGGTGTTCCTGTACCAAGTGGCAGGCCCCCGCTCGCTCGAGATCCTCGAGTCCGCCACGGGCGACGATCTTCACGATATCCACTTCATGCACCACCGGCCCAGTAGTATCCAGGGGATGCCGGTCACCGTTGTGCGCGTAGGGATGGCCGGCACCCTTGCGTACGAGATCCATGGACCCGCCACCGACGGCATCGCGGTCTACAACGCCATCCTTGGGGCCGGCGAGCCACTGGGGCTGCGTCGCCTGGGCATCCGCGCCTACACCATGAACCATACCGAGGATGGCTTCCCCCAGGCTTTCATCCACTTCCCACACCCCTGGCTTGAGGACCCGGACGTCCTCGCCTACATGAGCAGCATAGGGGAGGTGGGCAAGCAGGGCAGGGCGCTCCACGGCAGCATGGGCCAGGACCTGGCCTTGCGCTACCGTAACCCCGTGGAGTTGGGCTGGGCGAACCGCATCAGCTTCGACCACGATTTCGTGGGGCGGGCGGCGTTGGAGAGGGAAGTGGCCCACCCGCGCCGGAAGATGGTCACCCTGGTGTGGGATCCCGAGGACATCCTGGACGTGTATGCGTCCAAGTTCCAGCAGGGTGAGCAGTATGCGAGCCTGGATGCGCCCAACCAGTTCCTGGCCGGCGGTCCCGGCATCTCCTACTTTGCGGACCAGGTGCTCAAGGACGGCTGGCCGGTCGGAGTGAGCTCCGGCCGCACGTACAGCTACTTCTACCGGCGGATGCTCTCGCTCTGCTCGATCGATATGGACCAGAGCGCCCTGGGTACCGAGGTGAACGTGTTGTGGGGCGAGCCGGGCGCTCGGCAGAAGCCGATACGAGCGACGGTGTCGCGCTTTCCGTATCTGAACGAAGACCGGAACGAGGTCTTCGACGTGGAGACCATCCCCCGTCCGGGCCGCTGAGTCCGGGTGGGGATGCGGAGCGACGACATGGGCGGCGACGAGAAGGGCAGGAGCGACCGGCAGGTCATCCGTGGGTCCGGCCTCATCGGCGGGGGTGACTCCGGACCGCCGACACTCGTTGATGTCGCCGGCGGGAAGATACGAAGGATCCGGCCCCTGCACTACGACCGCAGCTACGCTCCCGAGGTCTTCGACTCCTGGAAGATGGAAGCACGTGGCCAGACTTTCGGGCCGCCGCTCATCGCGCCGGTGGGACCGATCGGCCTGGCCTACAAGAAGCGCGTCTATTCGAAGAACCGGGTGCGCTACCCGCTCAAGCGGGTGGACTGGGATCCGGCAGGCGCGCCTGGGTCCACAGGGCCCGGGGGGCGGAACACCCAGAACCGCGGCCACAGCCGCTACGTCCGTGTCTCCTGGGACGAGGCCACGGAGCTGGTGGCTGCTGAACTCAAGTGGGTGGGGACGCGCTACGGCCCCGAAGCCGTGCTCTCGCAGGCCGACATGCACGGCGAGACCAAACATCTGAGCCCCAGCCACGGGTGTGCCAACCGGCTGCTCTCCCTGCTGGGCGGGTACACCATCCAGATGCGCAACCTCGACAGCTGGGAAGGTCAGAACTGGGGGGCCAAGCACGTGTGGGGCTGCGAGCCGGTGGGCGAGATGATGCCGGCCGCCAACCTCTACCCCGATATCGCCGAGCACGCCGACATGCTGCTGTTCTGGGGTTGTGATCCGGAGACGACGCCTCACCCCATCCAGGGCATGATGGCCAGTCGCCTGTGCCTGTGGCTGAGCGCGCTCGGGCTCAAGTCTGTTTACGTGTGCCCTGATCTCAACTACGGCGCCTCCGTCCATGCCGACAAGTGGATCCCCATCCTGCCGAACACCGACGCCGCTCTGCAATTGGCCATGGCCTACATGTGGATCACCGAGGGCACGTACGACAAGGACTACATCGCTGTTCACGCGTACGGCTTCGAGAAGTTCCAGGCGTACGTCCTGGCGACACCGACGGCGTGCCCAAGACCCCCGAGTGGGCGAGCGAGAAGTGCGGTGTGTCCGAGTGGACCATCAAGGCCCTGGCCCGGCAGTGGGCCAGGAACGTCACCAGCATCATCCATGGCAACGGGGGACCCGGCATCCGCGGCCCATACTCGTCCGAGCCGGCGCGCCTCGAAGCCATGCTTCTGGGCATGACCGGGCTCGGCAGGCCCGGAGTGCACCAGGCCAAGATGATCGAGTGGTGGATCTGGGGAGAATGGTCGCCCCTGCCCTTCCAGGGGGTCGTCCGGCCCGAATTGGCCCATCTGGCCGAGGTCGTCCGGCCGGCGGAGTGCATGGATCCATTCCAGCTCATCCCGCCCATGTACACCGGCGACCACCCGGGTATGGCCGAGTACTGCGCTCTGGAGCCCAATCCGCCGCAGCAGTCCATCCCCAAGTGCCTCGTCCACGACGCTTTGCTCCACCCGCCCATCAGCTGGTGGGGCCTGCACGGTTTCTGCGAGCCGGTCCACGAGCAGTTCACGGAGCACACCTATCCGGCTCCGGGCTGCTCTGAGGTCCATATGATCTGGACCGACACCCCCTGCTGGATCACCTGTTGGAACGACTCGAACAGCTACATCAAGGCCCTGCGGCAGCCATCCATCGAGTGCATCGTGGCCCAGCATCCCTGGCTGGAGAACGATTGCCTCATGGCGGACCTCATCCTGCCTGCCACCACGCGCTTCGAGCAGCTCGACATCGGCAGCGACCTGGGGAGCGGCGTGTATACATCCCTATTCGTGGAGGAGCATTGCATCGACCCAGTGGGAGAGTCGTTGTGCGACTTCGATATCGTCGCGAGGATCGCGGAGAAGCTGGGGCTGCGGGAGGAATACACCAAAGGCCTCACCATGGAGCAGAAACAGAAGCTGGTGTTCGATGGCTCGGGCATGGAGGGGCTTGTCTCCTGGGAAGAACTCAAGGAAAAGCAGTACTACGTCATCCCCTGCGACCCCGCTATCAAAGACGTGCCACCCGGGCTGAGTGAGTTCTGTGAGGACCCGCACCGCAGCCCGCTCACCACGCCTACCGGCCTGTTGGAGTTCTCGTCGTCGGCCCTGGAGAAACACTTTCCCGAGGACGCGGAACGTCCGCCGGTGCCGGCCTGGATCGACAAGGGGGAGAGTCACGACGAGCGCTTGAGCAGCGGGCGGGCGGTCCGCTACCCGCTCCTGTGCATGTCCAACCACCCGCGTTGGCGCATGCACGCCCAGGGCGACGACATCACCTGGGCGCGGGAATTGCCCACCATGAAGGTCAAGGGCTTCGACGGCTACCTGTACGAGCCGGTGTGGCTCAACCCCGCGGAAGCCGCGGCGCGGGGCATCGCCGATGGCGACATCCTCTCAGTCTTCAACGAGCGCGGGGCGGTATTGGGAGGCGCCTACGTCACCGAGCGGCTGCGCACCGGCGTGGCCTACATGGACCACGGGGCGCGCTGGGACCCCATCATCCCCGGCGAACTCGACCGGGGCGGGGCCATCAACACCATCACTCCGCACAAGGTGACATCCAAGAGGGCGACCGGCATGGTGGTGAGCGGGTTCCTGGTAGAAGTGGAGAAAGTGACCCGAGAGCGGATGGACGCCTGGCGCCGGGACTATCCGGACGCGTTCGCCAGGGACTACGACCTGGCCACCGGGGTGTCGCTGTCGGGCTGGCTGGAATCGTGACGGTGCCGCCGCGGCGGCCGGGGGAGTGACCATGTACACGTGCAAGTACCCGCACCTCTTTAGCCCTATCATGCTCGGGAGCACTGTGTTCCGCAACCGGTACTTCGCGGCCCCCATCGGCTATGAATACCTGACTTCCCAGAACTACCCCCTCGACGAGACCGTCGCCTTCTTCGAGCGGAAGGCGGTGGGGGGAGCGGCCACCGTCAACTACGGCTCGGCGGCGGT
>Ga0182021_10007730_pt1 | contig 12751 bp, 10 predicted proteins | sample 612E3MmetaG_FD_120493 | JGI IMG/M metagenome (GOLD analysis project Ga0182021, IMG submission 120493) | Permafrost microbial communities from Stordalen Mire, Sweden - 612E3M metaG (Illumina Assembly) | ecosystem: Environmental > Terrestrial > Soil > Wetlands > Permafrost | place: Sweden... | reverse complement strand
TTCTTCGCCGACCCCCACTCGCCGTGGCAACGCCCGACCCACGAGAACAGCAACGGCCTTATCCGCGACTCCTACCCCAAGACCACCGACTTCAGCCTCGTCCCCGACGCCGACATCACCGCCATGCACGACCAGCTCAACCGCCGACCCCGCAAAGTCTTGGACTACGCCACCCCAGCTGAAACACTCCACTCACAACTCGTGTTGCGCTGACCCCTTGAATCCGCCGGAGGTTCTCCGCGATTTGAGCGGCGAAAACCCGGATCAACGACCCGCACTTCAGTCGAACGACAGGTCTGTCGGGGCCAGCTCGAGGGGCTCGTCGAAGTCGCAGGCGATGACCGTACAGATCGGGTCCATGTCGGCGGCATTGGTCGCGTGGTCGATGAAGACGTACTCCCACCCGGCCGCCTTGTGGAGGCCACCGACGCGTTGGTGATCGAGCGCCGTGCCGGTGCCGACGACCTGGGCGCGGGCAACTGGCGTGGTCAGACCCTTGACCACGACGAACTCCTGAGGGAGCCCGAACAGATACAGGTACAGCGTCTTCCGGTCCTGCGACAGTGCCGTGGGGCCGTCGAAGTAGCCGAACCCGAGGCCGCGGTCCGTCTCGTACACCGCCTCCTCGTTCCGGCGGATCCAGGCCCCCAGCCCGCGCAACCGTGATGCCGACTCCTCCGGGATCGTGCCGTCTTCCTTCGGGCCGACGTCCAGCAGCAGGTTGCCGCCGCCGGCGAAGACCTCGACGAAGAGCTGTACGAGCTGGCGGATGCTCTTGAAATCGCGGTCGTGCTCCTTGTAGCCCCACGAGTCGTTGACCGTCACGCACAGCTCCCACGGACCGGCGGGCGGCGTCGCGAGCAGCGCCTGCTCCTGGGTGGCGAAGTCGCCGTACCCGCCCATCCGCCCGTTGAGCACCGCGTGCGGCGCCTGCTCGCCGAGGAGCTCCGCCACCCCGGCCATGTGCCACTGCTCAGGCGTGCGCTCCCAGGCGCCGTCGAACCACAGGATGTCCGGGTCGTACGCGCACAGTTCCTCGAGCTGTGCCCGGTGGAACTCGCGGAACCGGTCCCAGGCGGCGTAGTCCTCGTGGCCCTCCGGCGGGTACGAGTACCGGTTCTCGCGGTCCGCGAGCATGCCCGGGTGGAAGGCGTCCGCCGGCGGCCGGATCGTCGCGTACTCCGGGTGATGCCAGTCGAGGTGCGAGAAGTACAGCCCGAGCTTGATGCCGGCGCGCCGCATCGCCTCGGCGTACGGGGTGACGAGGTCACGGCCAGCCGGGGTCGCGGTCACGGTCGAGAAGCGAGACCCGTCCGGATAGGTCACACCGGTGTCCCACAACGCCACGCCGTCGTGGTGCTTGGTCGTCAGCACCGCGTAGCGAGCACCCGCCTCGGCGAACAGAGAGGCCCAGGCATCGGGGTCGTACGCACTCGCGGTGAAGCCCGGAGCCTGCGCGTAGTAGTCGTCCCACGAGCACTCGCCGAGCCAGTAGGCCCAGCTCTCGGCCGTGCTGTTCACCGCGTAGATGCCCCAGTGAAGGAAGATGCCCAGCTTCGCGCGGCCGTACCACTCCTGCATCGCCATGTACACATCCAACCAGGCGTTCGGCCGGGCGGCGATCTACATTCACTGGCAAATACTCGGTCGCCGATTCACCTACGCACCGGCGGTCGCGTATTTGCCACTGGATGGATGCGGGTCGATCGCGAACCGACGTCAGCCGCGACGCAGCCCGCTCATGGGGCACTCGTACGGGTCGCGGGCGGCGAGGCCGACGCGGTTGAGGTACTCGATGACGATCTTGTACGAGCGGCCGAGGCCGGTCTCCGTGTACGGGACGTCGAGCTCGGCGCACTTGGAACGCACGATGACACGGGCGCGAGCCAGGTACGGGCGGGCCATGTTCGGGAACAGGTGGTGCTCGACCTGGTAGTTGAGCCCGCCGAACATCAGCGTGGCCCACCAGCCGCCCCGGATGTTGCGGGACGTACGGACCTGCTTGGTGAAGAAGTCGAGCCTCTCGTTCGGGCCGATGATCGGCATGCCCTTGTGGTTGGGGGCGAACGAGGCGCCCATGTACACGCCGAAGACGACGAGCTGTACGCCCAGGAACGCGAACGCCATCCCGACCGGCAGCAGCCAGAACAGGAGGCCGAGGAAGATGACGAACCTGCCCGCGATGAGGCTCAGCTCGAGCCAGCGACCACGTACGGGGCCGCGCTGCATGAGGTGCTTGAGCCCCTGGTAGTGGAGGTTGATCCCCTCGAGGCTGAGCAGCGGGAAGAACAACCACCCTTGCCGCTGCGTGATCCAACGCTTCAGGCCCGTAGCGGTGGCCGCGTCGGCCTCCACGAACGAGACCGTGTCCATGGCGATGTCGGGATCCTTGCCGATCTTGTTCGGGTTGCCATGGTGACGGGAGTGCTTCGAGTCCCACCACGAGTAGCTCATCCCGACGACGCCGCTCGCGAGGAGCCGCGCGAGGCGATCGTTGCGGGGGCCGCTCGCAAAGATCGTGCGGTGGGCGGCCTCGTGCGTGATGAACGCGACCTGGGTGAGCAGGATGCCCAGAACGGCAGCGATGACGAGCTGCCACCAGCTGTGACCCAGGAGTACGAAACCGGTACCGGCCCCGAGCAGGGCGATGGCGAGCGCGGCGCCCACGATCAGGTAGAACCACGGGGCTCGCTTCAGCAGGCCCTGGTCGCGCGCTTGCGCGGAGACCTCGAGGAACGCCTTCGCCAGGTTCGGGAACGAGGACTGGGGATTCGGGCGCCGATCTGACAACTGATGCTGGCTGGGAATTGGAGTTGCGATGGACATGAGTCACCACCCACTGGGGCCCACCCTGCGGCGGACAACAAGCCAAGGGCGGATGCCGATCGCTGAACCCAGACTACCCGCGTCGGACAAGGCAAGATGCACTTTCAACGACTTTCCTACGGATTCGTAGGTTTCGGGACCGTAGCCACAACCGAGGCATTAAGGCGTGCGGCTAGGGCAAGGACCGCCGTGCGAAGTTCCTCTCCGCCCTCCACAGAGAAGTCCAGCGGAATCTGGGCGAGCCACTCTCCCGCGTACATCTCGGGGTTGTTGGTCGAGCCCGTGAGTACGCACTCGTCGCCGTCCGGTTCGAGCGTGCCCATGGCCGACCTGATCCACGGGCGCACGGTCTCGGCCGGCGCCTGGAACCGTACGCGCGTCCGCAGCGGCCACCCCTGGCCGAGGTTCTCCTCGAGCACGTGGATCGCGTCGAGATCCTCGGGAGGTGCGGACCGGCTGGACAGCTGCTCGACGGAGAGGACCCTGTCGATGCGGTACGTACGGATGTCGCCGGCGGAGTTGCGGCACAGGAGGTACCACAACCCGTACCGCACGACGACAGCCCAGGGGTCGACCTCGCTCGTCCACTCGTGTCCCTGGCCGGTGCGGTAGCCGAGCCGTACGCGATGGCCGGTGGCTACCGCCTCGACGAGTGCGCTCGTGGTCGCCGGATCCGGCCGCGGGATGTCCGCGGGCGCCGCGGTGGTGTGCTGCCACAGCAGAGCCGCCGGGCGCCCCACGGATTCCGGCAGCGCCCGTACGAGCTTGGTGACGCCCGACCCGACGAGGCTGTCGGTCTGGGGAGCGCCCGAGGGAGAGTCCAGCACCGCCATGACAAGGCCCAATGCTTCGGGGCCTGTGAAGACGACGGGAGGCAGACGTACGCTGCGGCCGATCCGGTAGCCGCCGTACCGCCCGCGCACAGAGACCACAGGGATGTCCGCGTCGCGGAGGATCTGCACGTACCGGCGGACCGCGCGCTCGGTGACCCCGAGGCGCTCCGCGAGGTCCACCGCGCCCACGCCCGGGTGGCTCTGAATCACGTCGAGCGCGAGGAGTGCCCGCGCGGTAGGGCTGTCGGCCACCTGCACAGCCTATTCCTCAAGCGGAAGCCGACCGTCCGGATAGGCCTCTACGGTCCTTCCATGACCGAATTCATCCAACAGGACCTCAGTGGTGCGCGGTTCGACCAGGTGGTCCTGACGGGCGCCGATTTCCATGGGGTACGGCTCAATGACGCGCACCTCCGAGACGTCGACCTGCGCGGGATCGACGTCCGTGGCGCGGTGATGTCCGGCACGCTGCGCGGCGTCGAGTTCTGGGACGTGGAGCTGTCCGGTGAGATCGGCCGCCTGGTCGTCAACGGCATCGACGTCGGCCCGTACGTGGAGGCTGAGCTCGACCGTCGCATGCCCGAGCGCATCCTGATGCGGCCGACCGATCCGGAGGGGTTCCGTCAGGGCTTCGCGACGATCGAGCGATTGTGGGACGGCACTGTCGAGCACGCACGTACTTTCCCGCCCGAGGCGCTCCACCGCAGCGTCGACGGCGAGTGGTCGTTCATCCAGACGTTGCGCCACCTCGGGTTCGCGACGGCGTGCTGGGTGGGGATGGCGCTGGGCGACCCGAAGCCGTGGCACCCGTTCGACCTGCCGTGGGACGAGGCGCCCGGCTGGGACGACGTCCCGTGGGACCGCGAGATCCAGCCGAGCCTCGACGAGGTGCTGGCTGTACGGGGGCAGCGCCGGGCGCTCATCCACGGCGTTCTCGACGGGCTCACCCAGGCGGAGCTCGACCGGGTCGTGTCGCCGATCGCCAACGGTCATCCGCCCGAGACCGTACCGGTCGCCCAGTGCCTCCGCGTCGTGCTCAACGAGGAGTGGGAGCACCGGCTGTACGCCGAGCGCGACCTCGCCATCATCAAAGAGGAGGGGTGATGACGGGCGTACGCGCGGAGCGCGTTCCAGCCGCCGCGGCGAGCGGGGTGATGGACATCGTGCTGCTGGGCGGCCTGTGGCTGCCTCATGAGGAGTGGGACACGGTCGTGGCCGAGCTCGCCGCCGACGGGTATCGCGGCGTGCCCGTGTTGCTGCCCGGACAGGGTGACGGCAACCTTCGGGCCACGCTGGACGATCAGCTGACGGCAGTCGTTCTGGCCGTCGACGAGTGCGAAGGCATGCCTCTCGTGGTCGGCCACTCCGCCTCCTCCGCGCTCGCGTGGATGGCCGCCGACGCCCGCCCGGACAAGGTCGCCGGCGTCGTCCTCATCGGCGGCTTCCCGGTGCCGGATGGCGCCACGTACGCCGACTTCTTCCCCGTCGTCGACGGCGTCATGCCGTTCCCCAGCTGGGCGGCGTTCGACGCGCCGGTCATCGTCGACCTCGACGAAGCCACGCGCGACCGCCTCGCCACCGCAATGATCCCGGTTCCGGAAGGCATCAGCCACGCGGTCGTACAGCTCACGGACGAGCGCCGCTACGAGTTGCCGGTCACGCTCATCTGCCCTGAGTTCTCTCCGGAACAGGCGAGGGAGTGGATAGACGCCGGGCAGGTGCCCGAGCTACCACTGGCGACACAGCTCGACCTCGTCGACATCGACTCCGGCCACTGGCCGATGGTGACGCAGCCGGCGAAGCTGGCCGAGCTGCTGGAAGCCGCCCGGACGCGCTGATCAGGCCAGTCGCGCGGCACGGGCCAGCAGGTGGCGGCGCTCGGGGATGCTGTGGGTGAGGCGTGCGGCGAGCTCGTACTCAGCGCGTGCCCCGGACGTGTCGCCGACGCTCTCGAGGAAGTGGGCACGTACGGCGTGGGTGCGGTGGTGGTCGATCAGCGTCGGGTCGGTCGCGGCGGTGTCGAGGGCCAGCAGCCCGGCTGCCGGACCGTCGACCATCGCCAGCGCGACCACACGGTTGAGGCGCGTCATCGGGCTGGGGGCCCACGAGACCAGAAGGTCGTACAGGCCGAGGATCTCCCGCCAGTCGGTGTCCCCGGCAGTGGCGGCTTCGGCATGGACGGCGGCGATCGCTGCCTGCAGCTGGTACGGGCCGAGCGGCGCCGCGGACAGCGCACCGGTGATCAGCGTCACTCCCTCGTCGATGAGCGCACGGTCCCAGAGCCGCCGGTCCTGGTCGGCGAGGACGACGAGCTCGCCGTCGCGTCCGGTCCGAGCGGCCCGCCGCGAGTGCGTCAGCAGCATGAGTGCGAGCAGCCCGGCGACCTCACCCTCCTGACGTGTCAGCATCGGGTGGGCCTGTACGAGCGCGAGGAGCAGGCGCCCGAGCCGTACGGCTTCGTCGGCCAGGTCCACCCGGTCGAGCGAGGCGCCAGACGACGCGGTGTGGCCCTCGGTGAAGACCAGGTAGATGACCGCCGCGACGGCCGCAACCCGTTCGGGGAGGTCTGCGGGCGCGGGCAGCTCGAACCGTGCGCCGCGGAGGGTGGCCTTCGCCCTGCTGATCCGCTGGCCGATCGTGGCGCTCGGAACGAGGAAGCCATGGGCGATCTGGTCGGTCGTCAACCCGCCGACAGCCCGAAGCGTGAGCGCGAGCTGCGACGGAAGCGGCAGCGACGGATGGCAGCAGAGGAAGAGCAGCTCGAGGGAGTCGTCCCGGGTGGGAGTCGGGCCTGGGTCCGGGTCGAAGGCCAGCGACTCCTCGCGCCGGCGCCGGGACGAGCTGCTGCGCCAGGAGTCGATGAGGCGACGGTCCGCGACCCGTACGAGCCAGGCCGTGGGATCGTGGGGCGGACCGGTGACCTGCCACTCAGTGGCGGCCACGAGGAGCGCCTCCTGCATGGCGTCCTCGGCGTCCTCGAAGTCGCCGCGGCGACGTACCAGCGCGCCGAGGGCTCGCGGGGCGACCGCCCGGAGCAAGCCCTCGACATCGCTGGCGTCGGTCACTGCTCGGGCCAGTCGTACGTCAGGACGGGCCGCACCTCGATGGCCGCGGCGCCGGCAGCGACCTCGGGGATCCGCTCCGCGATCTCGATGGCGCGTTCCCTGGAGGCGACGTCGACCAGGTAGAAGCCGGCGAGCATCTCCTTGGTCTCGGCGAATGGGCCGTCGGTGTGCACGTACGTCCCCTCACTGCCGCGTACGACAGTCGCGCTGGTGTCGGCGTCGAGTGCCTCACCGGAGACGTACTCGCCACTGGCGACCAGATCGGCGTTGAGCTTCTGGTACGCGGCGAGGGCGGACGCCTGCATCGTCGGGGTGAACGAGGCGAACTGCTCGCGGGCGCCGAAGTTCTGGTGGATGAGGATGAGGTACTTCATGGTCGTTCCTTCCTGTACTGGCAGCCTCTGGACGGCCGCTCCACCCGATAGTCGGAACGGGTCGGAGGATTTCGACACGTACCTGGGAGGAATCTGCCAAAGGATCGTCCGGCTGGCCAGATCAGGGCCTCAGGCGGGGCTCCCGGCCGATTCCTCCTGCGGCTCCCCGAAGAGCAGCCACTCGCCGAGCGCGACGGTGGCGTCGAACAGCGTGTCGAGGCGCGCGACCGGCTCGCCCAGCTGCTCGAACAGCTCGGACGAGACGGCGCCGACCAGCGCCGTCCACGCGAGGAGCCCCGAGACGAGTCGCTCGCCGTCCATCCTGGGCACGTCGGCGGCTACCGCGAGTGCCTTGAGCTCGTCCGCGTCGGGCATGTGGGGGATGGCCGCGCGCGGCGGCGCTATCGGATCCTCCATCCCGAGCGCGGCCAGCAGGTTCGTGACGCGCGTACCGGACGGGTTCGTACGCTCCGCAGGCGCCTTGTACTCGGGGACGGGCGATCCGTACAGGAGCGCGTACTCGTGGGGATGCGCGACCGACCACCCCCGGAATGACGTCGCGATCGCACGCCATCGTCCGCGCAGGTCCGCGCGAGGAACCGTCCGCTCGATGTCTTCGACGTGGCCGCCGAGGTCGTCGTACGCGTCGACGATGAGCAGCGTCAAGAGCTCGTCCCGCCCAGAGATGTAGCGGAACAGCGCTGATGGTGCCATGCCCATGTCGCGCGCCACGGCTCGTACCGAGAGACCGGCCGCGCCTGTACGAGCGAGCTCGCGCCTCGCGGCAGCGAGCAGCGCAGCCGTGACCTCGTGCCGCCGACGCTCCCGAGCGCCCATCGTGCTGGTCATGGAAGAAGCCTACCCCAAGTGCGAACAGTGTTCTTGAATTCCTGTGCGAGTCGTGCTTCACTGATGAGTGAACAGTGTTCTCGGTTATTGGAGGAGGAGCAATGAAGGCAGTCATCGTAGGATCGGGCGCGATCGGTCAGTGGACCGCGCACCACATCGGAGCGGCGGGGGGTGACGTCGTGCTGGCGTCCCGGTCGGGCGGCGGGTTGGGATCGGCGGTCGGCGCGGGGCCGAACCCGAGGGTGACCACCGCGAGGGTCGACGCCACCGACGCGAACGCCCTGGCAGAGCTCGCCACCGGCGCCGATGTCATCGTCAACGCGGTCAACCCCCCGTACACCGACTGGGACGAGAAGTGGCCCCCGATGGCCGCGGGGTTCCTCGAGGCGGCGGAACGTACGGGTGCGGCGTTGCTGATCATCGGGAACCTGTACGCGTACGGGCACCCGACCACGCCGATGATCGAGGGCGTCACGCCCGAGGCTCCTAACGGCCACAAGGGCCGCATCCGGGCGAAGATGTGGCGCGACGCGTTGGACGCGCACAACGCTGGCCGCATCCGGGCGGTCGAGATCCGGGCTGCCGACTACTTCGGGCCCGGTGCGGGTGCGGGCCTGAGCTACCTCAACACGTACGCGATCACGCCAGCCATGAACGGCAAGACCGCCCGGCACATCATGGGCGTCGTCGACGCGCCGCACTCGTGGACGTACGTGCCGGACATCGGCCGCCTCGCCGCCGCGGTCGCGGCCGCCGACCCTGGAAGCGACGCCTGGGGTCGCGCGTGGCACGTACCGACGACGCCACCGAAGTCGCTCACCGACGTGGCAGACGATGTTGCGGCGCTCGTCCGCGTTCCCGCCCGTACGCCTCGTCCGTACCCGTCCTTCGTCAAGACGTTGCTCCGCGTCTCACCGCTGATCCGGGAGCTGGACGAGATGGCGCCGGCGTTCACGGCCCCGTACACGCTCGACTCGTCCGCGGCCGAGCAGCGCTTCGGCCTGGCCCCGACGCCGTGGAACGAGGCTCTCGACAAGACAGTGACCTGGCTACGCGCCGGCTGACGGGTCGCCTCGGTGGTGGATGCCGGGCTTGACCTCCGTCAGCATCGACCTCACGTCGTCGACCTGCACGCCTCGCTTCACCAGACGTTCGGTCAGTCGACGGGTGGCGGTGTCCAGTCGGCGATGGACGTTGTCGATGCCCGTCCCGAGGACGGTGGCGATCTCGACAGGCCCCAGGTCGTCCCAGTGGGCGTGCTGCAGGATGCGCCGGTCGCCCTCCCGGAGGGCGATGAGGGCGACCAGAGCCGCAGGTAGGGCCAGGTCCCTGCGGACGGTCGCCATCCCTCGGATCGCGTCCAGTGCAGTGTGTTGCGAGGCCTTGTTCCGGTACGCCTCGGCGACGACCTTGTCGACGGTTCGGAACAGGTCGCGCAGGTCGGGGCTCCTTCGGGTGTTCACCGAGGCGAAGACCCGCTCGGCCATGAGTTCGGGGTCTTCGACCTCGTACGCGCGCCACTCGCACGCGGTGACGACCAGCTGCCAGTAGCGCCGCTGGAGGTCGCCGATCACGTCGTCATCCACGGCGCCACGTTGACGGTCGGAGGAGCTGAGCTCGAACACCAGCCTCGTATCGACGGGGCTCACCGCGTACCGAGGGTCGGTCGCCGGGCCGCACGAGGCAGTCCCGATGCCCGCATGAGCCGCGTCGAGCGTCAGCCACCAGACGTCGGAGGGCGGGAGCTCGTCGACGTGCGCTGCGGCGTCCAGTTGCTGAGGTGTCCATCGGCAGAGGCTGAAGCCGAGCCCGTCCCCACCCGACCGTACGTGCAGTCGGCCAGCCAGCCCCTCGAGCACCAGGTCGCGGGTCCTGCCGCGGTGGCCCGCCTCCTGCGGCCGGATCTGCGCCCCCCAGAGCTCCTCGATGCCCCCCGCGAACGTGCCGAGCCACACGCCCTCGTCCAGGTCCGGGTAGTTCTCGGTAGGTCCGAGGCCGGTCCACGTGACGCGTGCGGCATCCCAGTCGGAGGCCGGCAACGGCACGGTGAGCCCGATCCGCGGCAGGTTCGGCCAGTCGCCGGAGAACTCGAAGGACGCGGTCACCGTGAGCCCGATGCCGCCGGGCGCCCAGTCCAGCGTCGTCGTCAGCCGGCGTTGCCGCGACGGGACGCCGCTCACCCACACCCGGTGGCCGTCGCAGTCGTTCTCGAGCCGGTGCTCCAGCAGCTTCAGACGCGCCGCGGCCCAGATGTCGGCGTCAGAGGGCCGGCCGCGGTCGTTGTCGGTGGGTGCACGGAAAAGGGTCGGCCGGAGCCCGTGAAGGATCGTGAGGGCACCGGAAGGCGCCGAGTCGGACATCTCGGCGACAGGCTCCGTCGCCGAGACCGACGCTTCGCGTACGTACTGCCGGACGCTGACGACGCGGCGGCCGAGCTCGTCGGTCTCGCCGACTGCCGGGGGCAGCGGCGTCCCATCGGCGGCGAACGACCGTGGGTTCCTCGGAGCGATCCCGGGTACGGCTGGGTCGAGCACCCAGGCGGTCAGCGCGTCGGTCGCGCCTACGTCTGGATGCACCGAGACGGCTGCACCAGGCGCCAGGTCGGTCAACGCCACCTCACCGTGCGCGTCGCCGTTGACGCCCGCGGACCACGCGAGGACAATGCCGGATGCCGTGGCGTGCCGCAAGTCGGACGTCACGACGATCTCCCCGGATGCGTTCGGTGCAGCCACCACCGGTGCGACCGCATTCGCCCACGCGACCAGTCCGGCCGAGGGCTCGGAGTCTGCCGACACGAGCCCGTCGCAGACGAACGTGCCGTCATGGACGGCCTCGCCGAAGTCGCCGCCGTACCCCAGTCCAAGGCTCCCGTCGGGCAGGACCCGATCCAGGGCGTGGTCGCGCCACTCCCATACGCAGCCGCCTGCGTGACGCGGGTGCGTCATCGCGTCCACGTACCCGCTGATGCCTCCGGGACCCGTCCCCATCGCGTGGGCGTACTCGCACAGGAAGTAGGGCTGGGTACGGATGCGGGCGGCATCCTCGTCGGACACGCGAGCCGCCGCGTGCCCCGCGACCGCCACCGGGCCTGACCCGTCGAGCACCATCGAGACCTCGGCGACGGTCGGGTACATCCGCGAGTACACGTCCGTGTAGGCGGCTTCGTGGTCGCCTTCGTAGTGGATCGGGCGCGACTGGTCGCGGTGCCGCGTCCAGGCGGCCATCGCCGCCAGGTTGTCCCCGGTGTACGCCTCGTTGCCGAGGCTCCACGCGATGACGGAGGCATGGTTCTTGTCGCGCTCGACGGTGCGCTGCATCCGGTCGAGCAACGCGTCGCGCCAGCGTGGGTCGGTTGAGGGGGAGCCGGCCCAGCCGTCCACCTCGAAGCCGTGCGACTCGTAGTCGTTCTCGAGCATCACGTACAGCCCGAGCTCGTCGCACAGGTCGAGCAGGCGCGGATGCGGCGGGTAGTGCGACGTACGGATCGCGTTGACGTTGTACGACTTCATGAGGGCCAGATCCGCGCGGACCCACTCCTCGTCGAACACGCGCCCGCGGGTGCGGTGCACCTCGTGCCGGTTGACGCCCCAGCATGTCAGCCGCCGCCCGTTCACCTGCCACGTACCGTCCACGATCCGGCTCCGACGGAACCCGACCCGCAACGACACCGTCTCGGACGCCGTCGCCACTGTGGCGTCGTACAGCCGTGGCGACTCCGCGCTCCAGGGCTCGACGGCCCCGGCATCCACCGTCAGGGCGGCCGCATCAGGCTCGAGCGTCGCCTCCAGCCCGAGCTCGGGGATGTTGACATGTACGGCGGCACCAGGCGCGACGACCTCGACGCGGAGGCTGCCCAGTCCGGTCTCCGGGTCGTAGTCCGCGTCCAGCCACACGTCGTCGATGCCCCCCGCGGGACGCAGGAGCAGCTCGACCTCGCGGAACAACCCGGGCAGCCACCACTGGTCCTGGTCCTCCAGGTACGACCCGGGCGACCACTGCCGCACGGTGATCTCGACGGTGTTCGCCCCCCCTCGTACGACCCCGGTCACGTCGAACTCCCGGGTCAGCCGCGACCCGCGCGTCATCCCGATGGGGGCATCGTTCACGACGACATGAGCCTCGGACTCGGCGCCCAGCAGACGCAGCAGGACGCGACCCGCGACGTCCGTCCAGGCGTCGGGCAGCGAGAATTCCCGCCGATAGATCCCTGTCGGGTTGGCGTCCGGCACGTACGGCGGGTCGACGGGGAACGGGTACTGCACGTTCGTGTATGCGGGACGGCCCCACTCGCCGTCGCCGACGAGCACCCAGTGCGACGGAACAGGCATGCGTCCGGACCGCCGCGACTCGCCCACGCTGAGCTCGAAGTCCCACTCGCCGCACAGGTCGAGGCGAGGGGCGTCCGAGGTGAGGTGGGCGCGGGGAGGCACGACGCGGCCGACGCAGGGCGCATAGGCGTCCACGTCTACCGCGCCGCTTCCGAGTGGGATAGCGGACACGCATCTCTCCTTGTCAGAACAGTCAGCCCTTGGTCGCCCCAAGCGTCAACCCAGCCACGAAGTGGCGTTGCAGCAGGAGGTAGACCACCAGGGTCGGAATGATCGTGATCGTCGCGCCGGCGGCGATCAGGTTGTAGTTGCTCAAGAAGTCGCCCTGGAGGTTCTTGATGCCGGTCGTGATAGGCAGGCGGTCGCCGCTCTGGATGAACAGCAGGGGCCAGAAGAAGTCGTTGTAGATGAAGATGACTTCCAGCGTGCCCATCGCGGCGAGCGCGGGACGGCACAGCGGCATGATGATGTTGGCG
>Ga0182021_10007729_pt1 | contig 12752 bp, 11 predicted proteins | sample 612E3MmetaG_FD_120493 | JGI IMG/M metagenome (GOLD analysis project Ga0182021, IMG submission 120493) | Permafrost microbial communities from Stordalen Mire, Sweden - 612E3M metaG (Illumina Assembly) | ecosystem: Environmental > Terrestrial > Soil > Wetlands > Permafrost | place: Sweden... | reverse complement strand
CTCGATCTGGGTGCCGATGAAATCGTTGGCATTCGGCGTCATGGGACCGATGATGCGCACGCAGCCTCGTTCCCGTGCCCATGCGAAAGCGGCGTCGAACAAGGCGCGGGCAACGGCCGGGTCGTTGATGCAATCGAACCAGCCCCAGTACGCGGCCTTCTCGTGGTGCGTTTCTTCCCAGATCGTGTCGTGGATGGCAGCGATCCTGCCCGCGACCTTCCCGTCCTTGCGGGCAAGAAAGTATTCCCCGGCAGCGTGCTGCCAGAAGGGGTGACGGTTCCTGTCCAGCTTCTTGAAATCGTCCGAGCGAAGCTGGGGCACCCAGTAGGGATCATTCCTGTAGAGCGTGTGAGGGAGCTGCACGAACTCTTTGAGCTGCTTTTTCGTCGCGACCCGTTCAATGGTGACCGGCATCCGCGTCCCCTTTCATGTCGAGGAGTGTGTCATGAAGGTACGTGGGGCGCCGGAAGGTGTCAAGACGACGGGGCGATCGTTTCCATCTCCCGATCTTCTCGATTCAGCTCTTCGGCTCAGTGCGACCGGCGCTTCTCCTCGAGCGTTTTTCGGTTCGCGTGGAGGAACTCCAGCATGTACTGCTGGATGTCGCCGAAATACTCTTTCTGCAGGCGGGTCCCTGCGCGCGTGATGTAGCGGTAATGCCAGCTTTCGTGCCGGTAGCCGGTCACGGACTCGAAGCCGTCGGGGTACGACAGGGAGAAGCCGTATTCCTCCGCATGAAGGGCAAGCCATTTCCCCGCGCGGGTCGCGGCGAATGCGTCAGTGATGGATCCGAAGTCGACGGCCGTGCCGAGCTGGTGCTGCGAATACCCGGGATGCGCGGATTCGCGGTCCGCCGCGGCCTGGCCGTAGGTCTCCACCTCGCGCCGGTAGACCGACTGCTGATCCTCGTATGATCTGTACCCCGAGGAGAATAGGAGGGTCACACCATCCGCCGTGGCTGCCCGGGACATCTGCACGGCAGCATCCATGATGGCCTTGCGGAGCGTGACGTCCCGGCGGCTGACGCTCAACGAATAGTCAGCGGGGGAGACGAGGTCGGGCGGAACGTAGTCAGGCGGAAGAGCGTGCGCCTTGTCAACGAGGAGAAAGAAGTCGGGTCTTTCATCCAGCGCGCGCGCAACGAGCTGAAAAAAGCCCTCCGTGTCCGCGAGGATCCGCTCCTGGACCGATTTCGGCAGCGGCTGAATCATCGCCGTCACGTCGCGGGAGGAGAGGGCGAATCCCGAGCTGATCCGGGCGCCGGATGCGTGCGCGGCCGAAGGAAGAAGCAGAACCGCGCCGACAAGAAGAATCACGCGTACTTGCGGGTGCACGGTTCATTATCGGCGGCAACGGCCGGCTCAGGAGAGCTCAGTCCTGCAGCCGCTCCGCGAGCTCCCGGGGCATGCCATCCAGCACCGGCCGGTCGAACTGCTCGACGAGGTGCTCCTTGCCCAGGGGATCGAGCAGGTGTCCCGACTTCTCCTTCTTCGTCTCCAGGTAAAAACGGTTGAACTGGTTTGGGGCCATGATGTGCGGGATACGCCCTGAAATCTTCACCCCGAGCTTTTCCAGGCCGCCGATCTTCTTCGGATTGTTCGTCATGAGCTGGATCGATTTGAGCTTGAGGCTGAATATCATGTGCGCGGCGACGCTGTAGTCCCGCTCGTCGTCCTTGAATCCCAGCGCGAGGTTGGCCTCCACGGTGTCCATGCCGTGGTCCTGCAGGCCGTAGGCCCGGATCTTGTTCAGGAACCCGATGCCGCGCCCCTCCTGACGGAGGTAGAGCAGAACGCCCCTGTCCATGCGGCCGATCATGGTGAGTGCCGTTTCAAGCTGATCGCGGCAGTCGCAGCGCAGCGATCCAATGGCATCACCCGTGAGGCACTCCGAGTGCAGGCGCACGGGCACGTCCTCCGCGTTGCTCACGTCACCGTGGACAAAGGCGGCATGCTCCTTTCCGTCGCGGTTGTTCCAGAAGGCGACCACCTGAAACTTTCCGAATCGCGAGGGAAGGTCGGCAATGGCAGCGATGCGGACGCATATCTTGTCCCTGCCCACTCCTTCGCAATCGTGACAACTGTTCTCCTCCAGAAGATCCTTGATCTGTTGTGGCGTCAATGCCATGGTCTGCTCCTGTTTCTTGCCCACAAGATACTCCGTTCATGCCGTCGGGGAAAGCATGCCCGCCTCTTCGCCTCTCATACGGAGCCGCGTGGACGCCGGATTCCGGCATTTGACCGCACCGCAAAGGCACCGTATCGTTACCAGGGGGATGCTGAGATGCACGATGTCATCGTGATCGGTGCCGGCGTGGCCGGCCTGGAGTGCGCTCGCGGCCTTTCGAAGGCAGGCGCAGATGTTCTTGTCGTCGACAGGGCGGACAAGCCCGGCGGCCGATGCGCGACGCGGTCATTTGGCGGGCAACCTGCCGACTATGGCCCTCTTTTCATCCATGGCCGCGATGTCCGATTCATCGCCGCGGTGGAGCAGGCGGCAGAAGGCGATTGCCTGCCTGACTGGCCGCTGCGCAGGCTCGGACGCGGCTCCCCGTGTCAGCCGGATGCCTATGCCCCGAACGAAAAGCGCATGGCGCTGCGAGGAGGCATCAACGCCTTTCCGCGAGCCCTTGCCGCGGGCCTCCCCCTCAAACTGAACACCCAGATCGTCTCGATCGCCAGGACCCGGGGCGGCATGTCCGTCTCCAGCGCCACAGGCGAAAGGCTGGAAGGTCGCAATCTCGTTCTCGCCATGGCGCTGGAGCAGACCATGCCATTCGTCGCCGCGCTGGAAGATGCTGAAGGCCGCGACGGCATCCTTGCCCTCCTGCGGCTTTTCATCAGCCTGCCATGCCTCACGGTGATTGCCGGCTACCCGCGCGGCGCGCCGGTTCCGGACTTCGACATCCAGTACCCCGAGGAAGATCATGCCCTCATGCTCCTGTGCAATGAGTCCTCAAAGCGCCCTGGATCCCCGCAGGTGGTGATGACCTACCAGGCCGCGCCGCGATGGTCGCGCGAGCGCATGGAAATGCCAAAGGATCAGTGGGCGCGGGAACTGGTCGCAGCAGCGGCCCGACGCCTCGGCTCGTGGGCGGATTCGCCGGAATGGACGCATGCGCATCGTTGGAGATATTCCCGCCTGGATCGCGCCAACGAGCTCGCGGGCCCCCTCGAGATGAGGGTGGGCGATTCGCGGGTAGGAATCGCGGGAGACCTCTTCTCTCCCGGAGGCGGCATCCAGGCAGCGTGGCTCTCTGGCGGCAAGCTCGCCGAGCGACTCTCCCAGGAGCCTTCCAAGCTCGACTTGTAGGCTTCACTAACGAAAACGGTATATCAAATTGAGCCCGAGATAGGGAAAATGACCTCACCAGGACTCGGTAAATCATTCCCTTTTTAAATAATAACTATTTGTTCTATAAGTAATTAAAATACATACAAGAAAATCCTTGACAGCTGAACTCCCCGGTGATATACCCAGTAAGCGGTTACAGACAGTCATGATCAAACATCGTTTTATGGGCAGAAATCTCAGTTGCACTTGCGACAACGAAACCGTTCTTATGGAAATCGTTTCCGTCACAGGCAACGGAACCGTCCTTTGACAATCAACGATATCGCCGAAATGGCCCATGTTTCGAAGGGCACTGTCTCCCGGGTCATCAACGGCATTCCCGGTGTCGGCGATGACACGCGCCGAAGGGTCATGAAGCTGATCGAGTCCCTGGATTTTCACCCCAATGCGTCGGCGCGGGGCCTTGCGGCGCGGAAGACCAACACGATGGGGTTCGTGATTCCCCATACCGGCAAGTACACGCTCACCAGCACGTTCTGGCCGATGTTCCTCACGGTCGTCACCCAGGAAGCGGCTGCCCGCGGGATCAATGTCCTGCTCTCCACGGCGCGGGCGGAGGACGACGTGGATTCGGCCTTCCGGACAATCCTGCGGGGCCGCCGCATCGACGGCGCGATCATCGGCGCGGAGCAATTCGGGGATAAGCAGCTCGCCGAGCTTCTCCTGAAGAGTCTTCCCTTCGTCATGATGGGTCGCAGCGCAAAGATCTCTTCCTATTACGTGGATGTCGACAATGCGTTGGGTGCCCGCATCGCGTCGGAACACCTGGTGGCAAAAGGCCATTCCCGCATCGCCATCCTGGCCGGACCGGACTGGCTGCCGTACGTGGATGACCGCATCCGCGGGGCGCGGGACGTCCTTCGGGAGCACGGGCTTCCGGACCCCGTCGTTGTGCACTGCTCCTACGACACCGCGGAGGCGGTCCGCTGCGTGCAGGGCATCCTTCTCTCGCGGCCGGCCGTCAGCGCAATCTTCGTTGCCGCGGGGGACCTCGTCGTGGGCACCCTGAAGGCCTGCGCCGACATGGGATTGAACGTTCCGCATGACATCTCCGTGGTGTCATTCGATGATCATCCCTTTTTCGCTCATCTTTCGCCCGGCATCACGGCCGTAGCCCAGCCCATCGAGGAGCTGGGTGCCGCGGCGGTGCAGATGCTCGTGGAACTGATGGCGGGAAGGGAGCCGGAGCGACGGGCGATGATCATCGCCCCGCACCTGGTGGAGCGCGGCTCGTGCGCCGCGCCTCGAGACAGAGAAAACACCCCTCGTTGAGGGGGAAAAGATTCTTGAAGGAGGATTGCGCAATGAAGAAGCTATTTTTCTTCGCGCTGGCGCTGGCCCTGTTCGTGCCGATCGCTGCATCAGCACAGCAGACCACACTCAATTTCCTTTGGTATACGGACGCCACTCAGGCGACGTATGCGACTGACCAGGCAATCTGGGCGAAGTTCAAAGCGGACAACCCTGACATCAACCTGAATCAGGAAATCCTGTTCAGCCAGGCGTATCACCAGAAGCTGTCGGCATACATCGCCGCCGGCCAGATCCCTGACGTGTTCTACCTCTGGCCGTCCCGCCGCGACAGCTCGGCCCTCATCCACGACCAGAAGCTGGCAAAGGACCTGAAGCCGCTGCTGGGCGCCGACTTCCTGAAGGACTTCGTGGCTCCTGCCCTCGATGTGAACCAGCAGTCCTCGAAGCAGCTCTCCGAGCTTCCCCAGAGCTTCACGTACACCTCGGTGATGTACACGAACACAAAGCTGCTTTCGGACCTCGGCATCGCGCTTCCGAAGACCTATGCCGACCTGAAGGCCATGGTCATCAAGCTCAAAGTGAAGAACATCCAGACCGTTCTTCTTCCCGACGGCGACCAGTGGCCCGCCCAGTCGTGCCTCTTCTCCCTTATCTCGGGACGCCTCCTTGGCGATTCCTGGATCGACCAGGTCATCGCGGGCAAGGTGAAGTTCACCGATGCAGGGTTCGTCAACGCCCTGAAGTTCTGGCAGACGATGTTCACCGACGGCGTCATTTCCTGGACGAATATCCAGGAGCCTTACGGCGACGGCCCCGGCCTCTTCGCGGGCGGCAAGGCAGCGTTCTTCATCGACGGCGACTGGAGACAGGGCGCGTTCCTGACTGATCCGTCCACAGGCAAGGCACTGATCGACCCGGCGAAGCAGCCCACCGACTTCGCGTTCCTCGCATTCCCGGCCATCCCGGGTGAGAAGAACCCCGGCGTCGTGTCGGCAATCGCGGGCGTTGGCCTCGGCATCTCGGCCGCCCTCCCCGCCGGCTCCGACAAGGAAAAGGCCGCTGTCCGGCTGCTGAAGTACTACTATTCTCCCGAAGTCATGACGCTCAACTGGGAATCCGGCGCATTCACCCCGTCCCGCAAGGGCCTCACGAGCGACAAGCTGGAACCGTTCAGCACCATGATGCCCAAGTACTACGCGTCCATCGCAAAGACCTCCTACGTTCTCGACGGCGTGCTGGAGCCTGAGGTGTTCAACACACTGAATGCAGGCCTCCAGTCGATCGGGATCGGTGCAAAGACCCCCGCGCAGGTCGCTGCCGAAATGCAGAAGGCGCAGGACACCGTCCTCGCAAAGAAGAAGTAGTTATTCCTGACGATTCGATTCGCGCCGCACGGCGCGAACGGGGCGGGTGTCCGGGTTTCCCCGGGCACCCGTTTTTCATGGCTGAAAAGACCGAAAGCTGGCAGGGAGGTTCTTCATGAGGCGCGGGATCCGCAGCAGGGCCGAGGAGACACGGGCGTACTGGGCAATGATCCTGCCCGCATTCATCCTCTACATGCTCGTCCTTGCATTTCCGATCATTCTGTCGATCGTCCTCTCCCTCAGCAACTACAACGGCGGCCAGCTCTTCGGCGGCGCCCAGCATTGGAAGATCACGGGCTTCCAGCAGTACGAGCGGCTGGTCAATGACCCGCAGTTCTGGCTGGCGCTGAAGAACAACATCTACATCGTCATCGCTTCCATCTTCGGCCAGCTTCCGCTGGGCTTCATCTTCGCCTACCTTATCTATCGCAGGATCGTGAAGTTCGGTGACTTCTGGCAGGGCGTCATCTACATGCCCGCCATCATCTCCACCATCGTTCTGGGCATCATGTGGTCGGTCATCTTCTCCCCGACGGGTCTGATTGCCGACGTCCTGAATAAGGCATATGCCAATTCGTTCAGCCAGTCTCTCGCCCAGATCTTCCACCAGGCGGGCGGGTTCACGGTCAACGACGACATCGTGAAGAAGATACTCGGTGTGAGCGATCCGAAGGCGCTCACCGTCTTCGCCAACCCTGCCGCTGACCTCAAGACCATGCTCCTGACCTACCAGCCCGGCCAGCTCACCGTCATGAGCTCGGACCTCACGAATCTCCTTGCGCGCAAGTGGACACCGGATTTCCTTGCAAAGCAGGACCTCGCGATGCTTCCCATCATGTTCGTGGTGGTCTGGTGCTGGACGGGCATGTACCTGATCCTGTTTCTCGCAAACATGCAGAAGATCGATCCCCAGCTCCTGGAAGCGGCGCGCATCGACGGCGCGGGTGAAGGACAGGTCATGGGATGGATCGTGCTGCCGCTGCTTTCCGGCGTCATCGTGAACTCCGCCATCCTCTGCATTGCAGGGTCGCTCAACAGCTTCGCCCTCATCTGGGCGATGACGCAGGGAGGTCCGGCGCGCGTCACCGAGCTCCTCTCCATCTACATGTACACGAACGCCTTCGTGGGCGCGCCAAACTTTCCGCTGGCAAACGCCATCGCCATGTCCATCGTCATCTTCAGCGTCGTGCTGATCGTGGCCACGAAGCTGGTTGAAAAGCGCTACGGCGGGAAGGAGTAGGGCATGCGCCGCACTGATTCGCTTCCGCGCCGCATCCTCGGCATCACGGGCAAGGTCCTGGCCTATCTCGTCATGGGCATCTTCGCCATGATGACCATATTTCCGATCATCTGGCTCATCATCAACTCGTTCAAATCCAACGCGGAGTACTATCTCAGCAAGCTGGCCCTGCCGCATGGGCTGCAGTTCGTGAACTACTCGGGCGCCTGGAATGTCGGAGACTTCAAGGAGCTGATCGGCAACTCCTTCATTTACACTCTCGGGGCGACCATCGGCATCATTTTCTTCTCGATTCTTGCCGGCTTCGCATTTGCGAAAATACAGTCAAAGGCGACCCCCCTGATTTACGGCAGCTTCGTCATGGGGATCCTGCTTTCGATCCAGTCCCTGATGGTGCCCTTGTTCATCGAGGTCTCCCAGCTGGACAAGTTGCTGGGCACACTGTTCCAGACCCTCCACCTCCTGAAGTCCGCGGCCGATTTCCACCTCTTCTACAACAGCCGCGTCGGCGTGCTCCTTGTCTATATCGGGTCAGGACTGCCCATCGCGCTCTATCTCAGCACCGAGTACGTCAAAGCCATCCCCACCGCGCTGGTGGAGGCTGCCCGCATCGACGGCGCCGGGTACTTCAGGATATTCCGCGGCATCATCCTTCCCATGTCGGTGCCCATCGCGACCACCGTGGCCATTCTCAATATCACCGGCATCTGGAACGAGTTCGCGCTGATCAACATCCTCGTTTCCAAGACTGGATTGAAATCGATCCCTCTCGGTGTCATGCGATTCTCCGGCACAATGATGGCCGACTATGGCAAGCAGTTCGCGGCGCTGGTCATCGGCATGGGGCCGATGCTCGTCTTCTACATCATCTTCCGCAAGCAGATCACCAAGGGCGTCTCCGCGGGCGCGATCAAAGGCTGACGGCGTATGAGCTTCGGTCATTTCGACGACGCGCGGCGCGAATACGTGATCACACGGCCCGACACGCCGTGGCCGTGGATCAATTACCTGGGGAGCGACGATTTCTTCTCCCTGATCTCCAACGCCGGCGGCGGCTACTCCTTCTACAAGGACGCGCGGCTGCGCAGAATCACCCGCTACCGCTACAACGACGTGCCCCTGGATTCCAATGGCAGGCTCTTCTACATCCGCGACGCAGACACGATCTGGAACCCCGGCTGGCGTCCGACGCGGACACCGCTCGATTTCTACGTCTGCCGGCACGGCATGGGCTACACGCGAATCTGCGCGCGCAAGGATGGCGTGGAGGCGGACATCCTCTTCTTCGTGCCCGTGGGTGCCGACTGCGAGGTCCAGCGCGTCGTGGTGAAGAACACCACGGCGAAAAAGAAGCGCCTGTCACTTTTTGCCCTCACGGAGTTCTGCCTCTGGAACGCCCTGGACGATATGACCAATTTCCAGAGGAACTTTTCCACCGGCGAAGTCGAGGTGGATGACAATGTCATCTACCATCTCACCGAATACCGTGAACGGCGCAGCCATTTCGCCTTCTATTCGGTGAACAGGCCGGTCGCGGGATTCGAAACGGACAGGCGCGCATTCACCGGCGCCTACAGCGGCTTCGACCGGCCCGACGCGGTCGCCAAGGGAAAGCTTTCAAACGGCAACGATCCCGGCTGGTCGCCGGTTGCCGCGTTCCAGATCGACATCGACCTGGCGCCGGCGGAAGAGACCAGCATGGTGTTCCTCCTGGGGTACGTGGAAAACCCGGATGACAGGAAATGGCGCGCGCCCGGCCGCGCGAACACGGAGCGCGCTGACGCCCTGCGCGCGCGCTTCGCCACCGACGACAAGGTGAACGCGGAGCTCGCCGCCCTGCGCGCGCGCTGGGACGACCTGCTGGGACGCTTCACCGTCGCCTCGGGGGACGAGAAGCTGGACCGGATGGTGAACATCTGGAACCAGTACCAGTGCATGGTCACCTGCAACCTGGCGCGCAGCGCGAGCTTTTTTGAAAGCGGCATCGGCCGGGGCATCGGGTTCCGCGACACCAGCCAGGACCTCCTGGGCTGCGTCCACCAGGTGCCGGACCGCGTTCGCCAGCGCCTTTTCGACGTGGCCTCCACGCAGTTCGCGGATGGGGGCGCCTGGCACCAGTACCAGCCGCTCACAAAGCGAGGCAACGCCGATGTAGGCGGCGGGTTCAACGATGACCCCCTGTGGCTCATCATGGGAGTGGCCGGCTATCTGAAGGAAAGCGGCGACTGGGCATTCCTCGACGAGCAGGTGCCATTCGATAACGACGATGGAAACCGCGCGAGTCTCTTTACGCACCTCACGCGGTCATTCGATCACGTCCTGCACAATCTCGGGCCGCACGGGCTTCCTCTCATCGGCCGCGCCGACTGGAACGACTGCCTGAACCTGAACTGCTTCTCCACCGACCCCAACGAGAGCTTCCAGACCACGACGAGCAGGGACGGGCGGACCGCGGAATCGGTGCTGATCGCCGGGATGTTCGTGCTCATCGGCGGCGACTACGTCGAGATCTGCAGGCGCACGGGGCGCGCGGAGGAGGCCGTCCGCGCTGAGGAGGCGATTGCCCGCATGCGCGCCGCGGTGCTCGCGCACGGGTGGGACGGGGAATGGTTCCTGCGCGCCTACGACGACGCGGGAGCGAAAGTCGGCTCGCATGAATGTGAAGACGGGCAGATCTTCATCGAATCAAACGCCTTCTGCGCCATGGCACAGATCGGTGCGGAGTCGGGACTCCCCGTGGCCGCACTGGATGCCGTGCAAGCGCGGCTGGCCACGCCGCACGGCATCGTGATCCACGATCCTCCGTACCGCCGCTACCATCTCGAGCTGGGCGAGGTTTCCTCCTATCCCCCCGGCTTCAAGGAGAATGGTGGCGTCTTCTGCCACAACAACCCCTGGATCATGATCGCCGAATGCCTCGCGGGAAGGCCCGAACGCGCCTACGATTACTACAAGAGAATCAGCCCCGCCTACCGGGAGGGCATGCAGGAGCTGCACCGCACGGAACCTTACGTGTACGCGCAGATGATCGCCGGCAAGGCGTCGCGTCGGCACGGGGAGGCCAAGAACTCGTGGCTCACGGGCACGGCGGCCTGGAACTTCATCGCCGTGTCGCAGTGGATCCTGGGCATTCGCGCCGACTTCGACGGTCTCTGCATCGAGCCCCACCTTCCGAAAGACTTCAGCTCGGTCCAGGTCAGCCGGATATTCAGGGGATGCACCTACCGCATCACCATCCGCAACACCTGCCGCCCCGGTGGCGCGAAGATCACCGTGCAAGGCGTGCCCTACGCCTCCCGCGTGATTCCGCCCGGTCCGCGGGGGACGGAGCTCGCCGTCGTCGTTGACGCATAGATTGGACTCCGGCCCGTCGGCGTCACTTCCGCGGCGGCCGGGCAGGGCGGAGCTCGATCCTGCTTGCCAGCGAGCCCCGTGGATAGTGATAGAGATCGACCACGGCCTTCGCGATATCCTCCGCCGTAAGCTTCCAGGCCTCTTTCGCCTTTGCTCCGGGGTCCGCGCCGAAGTCCGTGTCGACGCTGCCCGGCATGATGTAGCTCACCCGGATGTTGTCGTTGCGCACGTCCTGCATCATCGCCTCGCTGAAGCCGTTGACGCCGTACTTGGAGGCGTTGTATGCGGCTCCGCCGGCAAAAGCGTTGACCCCCGCGAGGCTTGAGATGTTGAAGATGTAGCCGCCGCCGCGGCGCCGCATGAGCGGGACCGCCTCGCGGCTGCAATAGAAGACGGCGGAGAGGTTCGTTTCGATGGTCGACGCCCAGTCCTCGGGAGTAAGCTGGTCGACGGGTTTGAATATGCCGATGCCGGCATTGTTCACCAGGATATCCAGCCCGCCGAATCTTTCCGCGGCTCGCGCCACGACTGACCGGCATTCCTCGTAGCGCCGAACGTCGGCCGCCGCGCCGTCCACCCGGCCTCCACCACCAAGGGCCTCCACCGCCTTGCGCACCGCGGCGGCATCACGCCCGCAGATGAAAACCTGCGCCCCTTCGGCGAGCAGCGCCTGCGCAACAGCGCGCCCGATGCCCCGGGTCCCGCCGGTCACCAGGGCGATCTTGTCCTGCAATTCCTTTGACATCTTCTTAAAATACGATTGCGGGCCGTCTTTGACTATCGAAGATACCTGGTGGATAGTGGAGTCCGATGAAAGTCCTGACACGCGCCACGCTCCGCGAAGGCGCCCGCGAGCTGGCCTCCCGCGATCGCGACCTGGCGCGCATCGTGGAAAGACTCGGCACGCCACCGCTGTGGGGACGGCGTCCGGGCTTTCCTACGCTGGTGCGGATAATCCTGGAGCAGCAGGTGTCGCTTGCCGCGGCGCGGACGTTGTACGGACGGCTCGATCGGGAGCTTGGCGGCATGAGGGCGGAAACCCTCGCGGCGTGCGGGGAGGCGGGTCTGCGGGAAAGGGGCCTCACGCGGCAGAAGGCGCGGTACTGCCACGGGCTTGCCCTGCTCATACTCGAGCGAAAGCTCGACCTGTCCGCGATCGCGGCCCTGCCGGACGACGAGGGCCGCGCGGCACTCATGAGCGTGCCGGGTCTGGGGCCCTGGAGCGTCGACATCTACTTCCTCATGGCCCTGCGCCGGCCCGACGTGTGGCCCCGGGGTGACCTGGCCCTCGCCGTCGCACTGCGCGAGGTCAAGCGCCTTCGAAAGATGCCCACGCGGGAAGACCAGCTCTCCCATGCGGCCCGCTGGGCTCCCTGGCGTTCGGTTGCCGCGCGTCTCCTGTGGGCACATTACCTCGAGGCGCGCGGGCAGTATGCCCCGGGCGATGCGGAGGCGGGTCCGGGGTGAGTCCCGGGCCCGACGGCCGCGCGGGGCTCCGCAGGCCGGTTCAGCCTTTTTTCGGGTGCCCCGTCTCCCGCGTCATGTCCTGCAGCTTCAGCATCGTCGCCCAGTTGCGCGCCGTCACGCCATCTTTCAGCACCTTGCTCACGGCGGCGTTCAGCCTGCTTTCAATCACGCCGGCAGGCATCCACATGTAGACAGCGCGGGTCGCACCAAAGGCAATGCGCTCGTTGCCCCAGTCACGCGCGGCGATCTCTGAAAGCTTCTCTTTGTCCGCCGCGTCTGCCAGGATTCCGACGAGCAGCCGGGAGGGGTTGTCGGCGATCGCGGTGAGCGGGTTTGCCGAAGCGATCTCGGCAAGCTCTTCCGCGTCGATCACGATCACCCGCGCCGCCACGCCCAGCTTTTCTTCAAGCGCATCCTGGATCGAGAGAGCGGCGCGCGCCGGATCGCTCCTGCCCGGAGCAGAGAACACGACGTTGCCGCTGTTGAGCAGCGTACGCACATCATGGAAGCCCAGCCCGTCCACCAGCGTGCGCAGATCCGCCATTGCCACGCGCCTGGCATTTCCGACATTGATACCGCGCAGGAGGGCCACCAGCACGCTGCCCGCGCGGCCTTTTTTCGCGGACGTGCTCATTGGGCCGGAGGCAGGATCGTGCCCAGATTCTGCCTTCCTTCGGAGGGCACGGGGGCGTGAACATGAGGCGAGGCATAGGGGCCCT
>Ga0182021_10007728_pt1 | contig 12752 bp, 14 predicted proteins | sample 612E3MmetaG_FD_120493 | JGI IMG/M metagenome (GOLD analysis project Ga0182021, IMG submission 120493) | Permafrost microbial communities from Stordalen Mire, Sweden - 612E3M metaG (Illumina Assembly) | ecosystem: Environmental > Terrestrial > Soil > Wetlands > Permafrost | place: Sweden... | reverse complement strand
TTGGGACTATCCTGAAACAGGGCTTGCCAAGCGCCGCGATCCGCCAAGCATCTGACAGTAAGACTCCATGCATCCAAACCCCTCGTTGCGCGAGCTCGCCCGTTCGCTCGGTCTTTCCCATACCACCGTCTCCGAGGCATTGCGGGACAGTCCCCGCGTGAAAGCCTCCACTCGTGAACGCGTGCTCACGGCCGCCCGCGAAATCGGCTACCGCCACAACCCGCTCGCCGGCGCGCTTATGTCCGAGATGCGGCGCTCCCGGTCCGGGACCTTCCGCGGCGTGATCGCCGTGATCGATCTCGATGGACCCGACCGCCGGCCGGCCAACGCGGCGCCCTATCACCGGGAATTGACCCGCGGGGCGGGAGAACGCGCCGTTGAACTGGGCTTCAAGATCGAGCCGTTTGTCGTCGGCCATAATGACATCTCCATCACGCGACTCGACGCGATCCTCCAATCGCGCGGCATCCACGGCGTGTTCCTGCTTCCGGCCAACGAGAGTCCCGACCTGAGCCAGCTCAACTGGAAACGCTACGCCGGAGTGTATGCCGACTACATCATCGAGCATCCGGCCCTCCACTCCGTGTGTTCAGACCACTTTCGCTCCATGATGATGACGCTGGACCGGCTGCGCGTGCTCGGGTACCGGCGCCCGGGGCTGGTGCTCACCCGGCATCTGGACGAACGGCTACTTTACCGCTGGGAGGCCGCCTTCCAGGCCTACCACAACCATCATGAGGCCTTCAGTTGGTTGCCTCCGCTGCTGATTCCGGAAATCAACCGCCGGGAATTCACGACTTGGTTCGAAAAGGCCAAACCCGACGTCGTGCTGTGTCACCAGGCCGGGGCAATCGAGTGGATGGAAGCGTGCGGCGCAAGTGTGCCGCGCACCCATGGATTTTGCTGCCTGAACATCATGGTGAACGTCGTCCCCTGCGCGGGCCTTGACCTGCAGCCCTGGCTCCTCGGCGTGCGCGGCGTCGAAATGTTGATCGCCCAGATCCATCGCAATGAATACGGGGTGCCGGAATTGCCCTCGACAACGACAATTCCCGCGGCCTGGGTCGACGGTCCCACCTTGCGCAATGGGCCGACCTCCACCCTGCAGCGGCCGGCCGCCAACCTGCCGCTCACACCCGTGACCTCGGGTTCCCCGGCGGCGCCTTCTCAGTGAGGATCCTCGGGGCAATCCCCGAAGCACCCTCGTGGAATCCTCGTTTGGCCAGCGAATCCAGGCTCGTGGGTGTCTGGGCAGATTGCGATCTGCTCGTTGCGCCGACAGAGAAAATTCGAGCCACGAGGCACGTGAGCCTCGATCGGGCGCGCTTCGGGTGACTCACCGCAAGGTTGCGGCGGCAATCTTCCGCAACGTGACGAGCAGAGCCGAATCGGTCTTTCGAAATCGAATGCAGGATTTTCCCACGTTCCGACCCTTCAATTCGCCGCGGAACTCTCTCACGATCTCCGGATCGGCGTAGAACGAGAAGTAGTTCTTCTGGGCGTTGAGCGCGATCATGTGCCCGGCGGATTCATAGGACGGCATGCCATACTTCATCGACCCAACGGCACTTGGGACTGCCGAGCGCACAAGCTGGTCGAGCGCCACGATCACCGCGCGCTCTTCCGGTGGAAGCTCCGCAAGGTACGCTGCGACTGTGGCTGCCTTCGATTGCATGGGAATTCGCCGGTGGCTGGGAGGGCAACGGATCGGCTGCGCCAACTCCGCCCCGGTCGGCCGAACCCTCGGCGATGGCGGCCGCTGCCGGCACGATCATAGGAGAATGCGGCAGATTTGCAAGCGGGGCCATCCCTGGAACCCGCACCTGGGCGCATCTATTCACCATCGGCCGGCGGCGAGAGCTGGAGCAAATCCCACCGGTTGCCGCAGAGATCCTTGAAGACAGCGACGGTGCCGTAGCCCTCGACCCTCGGCGCTTCCTCGAAGACGACGCCCCGCTCCCGCATGCGCTGAAAATCACGGGCGAAATCATCGGTGTGGAGGAAGAACGCCACCCGGCCGCCGCATTGGGCTCCCACCGCCTTCTCCTGCTCGGGCGTCGTCGCCTTGGCCAGCAGGAGGCAGGTACCGGCATCCTTGCCTGGGGCGACGAGAACCCAACGCTTCTCGTCCGAAACGCGCCGATCGCACACGAGCCTAAAGTCCAACGTCCGGGTGAAGTACGCGACTGCCTCGTCGTAATCTCGCACCAGCAGCGTCGCATATCCAATCGAGCGATTCATGTGACCAACGGGGCACCGGTACGTCTCAGATTTGCCGACAGGCACCACGCAGAACGCTGGCCCGAACCCGCTCAGGTGGCTGGACCGGCACCTTCATCAGTTAACCCATTCCCCCTCCAATTTCAGATCTTCCTGCCACCGTCCGTCTTTCTTCCGGAAAAACACAACGATGCCATGCCTTGCTTCGACCTTATCGGCCAAATAGACCGCAATCGCGCCATCGTCGTTCTTTTGAACCACGACGACCACGAGCCGGTGCCGCTCAGCGGCCAGCCGCTCAATTTCGACGACTTCTTCTTGGGCAACTCCCAGTCCCGTGACTCCAGCCTTCCCTCGGTTCGACTCCGTGCTGGACGTGCAACCGCCGGCAAACAGAGAGCACACGACGACGATGACAATGGGGCGCATTTTCATTGAACGGAAAGAGCTGGCAGAACAAAGGGACCGATAAAGAGATTTCAGCGCGTTCCAGACTAACGCCAAAGGAGCTCCCCGGACAAGGGAATTGCCGGGTTGTCCCGCTCCTCTTCCTTGGTGGCCTTCGAGCCCCCGTGGTTCAAACCGTCCGGATGCACCCACTGGCGAAGATTTTTTGCGCTTTCTAGGCCTTCTTGCGGCAAGCGATGGCCGGGGCCATTCACGACGATGGCGACGCGCCTCCAGCGGCCCGAACTGAGACTCGCCCGCGACAACAACCGCCTGAACTTTCTTCGTGCCCTTCGTGCCTTCGTGGTTCAATCTGACTGACTCATGTCCGCCGATCTCGTTCAACTGGTCACCACCCTGGCGCAGCGCGCCCGCGCTGCCTCGCACCTGCTCGCCACGGCATCCACGGAGACCAAGAACGCCGCGCTGGTGCGGCTGGCGGAACTCCTGCCCGCCTCGGCGGGCACCCTGCTCGCTGCCAATGCGAAGGATCTCGCGGCCGCGAAAGAACACAACCTGACCGGCGCGCAGATTGACCGCCTGACGCTTGACGCCAAGCGCATCGTCCAGATCGCCGAGGGCGTCCGGCAGGTCGCCGCCCTGCCCGACCCCGTAGGCGAGGAACTTGAGAGAACGGTGCGGCCCAACGGCCTCGAAATCCGCAAGCTGCGCGTGCCCATCGGCGTCATTGGCATCATCTATGAGGCGCGCCCTAACGTGACCATCGACTGCGCCGTGCTCTGCCTGAAGTCCGGCAACGCCGCCATCCTGCGCGGCGGGAAGGAGATTTTTCACACCAATACCGCTTTGGCTGCGCTCGTCGCCGAAGCCCTGGCACAGGCGGGCCTCCCTCGCGATGCGGTGCAGCTGATTCCCACAACGGATCGTGCCGCACTCACCACGTTGCTCAAGCTCGACGAGTTGATCCACTGCATCATCCCCCGCGGCGGCGAAAGCCTGATCCGCTTTGTGGCGGAGAACTCCACCATTCCCGTCATCAAGCATTTCAAGGGCGTCTGCTTCGTGTACGTGGACAAGGATGCCGATCCTGCCATGGCCGAGCGCATCGTCGTCAACGCCAAGGTGCAGCGGCCGGGGGTGTGCAATGCCGCCGAACAGCTCCTGGTCCACGCCGACGCGGCCGGCACGCTGCTGCCCCGCCTGGCCCGGGCCCTGCTCGAGAAGAAGGTGGAGTTGCGCTGCGACCCCGTCAGCGCCGCGATCCTCGAAAAGCACGGTCTCGCGCATCGCGCCGCCGCCCCGGGGGATTTCACCTCGGAGTTTCTGGACCTGATCATCGCCGTGCGCGTCGCGCCGTCGCTCGACGACGCGATCGCCACGATCAACCGGGACAGCTCCGCCCACAGCGACGCGATCGTCACGCGCGATGCGGCGGCGGCGCAGCGCTTTCTCGCGGGCGTGGACAGTGCCACGGTCTTCTGGAACGCGAGCACGCGCTTCAACGACGGTTTCGAGTTTGGCCTGGGCGCCGAGATCGGCATCAGCACCGACCGCCTGCACGCCCGCGGCCCGATGGGCCTGCGCGAGCTATGCTCCTATAAGTACGTCATCATCGGCAACGGCCAGCTGCGCGGATAGCGACCTGCCGATTCACGCAACGCCGCGGGGTGCGGCGACCCCGCCATCGCCATGGCAAAGGCGGGAGCCTCGACGAAGCGACGGGATTTCCCCCTCCCAATGGGACAAGAACCCGTTCGATTTGCGAACCCGACAATCACGGTTTCCTTGCGTGGTTTAGTTCCACTCAAGTCCCCTGCCACCATGAAAAAATTCGTCCTCGGGCCGGCGCTGGCTGCGCTGGCCATGTTTCTCTTCGGAGCCATCTACTGGATGAGTCCATTTCCCTACAAGACCCTCACACCCGCGGCCGACGACTCCGCCGCCGGACTCGCCCTCGCCAAGATCTTCCCGGAAACGGGCACGTACCTCATCCCCGGACCGACCCTGGACCAACAGCTGCTGACTGAACTCTCCAAGCGAGGGCCGAGCGCGGAGGTTCAATTCGTCAAGGAAGGGTTCGATGGGATGGCTCCGACGGTCTTCCTCGAAGGCTATGTGCACTACTTCGTGGTCAGCCTGCTGCTGGCCGCGCTGCTCGCGAAAGCCGCGTCTTCGCTCCGGGGTTACTGCAGCCGGGTGGGCTTCTGCTCGCTCGTCGGGATCGCAGGCTCCGCACTCATCAACTACAGCGACCCAATCTGGTGGCATCACCCGTGGGCCTGGCATATCGCCTGTTCGATCTACGCCATCCTCGTCTTCACGGTCGCGGGCCTCGTCCTCGCCGCATTTGTGAAATCACCGGCCAACGCCAGCCCGGCCACCGCCTGAAATCCGATTCCGTCCACGGGTGATTTGACGACGGCCCAGTTTCCGGCAGGCTGGGCTCATGCTGTCCGGCTTGATTCTCCGCCGTGCCGCTTTCGCCAGCACTCTGCTGCTGGCCAACCCGGCGTGGCTCGTTGGTCAGCTCAAGGTGACCAGGGTCACTGCCGAGACCGACCCCGCGGCGTTTTACAGCGAGGCCACCTGGGGCAACCTCCACGGCCTGGCCCGCCTCACGACCCCGCTGGTCAACCTCACGTTCGTCACTGAATCCGGTTTCCGCCCTGCGCAGCGCACCGAGGCGGATCACGCCCTGCCGGCTGCCCTCCGCCTCACCGGTCTGCGAACTGCCGATTTCCAGGCGATCGCCGATGCCGTGCACGACGCGTTCACGGCCGAGCTCACGGCGCAGGGCGTCGAGCTCATGCCCTACGAACCGCTGGCGGTGAACCCGGGTTTTGAGAGCCTGGCGGACCAAGCGCCGCCGGCCGGGAAGGAACACTCCGCGCCCGCCAGCTTTCAGACCATCGCCGGCGTCTCCGGGGGACGCAGGACGGTGACGTTGGTCGGACATCACCGCCCCTGGGTGGAGTCGTTCATGTTGGCCAATTATCTCCCGGCCACGCGCCTGACCCGGGAGCTTGGAGCCGCGCTGCCGGTCATCTCGTTTCTCGTTGAGTTCGTCGAATACTCCTCCGACCGCCCACTCACGTATGATTGGCACGAGTTTTTGCCAGCAGAGCAGATCACCGACGCCCCCCGGCTGCGCGCGCGACCGCTGGTTTATCTGGCGGCGGGCTCCGCGGCTTTTCTCCTGCCGGATGGGCAGACTGCGACCCTCATCCTGACCAGGCCGATCGGGCAGGAGCAGACATTTGCGACCGGCCTCCGGCGCAGCAAGCCGCGCGACCGTGAGGAGCGCAAGGGTGGCAGCTACGAGGTTCTGGTGGAGCCGGCGGCCTACCGGCAGGCGGTCATCGCCTTGCTCAAGCCGCAGGTCGTGATGATCGCTCGCAGACTGGCCGCGGCAGCGCGCTGATTGCCGGGCAGATCGTGGCCGGCCAGTGCGCCGCTCCCCACCGCCAAAGAGCCGCGCCATCACAACCCATGCTTCCACCGGCCGGTTGCAACACTTGAGCATCGTCGCGCAACATTTTCCGGGAATTACCGTCTAACCCGGCAATGACCCTGCGCAATCACCGCGCTGCCGACCGTCTCCTGCTATTCCTGGCACTGGGGGCGCTGGCGCGAGCTGCGCCGGAACCGGCGGACACCGAGAGCCAACCGACACCGCCAGCGGCGTCTCCGGCCGCTGCTTCGCCGGTCTTCGCCGACCCTCCGGCGCCTGCCACCAAACCACCCACGCCCAAGCCCCGACCCAGACTCTCCGAGCGAATCACGAGCCAGATCGTCGCCTCGATCCCGGCTTGGAGTCCGCCACCGCCCGATCCGGCAGAAAAGGCCCCCCCGCCGCCGCCCGATCCTGACGTCGTGCGCATGGCGCCGGTCGTGGTGAAGGACTACCGGCTGCCACGCATTGAGGAAAAGGACTGGCGGACGAAGAAGGCTGAGGATGCGGCGCTGGTGAAAGAATATATCACGCCGTTCGATCGCTATTTCCTCAACCGATTCACGCTGCCGATCATCGGGATGTCACCGGAAGCGCGCGCGCGCATGATGTACGAGGAGGACCAGCGACTGCGCGATCTCAAATGGATGAACGACGAGATCGACCAGATGAAGCAGCTTGATCCGGACGGCGCCAAGGAGCTGAGGAGCATTCGCAACAGCACTTTCGCGCGCCCGGGAGACTAGGACGCAGGGTACGATTGCCCGGGGGCGGAATTCTACTCCGTCCGCTGGGCACGAGTCCCGAGTGGCGGGCAGGCTGCCCGCTCCCCGACTTCCGGCGCGTTTTCTCCTGGCTGGACGGTGCACCCGCTCTACAACCCGCTCAGTTTCACAGCTCGCCGGAGAACGGAGAACCTGAAATGACAATTGCCGTCGCCTACCGCTTGGTTTCCAATTTTATTGCCGCCTCTCTCGTCACTTTCCTCATGCCGCCTTCCCTCCGATCTCCTTCCGTTGCAGTATTCAGGCGAGCCCGGCGTCAGGAGGATCTGGGTCGTTCCGACTCGCGCCGCCTGACGAAAGCCGCCCGCGAATTCCGACTCGGCCTGCGCTCGCTCTGACGGTTCCCGTCCATGATTTCACCCGAACTCACCATCCTCGGCGAACTGCTCGCCCGCGACCCTGATTTCGTTTCGGGAACCGCCCTGGCCTGCAAGCTGGGCATGAGCCGCGTCGGCATCTGGATGCACATCGAGAAGCTGCGCGCCCAGGGCTTCGAGTTCGAGGCCGTGCGCAGCCGCGGCTACCGCATCAGCAAGCACCCCACGAGCATCAACCCGCTGCTGGTGCTGGCGCACTTGAAGTCGCGGCGCCGGCCGTTCGACTTGCTTTGCCTTGCCGAGGTCGACAGCACCAACGACGAGGCCGAGCGCCAGTTGGCGGGCGGGCGAGCCACGCCGTTTGTCGTGCTGGCCCGCCGGCAGACGCTGGGGCGGGGTCGGTTCGGCCGCGTGTGGCATAGCGAAAGCGGCGGCAATGTCTATGCGAGCTTCGTCTTCCGTCCCCACCTCGAGCCCGGGCGCATGACGACCTTCACCCTTTGGATGGGCGCCAACCTGTGCGACCTCGTGGCGAACTTTTGTCGCATCGAGCCCGGGATCAAATGGCCCAACGACCTCTACTTCGAAGGACGGAAACTCGGTGGCATGCTGACGGAGGCCCGGATCGACTCCGACCAGATTCGCGATTTGGTGTTTGGTCTCGGCCTGAACGTCAACGGACCGCTCGCTTCGTTGCCGGCGGAATTTGCCGGCCGGGCCGCCACCCTGGCGGGCTGCACGGGTCGGCCGGTCGACCTCAACCGCCTCACCGCGGCGATCATCGGCCGGGTGTTTTCCGCCTACGACCGGTTTGTCGACGGCAGCTATCGGGACACCTTTGCCGACTTGTGGAACCGCTACGACTTCCTGCGCGGAAAATCGGTGACGCTCGTTCAGGGCAACCGGCGGATCGCCGGGGTCGCCGGCGGCATTGACGATGAAGGCTCCCTGCTGGTCCGCGGGGAAAACGGCCGGCCGCAGCGCTTTCCGGCCGGGGAAGTGACGCTGGAGAAGATTTGAATGAAATGTCCATGCCCGTCACCCGGAGAATTGCCTGGTCCCGCCTGACCGGTTTCCCTTCGATCTTGGACCCTGCCCACTGCCTCCCGCCATGCTCCTCTGCATCGATATCGGCAACACGCACATTCACTACGGCGTCGTCGCGAACGCGCAGGTCCTCTTCCAGCGCCGGCTGTCCACCCGCGCGGTTGATCATCCCACCGAAGGCTTCGGGTTGATTCTCGACCGCCTCGTCGCCGCCCATCCCGACCTGGAAGGCGCGGCTTTTTGCTCTGTGGTGCCGGCTGCGTCGAAATTGCTGGGGCGGGTCTTCGAGCAGCAGCGGTTCGCCCGGCCGATCTTCCAGCTCACGCCTGACAAACGGCTCGGCGTGCCGCTCAGCTATCCAAAACCCGAGGAGATTGGCCAGGACCGCCTCGCCAATGCAGCCGGAGCGCAGGCGGTCTGCGGCACCCCGGCCATTGTTATCGACCTCGGAACCGCCGTCACTTTCGACATCCTCACGCGCTCCCGCGGCTACGAGGGTGGCATCATCGCGCCGGGTCTCGATGTGATGCGCCGCTACCTCCATGAGCAGACGGCGCTGCTTCCGCTGCTGGACGACTCGCTGGAATTGCCGGGAGTCATCGGCCGCTCCACCGTGGAGGCGATGCGGATCGGCACGGTCATCGGCCTGGGCGGCATGATCCAGGCGCTGCTCGATGCGGTGCTGGCGGAGATGGCCCGGCGCGGAGAGTCGCTGCCCCGGGTGCTCGCCACCGGCGGAACCGCTTCGCTCCTGGAGAAGACCCTGCGCCAACCGTTCACGGTCGTCCCTGATCTCACCCTGAGGGGCCTCGCCGCCGCGTGGCGCTTGAACCCGCCCTCGGTGTGATCTTGAATCGGCCCGGCGGCCCGTCACGCTGCTTCCCACCGCATGTCCACGATCGATCCAACCACGATTCCCCCGACCATCGAGGTTGAGCACCTGGTCAAAACCTACGGCGGGCTGGCGGCCGTGGATGATGTGAGTTTTACCGTGTGTCGGGGCGAGATTGTGGGACTGCTCGGACCGAATGGCGCCGGCAAGAGCACCACCATGCGCATTCTCACCGGCTTCCTGCCGGCCACCTCCGGGATCGTGCGCATCTGCGGGATTCCCGTCGCCTCCCGCACCGACGAGGCCAAACGGCACATCGGCTACATGCCCGAGAACAATCCGCTGCCCGAGGACATGCGGATCAACGAATACCTCTATTACCGCGGTCGCTTGAAGGAGATTTCCCGGGAGAAGCTGCACCCGCGGCTCGACGAGGTGCTCGAACTCTGCGACCTCAAGCGCATCCGCCACCGCATCATTGGCAAGCTGTCCAAGGGCATGCGCCAGCGGGTGGGCATCGCCGAGGCCATCCTGGGCGAACCGGACGTGATTATCATGGACGAGCCAACCATCGGGCTCGATCCGCATCAGATCCTCATCGTGCGCGATCTCATCGGCGGCCTGCGCGGGCGGATGAGCGTCATCATCTCGAGCCATATTCTCCCTGAAATCGAGGTCACCTGCGACCGCGTGCTGATCATCAACGGCGGTCGGATTGTCGCGGAGGGCACGCCGGCCGAGCTGCGGCGGAAGGTGCTTGGGCACACTCATTACGAACTCCAGATCGCCGGGGACCAGGCCGCCGTGCCCGCCCTGCTCGCGGGCGTTGAACCGACCCTTGTCGTGGAATCCACCCGTGGCCCCGACGCCGAGGGCTTTCATGTCCTGACCCTCACCACCACCCGTGACGAGGAATTGGGCGAAGCGCTTCTCCGGGCGCTGGCCGGTTCCTACCGCATCCGCGCTCTCAACCGGGCCCACCCCACCCTGGAGGATGTCTTCCTCGCCGCCACCAAACGAAGCTGGGATATTGTCGACACCCGCGCCAAGTCCAAATCTGGAAGGTAACGACCCGATGCCCGCCGAATCCTCCCGCTGCCTACCCGCCCGTCTGCCGGCTTCCGTCCGAGCCCTGCCGCCCGGTTTTTGAAGCGCCATGCGCCACTTCCTCACCATTCTCGGCCACGAAATTCGGATGTTGCTCGTCAATACGAGCACCTACATCGCCGGCGTCCTCTTTCTCGCGGTCATGGGCCTGATTTTCACCGGGCTGCTCGAAGTCTATTCCCAGGCCCCGCAGGAAACCTCGCCGGCGTCCGATTTCTTCCGGCTGTTCTTCCTGCCGGTGTTCATCCTGGTGCCGTTGATGACGATGAAGAGCCTCTCCGAGGAGCGACGGCTGGGCACGCTGGAGACCCTGCTCACGACCCCGGTCTCCACCGCGGAGGTCGTGATGGGAAAATACGGCGCGGTCTACTTCCTCTACCTGCTCTTCTGGGGATCGACCGGGGGGCTGTTCTACATCCTCCACCGTTTCGCCGCCAATCCGCATCTGCTCGATCCCGGCACGCTGGTCGGCGGCTATCTCTACATCGTCGTGTCCGGACTCCTCTACGTGGCGGTCGGCGTGTTCGCCAGCGCCTTGTCGCGCAACCAGGCGGTGGCCGCGGTGCTCACCGGAGTGATGCTCATCGTGTTGATCTGGGGCGTGCCGCTCGCCCTGAACGTTTCCCTCCTGCAGCTCCCAATCTTCGAGCCGGTCCACGCAGCTTTGGAATACGCCCAGGTGTCGCTGCACCTCGATGACTTCAGCCGCGGGATCATCGACACCCGGCATCTGTTCTTCTATTTCACCGGCACGGCGCTGATGCTCATCCTCACCATCCTCGGCGTCGAGGCGAAGCTGCTCCACAACTGACCCGCGTCATGCTGCCGATCGAAAGCTACCGCGCCGCCCGCTGGCTCCGCACCATCAACCTGGTGGTCCAGGCCGTGCTTTTCCTGACGCTCTTCGCCGGCCTCAACTACCTCGCGCTCCACTACCACTGGCGCTATGATCTCAGCCAGCACCGCCGCTTCTCGCTTTCACCCGAGACCATCTCCTACCTCGGCGAGCTGAAACGTCCCGTCCGCATCGTCGTCACCCTGACGGCCGACTCCGAGAATTCGGACGCCGTGCAGGCGTTTCACGACGTCCAAAACCTGCTGCGGGAGTATCTCTACAACACGGCGACCAGCACCGACGCCAAGTCTGGACGCGACGGGCGCATCAGCGTAGAGTACCTCGACGTTTTCCAGAAGCGCCGCGAAGCGGAGGCGCTCGGCGTCGACCAGCCCGACTTGATCCTGTTTCTTAGCGGCGAGAACCACCACACCGTGCGGTTCACCGAACTCTACGAATACAACAAGGATCGCCATCGCACCGCCTTCAAGGGCGAACAGATCATCACCGCCGCCCTGCTCGATGTCTCTCGCCCGGAGAAAAAGAAGATCTTTTTCCTGGCCGGCCACGGCGAGATGAGCCCGGACGACGTGAGCCCCATCCGCGGCCTCTCCGGGTTGCGCGACGAACTGCGCCAGCGGAACTTCGATCTGGAGGGACTCGATCTTTCCCTGACAAAACGGATCCCCGAGGGCGCCAAGGTCATCCTGATCATCGCCCCGCGAGGCCGCTTCCAGCCCTTTGAGGAGGAACTGCTGCGGCAATACCTTTCGACGGGAGCCGGCCGCATCATCCTGACCCTCGATCCCCAGCGAGAATGCGGCCTCGAAAACCTGCTCTACGACTGGGGCGTGCGCGTCGATGACGACGTGATCCATGACGATGCGAATCCGGAAACCACGGCGGACAACGGCGACCTGATCGTCCGCGGCCTCGACGGGACTCATCCGATCACCAAGTCGCTCGCCGATTACGGATTCCCGATGCGCATCAGTCCGCCACGCTCGGTCCGGCCTGATCCCAATCGGCCGCTGGACAAAGCCCTGAAGGTCACCGTGCTGGCCGCCTCCTCGGCCACCTCGTGGGGCGAATTTGGCTGGCGGCTGAAGACGCCGGCCGCCTTTACCCCGGGATCCGATCTGAAGGGCCCGCTCGGCATCGTGGTCTCCTCCGAACGCGTCACCGCGGGAGCCCTGCCCTTCAGCGTGCTGGGCGGGCGGCTGGTGGTCATTGGAAGCGGGGATATCTTTTCCAATCGCCGACTCGCCGACCTCGGCTGCCAGGCATTGTGCCTCAACGCCATCAACTGGGCGGTGGATAGCGAAACCCAGCTCCGTTTTCCCCCGCGTCCGATCGAGCGATTCCAGCTTTCGCTCTCCCAGGAGGATCTGGCCAAGCTCCGGCTGGGGCTGCTGCTGCTCCTGCCGGGCTCGGTCGGGCTCCTTGGCCTGATTGTCCACTGGACGCGCCGCCGCTAGTCCCACCATGCCGCCTCCAACCTCAGCCAGACCCATGCCGTTGGCGGCGGGCGTCGTCGCTTTCGTCAAATAACCGCTCCAGCCATGCGCACCAAAGTTACGCTCGTCCTGCTGTTGCTCAATGTCGTCCTCTTTTTCTTCATCTTCACGTTCGTACGCAAGTGGCAGACGGACGCCTCCTGGGACCGCGATCAGAAGCGGGTGCTCGGCCCCGAAGCCGCCGCCATCCAGACACTGGAAATCTCGGGGGGGCGCCTGGCCGAGCCGGTGCG
>Ga0182021_10007727_pt1 | contig 12753 bp, 10 predicted proteins | sample 612E3MmetaG_FD_120493 | JGI IMG/M metagenome (GOLD analysis project Ga0182021, IMG submission 120493) | Permafrost microbial communities from Stordalen Mire, Sweden - 612E3M metaG (Illumina Assembly) | ecosystem: Environmental > Terrestrial > Soil > Wetlands > Permafrost | place: Sweden... | reverse complement strand
TTACCAGATGCAGTAAAGATGACATAGAACGAAATTACCATTATCCCGCTAAAAAAACTCTTCTGGTTGCCTTGGAGTTGTATAATATTTAAAAATACAGGATCTCATATAACGCATGATTTTTCTAAAAAGATTTATCTTCTTTTAATTAATAATTTAACATGTCTAAATCAGGTTTGCTTTCTATTCTCCTCCTTTGTATCTTAAAAATAATTATGGCAAAATCAAAAGTGTCGGGAAAAGGCAAAAAACATATTCTTGTGATAGACGACGAACCAGCCTGGTTGAAAATTACTTCTCACATCCTCCGAAACCATGGTTATGACGTCCTGACTGCCGGAAGCGGAGCAGAAGCGCTTAAAGCACTGTCAACGTTTAGACCGGATTTAATTTTTAGTGATGTACGTATGCCGGATATGAATGGTTTCGATCTCGTAGATAACCTAAAACGTAATCCTGCAACTTCTTCAACTCCGGTGATATTCTTCTCTGCCATCGATGATTATGATGCCCGCAAGGTGGCACGCACACTCGGAGCAGTTGATTATTTGATAAAGCCGTTCAATGAAGACGAAGTGAGTTCCGTTCTCTCCAAGCATCTACCCACTTAGAAACCTGCAACCCTGTATTTTGGTTTATAGGATATAAACCATTCAAATATAAAATCTTATTATTTAAGTATGGCATACTTCCGTAACATTCTAAAATTTCGCGCTTCTCTTGGACCGGTTGAACAAGCTCAGATTGTCATTTCTACAGCCGTAGTAGTAACCCTGGCCACCATCGTGGTTGTACGGATGACGAGCGGCCATACGCTTGAATGGCTCTTATTTGGGAGTGTTCTGACCGTCGGAGTATTTGGTTTTATTATCGTCTTCTTCACATTAAAGTATGGTCGACTGCTTGAGGAACAAAAACAGGAGTTGCTTGCATTAAATACGTTTGCCGAATCTGTCAATCGCGCAATCGGTGTTCAGTTTCTGCTCCATAGTGCTCTATTCGAAATGAATCGTTTACTGGAAGTAGAGTACGGATGGATATTCAGCGTAGAAAACAATCGGCTTGTGCTCAAAGCGAATCGTGGTACTGAAGAATTAAATTTTTCTATTCTGGATACTGCTTTTGAAATCAACGATGATAAGATGAAATGGATTCATTCTCCTCGCATTATAAAACGGCCAAAGAAATCTGAGTCAGGCAAGGATTCTCAGTGGGCGTTTGGTATTATTGGATCAAGTGCGTCGGTACCGATTATGATGAAAGATCAGATATCCGGACTTATCATTTTAGCGAGCCAAAATCGAGATGCAATCTCGCACAAACAAATCGCTTTAATGACAGCATTTGCTAACCAAATCGGCATCGCAATGGAAAATGCAACGCTCTTTGAGCGTGTTCGCAAATCAGAAGAGCGCTATATAGATCTCTTTGAAAATTCCCCGGATATGTCCCACATTATTAATAAAGAGGGCATCATTACCAGCTGCAACCAAACAGAAGCGACCCGATTAGGATATACGAAAAGGGAATTAATCGGCAACTCTATTTTGAAACTCTATCCACAAGAATACCATAAAGACGCATATCAAATTTTCAATGACATTTTTGATCGGAAAAGAGAGATTAAAGGCCTCGAAGAAAAATTTATTTCCAAAAACGGTGAATTCATTGATGTCAGTGTAAACGCATCGATCATCCTGGATGAAAACGGGCAACCGTTAATACGTGCTGTCGCGCGTGATATTACGGAACAAAAGAAATTCGAAGCGAAGATTATTCACGCTCAGCGTATTGATAGCATTGGAAATCTCGCCGGGGGAATTGCTCACGACTTTAACAATATTCTCACATCCATTCTTGGTTCTACTTCAATTATGAAGCGGAAGATGCAACAGGACAATCAGTGGTATCGCTTTGCGGACATCATTGAGACTGCTGCACGGCGCGGAGCCAGCTTAACTCGACAACTGTTAACATTTGCACGGAAAAGCAACATACAATTCCGGCCCGTCGTGGTCAATGATATTATTGAAGAAACGCTCCGGCTGTTCGAGCGCAGCATTGATAAAACAATACTCATCCAAAAAAAAATGACGGACGAAGTGTGTATTATCAATGGAGATGACGGACAAATTCAGCAAGCATTTCTGAACCTGCTCATTAACGCACGGGATGCCATGCCGGAAGGTGGGACAATCACCATCCAGAGTAAATCTAAACAAGCTGATGAGGATCTCACTGCTTCACCTGAAATTCATAAAGGGATCTATGTTGCCGTTTCCATTACCGATACAGGTGTAGGGATGGATAAAAAAGTCCAACAACACATCTTCGAACCATTTTTTACAACAAAAGATATAGGAAAAGGAACAGGGTTGGGACTTTCTGTGGTGTACGGTGTTGTCAATTCCCACAATGGTTTTATTACTGTTCAAAGTGAACTCAATCGTGGTTCTGAATTTACCATCCATTTCCCTATTTTAACGACCGCTGAAAAATTCCGAAAGCCGGTGCGGCCTTCAAGAATTGAACAAGGCACGGAACGCGTGTTAGTGATTGATGATGAAAAAGATGTCGGAGATATTATTAGCGGCATGTTAGAGAGTCTCGGATATCAAGTGACGTACGTGAATAGCGGACAAAAAGCTATCACTCTTTTCAAAAAGAAGAACCGATTCGACGTTGTCATTCTCGATTTAAATATGCCGAAAATGAGCGGCAAAGAAACTTTTATAAAGTTGAAAAAAATTGACTCCGATATCCGAGTGGTTATTTCTACAGGGTATGGCGATCGCGTTATAGATGCGTCTCTCGGGAAAGCCGCAGGAGATACTTTTCTGCAAAAACCGTATCAGATTGAAGAACTTTCCAAAGTAATGCGCCTGACATTAAACCGCGAGAGAGAAAAAACATCTCCCTAAATATTGTTTTGAATGGTGCTTAAATTATTACGAGCATGTTCCTCGATACCTACGACCAAACCCCGGCCAAAGAAATATACTAGAATGAACCTACTAGAAAAAAATGTAACAAGCGATTTCTTCCTCCGATCTTGGCATCCCTACATTTGGCTCGCAATTATTGCCTCTTTACCTTATTTGCGGATTCTTACATTCTCTGAATACACTCATTTTGATGATTATTTCTTAATAGTTGAAAACTTTTCACATATCAATAGGCTGTCTAATATAGGACACGCATTTCTAGAAGATGTGAGTCATCAAGCACAGGGAGGGAATTTATATCGTCCTATATTGACAATTTCTCTAATTGTCAGCGCACAGATAAGCGGAATGTCGCCTTTTGGTTACCATTTAATTGACATCCTCTTGCATTGTATAAGCTGCTGTCTTCTTTTTGCTACCCTTCAAATGATCGGATTCAGAAGGGTGCTTTCTTTCTTTGGTACAATGGTTTTTTGTGTTCATCCTGTTTTAACGCAAGCAGTTGCATGGATTGCGGGAAGGAATGATTCTCTCCTTGCTGTTTTTATTTTGCTGTGTTTTATTTCGTTTATAAAATTCTTGTCGACCTCTCATATAAGGTGGTTTTTTCTTCATCTTCTCTGTTTCGCATGTGCCATGTTCACAAAAGAATCAGCTATTATGCTTCCTTTTCTTTTATTACTGTATTCTTTTGGATTGAGAAAAGAAAAAATACTTTCTATTTCTACACTCCTCTTTGTTGCAGGGTGGGGAGTTCTTCTCGCCAACTGGCACATTTTACGGTCTGCCTCTATGGTTGCACCGATTGGAAATAAGATTACGGCGGCATCAACTGTTTTATCGAATCTTTGGATCACGGTATTTTATTTCGGAAAAATATTTTGGCCATTTAATCTTGCTTTTGCACCTATTGCAAGCGATATCCACATCACGGTCGGAATTATTTCTGCATGGCTTCTTTTCATTGTCATTCTTCGTTCCGAACGAAAAGATTGGAAGTTAATTATTTTTGGGTTCATGTGGTTTATTGCTTTTCTTATCCCCACATTTTACTATGATTTAGTAGTTCATGTACCGCCCAAATTTTATGAACACCGAATATATATTCCTTTTATGGGAATACTTTTTGCCGTCCTTTCTCTCTCTTTTCCAAGAATAGAACAAATCTTAAAACGGATCATTCCTTACATTGTATTTTTAATCATCTGTTCTTTAGGGTGGCTCAGCTATGCTCACACGATCGACTTCAAGAATTCAATCAGACTGAACGAATATGATGCCGCTACTTCACCGACCGATCCAAGACATTTTAGTGATATCACAAGAATGAATATCCCCAAAAGCCTTGATCATGAAATAAAAACAATACAAAGCAGATCGCAGTCGCAAGAAAGTAACCGCCCTCTGCTTTCTCAGGCGGAATTATGGAAGATCATCGATGATTTAAGAAACGAATTAAAATCAAATCACAATGATCCCGATCTGCATCATGCTATCGCCGTCGCTTACTTTGCACGGGGATTATTTCTCTCTTCAGAAGAAAATTTTTTTGCGGCAATCCAGGGTAATCCACAAAATGCAATCATTCCCTACAATCTCGGTATTATGTATTACAGTGCTCATGTCGGAATTAAAGCAGAGAAAGCTTGGCAAGAAGCCCTACGATTAGATTCTACCATAGGGAATGCACATCTTAACCTTTCCTTCCTTTATTATGAGTCGGGTCAATATAACTCGGCGTGGCTTCACTGCCAAAAAGCACTTCAACTTGGAATTGCAGTTCCTTCCAGTTTGGTAAATGAAATTCGGAGGAAAGCATCCTAAGAAAAAATATCTATGCAAGAATTTTAATTCGCCTGCATTTCTTTTCTTGAAAGTGGTCGGAATAATTGCTACTATTTTGTCAACGTAAAACCAGCAATCTATTCGGCAGCACGTGGTATAGGCTTCCCTGTATGAACCTTAAACATTTTGGCGAAGAGTTGAAACAAGCTCGCATCCAGAAAGAATTATCCTTGTTGGATATTTCTGCCGAAACGCGCATTAGCATAAAATTTCTCGAAGCAATAGAGCACGGGCAGCTTCAGATTCTTCCTCAGACGTATGTACGGGCATTTCTTCGTGAATATGCCTCATTGGTCGATCTTGATCCAAACGATATGATGCAACAATATGAATCTGCTCTCCTGGAGTCATCCTCTCAAAAATCGAATGATGCAACCCCCCAGCGAATGTCCTTTCAAGAAAAGACTCGGGAGGAGGAAAGCAGGAAAAAGCCATTTTCTCTTTCACCCCTTCAGCGTAATTTTGCCTTTGGATGTATCATCGTAGCGGCGGTTATTTTTGTTGCTATTCTGGCAAATATGAATAGAAATTCGAACTCGTTTAGTTCGGTGGAGGAAGTTCCATTCGACCGTGTCGTGCATGAAAGTGAAGCAGCCGCACTTCCACCACCTTCGACTGCATCTGATTCTGCCCCAATCATCACTGCCGTTCACTCAGACAGTTTAAGGTTAGAGATGACAACCCGGGATTCGGTCTGGATTAACATTCTCATTGATGGTAAATTTGGCCAGACGTACCTGTTTGGGGCAAACAGGAAACGTGTATGGTCTGCAAAAGAGCGTTTCAGCATAACAATGGGAAACGCCGGCGGTGCAACGTTTCAATTAAACGGGAAAGATATCGGCCCTCTTGGGAAACGCGGTGCAGTCGTGCGCAATGCTGTTATCACCGAAGCCAATTTAAAAAAATAATCGCCGTTTATGCAAAGCTGGTATGAGTTCATCTATCCAAAAAGAAATAGAGACACTTAGCCGGAAAATTCTTGACCACGATTATCGGTACTATATACTTGCCCAGCCAATAATTTCGGACGAAGAATACGATAGATTATTGCGCCGCTTGCAGGAACTTGAGCGGCGGTATCCGGCCTTCGTGACATCCGATTCCCCCAGCCAGCGTGTTGGCGGTCAAATCACAAAAGAATTTTCGACTGTCTTGCATGCTATTCCCATGCTCAGCCTTTCCAATACCTATAGTGAAGACGAAGTGCGCGACTTCGACCGACGTGTTCACGAAATAGTGAGTAACGAACAGGTCCAGTTTGTATGCGAATTGAAATTTGACGGCATCGCAATCAGTCTGCGGTACGAAGATGGCATCTTCGTGCAAGGTGCCACACGAGGTGATGGCACACAGGGTGACGACATCACTCAAAACCTAAAAACGATCCGCTCGATACCCCTCCGTCTGCGACCTGTTCGCAATGGACTGCGAACTATAGAAGTGCGTGGTGAAGTATTTATAAAGCGAGTTGATTTCCAACGAATGAATGAAGAACGCCAGCTTGCCGGCGAGAAACTATTTGTGAACCCGCGCAACTCAGCAGCAGGTACACTAAAATTACAGGATCCAAAAGTAGTTGCACAACGACCGCTGAATTTTATTGCGTACTTCCTCCGTACAAACGATCTCGAGTTGACAGGTCAATATAAAAATTTACAGTACCTCCGCGAACTCGGTTTCCCAACCAGTGAACATACAAATATTTGCCCGTCAATAAATGATGTGATTAATTTTTGGAAAGAATGGGAGCATCGCCGTGACGATCTCCCGTATGATATAGACGGTGTTGTGGTAAAAGTCGATTCACTTCAACAACAGGAGCGATTAGGCGCTGTCGCCAAAAGTCCTCGATGGGCTGTAGCATTCAAATTTGCTTCCCGGCAAGCAGAGACACAATTAAAAGCCATTCGACTGCAAGTGGGACGCCTGGGAACCGTTACGCCGGTTGCGGAATTAGAACCGGTGTTTCTTGGTGGCACAACTGTTTCCCGTGCCACACTGCATAACGAAGAATACATAAGAGAATTAGATATTCGCCTCAATGATATTGTCGTGGTGGAAAAAGGAGGCGATGTCATTCCCAAGATCAGCGGTGTGAACATACGTAAACGGCAAGGAGGATTAAAAGTTTTTCGATTTCCCAACCAATGTCCTGAATGCCAATCTACTTTATTTCGTTCAGAAGGTGAAGCAAATTACTTCTGCGAGAACAGCGAGTGTCCGGCGCAGGTGAAAGGACGGATTGAGCATTTTGCAAGCCGCGGAGCAATGGATATTGAGGGACTCGGGGAAGCCGTTGTCGATCAGTTTGTTTGTCTTGGTTTACTGAAGAATTGTGCCGATTTGTACGATCTCCACACCCATCAAGAAACCATTCTTACTCTCAATCGATGGGGAAAGAAAAGTGCTCATAATTTATTCAATGCCATTGAAAGAAGCAAAACACGCCCTTTTAGCAAGGTTGTCTATGCACTTGGCATACGTCATATTGGGGCAAGTATTGCGCAAGTTCTTGTTGATAATTTCAATACAATTGAGCAACTTATAGCAGCAACGGAAAGCGATTTGCGATTTTTACAAGGCATAGGTCCGCAGATTGCAGAAAGCGTTGTTCGATTCTTTGCAGACAATCACAACCAGCGGATGGTCCATCGTTTAAAAAACGCTGGCATTCAGATGATTGAAAAGAAAACGCGCGCCCGTCTTTCTCAGCAATTCACCAATAAAAGTTTTGTGCTGACAGGTGCACTTTCAACTATGACGCGTGAAGAAGCAAAACAAAGAATTGAATCGCGTGGGGGAAAAGTTGTTTCCAGTATAAGCACAAAAACAGATTTTGTTGTCGTGGGAACGGATGCGGGCTCTAAATTAGAGAAAGCAAAAACGCTGGGCATCCACTTGCTTGATGAACAGAAGTTTCTTAATATGTTGCAGCATGAATTCTAAATTCACCATCACCCACTTATTTGTGAGGGTATCATGTCGAAATCTACATTTAGCTGTCTGATATCATTACTCCTTGTCTTCATTCTCGTCATTCCGGGGTTCGGACAAACACGGGTTGGAAAATTAGGCGTTGGAGTTGACGGCTCCATGCAGTACGTTTTCGGTGCTGGAAATGTAAATACATCCCCGGCAATTGGCTATGGATTAAACATGAGTTATTCTATTATGGAAGGTCTTGGAATCCGTTCCAATGTTGCTTATAACCAACTCTCCTGGAAAACCTCCACGGGCTCTTCAACGACAACAGAGTTATTGTCGCTCAACCTCTTTCTTACTGCCGATTTATTACCGAACAGTCCGGTGAACATCTTCATTCTAGGCGGAGGAGGACTCGCATCATTTGAACCCAGGGCAGAGGATGGATCTCGAATGGCGATTTCCACTATTGATATACATTACATCGGAGGGTTGGGTGTTGATTACTTCCTGAATGAATTTTGGTCCATATCGGTGATGGGCGAATATGTGTTAACAGGTTCAAGGTGGTACAATGGCCCTACGAATTCCGATAACGATAGTTTTCTCCGTGGCAGTATCCAGATTCGTTATTATTTCTTCGATCAATCATTCATTGTAAAGCTTTTAGAAGCTCAGCGTGATCGTTCGAAAAATAAATAATACTTTTAGTACATACTAACAATGTTGGAGGGTTTTCGACTTAAAGTAGGACTTTTATATTCGCGGCTGCATTTTCGGCACATGCATGACCGGATCATGAATTTCACAGATGCACTTACAAGGTCACGCCGTGCATTAGTGATATTGCCCGAAACATCGCTCGACAGTGAAGCGGTTTCGACATTTCTTCGGTATCTGCTTCGAAAATTTTCTTCAGAAGGAATGACGGTGATGATCCGAGATGACCAACTCTTTGCAATAGCATCTGCTCCACCGTTGAAAACACTTACCTATTCAGCACACGATATCAACAAGTGGTTTGTACCACGCCGTGAACTGCTTCGGAAAATGGTAAGCAATAAGTTTGATGTTGCTGTAGATCTTAATATAAATCTTTCTTTAACCAGTGCCTTTCTTTGCAAAGCATCTAATGCGCCTTTACGCATTAGTTTTGTTAAAAGGAATGGCGATCAATTCTATAATTTTCAAGTGAAAATTAAAGGAAACACCTGTAACAAGTATTCTTATCGGAGTCTCTTGAAATGTATTGATATGTTTTAATGCCTTGATGGGAGTCTTCAATATGCGATTTGAAACAAAGAAAAAAGGGATTTCAACAATCCTCAAAGTCCAAGAGCGGAAGCTAGACGCATCCACATCGCCTGAGCTCAAAGGGAAATTTCTCATCATCTGCAAACCGCAACTGAAGGAATTGATAATAGATCTATCTGATGTCGAGTTCTGCGACAGCACAGGCTTGAGCGCACTGCTCATTGCTGAACGCCAGATGCGTGAAAATAACGGTAAAGTGAAGTTAGTTGGTGTACATAAAAAAGTGCTTTCCCTTCTTAGAATATCTCACCTTGACCGCACGTTCCAGATTTTTGACACTACTGCGAAAGCAATGAAGGGTTAATTTTTATCTCTTTTCCATGAACACACAAACTGAAGAGGGTGGACTCCTTTTTCTTTCTTGGAGTTATTTCTTTCACTACCCATCTTGTGCATGCACAAGAATCAATGTACCTTGCAACGATCTCATCGTTGTCTGAATAAGTAATGTATATGAAAACAACTTCACGTATAGTACAACAAGCTGAAGAAAAAAAAACTGCCGCCACAAAGCTAGACCATCAGATTCGCACCTTTTTGGATTTCCTTCGCCTTGAAAAGAACCTCTCGCGTAATACGTTGATATCGTATAAATTCGATTTTACGAAGTACCGAAGCTTTCTCATTTCAGCAGGAATTCAATCAGCATCAGATGTATCGGAAGAACATATCAGTAAATTTTTAGCTTTGTTGCATCGAAAAAAACTTTCCGCGCGAAGTATGGCGCGAACGATCTCCTCCATTCGTGGTTTTCACCGTTATCTCCTTGGCGAAGAAGAGGTGAAAGATGATCCAACACAAATTATCGACTCACCGAAACAGGAAAAAAATCTGCCCGAAGTATTAAGTATTTTTGAAGTGGATGAAATCTTGAAACAGCCAGATACATCCAACCGGCTTGGAATCCGGGACCGTGCAATGCTTGAAACCTTATACGCTACCGGCATTCGTGTGTCAGAATTGGTGGATTTAAAACAATCAAACCTCATGATTGAAGACGGATTACTTCTCGTCTATGGGAAAGGATCAAAAGAACGGCTCGTTCCGATTGGACGTTCTGCAAGGCAATGGATCGAAGAGTATCAAAAACAATCGCGCGTGCATCTCGCTAAAACAGGCAAGTCGCAGGATGTTCTTTTTCTGAATGTACGCGGTACAAAATTGACGCGTGATATGGTAAGGAAACTCGTGGAAAAATACTCACTCGCGGCAGGAATCGGAAAGAAAGTTCATCCGCATACATTCCGCCATTCGTTTGCAACACATTTGCTAGAGGGCGGCGCTGATCTCCGTGCTGTGCAGGAAATGCTCGGCCACGCTGATATATCTACTACGCAAATCTATACACACATCGATCGCGAATATTTGAAGGAAGTACACCGCACGTTTCATCCACGTGGCTAAGGAACCCATCCACTCTACACCCTTGCGAATAGTAGTAGCGGCTGCTCTTCCAATCTCTCCGCAAGGGCGTGATTTTATTTTTACTCGACGATTTTCCCTGCGCGTAATTCTTTTACAATTCTATCTGCCTTATAGATTTGTTCCAATCCTTCAAGTAAACCGGAAGATTGGACTCCAACCGACCTGTTAAAGGTATCATCAAAGATAAAATCTCCTGGCAAACTTTCGATGTTCCCATCAAAAATCAGACCTACGACCTGTAAATTTTTATTGATCGTCGGGCTTCCGGAATTCCCGCCGATAATGTCATTTGTCGAAACGAAGTTCATTGGTGTATACATCTTAAACGTTGCCGGTGGATTCGCCCAGCGCTCTGATACTTTCCATGGATCTTTCATTCCATTCGAATAGTACCGGTCGTACAAGCCATAGAACGTTGTGACGGGCGGGGCAAGCGTGCCGTTGTACTCGTATCCTTTAACTATCCCGTCAGCAATGCGCAGCGTAAAAGTGGCGTCCGGAGGAATTTGTGTCCCATAGACCTCGTACATTGCATTTCCGAGCATCTGTTCACATGCCTGAAGTTTTTCGTTGATATCGCTGTTTCTTTTTTGAACTTGGTTGAGCTGCGTCTGTTCAGCAACAACAAATGCGATCAATGGATCACTTGATGTAAGAATTGCTTCCGGTGTTCCTGAGAGCAGTGCTTGTGTTTTCTCTTTAGATGCAATGACTGAATGTATGCTCAATTCTTCTGCCACCTGCTCTGCAGTTCGTCCTGCCATCAGCTTGTCGAACGCTTCATCCTTTCCTGATAATATTCGTTCCATAATACTCAACCGGAATGCAAGCAGTTGTTTCTCAACTTCCGGAGTTAAACGAGAAGGATAGAATTTTCTTCTGGTCGAATCAGCAATCGAACCTTTCGATTGATTCGCGAGAGTAACAAGGTCGGCGGTCAATGACAAGTATCTTGGGAAATTGCGACCACGAAACCTCAGTGCATCTAATTTCGGATAGAGCTCTGAGAGCTCAGTTTGCCTAGATGCGATGTCACTCCACGGATCGCCATATTTCTTGCTTAATTCTGGTTTGTCAAATATGGCTTTTTGAAATTTCTTTTCAAAATCTTTTTTCTTCGCCATCAGAACAGGATCTTGCAGACCTTTTAAATATCCTGTAATGGCCTTTCGCGAGTTTTCTAGTCCGAAAATTGTATTGAGATATCTCAATTTCGCTTCCGGGTGTACTGCAATATATGATGAATAGATATTACCAACCTTCTCGTACGTTTCTATACTTGATGGATACACAACATCACGTTGATATTCCAACTGCGCCACGGTCTTTAAACGATTTGTCCTGCCGGGGTTCCCGATGACAAATACCGCATCTCCTTCATGTGCGCCATCTTGACTAAATTGGAAAAAGTTTACAGTCTTCAATGGTTTACCATTATCATACACGCGGAAGAATGCACAATCAAAATCGTACCTGGGGTATGTGAAATTATCCGGATCGCCGCCAAAGAATGCCATCACCTCTTCCGGTGCGTACACAAGACGCACATCTGTATACCGTTTATACCCATAGAGTGAATAGCGGCCGCCGTTGTAGAACGAAACAATGCTAAACACCATTGAATCCTGCGGTGCAAGAGATTTATAATTTTTAGCATACCGCATCTGAATTTCACGCATTTTTTCCATGCGATTTACAACCTTGGCATTGTCCGTTGTACCACTCTCAAATGCCTGCTGAATTTCCTTTGTGACATCTTCCATCACGAGTAATTGGTCAATAAAAATGTTCGATGCTTTTCGTTCCTCGTTCAAGGTAGCAGCATAGAATCCGGCTTCCGCCAACCGTTCCCCTTCCCTATTGACACTATCCAGAGCAGAGCGTGCGCAATGATGATTCGTCATGACCAGGCCGTCTTCGGAAACAAAGGAAGCCGAACAATTAGGCAAACGCAGGGCAGATAAACGCGCTTTTTCAAACCATTCTTTGGAGGGAGAAAAGTTATAGGTCTTTGCAAAATAGTCCATCGGTGGAAAATCGAATGTCCACATTTTGCCAGTATCAAATTGTCCTGCGTGAACATTTTCAAGATTGACTTGACCCGGTACAACACTCCTGGTTGCCTGCTGAGTCGAACAACCCGTTAAAACCAGTACAACCATAACCAACGGGAAACTATACTTGAAGAGAAAATGTTTCATACGAACTCCATGTAGTTAATTTTCAATTTGTAGTTAGAATGTATGAAGAACAAAATGCCGATGCAATAAATTCATTGGAAAAACTTCATCACACTTTT
>Ga0182021_10007726_pt1 | contig 12754 bp, 12 predicted proteins | sample 612E3MmetaG_FD_120493 | JGI IMG/M metagenome (GOLD analysis project Ga0182021, IMG submission 120493) | Permafrost microbial communities from Stordalen Mire, Sweden - 612E3M metaG (Illumina Assembly) | ecosystem: Environmental > Terrestrial > Soil > Wetlands > Permafrost | place: Sweden... | reverse complement strand
TCGTCGCTGGCGGCGCCGCCCATGCAGAGCAGTCTGTTCTTGGACGCTCGCTACGCCTCCAAAGTCAGCTTGGCCTCGTCCCGTAAGGGTAATGTGGTCACTCTGACCGTCGGAACATCGCGCTACGATCTGTCCGGCCGCTACGTCAACTGGGGTTCCGCCTCATTGACCATCCAGCGGTGGGACTCGTCAAAGCGAGTGTGGGTGAACGTTGCCTGCCCCAAGTCCGGTATCTCCGGAACGGTGTCGGCCAAGTTCACCTCCAAGGTCAAGACCAGCTGGAGGGTCGTGACCGGTACCACCGCGACCGTTTGGGGCGGTTCTACCGCCGCCTCCGTTCGCTAACGTCTCTCATCACACCCCTCAGGTCTTCGGACTTGAGGGGTGTTTTCTTTTATTACCTCACAAAGCTATAATCACCATATGGATGAGGTTGCGGAGATCAAAAACCGACTGGAGATCACGGAAGTGGTCGGGAGCTACTTGCCGTTAAAGCAAGCCGGCCGCAACCTCAAGGCCAATTGTCCGTTCCACGCGGAGAAATCGGCCAGTTTCACGGTTAGCCCGGATAAGGGCATTTATCATTGCTTCGGCTGCAACGAGTCGGGCGACATTTTTAGCTTCGTGATGAAAATGGAGGGTTTGGATTTTCGTCAGGCGCTGGAAAAACTGGCGCGTCAGGCAGGAGTTGAGCTTAAAAGTCGTCCCGGCGAGAGCGACGCCGCTAAACGCGAGCATCTTCGGCTACTGGAGGCACAGGCGTTGGCGGCCAAATACTACCAAGCCACTTTGGTTAAAAACGAGCGCGCCCTAGCTTACGTGGTAGGGAAACGGAAGCTCAACAAGGAGACCATTCGTGATTTTCAGATAGGCTTCGCGCCCGAGTCGTGGGAAGCGTTGACCGGTTGGTTGCTAAAAAAGGGCTTTTCGCCTCAAGAACTGCTCAAGTGTGGTTTGGCCGGTCAAAAACAAGGTCGCAACACGGTTTATGATCTGTTTCGCAACCGCATTATGTTTACCATTTGTGACCGCGACGGTCGTGCCGTAGGTTTTACCGGCCGCGTGTTAGACAATTCCGAGCCCAAATACTACAACACGCCGCAAACGCCGTTATACGATAAAAGCCAAATAATTTTCGGCCTGCACTTGGCTAAAGAGGCCATCCGCAAAGCCAACGAAGTGGTACTGGTTGAGGGTAACATGGACGTCATCGCTTCGCATCAGGTGGGCGTAAAGCAGGTGGTGGCGACTTCCGGAACGGCGCTGACGCTCGACCAGCTTCGCACCCTAAGCAAGATAACCAAAAACGTGAAGCTGTCGTTCGACAGCGACAAAGCCGGACTGGCCGCCACCGAGCGAGCCATTGAACTCGGCCAGAAGCTCGGTTTGACCTTGCGCATGATTGAACTGCCGGACGGTTTTAAAGATCCGGACGAGGTTTGCGCCGCTGATCCCGAGCTATGGAAGCAGGCCATCGCGAGCGCCAAATACATCGTGGATTATCTTTTCGACCGATTTGAGCAAGATTACGACTTGAAAAGTCTCATCGGCAAACGCCAATACACCGACCGGCTGGCGGCGACCTTGCGACGTCTCGGCGACCCGGTGGAACGTGATCATTACGTTAAAATATTGGCTCAAAAGGTCGGTGTCAGCGAAGAAGCGGTGCGGGAAAAAGTCGCGGCTGAGCCGATAGATAGAAACCGCTCCCAGCAGCCGATGCGCGCCGTTGTTCGCGCGCTTGGTAAACCGACCGCGCGTGAGACCATAGAGCAAATGGTTTTGAGCATCGCGTTGACTCATATGCCGGCGCGCATTATCCTCCAGGATCTGCGAGAGCACGATTTTTCTACGGCTGAAAATGTCGCCATGTTTCACGCGTTGTCCGAGCACGAGGACGTTGAGGCGGAAATCTTGGCTGTAACTTTGACAGATCTAGCAAAAAGTATTAATATACTAAGGTTAGTGGGTGAGCAACAATTTGCTCTCCTTAGCCCGGCAGACCGCAGTATCGAGGCATTCGATCTGGCCAGAAGGCTGCACGATTTATCGAACCGGCAACTAAAGCAATCTTTAATTAACCAACTCCGAGACGCCGAGACTAACGGCGAGCTCGATATGGTGGATCGTTTGACCCGCAAGATTCAGACACTTAACGAAGAGGAGAGCTAGACTTGGCCAAAAAGACAGTCGATGAAGAGTCGATAGAGCAAAGCGGGTATTCACCCGAGATTGAGCGCCTGATTACCAAGGGTAAAGAGCAGGGTTATGTGACTCAGCAGGAGGTAGCGGCCGCGCTACCCGAAGCCGAGGAGAACCTGGACGAACTCGAAGAGCTGTATTCGGCGCTCATGGAGAATGGCGTCGAGATTACCGACCACAAAGACGCGCTCATTTGGGAAGCGGCCGAAGACGGCGACGGACCGCCTAAGCCGTCCGATGACTACTCCAAGGACGTCGCCGACGACTCGGTGCGTTTGTATTTGCGTGAGATCGGTAAGATTCCGCTGTTGACTAGCGCGCAGGAGATTTCCCTGGCTAAGCGCATCGAAGACGGCGACAAAGCCGCCAAAGACGCCATGGCCGAGGCCAACATGCGCTTGGTGGTGAGTATCGCCAAAAAGTACGTGGGACGTGGTTTGGACCTGTTGGACCTCATTCAAGAGGGCAACACCGGTTTGTTGCGCGCCGTCGAGAAGTTTGACTACCGCAAGGGTTTCAAGTTTTCGACCTATGCCACCTGGTGGATTCGCCAGGCTATTACCCGCGCCATTGCCGATCAGGCTAGGACGATCCGCATTCCCGTGCACATGGTTGAGACCATCAACAAGCTCATCCGCACTCAGCGCCGCTTGGTGCAGGAACTAGGCCGCGAGCCGTTGCCGGAAGAAATCGCCGCCGAGATGGAGATGGACGTCGACAAGGTCAACCACATTATGAAGATCAAGCAGGAAACAGTGTCTTTGGAGGCTCCGGTCGGAGAAGAAGAAGACTCCCAGCTGGGCGACTTCATTGCCGACGACGACGCCAAGACGCCGTTGGAGGCCGCGACCGATCAGCTGTTGAAGGAGCATGTCAACCAGGTGTTGGCGTTGCTGACCCCGCGCGAGCAGAAAATTCTGCGCATGCGCTTCGGTCTGGAAGACGGCCGCCAGCACACGCTGGAGGAAGTCGGCCAGGAGTTCGGCGTGACCCGCGAGCGTATCCGCCAGATTGAGGCCAAGGCTTTGGCCAAACTGCGCAAGCACCGCGATAGCAAGAAGTTGAGGGATTACCTCGGTTAAAACTTGAGTTTGTACAAAAAAGGCCGCCCCTGAGAATGGGGTGGTCTTTTTTGATATATGCAACTTTCTTTAAAACTTTCTGTCATATTTTGGAGGAGGGTAATGTTTCGATAGTGCTTTCTGATTTTATACAAGTTATTTGTACAAACCGTTTGTATAAATTTCTGGAGGGAGGTTGCTTGGGAAAGTTATGCGAAATATTTTTTTAGTGCGTAGTTGCTTTTGTGTCAATGAGTGGTATGATGTCTACGACCTAAAAGGGTAGAACCATTTCGCAATCCGATTCTCGGAGGTGGGGACGTTGACGGTTATCGCTATCGACGGGCCGTCCGGCTCGGGCAAGTCGAGCTTGGCGCGAGAGATCGCGTGGCGACTTGGTCTCGAGTATTTGGACACCGGCGCCATGTACCGCGCGCTGACCTGGTCGATGACGTGCGACCGCGTCGATTTGACCGACGAGGCGGCCATGGCGCGCTACGCGCGCGGCGCCGAACTTGAGTTCCGGACCGGCCTCGACGACCGCTTCATGGCGGTTCAGGGGCGGCCGGTGCCGGAGAGCGCCATTCGCTCTGTCGAGGTGACGGCCAATGTGTCCGCGGTGTCGAGCGTACCGGCGGTGCGCGCGCGGCTGCGCCGAGCACAGCGCGCCATCATCGTGCTGGCACGGATGCGCTCCGGCGGCATCGTCGTCGAGGGTCGGGATATCACCACCGTGGTGGCGCCCGAAGCCGAAGTGAAGGTGCTCATTACCGCCAGCGAGGCGGCGCGAGCCGTTCGGCGAGCCGTCGAGCGCGGCCTGCCGGTCGACGAGGTGCGGGCGGCCATCGCCGGTCGTGACACCGCCGACGCGGCGGTGTCTAACTTCATGTCGGCCGCCGACGGCGTCAGCGTTCTCAATACCTCGGAGCTCAATCTCGAGCAGGTCGTCGAGGCTGTGCTCGATCTCATCATGTTCCGGACGGGGTTGCGACCGCAAACCGTCTGAGACTCAAGCCCCGCTATTTGGCGGGGCTTATCTTTCGGTAGTCGGTGGATATATGGTTCTATTATAAAAAACAAATTATTATGTAATGTGAATAATACGCGGGGGGTGTAAAAAATGGGTGAAACTATCGCGGTACTGGCTTTCTCCGGGCCGAAGCGCGCGGGCAAGTCCGAGCTGGCTAGGATGATTAGTGAAAAATTGAACATTGAGCGTGGCCGAGTGGCCGACGTGGAGTTTTCCGACCCGATTATTGAAGCGACTAACTCGGCCGCCACGGAGGCGCGCGAGTTAGTCGAAGACCCGCGGGCGTACGAAAAATTTCGTAATTATATGGTTAAACACGCTACTCAATTGGTGGGAGAGGATGAGAAATCCGCGCCTTCGGCTGAGGCTATGCATACGCATGAACGGCGGGCGGATCAGGATTGTCCCGAATGCGACATGAAAAATTGGTACGATGAAACGCGCGCCGGCACCGAACTGAGTCGAGAAAACAAAGCCGAGCACCGCGCGCCACTCGTTTGGTTGGGCGTGGCTTTGCGTGATACGCACGGACCGCGGGTTTGGGGCGAGGAGGTCGGCCGCCGCGTGGAGCGCGCCATGGAGGCCGGCTCGAAGCTGGTAACTGTCGGCGGCGTGCGCTCTCCCGAAGACGTGGCGGCCATCGGTGAGCATTCCAACTTATTCGTGGTTAAGGTTATACGCGGCGAGGACGCCGACCGCGACGCCACTAATCAACGTCGTCATCAGATCAAGCCGGATTGCGTAGTGCACAATAAAGGCACTTTGGAAGATTTGGAAATTATTGCCGGACTGATGGCCGATGATCTGGTTGGCGGCGGTCTAAAGCCCGAGTACGGTGTTTAGCCAGTAAGACGAGGAGAATCCGCTGGCTTAAGGTACAATAGTTAGCATGAACCAAAAACCGCTGCTTATCTTGGTGGACGGCCCGGCGCTGTTTCACCGCGGCTATCACGCCATTCCGCATTTATCTAATAGCAAGGGTGAGCCGACCAACGCCGTCTATGGCTTCGCGACCATTTTGTTTAAGGTGTTGGCGGATTTGAAGCCGCAGTATTGCGTGGTGGCTTGGGACAAATCCAGCGATACTTTCCGTAAAGATATGTACCCGGAGTATAAAGCGACTCGCGTTAAGCAACCGGAGGACTTGTACGCCCAAATGCCGGTGACCAAGGAATTGGTAAAAAGGCTGGGGTTGCCATTGGTTGAAGTCGATAAGTTCGAGGGCGACGACATTATCGGCACGCTGGCGCGCAAGGCCGAGGCGCGGGGGGATTTGGACGTGGTCATTGTGACCGGCGATAAAGACCAGTTGCAGTTGGTTGACCGTAACATTGTGGTTGATATGTTTAATCCGCGCGGTATGGAGCCGACTCGGTATGACTTGGCTAAGGTGAAGGAGCGATACGGGCTGACACCGGCGCAGTTTATCGATTACAAAGCGCTGGTAGGCGACCCGAGCGATAACATTCCCGGTGTCAAAGGCATTGGTGACAAGGGCGCGCAGAAGTTATTGGGCGATTACGGTAGTCTGCAGGGTATTTATGATCATTTGGACGAGATTACCGGTAAGGTTCACGAATATCTTGAGAACAACCGTGAAATGGCGTTTTTGAGCCGGGAATTGTCGACCATCGTGACGGATATGCCGTTGGAGTTAGACCTTGAGGGCTCGGTGGTGGGCAAGTACGACCGTGAGTCGGTGCATGAGCTGTTTAGTCAGCTAGAGTTCCGCGGCGCCATGCTGTCGAAGCTGCCGGGGCTACGGGGCGCGGAAAGTAGCGCGGCGGACGCGCCTAGTGTCGCTAAGGGGGTGCCGGCGGTGGCAGGGCCCGCTAATCCCGCCGCGCAGTCGCTGTTCGGCGACGCGCCGCTGGGGCGTACTGCCGACCGGTCGCATCTGAAAAACGTGGTTTACGAGGCGGTGACAACCGAGGCCGCGCTGACCGCGCTGGTCGTCAAGCTAGAAGCGGCGCCGGTTTTCGCGCTTGACACCGAGACTACCTCGACCGACGCGTTGGGAGCCGAGCTGGTGGGATTGTCGGTCTGCGTCGAGGAAGGACACGCTTATTACATACCTGTGGCGCATGTCGAGGGCGGTCACTTGAACCGTGAGGCCGTTTTGGATGCCCTGAGGCCGATCTTAGAGAACAAAGCCGTCGGCAAGACGGGTCATAACATTAAGTATGACTACGAAGTCTTAAAGCGTCATGGCGTGACCGTGCGCGGCATCGTTTTCGACTCAATGGTCGCCGCCTTCCTGCTTAACTCGCTTGGCCGCTCGCAGTCGCTGGACGACCTGGCGTATGCCGAGTTCGGCATTGAAATGATTCCCATTCACGAGCTTATCGGTACCGGTAAAAACCAGATTACGTTTGACCGCGTTGACGTCCAAACCGCCGCCCAATACGCGGCCGAGGACGCCGACATGTCGTGGCGGCTATACCAACGGCTCAACGCGCGGTTGGATGAATTCGCCGCCCCAAACGAGCACGGCTGGTCAATGAAGCGTCTGGCGGATGAGATAGAGTGGCCCATTATTACGGTGCTAGCCGAGATGGAGCTGGCCGGCATAACTTTGAACTCTCAGTTTTTGCATGATTTGGGCGGTCAACTTTCGGAGCAGATCGGCAAGCTTAAGGAGCACATCTACAAAGCAGCCGGCGAGGAGTTTAACCTCAACTCGCCGTCGCAGCTCGGTCAGATTTTGTACGGCCGTCTCGGATTGTCTACGGCCGGCCTCAAGCGCGGCAAAACCGGAGTCTCGACGGCGGCCGGCGAGTTGGAAAAGATGCGTGGCAAGCACCCGATTATTGAGCTCATTATGCAATTCCGAGAGCTGGATAAGCTCATGAGTACCTACGTCGGCGCTTTGCCCGGCTTGGTTAAGGCCGACGGCCGCGTGCATACCAGTTTTAATCAGACAATTACTCAGACCGGGCGGTTGAGTTCCAACAACCCCAACTTGCAGAATATTCCGGTGCGCACGGAGGTCGGCCGTAGCATCCGCAAGGCGTTCGTCGCCCCGCCCGGCCGCGTACTGGTGAGCGCGGATTACTCGCAGATCGAACTGCGCGTGGCGGCAGCGCTGTCGGGCGACGAGGCCATGATCCGCACCTTCAAAGAAGGTTACGACCTGCACCTTGCCACCGCCGCCGAGTTGTACGGCATCGCCATGGAAGAGGTGACTAAAAGTCAGCGCGCAAACGTCAAGGCGATCAACTTTGGTGTTCTCTACGGCCAAGGAGCGCACGGTTTGAGTCAGGCGACCGGCATGAGCAACAAAGAAGCCGCCGAGTTTATTAACCGCTATTTCGCGGTGCGGCCGAAACTACTAGAGTACATTGAGGCGGTGAAGGCTTTCGCGCACGCCAATAATTATGTCGAAACCTACTTTGGCCGCCGTCGCGCTTGCCCCGAAGTTAATTCGAGTAACTTTAATATTCGCGCCGGCGCCGAGCGCATGGCGGTCAATGTGCCGATACAAGGCACCGCGGCCGACATTTATAAGCTGGCGATGATCGCGGTGGTCGAGAAATTGCCGGCCGGTTGCGAGCTATTGCTGCAAATTCACGATGAGCTGATGGTCGAATGCCCGGCTGAGCGCGGAGAAGAAAGCGCCAAAATGATGAAAGAAATCATGGAAGGTGTCATAGACCTCGGCCTGCCGTTATCCGTCGATACTGAAATCGGGCAAAACTGGGGCGAGTTGTAAACTTCAGACACCCCTGGTAAATAAAGTTATGCCAACCAGACAACTCTCACGGGAGAAATTTTGTTTGGTTCGCATAACTTATTAAGGAAGTTCCCGGCGGTCTAAAAGCAAAATAGGCGGACCAAAAAAAATGACCGGGGATCTGACGATCCTCGGTCTTGTTGTTTAGCGCTCGATTCGGCGGGTCACTCGGTGACCGTGATGGTCGCGAAGGGCGTGCCGTCTGGGCGGACGCCCTCGACGCAGACGACGCGGTGCGTTGCCGGGTGGGTCAGGGGCTCGGCAGTGTCGGTGGGTTGCTGCTCGGTCGCGGTCATGTCGGCCTCCTGGGCTCGATCAGATGATGCATGAGTAGTGCGGGATCACAGTGTACCATCTCGGCGACCTTTTTCGACTAGCGCGTCGGCCGCCATGGTGAGGGTGGCTCGCCGGTCGGCGTCAGCGATGTCGGTATGAATTGCCGCGCAGCGTAACCTCTGAATCTTCAGACGGTACAGGTGGACGCGGCGCATCTGCATTAACCATTCCCAGGTTTGCTTCAAGAGGGCCATTTCGGCCGCCTCCTTCGTTGGAGCCGGTGGTACGTCGATCGGTTTTTCGGTCGGCTTGACTATATTAGCATATAAGTGGCTAAAGGTCAAACGGTCGGCGGCCGGTCCGTGATGTCGGCTTCTCTTGAACCGCAAATCTGCGTATAATCGAGATATGCCGGAAGGACCCGAGGTAGAAACAATTCGGCGCGGTTTGGAACTGGGCGCGGTCGGCCAGGTTGTTAAAGGCGTCGAGGTTTATTGGCGCAAAAGCTTGTTGGCGGACGACGCCTTGTTGAAAAAAGCGGTTGTCGGCGCGACTATCACGCGCGCGTCGCGCCGAGCCAAAGTGTTGGTTTTGGATCTGTCGAGTGGCTATTCGCTATTATTTCATTTGAAAATGACCGGCCAGTTGGTGCTTATAAAGTCCGACGGAGAGCGGTTTGCCGGCGGTCATCCGACGGAGAGCATGCGAGGTGACTTGCCCGATAAATCGTCGCGCGTCGAGTTTCGCCTTGAGTCCGGCGACCGTATTTTCTTTAACGATCAGCGCAAATTCGGGTGGGTTAAGGTGCTGCCGACAGATAAGGTCGATCTTGAGTCGTTAATTGCCAAGCTCGGGCCGGAAGTACTGAGCGACCGGTTTAGCGTTGAATATTTGGCCGCTCAGCTCAAGCGCCGCGGTAAGTCGATGATCAAGCCGGTCATTCTCGACCAGGCGGTGGTCGGCGGCATCGGCAATATTTACGCCGATGAGACGTTGCATTTGGCTAAAATTCACCCGGAGCGCCGCGCGGGCAGTTTGACGCCGGCCGAAGTTAAACGGCTATGGGCGGCCGCGCGCGAAGTTATCGCTCTGGGCATTGAACACGGCGGTACCAGTTTTTCGCATTATGTGAACGCGTTGGGCGGAAAAGGGGACTACCTGGAGCACGCGCGAGTGTTTAGACGTCAGGGTCTGGCTTGCCCGGTATGCGGCACGATCATCCAAAAGATTCGCGTCGGCGGCCGGGGCACGCATTTTTGTCCTAAATGCCAGCCGCCGCCGAAGCCCGAACGTCCGGTCGCAAAATTATGAAGTTATTCTTTTACGGCACAAACGCGTACGCGCTGCGCAAACAATTGCGTCATATGGTGGAGGGCTATGTCGCCAAAAACGGCTCGGATTTAGGCGTTGAGCGGGTGGACGGCGCGACCGTCAAGCCGCAGGAGCTGGCCGGAGCTTTGGGCGCGACGCCGTTTTTGAGTAACAGCCGGCTGGTTATTGTCGAGAGTTTGTCCGAGAACAAAGCCCCGGTCGATAAGTTGTTGGCGGCCATCGGCAAAGTTCCGGCCACAACGGTCGCCATTTTCGTCGATCCGCGCATCGATAAGCGCAAAGTATTGTTCAAAGAGTTTAATAAGGTCGATAAGGTCGTTGAGTTCGCGCCGCTAGCGGGAGCGAGGTTGACGCAATGGTGCGCGGCGGAGATCGCGAGACAGGGCGGAACGGCGGCGCCGGGGGCGGTGCGCGAACTCGTGGAGTTGGCGGGCGAGGATCAGTGGAGGTTGTCGGAGGAGCTGGCGAAACTAGTCGCGTATTCGCCGGAAGTGACCGCGGAAAACGTTAAATTGTTGGTTGAGCGAGGCGTTGAGCAGTCCATTTTCGACATGGTCGAGGCCATGACGGCCGGTCGCGTGGCGGCGGCGTTGGAAGGTTATCATCGGTTGGTAGCCGCCCGCCAAAGTGAGATTTACGTGCTGACAATGGTTCAGTGGCAGCTGCGCAACCTGTTGCTGGCCGCCGCCGCGCCGGCCGGCATGCCGGCGGCGGATTTGGCGCGGGCGGCCGGGATGAATCCGTATGTCGCCGGTAAGATGCAGACGGCCGCGCGCCGTCACGGCGTGGCGGCGCTGTCGGCCGCTTTCCGCGCGGCCGCCGACTGCGAGTTCGACATTAAGTCCGGCCGGTTGCCCGGCGAGGCGGCGGTGGAGCAACTGATTTTTCGGGTGGCTTCGGGTTACAGGTAGGCGTCCAACCCGATTCCCGGCACAAAGCCGGCGGCGAAAGCCGTTCGCGTGCATTCGACCAATTCTTCTTCGCTCAAAATTCCTTCCCGCAGTAGCATCTGGTATTGCTCGCGCAAATGACCTTCCTCGATGACCTCGGGCCAGTCGGTGTTGATACTAAATCGCACGTTATTATCGATAAACGTTCGTAAAATAAAGCGCATTTCATCCAAGTTTTTAACCGCCTCGGTGGCGAGGTTGGACAGGGGGCAGATTTCCAAAACGGTGCCGCGCCGCGCCAGCTCGGCCATGAGCGGCTGGTCGGTGGCGGCTAAAATGCCGTGGCCGATGCGGTCGGGAGACAGGAACTCTAGCGCCTCGCGCATGTCGTTGGCGGCGTGAACCTCGCCGGAATGAACGGTAACTTTAAGGCCGGCCGCGCGCGCTACGCGAAACGCTTCGGCGTAGTCGGCCATTTTGAAATTGGCACGAGCCGGCCCGGCAATGTCGACGCCCACCACGCCGCGCTTGTGGTACTTGATGGCTTTTTCGATAATCTTGGTGTTTTGCTCGATGTCGAACTCGCGGCCGATGCAGAATATCAGTCCGGCGGACAGATGGTGGTGTTCGAGCAATGCTCGCTCCATGCCGTGAATCATGGCCATGATGAGATGGTCGAGGTCCACCTCGCGGTTCATATTGTGTTTCATGGGGTTGGTGCGCAGCTCAATGAGCGTGATGCCGTTGCGGTATGCGCCGCTCATGGTGTTGTAGACCGCCGCCTCGACCGCCAGAGTACCCGAGCTGAGTTTGTCCAAAATTGGGTGATAAATCTTATTGAAGTAATCGTTTAGCGGCATGGGGCGAGTGGGTGACAATGTTACGTAATCGCAAAACTCCTTGAACTCGTCGCGCGGCAGTTTGATCCCCAAGCTGTTAGCGATTTGCCAAAGCACGGCCGGGTCAATGGACGTGCCGAGATGCGCGTGCAGCTCGGCCATCGGATAAGCGGGGAAGCGGTCGCCGCTCATTTTTAGTAGCCGTTCTCCGCGTCTTGGGCGCGAATAAGATCCAACTGGTACTCCAGCTCAGCGAGTAGTCGGTTGAGCGCCTCGAGCTCGCCGCGTGCCAGCCACATGTTTTCCGGCACGTTGGCGTAGTCGCGCAGTTTGGACATCCGATCGTTAATTTGCTGGATTATATCGCTCAGCTCGGCTCGCAGGGGATCAATGTTCTTGCTGATGGTCACGGCTATGCCTCGGTTTAAATGATTATATAAAACAATACGGCAACCGAGCGGTCGCCGTCTAGATAAAAAAATGGTTTTGCCGATAAAAAAGCGAGACGGCTAGTCCGAGGACAACCGTCTCATAAATATAGTAGGGTATGGTCGAAAAAAGCGCAAGAGTTTTTTTGGGTATCTCTGCGGTTACATTTTTTTGGCGACGGCGGCAGTGTAGGTTTTGCTTTGTTTAAGTTTATCGTAATTTCCGAAAACTTCGTTGAGGTTGCGTTTCATGTAATCTTTGAGGCCGGAGATGGTAACGACGTAGAGTTGGCCGCCGGGCTTGAGATGGGCGCGCGCATCGTGGAGCATGAGGGTCATTAGCTCGCCGCCGATTTTGGCCGGCACGTTGGAAATAATGGCGTCGAACATGGCGTCGGCCGGAACTTGGTCGAAACCGTTGGACAGATAGGCGTGGGCGTTGTTTAGGCCGTTAAGCTCGGCGTTGCGATTGGAGTAGTCGACGGCGGTAAAGTCTTTGTCGACCATTTGCACGGTGCCTTTCGGAGCCAGTTTGGCTAGCGTGAGGCCGAGCGGCCCATAGCCGCAACCGAGGTCGAGGCAGTCGGCGTCCGGTTTGACCTCGAGTAAGTCGGCAAGTAGCTGGGTGCCTTCATCGATACTCTTGGGGCTGAAAATACCCCAGGTCGTGTGAAATTTAAGATTTTGGCCGTGCAAGACGGCGGAAAACTCAATGTCTTTGCGAAGCTGGGCGAGGTCGGTGGTTTGGTGGGTCATGCGGTTATTTTAGCATTATCTTTGAGATAGGCTAGTAGCTTTTGTTTCGACCTCGCGCGAGGATAATCGACCGACGCGGCTAAGAGCTTGAATTCTCTCCCCAAACTTTCCACCTAGACGCCAGCTAGGACGAGATCCCGTTGCTCGATTGGATTGCGCCAATTGTAGCGTTTTCGAGAGCGGCTGTTAAGTATGTCTTCAACCTCT
>Ga0182021_10007724_pt1 | contig 12756 bp, 10 predicted proteins | sample 612E3MmetaG_FD_120493 | JGI IMG/M metagenome (GOLD analysis project Ga0182021, IMG submission 120493) | Permafrost microbial communities from Stordalen Mire, Sweden - 612E3M metaG (Illumina Assembly) | ecosystem: Environmental > Terrestrial > Soil > Wetlands > Permafrost | place: Sweden... | reverse complement strand
AGAGTCAGTCTCAACTTCCCTATTATGTAATTCAATCAGGAGATACTTTGGCCAGCATCGCTGACCGATTTGGGGTCACGTTGGATGAACTCATTGCTTACAACGGTATTTCAGATCCCAACTTTGTTTCTGTTGGGACCCAATTGAGCATACCCGGTCTACAGGGGCTGCAAGGGCAAATCACAAGCAGCCCTGTGCAGTTGGGTGAATCACTCAAAGATCTGACAGTAAAATATCAAATCACCCAAGACCTGCTGATGAAACTGAATCATGTGACCAGCCCCGGCGAAATATATGCAGGATCCAGTTTAATTCTGCCAGTTGTGGAAAGCTCAAAAGTAAAAGATCCGGTGAGTAAAATCTCTTCCAGCCAGACCCTGCTCGAAGCTGCCGCCCTCAACCAGACCAATACCTGGGGTCTTTTGGATCAAAATAATGATAGCAACCCGTTTTCAGTTTTACCGGGGGACCTGATCTACATGAGTGCGTCAGAGAATGCCAGCCAAATCAGTTCGGTCGATCCCAGGTTAACCAGTGTGACGATCTCTCCTCTGCCGTTGGTACAAGGAGAAACATTTGAAATTCAGGTGACCTCGCCACAGCCAGTTACCTTACAGGGAAGTTTAAATGGCATGCCGCTGAGTTTTTTTCCAAATAAGGATAACCAACAAGTAGCTTTACAGGGTGTTTATGCTGAAGCCGACCCCGGCCTGGCTCCTTTTGTATTGTCGGGTAAATTTTCCGACGGCAGTTCCTTTAATTTTGAACAATCAATTTTATTGGTCAGCGGCTATTACCCCGAAGCTGAACCCTTGACAGTCGACCCATCCACGATTGATCCCGCGGTTACCAAACCCGAAGATGACCAGATCAAGAGCATCACTTCTGTAGTAACCTCCACCCGTTATTGGTCAGGTATTTTCAAAAGCCCGGCCATCAAGTACGGCTTCCCTGATGAATATAACGCTCTGTTTGGAGAACGGCGTTCGTATAACAATGGTGCTCTCAAGAACTTTCACACCGGCCTGGATTATGGAGGCGGCGTGGGGCTTCCCATCTGCGCTCCAGCAGACGGAAAAGTGGTGTTCGCCGAGGGTCCCCTCACCGTTCACGGCAACGCCACCATCATCGATCATGGCTGGGGGGTTTATTCTGCCTATTTTCATCAATCCGAAATTGACGTGAAAGTTGGCGATATGGTCAAGGCTGGCCAGGTGATTGGCAAAGTGGGCAATACTGGCCGAGTTGAAGATGCCAAAGCCTTTGAAGGTGCCGGAGCGCATCTCCACTTTGAAATTTGGGTCAATGGAATTCAGGTGAATCCGCTTGAATGGCTAAACACTGAGTACCCTTGAACCCAGAAATGATAATTAAAAGAGCAAATACTCTAAGGTATAATTAGCATTAAGAATTTAAAATGAAATGGTGATCGGAACATGAGTTTAAGCGCAGAAATTTGGCAATCTTTAAAATTTACGAACAAAGACATCGAGAGTCTCTATAACCACTTACTGGAAATTGAATACCCCCAGACTATTTCTGAATTAACAAAATACCTGATTGAAAAAAAGATCGAACTCGAAAAAAAATTAGCTGCTCAAGCCATCAAAGCTGAAGGTACTGTCTATTTTCCTAAAGATCAGTATAAAAAAGATCAGACCGTCCTCTTCCCCCATCGCAATTATCAAAAAGGCAAAGTGATCGAGGTCCGGCCAGGGATTAACCCGGATTATCCATCTCTAGAAGTGATTACGGTTGAGTTTTCACCAGAAGAAAAAATTTCCTTTGCCAGCAACCTGCCTGAACACGCACTGAATAATTTCCAATCCCCCCTGGAGACCGATTCTGCTTATGATGCAGATTGGGTAGACGGCAATTATCTAAAATTGCTGTCTGAAAAACTTGTCTTAAAAATAAAAGAAAATGAAGATCTAATCAGTATTGGCGGTCGTTTTTTTCCCTGTTCGCTTCTGGTAGATATTGGCGCGCTTTATTTGAACCTGGCTGAAGCTGTGCTGGAGATGGCAGAAGGCGGTCCGCTTTCTACCCAAGATCTGATCAAACAAATTGAACTTCCCGCAGATACCAACTCAAAACTCACCGAATTTTCGATGAACTATGCCTTGCAAGAGGACCCCCGTTTTGACGAAGTTGGCCCTGCCGGTAAAACACTCTGGTTCCTCAAACGCATGGAACCCGAGCAAGTGCAAAATGTTCCTATTACGCTCAAATACGTTGGTCAGCCGGTGGAACTGCCGGATGATCTTAAAGAGTACGCCAACCTGGCACCTGAGTTTTGCGATGAACTTGAACCCGGCGAACAGTGTGAACCGGTTGACGAAGTGACCATTGCCCTCACCTATCCCCACTGGCGCGCGGGTACTCTGCCCTTGACCACCAAAATGCAGAAACTCTTCCCCACAGCTTACGAAACTCCGCGCGTTCAATTCACCTTCAAAGACGATAATTCGGGCGACCTGTTCAACGGTTGGGTGGTACGACCCTCCCATTACATTTTTGGTCTCAATGATTGGTATACCGCACAGGGGTTCATCCCCGGCAGCCAACTGCATATCTCCAGGGGCAGCAACCCCGGCGAGGTATTGATCCGCGCGGATAAAAAACATAATTCCAAAGAATGGCTGCGAACATTTTTGGTAGGCACGGATGGTAATTTTGTTTTTGCCCTGCTCAAACAAGTGGTCACCTGCTCTTATGACGAACGCATGGCCATCGTCATCCCGGACGGGAACGCCGTGGATGCCATTTGGGAAAAATACACCAAGACCAAACCCCAGCTTGAGAAAATGCTGATCATCATGATGCGCGAACTGGCCAAGCTTAACCCGCAGGGCCATGTACACGCCCAGGAGCTTTATGCAGCCCTAAATGTGGTCAAGCGCTGCCCACCTTCTCCGATCATCGAATTGCTTTTCACTCGTCCCTGGGCCATCCACATGGGTGATCTTTACTTCCGTCTGGATGAATCCAAGGTTCAAGGTTAATGCTATGTCTGATATCAAACCTCACTTCAGCCTGATCAAACCTACTCTCGATACTCCTTTCCATATCGATTTCGAGTGGTGGAAAACACACGATAACAACTGGCGCATCTTTTTAAAGAACTGCCTTTGTCCGGAACATCAGAAAGCCTTTGAAGACCAGCCCGAAAGCGGTATGATCGATTGGATCGACCCCGTTACCGCCGAGATTCAGCAGGTAGACGGCCTCCAATCCACTTTGATGCAGCACTGCGCCAAAGAACCGGGGTTCCTCACCTTCAACACGGCCATGATCGACGCCATCTTTCGTGTCTTTTTAGCCAACGGCAATGCCCCCATGACTCCCAACGAATTATCTGATAGAATAGGCAAGCCAGCCGAAACCATCCTGCGCACAATTGCCGGGGTTCAGGTCTACAAAGGCATTCGTCCAGTTCAATAATCGTCTCACACGCCCCCGTAGCGCAATGGATAGAGCACCAGCCTTCTAAGCTGTTGGTTATGGGTTCGACTCCCATCGGGGGCACTCAAATACATGTTTCTCCCAACATTTCAATAATCATGTATCATAAGTATAGGTTCTCCCATATTCCTGGGAGGAACATATGATCTTGATTAACAGTCTTTCCACATTCCACCTACACATTGCTCTCAGTAAAGTGAGTGATTTTCTTGCTCACTTCCTCAGTTTCCTCCTTTCAATCACCCCCACCCCTTTTTATGGACAATCCTCTTAATATCAATACTCAGCTCACGCAGATGCTCTCAGAGATCGATGCCAACAGCGCCGCCTCTGATGACTTAGAAATTGACAAACCGGAAGCCGTCACCACCGAGATTCCCAAAGAGGTACCCATCCTGCCCCTGCGCGGCCTGGTGGTCTACCCGCAAACGGCTTTACCCCTCACCATCGGCCAACCTCGCTCCATCAAGCTCATCGATGATGTTGCCCTGAGCAACCGCATCGTCGGTTTGTTCACGGCCAAAGATCCGAACCTGGAAAACCCCGGCCCGGATGACCTTTTTCATATTGGCACGTTGGGGATCGTACACCGCTTCTTCCGCGCGCCAGACGGCACGATCCGGCTTCTGGTTCAGGGTCTTTCGCGCATTAAAATCGACGAATTCACCCAGATCGAACCTTACCTCAAGGCCAGTATCAGCGCCTTTCCGGAAACGGTCGAAAATGATATCGAGATCGAGGCACTGGCCCGGAACTGCCGCGATCAATTTGAACACATCACCGAAATGATCCCCTCTATTCCGCGTGAGTTGGTCTCTTCGGTTTTGAACCTGCAAGACCCGCTGCAGTCGGTTTACAACGTAGCCAATTTGCAGCGCATGTCCCTGGCTGATGCACAGGATATGTTGGAGATCACTTCGCTCAGCGAGAAGCTGCATAAACTGGTGGGGCTGCTCACCCGCGAAACCGATGTTTTGGAACTGGGTCAGAAGATCCAAAATGAGGCACGTTCTGAGATCGAAAAGATTCAGCGCGATTATTTCCTGCGCGAGCAAATGAAAGCCATTCAAAAAGAACTGGGAGAGACGGACGAACAATCTGCTGAGGTCGAATCCATTCGTAAAAGTTTGACTGAGGCGAATCCTCCCCCTGAAGTGCTGGAACAGGCCAATACCGAATTGACCCGCCTCAGCCATCTGACCCCGGCTGCCCCTGATTACAACATCGTACGCACCTATTTGGATTGGATCACTTCGCTGCCGTGGAGTAAAGTAACCCAGGATAACCTGGATATTGACCATGCTCGCCAAATATTGGATCAGGATCACTATGGTCTTACCGAGATCAAAAAACGCATTATTGAATACCTGGCGGTGCGAAAACTCCGTCTGGATCGCAAGGAGCTTCTGAGCGCCGAAATACCTGATACATTACGCAAAGACCGCCAAGGGGTGATTTTATGCTTTATAGGGCCTCCAGGGGTCGGTAAAACGTCTCTTGGGCAAAGTATCGCCCACGCTATGGGCAGGGAATTCATCCGCGTCTCCCTGGGCGGTATGCATGATGAAGCTGAGATCCGCGGCCACCGCCGCACCTACATCGGCGCCATGCCGGGCCGCATCCTGCAGGCGATGCGCCGGGTGAAAACCAAGAACCCGGTCTTCATGCTGGATGAGATTGACAAGCTCACCTTCGATTTTCACGGTGATCCGGCCTCCGCCCTGCTGGAAGTATTAGACCCGGAGCAAAATTCGACTTTTCGCGATAACTATCTCGAAGTCCCATTTGACCTCTCGCAAGTAATGTTCATCACCACGGCCAATCAGCCAGATACCATCCCTCAGGCACTGTCCGACCGCATGGAGATCATCCAGCTTTCGGGTTATACCGAACGCGAGAAACTGGAAATCGCTAAACGCTACCTCATCCCGCGGCAGATACGGGAAAACGGTCTGCTGCCTGGTGAGATCCGTTTCCAGAACACTGCCATCCTTTCAGTGATCCGCGCCTACACGCGCGAAGCCGGCGTACGCAGCCTGGAAAGAAACCTGGGAGCGATCTGCCGCAAGGTAGCCACTGAAATTAGCCAGAACAAACAAAAATTCACCCTGATCAATACGCATCGAGTGAATAGTTACCTGGGTTTTGCCCACTTCCGCGAAGATGATGAGATCAATCGGCGTACCTCCATCCCCGGCGTGGCCATCGGTCTGGCCTGGACACCCTACGGCGGTGAAATTCTCTTCATCGAATCCACCCAGATGCCAGGCGCGAAAGGCTTCCAAGTGACCGGGTCCATTGGTAATGTTATGCAAGAATCCGCCCAGGCAGCGCTCTCTTATATCCGCTCTCACACTGATGATTTCGATATCCCAGCAGACTTCTTCGATAAATGCGATCTGCACCTGCACATTCCCTCTGGGGCGCAACCCAAAGACGGCCCTTCTGCCGGCGTGGCAATTGTAGCCTCCCTGGTCTCGCTGCTCACCAACCGGGTGATCCGTTCAGACGTGGCCATGACAGGTGAAATTACCCTGCGCGGTCAGGTGATGCCAGTGGGCGGAATCAAGGAGAAGATTTTAGCGGCTTATCGTGCCGGATTGAAAACAATTATTCTTCCCCGTGAAAATCTGAAAGATCTGTCAAAATTGCCTGCGGAAGTTCATCGGAAGATGAAATTCATTGGCGTGGATGACCTGAATGAGGTAATTGCCAATGTTTTTTCAGACTCTGCAAGCAAATCAGCCGTTCTTAAAGCGGTTGAATGATAAAATAGAATAAGAACAAATTAATAATTTAATTTCCAATTTTAAAATTGGAGAATGTCGATAAGGAAAAAAATAATGAATCGAAATAATACTGTGGGGAAAAAACCGAACCAATGGTACACAATGGATGTACACATCCATACCCCCGCATCTGAAGATTTTCAACAACCGGATGTTACCTATCTGGATATTTTACAAAAAGCCGAAACGAGAGGGATCAATATCCTCTCGTTTACTGATCACAACACCATTGCCGGATACCGTTCACTGCAGGATGAAATTCACCAGTTGGAATTACTGGAAACGCTCAACCGTCTGTTACCCGATGAAAGAAATAAGCTAAACGAATATCACCGCTTATTAAAAAAGATCCTGCTTTTACCCGGCTTTGAATTCACTGCCACTTTTGGCTTTCACATCATTGGCTTGTTCTCCCCGCAAAAGAACGTCCGCGAAATTGAACATCTCCTCTTGAACCTGTCCATCCCTCCGCAATCTCTGGATGATGGAACGCCGGCGATCGGTGCTTCTGTGGATGTTCTCGCTGCTTACAACATGATCGATCTGGCCGGCGGCATTGTGATTGCTGCCCATGCCAATTCGACCAACGGCGTAGCCATGCGCGGCATGAATTTTGGCGGGCAGACACGTATCGCCTATACACAAGACAGCCATTTACATGCGCTTGAAGTGACTGACCTTGAATTAAAAGGACCGCGTACGACTGCCGCCTTTTTCAGCGGTACCAAACCGGAATATCAGCGCCGCATGCATTGCATCCAGGGTTCAGATTCGCACCGCATGACAACCGATCCCTTACGCAAGAAAAATTTGGGAGTAGGTGATCGTTCCACTGAAGTCTTTTTGCCAGAACTTTCTTTTGAGGCATTAAAAGACCTGTTCCTTTCTAATGACTTTTCACGGACTCGTCCGCACCGCATCAAAGAAGAGCCCGCCTACGATTTCATCCAGACAGCCAGGGATGAAGGCGCCAACATTATTCAAGATTTCCACGAAAACGCTACCGTCCGCGGCGGCAAGTTATACGCAGTTTTATCGGATATATGCGCTTTTGCCAATACCAACGGCGGAACACTGTTTATTGGTCTCACAGCAGATCCTCATGCCCCCATTCAAGGTGTTACCAGCCCTGACCAGTTGATCAAACAATTGGAAAAAGAAGTGACTACCCGCATCAGTCCGCCTTTGCATCTTTCCATGGACGTGCAAAAATATAACGCCAAAGAAATTTTGCGAATACTCATCCCCCGGGGTGAAGAACCGCCCTATGCGCTGGATGATAACAAGATCTATATTCGTGAAGAAGACGAGACTAACATTGCGGTTCGCGACGAAATTGTCAACCTGGTGGTAAGGGGCTCCCAACAGCAAACACAACCGGCTCCGCTCGCAAGCATCAAATCTCCACAACCTCAAAAACAAGACATCCCGGTCATTGCCCAACCGCATGTAGATGAAGCGTTTGAATCGAACAGCGATCCTCGAACTGGGGTCGAAGTAGTTCCGCCTGTGGTTCGTGACGGTAAGAATTTCTACTCCCTTCGTGACCTGCGCAATGGCAATCTGGTAAAAAACGTCACTCCAACCTCAGCCCGCCGCCTCTGGCACTATGCCATTTCACGTTACGGCGAGATTTGTGACTCACTGGATAAAGAAGATATTACCTGGCAGGGAAATTATGGCTTGCTGCACCGCTACAACCAGGGGAAGACTCCCCATTTTGACCTGATCCAAAAAACCGGCAACGGATACCGCTTTTTCTTTGGGGTCACCCCCGATGGCATCCACGGCCCCTGGAAAATATTCTTCATCGATGATGAGGTAATTTAATTGAACGAGTCCCTCCGCTGTGCCGTTATCACGATTTCTGACCGATCTTCGAAAGGTCAGCGCCCCGATCTCTCCGGGCCGGCAGTGGAGGAACAAATTCACGCTTTGGGTTGGACGGTGACAGTTAAGAAATTGATTCCAGATGATTTGGCTGAAATTCAGTCCTGCTTGCGAGAGATTGTGGCCTCAAACAGCGCGGATGTGCTGTTAACCATCGGAGGCACCGGATGTTCCCCGCGAGATGTCACCCCTGAAGCAACACTCACAGTCATTGAAAGAAATGTTCCTGGCCTGGCAGAAGCAATGCGCTTTGAGAGCAGTAAACAGAATCCGCATGCCTTGCTTTCCAGAGCTCTCACCGGCATAAGCGGCAGTACTTTGATTATTAACCTGCCTGGCAGTCCCAAAGGTGCAGTAGAGAACCTGGCAGTGATTGCCCCCGTACTTCCTCATGCTGTAGCTCTCATTCATTCCAGTTCTGATGCTGAAGCAGGGCATCAATTCAATCATTGAGGTTTAATTGTCAAATTCAAGTTTTCACCTTTATCAGCTTCAAAAAGTGGACCTCCGCCTGGATCACCTCAATCAACGATTAGAAAAAATTGCCTTGCTTTTAAATAACAATCCTCGTCTGGTAGAGGCGCAAAATCAGGTCAATCTCACTTTGTCCATTATCCACGGGAAAGAAGATGAGCTTGCAAAATTGGAGCAGACTGCTGCAGCAAAAAAAATAAAGATCGACCAATCAGAAGCTGCGTTATACAACGGAAAGATCATCAACCCCAAAGAGCTCAAGGACCTGCAAGCTGAGATCAATTCTTTAAAGCGGGCTGTCGGCACTGTTGAAGACGAACAATTAACACTCATGTCTCAGCTTGAAGAGATCCATCTCACTCTGTTGCAAGACCAAAAAAGTTACGATTCTGTGCTGGCCGAAAGTGAAAGCGATAATCAACAACTTTTCGGTGAAAAAAGTGAGCTGGATAAAGAAAAAGAGAAATTGATCACAGAGCGCCAGGCAGCTTCCGGACAAATACAGGCAGAAGTAATGAATATTTACGAAAAACTGAGAATGTCAAAGAATCATATTGCCGTCTCAGCTATCGAAGACCAATCCTGTGCGACCTGTGGCTCAGAAATCACTGCCTCAGATATTCAAAAAGCCCGCTCCTCTACCAGTCTATCCTTTTGTCCTTCATGCGGACGAATCATTTATGCAGGTTAATTCGTTGTGAACTTTAAACTTCCCCCCATTGATCTCCTTTCATTCTGGTTTGGTTTTGTACTGGCAACCATTTTCTGGTTGATTCTTCTACGCATTACAAAATTGATCCCGAAAATTAGGAAATCATCAGCCGAACGCCGCATCCACCAACAGCAGATGAAATCTGCAAGTAAGGAACACGGACTGCGACTCTTCGCTCTCAGAAAAGCCCAAAGTTTCCATCTGGCAAGCAGCCTTTTCCCGCTTGATAAGATATTCATCGAGCCTACCGTCATTACACCGGCCCGCTTTTTACCTGCCTCGAATGAAGAATCTGGAGTGAATTCAATGTACCGGGTCCTTCCCTATACGCCCGAAGTCCCCGAACTGGTGGCAGATTTCCCGGTTATTAAAAATTCACTTCTTTCAATTCTTCAGGCTGGGCAGCAATATATCGCCGTTTCTGCCAACCCTGGCTTTGGCAAAACGACTGCACTGGCAGGGTTAGCCAGCCAGCTTTGTGAAAATCTCTCTCCAACAGCAAAACCGGGTTATTTACCGGTGTTTTTTGATTATATTAAGATTGAGCAGTCAGGTGAAAATGCTGGCAGCGATCTCTTAAACTACCTATCAGCCAACGTAAAAGGGATCTCTTCCTCTACCCTTGAAGATTTGCTTCTTAACGCTAATTCCAGTCAACGCCTGGTGATTCTGGTCGATGGATTGGATCGATTATCTTTGGGTGATTTAGCCAAGGCCACAGCCTGGATCCATGAACTTCAAGGGAGTTACCCCCAGGCATATTTTGTGATCTCATGTGATCCATTTTTGACTGGAGACATTGAAGAGATCGGTTTTACCATTTTCCCCTTATCTGTTTGGGGAAAAGAAGAAAAACATCAATTCCTGCACCAATGGAAGAACACATGGAATACTCTCAAGCTGGCACAAAATAACAAACCAAGAATTGAGAGAGCTTATCACTGGCTAATGCAGGAAGAAAACCCGGATTCTCCTTTTGATCTAACTATCAAGACCTGGCTCACTTTTAATGGGATCGCTGAATGTTCCACTGAAAAAGCTCGCTATTCAAGCTATTTGAACTTGATCAGCGGAGGTTGGCTCAAACAACCCGTTTTCGAAGCACTTACCCTTGCCGCAGAAGAAAACCCATTCCCCACAATTACCCAGGAAAAAGCGCTCGAAGTTCTTTCACTCGGGTTGGAATCAACTGCGGAAGTAATCCCACCTTCCTCTGCGTTAACCTCGCAAAAATCTCAAATTTTTGCAGATAATGAGGGATGTGATCCTAAAGATGTCCTTTCATTCTTAGTAAAAAACCATTTTTTTGAGCAAATTTTCGAAGGAAAACTTCTTTTTTCTAATGCCAATCTCTATGCGTGTCTGGTTTCAAAAAAGAATATTTCTTCCCCCATCCCTGCTTTCTCAGAGATCACTTTTTCACCCATAAGCCGGATCTTGTTTGAAAACCGGCAAATTTCACAAAACAATTTTCAAGAAATTGACTCCTGGCTGTCTCGTGAAGATCCTCTCCTGCGGCGGGATCATTTCTTCGCTTTAGCCTGGTTGAAACAGACCGAAATAGGGGATCCATTACGTGGAAAACTGTATAAACAAACCGCCAAATTATTACAGGATGCTTCCTTGTCTATCGGACTGCGCTATCGTTTTCTTTTTGCCCTGGTCAAATCTCATGATCCTTCAATTTCAACCCTCTTTACTTATTTTGCCTCTTCGCCAGATGCGGCAGTCCGTCAAATAAGCGCTTTCGCGTTGGGTGCCTTGCATGATGAAAATACTATACTCACGCTGGTAAAACTGAGTAAAGATCCTTCTTTAGAAGTCCAAAAGGTAGCTTGCATTTCACTCAACAAAATATGGACACAATCTACCCAATCTGCCTTGCTGGATGTAATTTTTTCCGCGGATGAATCCGTGCGAACTTTAGCCTGTGAACTAGTGTCATTTCATATTCTGGATGGTTATCAAATCTTGCAAGAGCTAACAACCACAGATAATTTCCTTGCCAGGAAAGCCGCCGTTTTTGGTCTTGCCCACATTCAACAACCATGGGTAAATGCGATATTTGAAAAAATAAGTACCGAAGATACTCAATGGGTGGTCCGTGACGCCGCCAAATTTACATTGGAGCACCCCCTGTCCACGGTAACCTTTTTACCAGAAAAGAGAATTCCCGTTCTGGAGAATCCCTGGACATTACAAAAAGCCGAAGTTTATAGCGTGCCTTTACCCGATCGGGGAATACCCACAGAACTGCTCTACACCATTCTTGAAAAAGATACTCTTACCAATAAGCAAATTGCGCTGGATTATCTGAACCGGCAGCCAACAGCCAGATTAATTGAAACCCTGGCAAAAATCTCAACAGACACAGAATCAGATTTTCGTGAAGAGGCAGTTAATACATTATTTTGTTTAAGTAAAAGAGGATTAAATTTGCAAGAAGGTTAATACTGAACTTTAAGCAAGGTGTTTCAATATCCTTGTTTGTACTTCTTCCGGGCTTAGATCCATTACCGTGACTATTTTATCCCTCGAGGTCAACCCTGAAATGATCTCGATCTTTGCCGGTTTTACCTCAAGAACATTTGCCAAGAATTCGATCAGCCCTTGGTTGGCTTTCCCTTCCACCGGTGGTGCCGTCAGGCGAATTTTGACCGTGCCGTCATTTAATATTTCGGTAATCTCATTTTTCGCTGTGCGTGGAGTAATGCGAACAGTAATAGCTGCCCCCATTTTTCCATCATGCAATTTAAAATTCCGTTCAGTTTTCATTTAGGCAATGATCTTTAAGAGCAGATATTCAATTCCCTGAAGAACCAACAGCAGAATAATGGGGCTAAAATCCATATTCATGATTGGTGGGACAATTCTTCGGATAGGTTCGAGCATTGGGTTTACCAATTTATCCAAAAATTGTCTAAATGGTTGATACGGTGAAAGAACAAACGAAACAACCGCATCGACAATAATAATTATAGTCAATAATTGAAAGAGCGCTTGGATCAGTGTCACAGCCATAATGGTATCAATTATAACTGAATTTTTTGCTTACAAATAAATTCTCTCTCCCATGATCGCTTCTCCAACCCGCACAAATGTGGCACCTTCCTCGATTGCCACTTCATAATCCAGGCTCGTCCCCATGGAGATTTGATCGAAAGACTTTTGCCCGCTACGAGCCTGAAGAAATTCCAGAAGTTTTCTGCATTTTAAAAAATACTGCCGCGAATTCTCGTCAACCTCGGCGTAGGGTGGCATTGTCATCAGCCCAACGTAATGAAGTGATTTTGTTTCTGACTGCAGTTGCAGCCATTGATCTGAAAATGAAGGCCAATCTGCTTCATTCCACACAGAAAAACCGTGTTTCGATTCTTCCCCGCTGACGTTTACCTCCAACAAAGCTGGAAGTTGCTTCCCGGCAGT
>Ga0182021_10007723_pt1 | contig 12757 bp, 7 predicted proteins | sample 612E3MmetaG_FD_120493 | JGI IMG/M metagenome (GOLD analysis project Ga0182021, IMG submission 120493) | Permafrost microbial communities from Stordalen Mire, Sweden - 612E3M metaG (Illumina Assembly) | ecosystem: Environmental > Terrestrial > Soil > Wetlands > Permafrost | place: Sweden... | reverse complement strand
TGGGCGCGGATCGGCCGGCTTTCATCAGCGTCATCCGAGCAATCTGTGGAGGAGTTTCTCTTCAGTCCTTGGCTGCGCTTTGAAGCCGCACAGAGCCATGAGCCTGCTTGGGGCGGGACTCCGCCGCCAACACCCGGAACGGGTGCGCTCCCCCGATCCCAAACGGAATCCCGACCGGAGAAACCCGCGGAAACCTCCGGGGTGCAGTAACCGCCGGCGCTCGTCAGGAGTATTGCCGCAAGGCGGGACCGGTGAGGCGGCAGAGACGCCAGGCGCTCATCTCCGTCGCCCCGATCTTCCTGTAAAACCCTCGGGCAGCTTGATTCCAGTCGAGCACGGTCCACTCCATGCGGCCGCAACCGCGGGCGTTGGCCAGCGTTGCGCATTGGAGGAGTAGCGCCTTGCCGATGCCGCGACCGCGCAGGGCGGGCTCGACGAAGAGATCCTCCAGATAAAGGCCGGGTTGGGCGAGGAAGGTGGAGTAGCTTTGAAAGAAGACGGCGAATCCGGCGGGTTGGTCGTGCCAGAACGCGAGGAGGCATTCCGCCGCCGGCCGGCCGCCGGCGGGAAAGAGGCTGGCCCGCAGGCGGTCCTCCGTGGCCGACACTTCGGGGAGCAGTTGCTCATAGACGGCGAGATCACGGATAAACCGGAGGAGCAACGGGATATCGACCACGGTGGCTGCGCGAATGGCGATCATGGGAGGCCCCAGTTCAAAAGCCAGATTCCCATGGTGTCGAACCTCGAGATGCCCCGGGGGTAGAAGGGACGCTGGGCAGCGCTTTTCCTGGGGCCGGTTGAGCCGATAGTAGGATTGCACTGCCTTTGCGGCGGGCCTATCTCCCTGCTATGTCTTTTTGGATTTTACCGTGCCGGCTGCTGGGTGCCGTCCCCGGAACGGGGCATGACGGGCTCTTTTGGTTCGGGGCCGGGGCCGTGGCGGTGGCGGGCGTGGGCTTGGCGCTGTGGTGGTTGGGTGGGGCGAAGAAGGTGAGGCTTTCGAATCCCCCATTGGGCCAGGAGCGATTCCGGCAGTTGTTCGACAACACGCCCGTGCAGATTCTGGTGCAGGATTTCACGCAAATTGTGGAGGCCTTTTCACGGCTGCGGGTCGAAGGAGTCACCGATCTGATCAGCCATCTCACCGCGCATCCCGGGTTGCCGCATGATCTGTTGAAACGGCTGCGACTGGCGGACGCCAATCAACCGGCAATCGCCGCAGCCGGATTTGCCGACAAAGCGGAGGCGATCGCGCGGTTTTCGCAACATACCGAGGCTCCGTTTTTAGAGGTATTCAATTTCCAGTTGGGCGCATTCTGGGCCGGCCGACGCCAGTATGGAGAGGAGTTCCGGTATCTCGACGCCGCCGGCCAGGAGCGCGCCTGCCTGATGCAATGCCGCGTGGAAGTGCGCGACGGCCAGCCGGATTTTTCCCAGGTCGTGCTGGTGCTGCTGGATGTCACCACGGCCAAACGGACCGCGACGGCGAAAATGGAGAACCAACAACTCTTGCGCCAGATCCTCGCCCGGGCCAACATCCTGATGTGGTGGGCCCAGGTCCGCCGCGAAGGCGGCCGCCTGCGGTGGAAGATCAACATTCCGTCGCAGTCGTTCGACAGCCAGATGTTCCAGCTGGCCACCGCGATGAATCGGGGTGGGTTATGGGACGGCGACCATGTGCCCGATCTGGCGGCGATGACCGTCCGATCCGAGACGGCGATTCTCGATGGCAGCCCCAGCTACCAGCATGAGTTTCGCGTGCTGTCCGATCAAGGCGCCACCCACTGGGTGAGCGAGGATGTGGGCATTTCCCGCCTGGGTGAAGATGAATGGAGCCTGATTGGGGTGAGCACCGACGTAACGGCCCGTCATCAGGCTGAGGAGGGACGCAAAGAGAGCGATGCCCGGCTGCAGGGCATCTTGACGCAGGCCGACTGCCTTCTCTGGCAGGCAAGCATTTCGCGGGAGGGCTCCGGAGTCGTGTGGCGCAATTTCGCCATGCCAGGCTCCGTGCTCTGCAAGCGCCTGTTTGGCGACTCGCCTCCCGCCACGGGCACCGGTCTCTGGTATCGTTCGGAGACCCCGGATTTGCCGGATATGAATCGCCGCAGCACCGAGGCCATTCTCTCAGGAGCGCCCGGCTACGAGCAGGAGTTTCTCGTGCTCCGCGCGGATCGGAGGTTCTGGCTGCACGAACAGGTCTCGATCACGCCGGTCGCGCCTGGCGATTGGAGTCTGGTCGGCGTGATCACGGACGTAACGGCCCAGCATGAGGCCGAGGAGGCCCGCAAGGCGACCGAGGCGCGGCTGCACCAGATCCTGGTCCAGGCGGACTGCCTGCTGTGGCAGGCTCGCGTGGTGGAGGATGCGGCCGGGAAGTTCGGGTGGCATCACTACATCCCCCCATCCAACCTCTACCGGGACCTGTTCGGCGAGGTTCCTGCGGAGCACCGGGAGATGTGTTGGAGCAATCTGGATATTCCGCATTTTCCCGAGATGGCCGCCCGCAGCCGGGCCGCGATGCGCGCCAATGCCCCCGGCTACGAGCAGGAGTTCCAAGTGCGGCGACCGGTGGCTTCGCTTTGGCTACACGAGCAGGTGGCGATCACCCCCATCGGGCCGCGCGAGTGGAACCTGATCGGCGTCATCACCAACGTGACCGCCCGGCACGAAGCAGAGGAGGCGCGCAAGGCCAGCGAGGCGCAGCTCCAGCAGCTCCTGTCGCGGGCGGACTGCATGCTCTGGCAGGCGGAGGTCGCGGAGAACAAGGCGGGCGTGCTGGACTGGTCGCTCTATATTCCCCGCTCCAACCTCCATCGGGAGCTGTTTGGGAACAATCCCTCGGAACATCCGAATTTGATGTGGAGTGAGCTCAACGTGCCGGAGCTGACGGAGATGAATGCGCGCAGCGAGAAGGCGGTGCGCAGCGGGGCGCCCGGCTACGAGCAGGAGTTTCACGCCCGGCGGGACGACCGGCTCTACTGGCTGCACGAACAGGTTTCAATCACATCCCTGGCGCCCGGCCGGTGGAGCGTGGTCGGCGTCATCACCAATGTGACCGCCCGCCGGGAGGCGGAGGAGGCCCGCAAGGCGAGCGAGGCCCAATTGCAGCAGATCCTCGACCGGGCGGACTGCCTATTGTGGCGCGGACGGGTCACCGAGGTCGGCGGAAAGCTGGCGTGGATGCTGGAGATTCCCGCCTCAGGCCTGCAACGGCGGGTTTTTGGCCAGCCGGGGAATGTCACGACGAGCGACTTGTACAGCGGCCTCACGGTGCCGGAATTGGCTGAGATGCAGAAACGCAGCGAGGCCGCGCTCCGGAGCGGGGCGCCGAGCTACGAACAGGAGTTCCGGGTGGTGAAGCCCGAGCGCACCTACTGGCTGCACGAACGGGTGTCCATCGCGGCGCAGGGGCCGGGTCAGTGGGGGCTCTTCGGCGTGATGATCGATGTGTCGGCGCTGAAGGACGCGGAGCAGATCATCCGCGCGAGCGAGGCGCGCTATCGTGAGCTGTTCGAGAGCGCCGTCGAGGGAGTTTACCAGTCGAACCAGGAAGGCCGGTTCCTGAGCGTGAATCCTTCCCTGGCCCGGATCTTTGGCTGCGCGACCCCGGAGGAGTTCATGGCCTGGACGGAAAAAGGGGTGAAGTCGCTCTACGTCCGGCCGGGCCGGCGCGAGGAGTTCTTCGCCGAGCTCGGCGGACGCGACAGCGTGGCCGACTTCGAGTCGGAGGTCTATTGTCGCGGCGGCACCACCAAGTGGATCAGCGAAAATGTCCGGGCCGTGCGCGACGCCGGCGGCCAGTTGCTTTACCTGCAGGGGTTCCTCGCCGATGTGACCGAGCGACGCAAGGCGCTGGCCGCGCTGCAGCAGTCGGAGGTCCGCTACCGCGCGTTGTTCGAGAACATTCCCGTGGCGATTCTGGAGATCGGCCTGCAGGGCACGGGTCGCGAACTGCGTAAACTGCATGCCGCCGGAGTGACGGATCTGACCGCGCATCTCGCCAGCCACCCCACCGCCTTCGCGAACTTGATGGCGTCCATGCAGATTGCCGCGGTCAACGCCACGGCCGTCCGGCTGTTCAAGGCGGAGTCGAAGGAGTATTTCGAGAAGGAGATCTCCCGGTTCTTCACGATGGAAGCCGTGCAGTTGCTGCGGGCTTTCCTCGAATCGATCTGGCAGGGACGGAACGACGGCGAGATGGAAATGGCCTTGAAGGATTTTGCCGGCGGAGAGCATGACGCCTTCCTGCGGTGGTGGATGCCCCGCCAGGATGAGTGGCTGCGGCTGGAACACGCGGTGGTCGCCGTGGTGGACCTGACCGAGCTCAAGCGGGCCGAGTCGGCGCTCGCCGCCGAGAAGGAGCGCCTGACGGTGACTCTGCGCGCGATGTCGGAGGGCGTGATCACGACCGACACCCGCGGGACGGTGCAGTTCATGAACCGCGCGGCGGCTGCGTTGACCCAGAACGATGCCGCTGCTGCGGTCGGCCAGCCGATCGCGGATATCTGTATCCTCAGGGGAGAGCGTTCGGGCGCGCCGTTCGCCCTGCCCATCAACCAGGTGCTGGCGGAAGGCGCCCTGGTGGATCTGCCGGTCGGGACGACTCTCGTGGGCCGCAACGGCGCCACCTGTCTCGTGGAGGGGTGCTGTGCGCCGGTTCACGATGCCGGCAGTGACCGCATCGGGACCGTGCTGGTCATCCGGGACGTGACCGTCCGCCAGCGCTTCGAGGCGGAATTGGAACGCGCGTCCCGGCTCGAGTCGATCGGGATCCTGGCCGGTGGCATCGCCCACGACTTCAACAACATTCTGACGGCGGTGATGGGCAACATCACCCTCGCCCAACTCGACGCGGCGGAGCTATCGACCGTCGATCGCTACCTGCGCGAGGCCGAGCGGGCGACGCTGCGGGCCCGGGACCTCACGCAGCAGTTGCTGACCTTTGCCAAGGGCGGCGACCCGGTGCGGTCGACGGTGCTGCTGCCGGAGATCATCAGGGAGGTCGCCGAGTTCGCGCTGCACGGTTCCCGCGTGAAATGCGATTTCGATCTCCCGGCCGGACTCTGGCCGGCCGATGCGGACAAGGGACAGCTGGGCCAGGTGGTTCAGAACCTGGTGATCAACGCGGTGCAGGCCATGCCGGAGGGCGGGGCCATCAGCATCGCCGCCGCCAACGAGACCATCACGGCCGAGACGTCGCGGCCGCTCACCCCTGGCGACTATGTGCATATTTCCGTGGCCGACACGGGCACGGGCATCAAGGCGGAGCATGTCGCGAAGATCTTCGACCCCTACTTCACCACCAAGCAACAGGGCAGCGGGCTTGGCCTGACCACGGTGTACTCCATCATCCGCAAACACCAGGGGCACATTGAGGTGGCCTCGGAGCTTGGCCGTGGCACGACCTTCCATTTCTGGCTGCCGGCGCAGTGCGAGCGCCAGATGGAGATTCCCGCGGACCAAACCGAGGCGGCGACGCCAATGAAGGGCCGGGTGCTCTTCATGGATGACGAGGCGCCCATCGTCGCCATGGCCGGGCTACTGTTGCGGCGGCTCGGCCTTGAGGTGGAGGTGGCCCGCGACGGCAATGAAACCGTGCGGAAATTCGCCGCGGCCAAGGCGGCCGGCCAGCCGTTCGATCTCGTGGTGCTGGACCTCACCATTCCTGGAGGCATGGGCGGGCGCGAGGCGATCGAACAGTTGCGCCAGATCGACCCCGGCGTGCGGGCGATCGTCTCCAGCGGCTACTCGAGCGACCCGGTCCTGGCCAACTATCGCGCCTTCGGATTTCGCGGCATGGTGGCGAAGCCGTACAAAGTCGACGATTTTGCCCGGGTGCTGCGGGAGGTGCTGCGCGAAAGCCGGTCTCCGCTGCCGGGCGCATCCCGCCCCCCGCAGAAGACGGCCTAACAGCAGCGTGGAGGACGAAGTCCGACTCGCTGCCAAACAGAATGGCTGCGCCATTCTGGCGGAGCCCGACAGGTCCTCGGACGAAGATCACTGTTCCTTGCCAGCGTCTGGCCGAGCCTGCGCCCGCCTCAGCGCAGTCGGACCTCCCGGCCGGTTGCGGCGGAACGATAGATGGCGTCGAGGATCCGCTGCACGGCGAGCGACTCCTCCGGGCGCACCTGCGGTTCCTCTCGGCCGAGCAGCACGTTGATGAAATGCACCATGCGGTCGGGATTCACTCGCGGGGGCAGCGGTCGGATTTTTTCGACGCGGTAGCCCCGCCGACCTGGGCGGAAGAGCTGTAGCGGATTCGTCGTCGCGCCGGCCTCGGTGCCGAAGAGCTGCGTGCCGTTGACGTCGGGCAACGGTTGATGAGCGGCCCAGGAGGTTTCCAGCAGCACGGTCCGGCCGCTCTTCAGCCGGATGAATGCGACGGAGAGATCGTCGACGTCGAAAGGCTTGCGCGGATCGATCTCGCTCTTGCCCCAGGCGCCGTCGCCCCGGCCGCGCGGTCCGAACTTGGCGTAGGTCTGGCCGGAAACGGTGGCCGCGGCGAACTCACCCATCAGGTAGAGGGTTTGGTCGAGGACGTGTGCCCCGATGTCATAGGTGCAGCCGCCCCCGGCAAATTCCTTCTGGGTGAACCACGAGCCAATGCGCGGAATGCCGCTGCGGCGCATCCACTGCGCCTTGGCGTGGTAGACTTCACCGAGCACGCCGCGCTCGACGAGCTGCTTGAGCGTCTGGACGGCGGGCGTGAAGCGCTGGTTCTGGCCGACCATGAGCAGGCGGCGCTGCCGTTTCGCCTCGGTTACGAGCCGGGCGGCGGCGCGCGCATCGGTGGCCATGGGTTTTTCGAGCATGACGTGCTTGCCGGCCTTGAGCGCAGCCAGCGTCACGGGCGCATGCAGGTAGTTGGGCAGGGCGATCGAGACGACGTCGACCTCGGGGCGCTTCAGGACGTCACGATAATCGGCAAAGAGCTCGGGTATCGCGAAGCGCTCCGCGACCTCGCGGCCGCGTTCCGGGCTGGTCTCGACCAGCGCGACCACCCGCGCGGCGGGATGTTTCCGGAAGCTCTCGACGTGGTAACTGCCGATGGCGCCGGCGCCGATCACCGCCACATTGAAGGTGGATTTTCTCATGTCAGTTTTTGTATGGCGGCAGGCGGGTGCCTATGGCCAACAAAAACCCGCAGGTGTTCCCCCTACCTGGAGGTTGGCTGAAGACGTGACGCCCCCGTCGCGTTTCCTGCTTGTGCAGCCGGAGGAAGCGCGCTTGCGCGCGACGGCGGAAGGGAAATCGCCCGCAAGCGGGCTTCCTCCATCATTTACCGAACGGTTGAGGTTTCCCTGAGGTCCAACACGGTTCTAGTGCCCGGGTTCAGACGGGCTCATGCGGTTGAGGTGGGACGCAGTGCCTGTCCGCCGTGGCGATTGCGAAGACCAGATCCTCCTCGCGCCGCACCACGGCACTCTCACATTCTCCCGCGCAAATAGTACGAGCAGTAGCTAACCATTCCCTCGGGGATTTCCTCCCGCCAGCCGTCGCCCGCTCGCCGGAGGGGAAAGCGAGATTTTCAGGCCGTGGGCCGATTCTGGCCGGAACCGCCCGCGCCGGACGCGGTCAATCGCGATGTCCCTTGTTCGCCAACCCCGGGGCGCGCGGATGTCCGGTTGACCGTTTGCCCGGTTCACCAAACTCCGCCGCCCCGGGAGAATCCGCTTCGAAGTTCCACTGACTATTATGAAGACTGTCTTGAAATTCTCGCTGATCCTTCTCACGGCTGTGTTGCTGGCGTGCCTGCCGGGCTGCGTTGCTGTGGTGGCCGGGGCGGCCGGCGCCGGCACCGCGGCTTGGGTAAACGGTCGACTGGACGCGACACTCGATAACGATTTTGAGTCCGTCGTGAATGCCACGAACAAGGCCATTACGGATCTTCAGTTCTCCAAGATCAGCGAGAAGAAGGATGCGCTCGAGGCCATTTTTGTCATTCGCACCGCGGCGGACAAGAAGATCGAAATCAAGGTTTTTAAGGTTGGTGACAAGGCCGCCAAAGTGCAGATCCGGGTGGGGATCTTTGGCGACGAACAGTTGGAGCTATCGGTCCTCGACAAGATCAAAACGAATCTTTGAGAAGGGGGAGGGGGCCACGGAAAAATTCAGGGTGGGATTACCCGATCCCGCCGCACCGGCGGATTTGGCGAAGAGCGTTTGTCTCTCGCGGCGGGCATGAAGTCCGCCCCGACGACTCCCGGAGGGCCGGTATTCGTAAACAGGGAAAATAATAGGTTGACGCGGCCATCGAACGCGGCGACGGGTGGGGACCCACGGCTGTTCGCCCGATGACTCCCCTATACCCAAACTGTCGCAGCGCGGCAGGATCGCGTTCCCGGACGCGGCCCGACGGCGCCGGCGGTGGCTTTGCCCTATTGTTCACGGTCACACTGCTTGCGTTTGCGGTGCTGCTGTTGCTGAGCCTTGCCACTCTCACGCGCATCGAGAGGGCGGTCGCTGCGAACGCCGAACATGCGGCGGCAGCGCAACAAAACGCGCGGATGGCGCTGCAGCTTGCCCTTGGGCGGCTCCAGCGTTTTGCGGGGCCCGACCAGCGGGTGACTGCGCGGGCCGACCTTTTGCCCGGCTCCGTCAGCAATCCCTACTGGACCGGGGTCTGGGACTCCACGGTCCCGTCGTCCGGGCCGCTGACCTGGCTGGTCTGCGGCAACGAAGCGCAGCCGCTCGCGATCACGCCGGCGGTGGCTTCGGTGGCCGACCCTGGACCGGACAACGATTCGGTGTGGTTGTTGCGAACCCCGGTGAGCACGCCCGCTCAGCGAATCAAGCTCGCGCGGCGGATCATCCGGGCGACGGATCTCCCTGGGCTGGCAGGGGAGCAGACTGTGGGTCACTACGCTTGGTGGGTGGGCGATGAGGGCGTGAAGGCGAAGTTCAATCTGGTGAATCCCGCCGCGGGCGCCGCGCTCGGGACCACAGAAAACCTGCGGCAATTCATGTCGGCGCAACAAACGGGGATCGAGAAGCTCGCGGCCGGCTGGGCCGCTTATGTCGCGGCCAAAGGGGCCACGGCCGGAGGTGCGGCCCTGCGCGACCGTCTCGGCCGGGTGCTCACGCCAAACCAGATCCCCTACACGGACAGCAGTTTCAGCCTCGCAACGCTGCGGGACCATTTTCACGACCTGACCACCTGTTCGCTGGGTGTGCTGGGCAATGTGCGCGATGGCGGTCTGAAGAAGGACCTGACGCGCGGGCTCGAAGCGGATTCAATCGTGCCGGCCGGCGTGGTGTTTCCCGGCGGCCCGGCCTGGTCTCTGGTCCGGTCCTTCTATCAATTGCGGCCGGCGCTGATCGACGGGCGCTGGCAGATCGTGCCGCGCGCGCATTTGCCACCGCAGCATGGCGTACATCCGGTCGTGCTGCTGGCGCAGTTGGTGTGGGGAGCCGATCGCATCGCGGGGCACTTCCGGCTGCTGCTCCAGCCGATGATCGTGCTCGGCAATCCCTATAACGTTGAACTCGCGCCGGCGGATTACCAGCTGATCTGGCGGCAGACCGGAATCATCGAATTGCGGACTCCGGCGGGCGGGCCGGCAGTGCCGTCGGTTTCCGGAACGGCGTCGCAGTTTCTCGGCGAAGATCCTCAGTTCCAGATCTCGGAAGCCGGCTTTCTGCCGGGCGAGGCGAAAGTGTTCATGCTGCCGGCGGGCGCCAATCCCGTGCCGTACGCGCCGGGCGCCGGACTGAGCCTCGCGGGGGGATACTCCGCGGGAGGCCGGGCATATCGCGATCTTGCGGCCTTGGCGGATCCTGCCACCCCGGACGTGCAAGTGCGCGTGTCCGGCGGGCCGGCGGGATTCGAATTCCTCCTCGGTGATGGCCAGCGGTTGCAGGAGGTGACGGGCTGCGCGGGGAATGCTCCGGATTGTGTCGGTTCGATGCCGTTTCTGGGCGCGCCGGTGCGCGTCGGACTGCGCATGTCGGACAGCGATGCGAACGCCCCCGGCGATGTCGGCGGGCTGCGCTGGCTCGCCAATTTCAACCTGCGCGCTGCGGCGAGCGGCCCGCTAACGGCCTGGGGCCGCAATCCCCAATACGACGCCGCGACCCCGCGAGACGGCGATGACAACACGGTGCTTGGCGGGGACCACGGCTGCTGGGGGCCGAGCCACCGCGCAACCGACGGCGGCCAGCGGTTTGCCTCGCTGTTCCACCTGCCATGCGCCGACCTGCATTCGCTTGCGCAACTGCAGTCCGCCAACCTCCAGTCCGAAAACGCCGGGCCCGGCTTCACCGTTGGCCAATCCTACGCTGATCCGCACACGCCCGACGGCACGGTCGATTTCAACTACCGCCTCAACGACGCGCTGTGGGACGGTTGCTTCTTCTCCACGGTTCCGGCCGGTGGCAGTCCCCTGCCGCTGGCCCTGCCCAACCGGCGGATGATCTATTACCGACACGGCGGCATTCCGCCCGCGCCGGACGCCGTACAGAAATTTGAGACCGCGGCGGCCCACCTGCTCATCGATGGACCGTTCAACGTCAATTCGACTTCCGTGGAGGCGTGGCAGGCGCAACTGGCTTCGCTGAACGGCCAGCAACTCGCCTGGGTCGACCCGGAGACCGGTGCCGCGAACACCGTTTCCCTTGGGAGCGCTTTCTCGCGCAGTCCGGTGGTCAATGGCGGTGACAGCGATGGCTGGCGGGGATTTCGCGCGCTCACCGATGCGCAGTTGCGCAATCTCGCAAATGCGATCGTGAACCGGGTGCGCGCCCACGGGCCGTTCCGGTCGCTCGCGGAATTTGTCAACCGCTCGCTCGACGCGCCAGCGGTGGAATCGCGTCTGGCGGGTCTCTTGCAGGCGGCTGTTGATCAGGTCGCCAATCCCCCTCAGTCGCTCGCGCCTGGCGCCGGCATTCCGGCGACCGCCGGGCCGAGCCCCGCCCTGCCGTGGCCGGCCGCGTCCCAGGGTCACCGCTCCGCTCTGGCGCCCGGTTGGCTCTCCCAGGCGGACGTGCTGGGCGTTTTGGGTCCGGTGCTGACCGTGCGGTCCGACACCTTTCTGGTGCGCGCCTACGGCGACGCGGTGAATCCGGCGACTGGGGCCGTCGAATGCCGCGCCTGGTGCGAAGCGGTGGTGCAACGGGTGCCGGACTACGTCGACCCGGGCGATCCGCCCGAAGCAGTCACCGGCCTGACCGAAACCAACGCGATTTTTGGACGACGGTTCGAGATCGTGCAGTTCCGGTGGCTGTCGCCGGAGGAAGTGTAGGGAGGAGGCCGATGCTGACCGGGTAGGAACCGCGCTCGTGCGCGATATCCCGCTGAAGCCGGTTCGGGCGAGACGGGAAAGGATCGCGAGCAAGCTCGCTTCCTGCAGCCAATTGGATCGCCGCCCGGGCCTGTTCACCGGGATTTCATGCCGGGGGCGGTTTGCCAATGAAACTTTGGGGCGCCCAAGGCGTCTGAACACCAGCCGCACTTGACTCGACAAGCCCGGTCAACCGGCGTTTAACTTTCCAGACAATGAAGCCTGCATCCCTTGCTTCCCGCCCCGGAACCCGCCGAATCGACAGTGCGTTCACCCTCATTGAGATCCTCGTGGTCGTCGCGATCATCGGCCTGCTTTTTGGCCTCGCCGTTACCAACATTGGCAATCTCTTCAGCGGGGGGCAGAAGGACATCGCGAAGATCTTCGTGAACCAGAGCATGCAGGCCCCTTTGACCGTCTATAAGATTCACATGGGAGATTACCCGACGACGACCGAGGGATTGCAGGCGCTGATCGACGCCCCCGCGGGCAAGACCGATCGCTGGCGGGGTCCCTACTTGAAGGATGCCAAGCTTCCGCTCGATCCCTGGCAGGAACCTTACCAGTACCGGTACCCAGGCGTGAAGAACAAGAATTCCTACGACCTGTGGTCCAAAGGACCGGACAAGAATGATGGCACTGAGGACGACATTGGGAACTGGTAGGTTTTCGCCGGTGGCGAAAACCTCGGCGACGAAAACCTGCGCGTTCACGCTGCTGGAGATCCTGCTGGTCCTGGCGCTCGTCGGGTTGCTCAGCGCGCTGCTGGCGGTGGGCGTGGGGCACGTCTTCAGCAGCGAGCACCCAGCCCCCGAAGACGTGTTCTGGCAGGCCTGCCGCTCGGCCCAGAAAATGGCTTCGTTCAGTGAACGCGAAACCAGCCTGAGCTTTGACCGCAAGGAGAAGAAGCTGGTCTGGAGCAATGGCCTGGAGACCGGCACCTCCACATTTGATGCGACGGGCAGTGAGCTTACCCTGCAGTTCCTGCAGATGGTCAAGGGCGGCAGCCTGATTCTCATCGCCGGCCAGGTCGTGGAAACCCAGGAGGTGTCGCGGGTGATGTTCTACCCTGACGGAACCTGCACAGCGTTTCGCGCGCAGTTCCGGATCGGCGCGACCGCCTGGCAGCTGGCCATCGATCCGTGGACCTGCGCCCAGGTGCTGGAGAAAACCGGGGACAAGACGTGACGCCGTTGTGCCGAGAGCCGAACGCCGAGAGGCGAATGCCTGCCCGTCGCTGGCGCTCGGCGTCCGGATTGACGCGATTTTGTAGGGCGGGGTCGCCGCACCCCGCCGGGGGCAGTGAAACGGCGGGATCTGGTGATCCCGCCCTGCAGCCAACGGCATCGGGCCGGCTTCGACCGTCGGCTCCGGTTGCCTTCACGCTGCTCGAGGTCCTGGTCGCCCTGGCCATCTTTGCCCTGGCGGCCGTCGTGCTCGGCGAAACCTATATCAACGCCCTGAACGCCTACGAG
>Ga0182021_10007722_pt1 | contig 12758 bp, 12 predicted proteins | sample 612E3MmetaG_FD_120493 | JGI IMG/M metagenome (GOLD analysis project Ga0182021, IMG submission 120493) | Permafrost microbial communities from Stordalen Mire, Sweden - 612E3M metaG (Illumina Assembly) | ecosystem: Environmental > Terrestrial > Soil > Wetlands > Permafrost | place: Sweden... | reverse complement strand
TCGGTGCTCACGACCGCCGAGACGCCCAGGTCCTTGCTCTTGCTGAATATCCTCTTTATGGCGTATCTGGATGTGTCACCGAGCAGGCTTAGGATATCGTAGGCCTCTTCCGGCGCCGACATCATGCATTTCTTCGAATCGAGAACGTCCTGGATCTCGAACTTGAAGCCCTCGTGCGCCCTGGGGTCGATCACGAGCCCGGTCGTGGTGAACGGGTCCATGAACGTCCTGGTCAGAGGCATCGAATAAGCGGAAGGCTCGGTCTTGTCGGCCATGAAGAAGACGACCGGCTCTGAGCCGCGCTCCACGAACTCCATCTCCGCGGCACCCGGGCCCATGCCCCTTATGTTGCCGCTGAACGCGTCCTTCAGGATGTCCTGACCGGCCGCGTACATCTTCATCTCCTTGGCGAGCTTGGCAGCCTGCTGGAATGCCTCCCAGGCCAGTCCGTGGACGTCGCTATTGTTCTCCCCCTTGTGGTGGGTCATGAACAGGTTAATGTCATCCCCAACTCGAGTGACGTAGAAGTCGTTGATCGTGCCTGCCCGGACGCCGTCCTTCAAAACATCCCCGCAGACCGACATCATTTTCGGGTGGGGCTTTGAGTGCCCGCAAACCGATCCGACATCCGCCTTTATCACTGAAACAGTCACTTTGTCCGTCATGTGATTCCCATACCTAGATTGAGTTTGTGAAATGCGGTGACCCTATATAAAAATTGACGCGACGGCCTGACGTGCTGGAGCGGTCAACGAGGTCCGTCATGTGAAAGTCTCGGTGAAGCCTTTGGGGAGGTAAAGGAAAGGAATAACCTGTAATGGCCCGTTACCTCCGGCATGGACCTGGTAAAGCCGAAACGAGTGAGATCCGATGGCGCCGTCCGACTGGTCGCCCCGTCACTGTCGGCTAGCATCATCGAACGAAGGGCGTGGGACATCGGTGTCCGGAAGCTCGAGTCGAAAGGCCTGAGGGTCCAAGTGGCCAAACACGCGATGAGCTCAAGAGGACATTCGTCAGGAACAGCCAAAGAGAGGGCAGACGACATGATGGAAGCATTCCGAGATCCGGAGGTCGACCTGGTGATGTCGGTCATCGGGGGGTTCAACTCGAACCAACTCCTGCCTTTGCTCGATTACAAGACGATCCGGGAAAGTCGGAAACCGTTCATCGGTTACAGCGACGTCACCGCACTGAACGAAGCGATATTGGTACGTTCTGGATTGATCAACTTCAGCGGACCGGCTTTTGTTACCTTCTGCCAGCCAGAACTTTCACCTTACACCGAGCGGTCCTTCGACCAGATATTGCTGGAAGGGGCTTCCAACGTCCCGGTCGAGGCATCGGGAACATGGGCCGAGGACCGCTGGTTCCTGATGGATTCCCTGGGACCGCGGGAATGGAAAAAGAATCCGGGATGGGACGTTCTGCGGGAAGGGCACGCCAAAGGAAGGGCGGTCGGCGGTAATCTCAGCACGCTTATGCTCCTTGCGGGAACGGTATATTGGCCGGACATGAACGGGGTGATCCTGTTCCTGGAGGACGACGAGGCTTCAACCCCCGAGATATTCGATCGGGACATCAGTCACCTGAAGCAGATGGGCGTGTTCGAGAAGGTTTACGGAGTTGTCATTGGCAGGTCCCCGACCGAGGCTGGGTTCAACGAAAACGATTCTTTGACAATGATCGTCGACGAATTGCTAGGGGACTGTGATATCCCTGTGGTGGCAAACGCCGACTTCGGCCACACCGACCCCATGTTCACTATACCTTTGGGTGCAAGGTGCGAACTTTCAACGGACAGAAAGAAACTGACCTTCGTCGAGAAAGCGGTCGAGTGACCGGCCGACGAAGGCGGCGAGTGTGGACCTCACTCGAGCGTAATGGCTGATACCGGGCAGGCCTCGGCAGCCTTCTCGGCGCATGCCTTCTTGTCCGCCGGGATCTCCCCCTGGTGAGCGCCACCCTTTTGGAAAGGTGCCTTCAAACTGGATATTCCGTCCGAGCCTTCCTCAAAGACATCCGGGCATTCATCGTTATAGCATAGTCCGCAGCCAGTGCACTCTTTATCGTCAATCTTGACCTTTGGCATGAAAGGTTATAAGTGAAGCTTCCGACTTTATTGTTTTCGGTCCTCGTTGTTGTAACAATCGATACTTGATGAAATAAAGAAGATATCGACATCCAGTTCATCGGATGATTCATATTCTGTGGTCGATCGCCATAACAGGCATGGTTGAATAAAAAATTGAATAAACAGGTCTATCAATTCTCTATCATCTCCTTCGTAACTGATCACGAAAAGTCTGGTGCCAGTAAGGAACCGGTTCCTCCGGGACATGTCGATATTATTAATACTGGCCTGCCATATTCCGAGCTGGGTGTGTGCTATGGAACAGATAATGCCCACGAAGAACTCAAAGAACATCTCGAGCGAGGACTATGAGAAAGAGGTCGTCGTCGAGGGATGGGTACAGGAAGTAAGGAACCTCGGAGGGATCTCATTCCTCATACTGAGGGATAGATATGGGATCATCCAGATCACTGCACCGAAGAAGAAGATCGCCCCCGAATTGATGGAGATGTTGTCCTCGGTCCCGCGCGAGTCGGTGGTCAAGATCTCCGGCCTGATAAAGCAGAGCAACCAGGCCAAGGCGGGGTATGAGATCATTCCTACGGAGATGGCGGTCCTGAGCTCTTCCCATTCACCGCTCCCGATGGGGGTCGTGGACAAGGTCAGCGTAGAGACGGACACTCGTTTCGATAACCGCTTCATGGACCTGAGGAGGCCGGAGGCTCGAGCGGTCTTCGAGGTCAAGTCGCTCACGCTCCGTCTCATCGACGAGTTCCTGGAGAAGGAGAATTTCGTGGAGACGTTCACACCGAAGATCGTGGCGTCTGGTGCAGAAGGCGGGGCGACTCTGTTCGAGATCAACTATTTCGGCAAAAAGGCCTACCTGGCACAGTCGCCGCAATTGTACAAGCAGATGCTCATGTCCACCGGCCTGGACCGGGTATTCGAGATCGGTCAAGCCTTCCGGGCAGAGCCGTCCGATACCGTCAGGCACGTTTCCGAGTTCATATCGTTCGATGCCGAGATGGCCCACATCGCCTCGCAGGCGGACGTCATGGCCATGCTCGAGGCGTGTACCCAGTATGTCATCAAGGGCGTGATGGAGCGCGGCAAGGAGCAGCTGGAGAAGCTGAACACTACGGTCGTGATGCCAAAGGCACCGTACCCTAAGATCTCCTACGCAGACGCCATCGACATGGTGTGCGGTTCGGGCTTCAAGATCAGTAACGGCGAGGACCTGGGCACCGAAGGCGAGAAAGTGTTAGGCGATATCATGATGGAAAAGGGGTATGAGATGTACTGGATACACGAATACCCTGAGGAGGCCAAACCGTTCTACATCATGGAGAAGGACGGGACGCCGTACTCATACTCGTTCGACCTGGACTACAAGGGGCAGGAGATGGCCTCTGGCGGACAGAGGGAGCACCGGCACGAAAAGCTCGTGACCCGCATGCAGAAGAAAGGCTTGGACCCGTCCGTCTTCGATTTCTATCTGAAGGCGTTCGCATATGGCATGCCACCGCATGGGGGATGGGGCTTCGGAGTCGAGCGTTTCGTGGTCAAGATGCTAAGCCAGCAGAACATCCGCGAGGCGATACTGTTCCCCCGAGACCGCAACCGTCTGGTCCCGTAGATAAGGTGTCGAATGGAATTTGGGAATGGTTTCCTGAAGCGCATCGCACGGATGACGCCGTGGCAGAAAGTAGCGGTATTGCTGATCATAGGTCTACTTCTGTATGGATCGCTGATTGCATTTGACGAATTGGTGGTGAAACCGGTCAATGGATTTCCGGTGAATGATGACATCAATTTCTACCGTAACCGGACCACAGCGATCTTGCATGGAGAGATACCCTACAAGGACTTCTCCATGGAGTCGCCGCCGATCATCGACTACATTATGGTCCCGGCGCAACTGATGGGCGGAGAATCGTACCAGTATGCGCTTTACTTCTCGCTATTCAGCATCTTCACCGGCATTTCGTTCTATGCTTTCCTGCGTCGGTATGATGAACAGGCGGCGTTCGTCGCCGGACTGTCATACATGCTGCTGCCCTATGTGATGATCGATTCGACGTTCGGCGTGCAGGATGAGGCTATCACCACCCTGGTGTTCTTGCTTCCTTTGTTCATTTTCGTGCTCGGACGGCTGAAGACCGCGGCCGTTGCCGATACGGTGGGCATATGGACCAAGTTCTTCAACGGAGTTGTCTACCTGGTCCTCCTCATCAAAGCCCCCACTAGGAAGGATGCTTGGAAGATGTTCGGAATCACCGCGTTGATCACGTCCGCGGTCGCGATACCATTCCTGATCATAGCCCCCGACAAGTTCCTCAGCTTCCCTTCCTATTATTTCCTGCAGGATAAGAACGCCCAGACCGGTGGGATCAGCATGTGGCACTTCTGGGACTTGGGAGGGTTCACGCTGCCTGGGACGATCGGCGTCATAATGACGTTCGTCGCGGTCCTATGCGCTTCCTACTACGTCTACCGCAAGCGGGACAGCACCACCTTCTGGGAGGGCTGCTTCATTGTCATGATGACGTTCTTCCTGTTCTATCCGAAGATCCTCCTGGGCTACTACCCCATGATCATAGCAATGTTGTTGATGTGGGGTGCCACCAACAGGAAGATCCTTCTGAGGTGCTTCCTGTCCTTCGTACCTTTGGGCCTGACGGTCCTGTTCGCCGAACATGCCGCAAGCCAACCGACGATCCTCTTCCCTGGCTCCTGGTTCATAGGATTCCTGCTGGTGCTAGCAGGAAACCTGTTCCTCATCGACACCTTCATCAAGGCAAGGAAGGAACGGATCTTCTTCGAGAAGGAACAACCAGTTAGCGTGCCATCAACCGAGAAAAATATATCACCTTAAGATACATATCCGGTCTGGGATGCACTTGGAGTCACACGAAGGCGTGGTGGACGAATTTTCTGGCTACGACCGTAGCCCGATCGATGACCATATGGAAGATGTACTTCCGGCCGATGACCTGAGCGTGGTGGAGTTCTTTGTTGGTGGCGAACCAGTTCCCCAGGGCTCGACGAAATCATTCTACATCAAGAAACTGAACCGGGTCGTTACCACCCATGGCAACAAGAACACGAACCGTTGGAGGGAACGAATTGCTCATGAGGCGCAATGCACCGATGAGGCGCGGACCTGCACCTTTTTCTCCGACGACCGGCGGCAGGGCTACGACGTGCAGCTGAGTTTCGTTTTCACCAAGCCGAAGAGCACCCCCAAGAAGTACAAACTGAACACGAAGCGCCCCGACCTGGACAAGCTGATCAGGGCGGTCCTAGACGGAATCACAGATGTACTGATCCCGGATGATGCACAGGTGGTCTCGATAACCGCCAGCAAGAACTATGGCGATAGCAACCAGCCGCCGGGCCTGAAGATCAAGGTCACCCGGCTGCCGTGAGCCAGTATATCAAAGATGACAGAGGATGTCAATGTCTGAAATCAGACAATTCTAAGAGCCAGACAGATAGGGGACCGGCGTTGGATCGGCACTCATAGGGCTCATCATATCCTTGCGGATCAGCTGACCCTCTTCTCTTCATCTCCAAGTTTGCTATGCCGGAGTCCCCTATGGTCCAATGTCATGTCTGGATGTTCTATTAATGTTTGGGGGACCGGTCATCGTTGGAAAGGATAGACCGGTTGGACATCGCTTTCCGGATGTTTCATGCGATGTTGAGAATGGGACAAGGCTTGCCGGATTTGCTGACATCGCCGACATCAGGATTATTTCGCATCCGGCCATAATGTGTCCTTACCGCACAAGAGGCTATTGCCATTATCCGGTATCACAACGATCGGTGAACAAAAAATGAAGAAGAAATCTCTGAGCATGATGAAGAGCAAGTTCGTGGGACTCCCCTACTCTCTGACAGTAGCGCATCAGATCGAATCCAACGGTTACGGGTTCGTGGTGTCGGTCGAGAGTGGAACCATCCGCGACGTGTTCGAGCCTGGAGCTTGAAGAGAGAGTGTGTTTTTAAATGATGCTGCCAATACGAAGACGAAGATGTGACAAGTGTCTAGAACCCAAGAAGGCAGCTTTCTCAGTGGTTAGAAGAGGATAAACATCGAGCGGGCTGACTGCCTCGATTTTCATTTTTCAAGATCGACTTAGCATCAGCCATCTCGAAGTGTCGAATTCCGTATATAGTGGATATGCTGGTACATCGCAGAAGTCAAAATGGAAGCACTGGTTATGGAGGCGGAGAACATCATCTTCGGCATAATGTACGTCTTCATCGGACTATTGCTTTTGGGCATATCCATACCGCTCAAGAACGGGAAGGTGGAGATGAACCACTTCTACGGCGTCCGGCTCAGGAAGAGCTACACCTCGGACAAGAACTGGTATCTGATGAACACCTACGGCGGCAAGCAGTTGCTCATCTGGTCCTCGGTGCTGGTCATCATAGGCATTGCGACCTTCTTGGTCCCTTTCAACGGCGATGTGTCGCTGATCGTGCTCTTCGCGTTCATGCCACTTATCGTGCTGATGATCCCGGTCTACCTGATAGTCCGATATTCGAAGACATTGATTTAAACCTGATAGGGTCTTAATAAACCGAATTTCTCTATTTTCTTGGGACGTCTTCATCAATCCTGCGGTGAAATCGGCTGAGACTTTGATTCCCTGAGCCAGAGGCGTACGAGAAAGACCATTTCATCCTTTCATCTGGATACTGAAGAGCATCAATTTTGAACTCCCCGATGGGATCAGAAGTTTCCGCGCGGTGATATCCACCGTTTTCTTTTCCGACCCGGAAATGGTTATCTCCGTGCTCAGATTCTCGAGCTCGGCCTCTTTTGAGCTTAGTTCCTTGAGTCTGTCGAGCATCGAAGGAATGTTCCACATACCACTGAGGATCTTATCTAACGGCTGACCTTGCACGTCCTCTGACGATGTATCGAATTGATTGAAGAACGTCATATTGGCAGATCGAATGATGAGCTTGTCGTCCAAGATCAAGAGCGGTTCCTTTATTGTGTTGACTATGCTCTCCGCGTATTCCTGCGATTCCTGGGCCTTCAATGAGAGGTCATTGAGCTTATCTTGGACCTTCTTCTGCTCATCAATATCGCTGAAGGTCAGAACAACGCCGTCGATAAGGTTCTCGACCGTTCTATATGGCAGTAACTTGACCTTGAACCAGCGTCCTTCCTTTGTCTGCACCTCTTTCTCTTTCGTGTTCAAGGTATCGAGGACCTCTTTGCTTTCATTGAGCAGGTCCTCGTACCGCAACTTGCTGGCGATGTCCTGGATGGGGCGACCTACGTCCCCTGGAAGCAAGTTCATGATCTTTTCCGTCTGAGGCGTGAACCTCCTGATCCTCAGATTGGTGTCAAGAAAGACGATGGCCTCATCGACGCTGTAAAGGAGGTTCCTCGTGTCGCTATTGATCGTGGAGAGTTCCTGGTTCTTTCTTTCCAGCTCCGAGTTGACGGTCAGCAGCTCCTCGTTCAATGAATTAAGTTCTTCCTTGCCCGTTTCCGATTCTTCGACCACGCTCTGCAATTCCTCATTATTCGACTGGAGCTCCTCATTGGTGGATGTCAGTTCTTCATTTGAGGTCTCCAGTTGCTCGATGGTGCTCCTTAGGTTATCCTTTGTGAACCTAAGCTCACCCTCCAGCTCGTTGAGCCTCGTTTCCCTGTTCGGCGAAATGGCCAGCTCCTGATTTTCTCTCAGAATATCCCGCGGAATGTTCTTTTCATCAAATATCACCAAGACGTCGGTTATGGGCGATCGTTCCTCCAAGGGCCTGACGATGATATTTAGGAAAGACGTTTCCCCATTATTATGGACTTGGACGGCTTCCCTGACCACGGTCTTTCCGCTTTTTCGGGATTCATTTATGGTCAATATCACCTCATATCGGAGGTCTTCAAGGAGTAGGTCATTGATGCTGAGGCTGGCCTTGCCCTGAGCGTGCTCCAGGTACTTGCTGGTACGGCCGTGAAAATAGGTTATCTCATTCTTTTCATTGACGATTAGGCATGGCGGTGTGTGCTCCGAAAGCAGTATCTTTTCTGCTTTTTCATTGGCCTTAAGTATCTTCTCGGGTCCTTTATCCTTGCAGATGTCCTTCTCCTTATTGGTCCTAAGTGGAACGCTTGTCTCTCGGGTCGGGATAAAAGGCGAGAAAGGCCTCCTCCTATAGATCTTCTGTTTTGTATCGATCGGGATATATCTGTCTTCGAAACCGGAGATAGTTTCCGATTCTCCCAGGAGCATGATGCCATTGGGATTCAAGGCAGTGCTGAATGTCTCCAACACCCTTCTCTGGAGGACCGGTTCAAAATAGATCAACAGGTTTCTGCATGATAGTAGATCGAGGTGTATGAACGGGGGATCGCGGATCACATCATGAGGCGCGAACACGACCATCTCTCTGATCTCCTTCTTCACCTTGTATCCGTTTTCCTGTCTGATGAAGTATTTGTCCAGGCGCTTCGCATCGACGTCCTCAGTTATCTCCAACGGGAATACACCTTTTCGGGCGGTCTCGATCGCGTCCATATTGATATCTGATCCGAACATCTGGATGTGGAGACTCTTGCCGGTCTCATCGATCAACTCTTTCAGGATAATACCTATGGAATATACCTCTTCGCCGGTAGAGCAACCAGTCACCCACACTCTTAGTTCATCTTTTTGGGAATTGGGGAGAAAGAAGGTTTTCTTGAGAGTCTCTTTCAACGATTCGAAGGTCTCTGGGTTCCTAAAGAAATTTGTGACTTCGATCAACATATCTTTGAGCAACAAATTTGTTTCCTGTGGGTTGGCCTTCAGGTAGGCTGAATACTGCTCCTTGTTTTGGAGCTGGTGAACCGACATCCGTCGCTCTATCCTTCGATTGATGGTGCTTTTCTTGTACAGGGACAAATCGTGACCGGTCCCGTTCTTGACTATGGACAGTATTTTCTGAACCGCATCTGAGGCACCCACTAGTTCAACTTTGGGTGACCGTATCTTGGCTCGAACATATCTCATGATCATCCCGGGCATCTCATTTGGAGGCAGGATATAGTCAACCAGACCTGTCTCTATGGCACTTCGCGGCATGCTGTTATATTTGGCGTTTTCTGGGCTTTGCACCATGATCATCCCAAGATTGGAATGGATTGCCTTAATTCCGAGAGAACCGTCTGAAGCGTTCCCCGAGAGTATGACGGCGATCGCATCCTCTCTACGATCTTCGGCCAGGGATCGGAAGAAGTGATCGATTGGCAGGAACGGTTCTTGTTCACTGCCGCGGTCTGAGAGGTGCAAGGTTCCGTCAGTGATTATCATGTTCTTTCCCGGTGGGATCACATAGATATTGTTCTTGCAAACGACCATTCCGTCCTCTGCCTGGACCGCTTTTATGGTCGATGTCTTAGATATGATCTCGGCCAGGAGGCTGACATGGTGCGGTTCAAGATGGGAAATGACAATGTAGGCCATATCAGAATCGGAAGTTACGTTCTTGAAGAATGCCTCATTTGCCTCTAGACCCCCGGCAGAAGAGCCTAGAACCACAATGGGAAAAATTGAGTCAGATGATTTGTAATTATCCTGCGGGATTGATTTCTTTTTCTCTCCCTTGATCTTATTACCTTTTACCAATTGTTTTCCCCCCAATTTTACCTTATCATTAGTGCTGGCGATTACCATATCGTATGTGGCTTACTTAAGATGGACGAACGAAACCTAAAGCATTACCAAACGCAAATGGTCGTCTTTAAACAATCTTGATGAATTGTAAGGTATCCACGTCCTCCGCCATCTCTTCGGACCATCTGCATGAGAGGGGTAATAGCAAGTTTGATGCCCTGGCATGCGAGTATTATCATCCGATCATCATGCCAAGCGCGATAGTCATTCTAAACACAGACATAGGCAAGGAGAACGAAGTGGCCGAAAGCGTCAGTAAGTTCCCGGGCGTAGAATCTTCCGATGTTGTCTACGGTGTTTATGACATCGTGGCCAAGGTCTCCTCCGACACCAATGACGATCTCGATTCCATGATCATGAACCAGATCAGGCAAGTGCCGTTCGTTCGTTCGACCCTGACACTGATCGTGAGCCGGGAATACAAAAGAACATGACCGGATGCGGCATACGGGACCTTGTAACCAGAGCAGGGTGAGCGATTGGACAAGTTCTCAGAGGACCTTGAGTCATTGATTGCGCGACTTGTAAAGGACACCGAACCGGACGTAGCGGAGAGCATGAGAAGGCTCGAGGAACGTCTGGTCGAACTGCGGGAGAAGAACCTCCTCAAGATCAATCACTCGGTGCTGGAGCTCATCGTGGCCAAGTTCCTGGTCTCCGATGGTTTCGACGTGGACCTGGAGCATGTCCTCGATTCCGGGCTGAGCTGCGACGTGTATGCTGTGAAGGGCGAGGGAACGCTCATCGTTGAAGTAGAGACCGGCTTCGTGCCTCCGGCGCATGCCCTTGACCCGATGGACTACATTCGGGCCAGGATCGCCAGCAAGATCGCCAGATACAGTAACCATTGCCACAAGTTCAGCCTTGCCGCCCCGCCACACTACATCATGCCAGTGCCGAGGTTCTTCGTGATGCCTCCGCGTACCCGCTCCGAAGAGGATCTGGCTTGGATCAAACACTACTGTGACATGTACTACACGAGGCCGCCGGTCTCCATGGAGGAGATCATGAACTCGCGCATCCACAGCGTGCAGATCATAGACGTCGACACTGCCACCGTAAGGGAGATCGATCCAGTGAGCTACATCGACCGGTGCGAGCAATGGTACGCATAAAAGCTCATTTCTCGGTTCTGGAAGGATGGGTTGATATCCAATAAATCCAATAGGACTTCTCGATTAACCTTGAAATAATAGCGTGATATTCTTTAGCATGCCGATGATCGATTCTGCCTTGCTGTTCTTGGCGTCCGTCGCCGTCATCACTGTCTCCGGAGCTTTCATGCCCGGGCCGTTGTTCGCTGCCACCATCGCCAAGAGTTATAACGATCCTAGGGCAGGCATCAAGATGACGGCCGGTCACGCCGCCATCGAAGTGCCTCTTATTGTGGTCATCTTCCTCGGGTTCGACTTCATCTTCAAGGACCAGACGGTCTTCGCCTATATCGCTCTCATTGGCGGCATCATCCTGATGTACATGGGTGTGTCGGAGCTCCGGGCGAGGAAGACGATCGTGCAGGAGAGCGATTACGGCCAAGGCTCGTTCACTACGGGCATGATAACCACCATCACGAACCCGTATTGGTTCTTCTGGTGGGCCACGGTCGGCGCCGCACTGGTCACCACTGCGATCGGTTTTGGCCTCATCATCCTGCCGCTGTTCATCGCCACCCACCTGGCGGTCGATCTAGGCTGGAACCATTTCGTGGCGACAACGGTCAACCGGTCCAAGGGATTGTGGGATCGTAAGTGGCACGAATATCTGATCCTGCTGGCAGCGGGCATCATGATCATCTTCGCTCTGTACTTCATTTGGAGCTCGATCACGACGTTGGTCAAGTTCTGAATCTGGAAGAATTAAGTATTGCGGCAAGAATGTACCTGTCCGAATAAATGTCCAGGTCGTATAAGGATCACAAGATCTATTCCTGTTTCGCCCTAAACCTTCTAGTGTCGAAGCTGGACATCGACCTATACCAGGATGGCCTGGAGGGAAAGATCAACAAGGTCCTTGAGGAACATCCCAGCGGCGTCTCCAAGGAAGAGATCAAGCATGAGATTCGCTCAAACCACTTCATGACCAATAAGGTCATAGAAAAGTTGGTCGAAGATCATCTTGTTACAGTGGAGGCCAAGGAAGGCCGCTACGAAGTAAGGATCACCAAGGAAGGGATTCTTTACATCAGGAAGTACAACGAGTTCTTCCTCAGCATGTACCGCGAGCAGATCGAAGAGCACTACCAGTATCGGGGTATGCCTCATTGGGCCCGGGGCAAAGAGCGGTGAGGTTCGGCGAGGAACGGGATGAACTCATAGGTACCATCCTCGTTCTCGATGATGAGTTCCACCGTAGAGACATATTTCCGACCCATATGGTTGTATTCTATTGATGAACCGGTCAGGAGATCGTAGGCTGCCTCGGACAGTTCCTGGTCCTTGGCCCGGGTCCACAGCGCGATCACTCTGGACGGCGGCATGCGGGTCGTGGAACAGACGTCCTCGACGCCCCTTTTCATAGCTGTCAGGTCTTCCACCCTAGGTGCTGCCACGAACTGCTTGACAAACAGCTGGTATCCGGGATATCCCATGCCGAAGAATCCCCATAGGATGCCGTGGTCCGAGCTGACATACAGATCGAACTGGTACATCAAACCGCTGCGCCCGCGCATGACCATGGGCGAAGGTGCCGAGAACAAGGGACGCATCATGTCCGGGTTTCTCGAGCCCAGGTACGATCTGAGCCGGTCGACCGGTGTCGTTCCTTTGGGGACGTAGAGCACGGGGTCGGCATCCCTGACGCTCAGGATGACGTTGTGCCGCATCGCGTAATACTTGAAGAAGTCGTTCAGCTGCCTAATGAGCGCCAATGTGGCGATCCCGAGTATGAAGAATCCGATCAGGATGATGCCGATGAGCGGGTTGCTACTGATGGTCGCTAGGATCAGTATGAAATCGAGGAGTAGCCAGAATCCGATGAAGACGGTCGAGTAGGTGACGATCTTC
>Ga0182021_10007719_pt1 | contig 12760 bp, 15 predicted proteins | sample 612E3MmetaG_FD_120493 | JGI IMG/M metagenome (GOLD analysis project Ga0182021, IMG submission 120493) | Permafrost microbial communities from Stordalen Mire, Sweden - 612E3M metaG (Illumina Assembly) | ecosystem: Environmental > Terrestrial > Soil > Wetlands > Permafrost | place: Sweden... | reverse complement strand
ACATCAGTTATTGGTTGTCCGGCAGAAGCAGGAATAGATGGTTACGTACCTCCACAGGAGACCCCAGATGGAAGACCTGGATATATAATCATGATCTGCAACATGAACAAAGATAAACTGGATCACGAGTTACTTGAGCGTGTTGGTATGTGTGTGCTAACCGCTGCAACTACTGCTGTCTTTGACTGGATGGATGAACCTGATGAAAAACTCAAAACAGGGCAGAAACTAAAATTCTTCGGTGATGGATATGAGAAAACACTGGATATACAGGGAAGAAAAGTTCATTCCATACCTCTAATGTCTGGTGACTTTTTAGTTGAAGCAGAATTAGGAATAAGAGCCGGAGTAGCAGGTGGCAACTTTTTCATACTCGCAGAAAACCAGCCTGCAGGACTTTTAGCTGCAGATGCTGCAGTGGATGCAATTGAAGCAGTTCCTGGTGCAATCACACCTTTCCCTGGTGGAATAGTGGCTTCAGGTTCAAAGGTTGGCTCAACAAAATACAAATTTTTAGGAGCTTCAACCAATGAGAAGATGTGCGTAACCCTCAAGGACGATGTTGAGGGATGTCAAATACCTGAAAATGTAAATGGTGTTTACGAGATCGTTATTGATGGTGTGGATGAAGAATCAGTTAAAGCGGCTATGAAAGCGGGTATCGAAGCAGCAGTTAAAATATCTGGTGTAATTCAGATAAGTGCTGGTAACTTTGGTGGAAACCTTGGTAAATACCAGATAAAGCTACATGAGCTTTTCTAATATTGTTATTTTTTTCTAAATTTTTATTTTTTAAATAATGAATGAAATTGTTTATGTTTTACAATTTCAAGTTATACAGAACTGTTCAATCTTTTCACTTTCAACAATATTCCAAATTTCTTCTTCAGGTAGATCAACTCCTAGTAACATTCCAGATTTGGTCAATTCCTGTACTATTTTCATAATAGTCTGAACATCCCTTGCTGATACTGTGTGGGAATGGACCTGCCTCGATATTTGTGAAAGTGCTTCCAAGGATCTTTTGGCATCGGGTTTTTTATACTCTTCTTCACAATTTTTAAGATCGTCCTTATTCTTTAAATAAAGTTTTCTTGTTACTACCTGCCTTAAACCTGGAAGGTAATGTTTAGAATCTAGAATTCTGCCACCCATATTTATTATAATCCTTTTATCGTCTATATCACTTGCCTTGTGTCTTAACAGAAGTTCAGTAACACGTCCAAATTCTTTTATCTTCTGAACTATTTCTTGGTGTGTTAAATTCACCCCTAGAAGATACCCTCTAGTTTTTAACTCGTTCTCAATCTTTGCAAGGCTTGTAGTGTCAGGACCAGAGATTGTGTGGGAATGAATTCCGCCTCCTGATAGTGTGTAAAGCCTTTCAAGAGATTCCATTCTCTCAGAATCATCGTTTAAACGTTTTAAAAATCTTTCCATCTCTCCAACATCGGAAAGTCCCACTTTCCTCTTGAGAGGCTCATGAAATCCTGGAAGATAATATTCAATGTCTTCTAATGTACATCCATGTTTAAGGATAATGTCTGCTTCTTCTTTAATATCTGTTATATCATGCATCTCAGTAATTCTCATCTCAGGTTTTAAAACAACCTCGACCATTCTTCCGTGTTTTCTTGCAAGTTCTTTAATCTCATTTTCATTGAGGTTTACACCTAGAAACAATCCTTCTTTTTTCAATTCTTCTACTACCTTTTCAAGACTTTCCTTATTTGGCCCCGAGATCCAGTGGGAGTGAATTCCACTTACTGATTCATAAATACTTTCTAAAGACTTTTTCCTTGATTGCTCACGTTCTAAACTACTTAAAAATCTGTTAAGTTGGGATATATCCGATACTCCCACCTTCCTAGCAAGTGGTTCTTTGAATTCTGGCAAATGATATTCAATATTCTCTAAAGTGCATCCATGTTTCAATATGATCTCTGATTCCTTTCTTATATCAGCTACACCGTGCATATCAGTGATCTTCATAATTGTAGGTTCCATTGAGGCGAAGTATATGTCTTCGGCCCCACTGGTTTCGGGCGAAATAACTTTATCTGCTCCAGAACGATATAATCTGCGGACATTTTCACTTTTACTTGCCCTAGTAACTATCCATGTCTCAGGATGTATTTCCCTAGCTGTCAGAGTAATGAAGAGATTGTCAACATCGTCTCCTGTTGTTATTATAACTCCTCTGGCTTTTTTTATTCCTGCATCTATCATGATGCTTTCATCTGTTGCATCACCAGGTATTGCAAGAACTTCTGGTTCTTCCCAAAGCTCCTTTTTAACTACATTCTCATCTTTTTCAATTATTATAGCTTGTATTTTTCTTTTTTTAAGTTCCTTATGCACAGCGCTTCCAACTCGCCCATAGCCGCAGAGGACGAAATGATCCTTACATGCAGCTATCATTCTGCGTTGTTTGGCGCCTGATGTTATTTCTTCAACTGCCATTGTAACCACCGTTATTGTTAATGTAAATGCATAAGCTAAAAGAGCAACCCCGCCCATCACAAGTGTAATGGTAAAAATTTTTTGTGCATTTGTTATAGGTTGGATATCACCGAAACCTACGGTTGCTATGGTTTGCACTGTAAAATAAACAGAATTTATCAGATTCAATTTCATTATGTAGGTAGATCCAACTACGCCATAAATTATCAGCAATAGAACTCCAGTTAGGGCATATATTACTAGTTTATATGGTTTTGAACTGGAATCTTTTCCTATAGGTAATAAAGGTATATATGGTGGACGCACGAGATCACCATTCTTAATATTTTTAACTTTTCATATCATCTACTATCATTTATATATAATTTAGTAATGGGCTTTATAAGCTATTTTAACATATTTAAAAGCTATTTTATAATAATCATTATTTTCCTTGTCTTTTAATGTTATTTTTTTTAAGTTCTTTAAAACTATCTATTTATTAGGATTAAATCGCTATTAATTTTACTTGTACTGATGTTATCTCAATAGATTCACATTACGAATAGTGTAGAGAAGCTAAATGAGGATTGTTACAAATTAATGATATATATAGAAACTGTTTAAATTTATTAATCGGTTTAAGCCTTGGTTTGAGTGGAAGATATTCAATAAATACATAGAATAATAGTCCATTTACATTTTTTTTTGATAGTAAAACGTATTTGAGCTGCTGTTGTTAATGATCTTCTTATTCATCACAATATTTCTATTATCATGTATTCTGAATTTAATCCCTAAGAAAGCATTTTTTTAAGTCCGATTAGCAAATAAAAAAACTAAAATACAGTTAAGGTTCATAATATCATTTAAAAATAAAAAGAATGAAATTTTGAATAATTTAACTCGAATTATCCGGATATTAATGATATTATCCCAACAATTATCATTACTACTATTGCTACATATAATAGCCAAATAGCGAAAGCAGGGAATAGCAGGAAAATAATAAGGAAAATAATAGCAAACCCCACTAGTGATCCACCACTCGCTTGATTTGTCTCAACCATTTTTTCACCTCTTTAATTTAATCCCCTTTAACATCTTATTTATCCGTATTTAATACCTAGTATTAATACATACATTTATTTTTTTTTAAATTTCAGACTATTGACTAAATATAAATATAAATTGGAATATAAGTAATACATTCCTTTAAAATCAAATTAAATTATTTGGATAAATGGCCCATAAATAATGTTCTGGAATTAAAGCAGTAAGTAATTAATTTATAAGTTGTGATAACATGAATATTACAGACATGATGGTTATTGATGCCAATGCAGAGATAATGGGGATTCCAAAATCTTCTCTGATGGAGAATGCCGGAAAATGCATCGCCATGAAGATATTTGAGATTTCAAAACCATGCAAAGTTACAATATTTGCGGGAACTGGTGGAAACGGTGGAGATGGGTTTGTGACTGCAAGATATCTTCTGAACAAAGGTTTTGAAGTTGATATTTATCTAATTGGACATTTTTCACGAATAAAATCGCCTGAAGCTCTGAAAAACTGGGAAGTTCTACAAGGAATAAACATTGAAATGAATTCTATTAAAATCTATCAAATTGAAGATTCATCCCAACTTCAACCTGTTAACGCGGATATAATAGTAGATTCCATACTTGGTACTGGGACTAAGGGAGGACTCAGAGAACCAGTTTCAAGTGCAGTGGATATTATAAACAGTTCGGGTGCTGTAGTTGTAGCAGTAGATGGTCCAACTGGACTGAATCCCGATACTGGTAAGATAATTAATGATGCGGTTAAAGCCGATTTTACTGTTACATTCCACCGGGAAAAAATTGGAATTAGAAAGGCAGACAGCAAATATGTTGGAATAGTTCATGTGTGTGATATAGGAATTCCAAGGGATGCAGAATTATTCACAGGTCCTGGAGATCTATTAAGACTTTATAAAAGGGATAAAAGTTCCCATAAAGGTCAAAACGGCAGGGTGTTGATTGTGGGCGGAAGTAGTGATTATTCTGGTGCTCCTGCAATGGCAGCCATATCTTCTATAAGATCAGGAGCTGATCTATCTGTAGTTGCATGTCCTAACAGTATTGTATCTTCAATCAGATCTTATTCTCCTGATTTAATTGTTAAAGGTCTTTCTGACAATTATATAAACTTCGATGATACATCAAAGATATTGGAATTGACTGAAGATGCTGATGTAATGGTTATTGGTTGTGGAATTGGAAGAGAAGAAGAAACTAGGCTAGCATTAAACGAAATGATTGAAAAAATTCAAATGCCTGTTGTTATTGACGCTGATGCCCTCAAAATTATGGATGTAAATTTAATCAGAGAATACAAAAATCAAATGGTTTTAACACCACATAAAGCCGAGTTCAAGGCTTTTTTTGGAATTGATATCCCTAAAAACCTAAACCAAAGGATTGATGTAGTACTGGAAGCTTCTAAGGAAAGCGAATTTACAATTCTGCTTAAGGGGGTTGTCGACATAATTTCAGACGGAGATTCTGTGAAACTAAACTCCACAGGAAATCCTGGAATGACAGTTGGGGGAACTGGAGATTTATTAGCAGGTCTTGTTGGAGGATTGATGGTCCAGGGTCATGAAGCTTTTGAAGCAGCATATTTGGGATCTTTTATTAACGGTACTGCAGGGGACCTTGCAATGGAAGATCATGGCTATAATTTTATTGCAAGCGATATTTTAGAATACATACCTCGAGTTTTAAATTATCCGTAGAATCCAAATAAACCTAGAATAACGAGAATTACAACTCCAATAAACCCACCAAAACCTGCTACGAGCACTGTAAGTACATTTATTGGCACATGAATAAATGGGATAAGATCAACTATAAAAAGGAGTATTAGGCCAAAGATCATGTGGAGTAAGATCTTAATTATGATTCCCGCTGCCTTAACAAGGATTATAATGCCGATGGCTATTATAATTGCAATTAAAATTCCAATTAAAATTGTTTCAAATGTCATGGCTTTCCCTGATTTTCTATTCCTTTATTATATCTTTTAATTTAAACCTTATTAAAGAATGAAGAATTAAATAGAGAGGATTAGGATGTACTCAATCCTTTTTACAGACTTTCTGGTAGCATGCTGCCTGTAGTCCATAGTGTTTAACCATGCCGGCTATTTCACGCTGATCAGTTTCTTTATCCTCAAAGGACACGTCTTCCTCGATGTAAAGGCTGTATTCAGATTCACGAGTAAGTGTTCTTATACCGCCTTTATGAAGTCTTAATTTCACTGTTCCAGTCACACGATTCTGCATGTTGTCGATTATGCAATCTAGATCCTCACGAAGAGGTTCATGCCATAATCCATTGTAAACTATTTCAGAATAGGTTTGTGTAATTGTTTCAGCAAATTTAAGTTCTTCTCTTGTGAGTGTCAGCTGTTCAAGTGCTTTGTGGGCAGTTATAAGAAGGACTGCACCTGGTGTTTCGTAGTTTTCCCTTGATTTAAGTCCTATTATTCGATCTTCTATTATGTCAATCCTTCCAATTCCATGTAATCCTGCAATACGGTTGCACTCAGTAATTAATTCGAAGGCACCCATTTTTTTACCATCAATAGCTACAGGAACACCATCTTCAAAGGTAATATCAAGTTTTTGAGCTTTGTCAGGAGCTTCATTAGTAGAAACTGTCCATTCAAAGACTTCTTCGGGTGTTTCTATCATGGGATCTTCTAGTACATCACCTTCTATTGATCTTCCCCAAAGGTTCTCATCGATACTGTACTGCTTATCATATGGTAGAGGTATGTTGTTTTCATTTGCATACGCTATTTCTTCCGTTCTGGTTAAATTTAGATCCCTTATCGGTGCTATTATTCTGCAGACTGAACCAGATCTTATAGTTGATTCGAACCTGAATTGGTCATTTCCTTTTCCAGTGCATCCATGTGAAATTACATCTGCGTTTTCCTTTTCAGCAAGTTCAACTATTTTCATACCAATCAAAGGTCTTGCAAGTGAAGTGCTTAAAGGATACCCTTCATACATTGCATTGGCTTTAATTGCCCTGAATATGAATTCTTCTGCAAATTCATCTTTAGCATCAATTGTATAATGTTTTTTAACCCCAATTTTATTTGCAACTTGTGCAGGTCTTTTTATCTCAATTTCTGGCTGTCCAACGTCGACACATGCTGTTATTACTTCCAAATCATACTTTTCTTGGAGTAACTTTACGCATACAGAAGTGTCCAATCCACCGCTGAAGGCTAGAACGACTTTTTCCATTTTTAATCACCTAGAAATTTTATAAATTTTTTTGATTTGAATTTAAAATCTTTATATCTATATAACAATTATGAAAGTTTCAATCATTTTAATATATATTGTTTACGTTCAGTTCTATTAATACATATTAAATTAAACTTTATTTTTTATACGAAGGAAATGAATACGTATAACGTGTTATAGGGAGAAAATTATGATTTTATCTTACAGTGGCTAATTTTATTTTACTTTTTAATTAGATCTAATTAAAATTGAAAATTTTAGTCCAAACTGATAAAAAATTTATGTTCAATGAAATTTGATTGGTACTGATCATATAAAAATATAATTTAAGTATAATCCCAGTTTTTATATCAGATTATTTTAATCCTTTCTAAGGATTCAATAATATGAGATTAATTAAATAAATCGCAATGATAAATGAAAAAGTAGATAAAATAGGTTGGAACTTAATAAAATTAATGCAGTATTCCTCTACATCTAAGTATTCTACAAACTAAATGGAATCGGCAAATTTAGGCCTTCAAAAATTGGATTAAGTGGTTTTAATGGTCATTAAGGATGATATCACAATTATTTCAAAGAAAACCGGGGGAAGAGTCAATGAAAACAAAGATCTCATGGACAATGTTCCTACTGGAAATGTTTCGGCCCGATTGATAAAAGCTGCCAGATATGGCACCCCTATGTTAAAAATAGGTGATGTTTCTCCTAGGATCATGATGATTGCAGGAGTTCATGGAAACGAAATTCCTCCACAAATTGCAGCATTATGGCTAGCTGAAGAGTTAATGGAGAAAGATATCAATGGAACGATTTATATCATTCCATTTGCTATTCCTAATGCAACAATGAAAAATTCAAGAAGGTTTAAAGGTTTTGATATGAATAGAAGCGCATCAAAAGATGGTTCTCCTTCAAACAAGATTTTAAAGGTTGCTGACGATTTAAAAATAATATCTGTGGCTGATTTTCATTCGACCAAACCAAGGAGCAATCCTGGAATTGAGAGTGTTTTTTGTTCAAAAAGACCATGTCCTGAAAGTTTTTTGATTGCAAATTATATTACAACTGCTACCTCCTCAAGAGTGATCTGCCATAAAAATGCAGGATCTCTATACAGTGGAGCCATAGAAGACGAATGCAACCTAAATGGCATAGCTGCAGTGACATGCGAAGTTGTATCAGAAAACTCTGAAGTAAAACCTGGAAGTCCTGAAAGATCCCACCTTCAGATGTTATCTTTCCTAAATTACTTTGGATTAGTTTAATTGAATTGTTATATTTGAATTCTTATCAATCAAATTCATTATATTATATTTGTCTGTAATAGAGCGATAAAAATGCCATCCTACAAAGAACATGTTCTTATATCAATTATAATGGTTTTTCCATTTTTTCCGGATATTTTCTACATCGCACTTGCAGTTATTGGTGCATCTATAATTGACATGGATCATAAAGTCAACAAACAGAATATTACCATCCTGGGATTGTTGGGGGTTATAATGGCTTTAGTTCTTTATATATTGAATTTTCCCTATTTGGTGGGTGTTTTAATTGCTTTAATGGCTCTGCTTTTTTATATTTCAGACCACAGGGGATTCATGCACTCAATAATAGGAATAATTTTTATTACAGGATGCATTTCATTTTTTGTATTAGGTGCTCACACTCTGCTCATTGATTACAGCATTAGTTTAAAGGTATCTTTAATTATCATTTCCCTTATCTTGGGAATTCTTATTTTAAATAAAAAAATAGTGCCAATTTACGCTTTTTTGATTATTGTGGGTCTGATATTCTCTTCTAACATAGCATTTAACATTTACTACGTATTTTTAGCACTTTTTTTGGGTTGTTTGAGTCATATAATATTGGATCTTTTCACACCATCAGGTGTGCAGCTCATAAATCCTGTATCATCAGTTAAATTTAAAAAACGAGCTGGATTTACTTTATTAGCTATTTGGGCAGGTTGTGTTATTGCTTCGGTTGTTTTATATGGAAATCATTTTTTAATTTTCTAATCTATTTTTTTAAATTAGAAGAAAGAAATTTTTTTTAAATGAGATTTAATAAAATTTTACTATAAAAATTTTGCCAATCATAAGGGGATTATATCCAAGAAAAAAAATTTATTCGGCGAATGTAGTATCAAATGTATATATTTTATAAAAATTTTCAAGACTTAAATAAAACCAGAAAAATCAATTTAGTTAATTTTATATATATCATGTTTTATAATGATGAATTAATTATCATGGTTTGCAATGAATGGTTTGCAATAACCTTTCATAAATTGTAAGAGTTTCTATCAGTATACCATGTTAGTTGTTTAAGATTCATTAGCTAGATATTAAAAAGGGAGTTAATTCAAATGTTTATAATCAGAATATTCTATGGAATAGCTTATTTCATCGTTCTCATCTTTGAAATACTCAAAGCAGAACTAGATGTTGTTACAAGGGTTTTAGACGGAAAGGTAGAACCTCACGTCGTTGAGATAGAAACAGTACTTAAAAGGCCAATATCTCAAACCATACTTGCAAATAGCATAACATTAACCCCCGGAACACTTTCAATAGATCTGGACTCAGAAAATTGCATTTTAAAGGTAGCGATAATATCTCAACGAACAGCTGAGGAGATAATTCCGTTTGAACCATACATAAAAGGGATGTTAGAATGAATATACTGGTTATTTCACAATATATTCTCATGGGGGCCCTTGCAATATTTGCAATTGCCACAATAAGAATTACAACAAGGAAGAAAATTACAATGTCTCTTGTAGGTCTATCTGGATTAAGCATAGCAGTAGCAACGATGCTGGTGTTAGTGCAGCAATTGTATAATCTAGCTTTTTGTGATACCATAGCAACTGCATTGATATTTCTTGGTCCAGTCGGAACCATAGCATTTGCAAGTGTTTTAAGAGGATGATCATGTGACAGATATAATAACTTTGATAAGGTCTGCAATACTCATAATAGTTTCATTCTTGGTGCTTTTAACAGCTTACGGAATTTTAAGGTATGGAGATGATATTGAAAATATAATCTATGCAAGGATACACATATTGGGAGTTGCAGATGTGGCTCTTATTATAGCATTACTTGTTCTTAATGAACCCCTTATGGCATCGGCTTACTTCATCTTAGCACCTTTTGCATCCCATGCTATAGCCAATGGTTACTATTATGGGGAGGAAGAGAAATGATAGAATACATATTCATGATAACAACGATTTTAGGGGCAATTATATGCTTGATGCAACGAGATCTTCTAAAAGCAGCCATTCTAACCGGAATTCCAGGAGCTTCACTTGCTTTCCTTTACCAATACCTTCAAGCACCAGATGTGGCTCTGACCCAAGCAATTGTTGGTTCTGCAATAGTACCTGTATTTTTCGCACTTGCTGTTTTAAGAACACGCAGGGTGGAGGAATAATATGATCATGGACACACAGCTTGCATCACTTTTAACAGCAGGAATGCTGATAGTAATAGGCATTTTTGGTGCTTTATTCCTAGATAATCTTATAAAAAAGGTTATAGCACTAGCATTTATAGGTGACGGGGCCAATTTGTTCTTAATTGCATTAGGTTACAAAGTAGGTGGAATAGTCTACATATATTTACCAGGCATGTCAATGAGTACATTTTCACAGAATGCATCTTACCCACTCCCGTTTGCTCTTGTACTTACGAGTATTGTTATAGGGGCAAGTACAATGGCTGTTATGCTTGGAATTATAATCCTACTTAACAAAAAATATGGATCTATAAGTGCATCAAAGATTCTTGGAGAGTAATTGAAATGCTTTCAAACTTCTCATCATACAATAATAGAACAGAAAAAGAGGTAGGTTATGTTTATATTGTTCACCATTTTGTTCCTGAGTTAATGGAGGTATCAAAATGAATCTTCCTAATCTTTTAATTCCATTAATGGTAATAATACCGATTACATGTGCCCTGTTTTTGAACCTGTTGCATGAAAAAAGCAGAACGGTCAAAATAATTTCCATAATAGTTGCTTTAGCACTCCCAATAATTCCGCTTCTTGCAAATTATGGTATACAATTCTTTGGTGGTTATCCTCCTTTGATACAGAACCCAACAATAGCAACAGGGCTGCCGGCACTGATAACTGGTACTCAGCTTTACATCTTCCACCCGGCCATAACATATGTCTATGGAAGCGCTCAAAAACTAATGATATTCATACTTGGAATGGTTGCGCTCTTTGCAATATTTATATCCCTTTACGAGGTAAAAAAACCTTCAGGCGTTTACGCATACCTGATGTTAATGGGAACAGCATCTATAATGGCCATGCTTCTCTCAGATGATATATTCAATCTATACGTCTTCTTTGAGATAGCTGCATTAGCTCAAGTAGGTATAGTACTTGTTTCAAAGATTGAGTATAATTATGAAACAGCCCTTAAATACATGATACTAGGAAGTATAGCTTCACCACTTTTATTAATAGGAATAGCATTACTTCTGGGAGTTACAGGTAACGTTAACATTACTGATATAGTTTATTCAATTAAAACTGGACTAGTAAATCCTCATAGCCCGGTTTTATTGATGGCGTGTAGTTTGATAATCTTTGGATGGCTCTATGGAACAGGTCTACCACCTTTTCACACTATTAAATCTGCAATGTACAGCAAAGCACTTCCAACAGGAGCAGCACTGCTACAAGCATTTTCAGTTTTCAGTTTTGTTGCCATTGGAATAATTATCATCAGGATATTTTCGTACCTTCCATTTGAACATGTTTTCATACTTGGAATATCTTTAATTGCGATGGTACTTGGTATTACCATGGCCATCACCCAGACTGACTTCAAACGGTTAATAGCATTCCTTGCAGTAGGGGAATTAGGATACATTGGAGTAGGTTTAGGTCTTGGAACAGCCTTCGGTATAACTGCAGGTCTTTTCCAGGCTGTTAACGAAGCAATTATAACAGCATTTCTATTCATAGGATTTGGAACCATAATGTACAAAACCAAAGAGACCGATATGAGGAAGTTAGGAGGGATGATGATTGCAACACCGAAATCAGCACTCTTAGTGCTTATAGCCGGACTTGCTATGGCTGGTGTGCCTCCATTTAATGCGTTCCAGAGTAAGTTAATGCTTGTGCAAGCGTCTTTAAATTCTGGTCTACCAGAGATCGCTATAATAATGGTACTGCTAAGTATAGTGACATTTATGACATTTATGAGGGCTTTCCATACCATTTATCTAAGGCCAAAGCCCGCTGATCTAGAAATTAAAAATGAAAAAATACCCAATATTACCCTAGTTGCATTGGTAGCCTTTTTGGCCATATGTTTGGTGTTTGGTCTTTACCCACAGCTTGCAACTAACTTCTTACAAGGGATGGCGATGAGCATTGCTTAGTCAAAGGGGGATTATATGAACATTTACGATATTATACTGAAAAAAATAAAGGATGTCCGAATGGAAACAGGGGATGATACGCCTGTATCGAATATATCTGCCTCTTCGATGTTAACAGCAGAGATAACTCTAATATCCTCCCTTTTGATTGCAGTTGTAATGTTTAGACTGTTGAACAAAACACTCATGATAGCATTAATTGTAGTGATTTTTGCATTGATATTCATGGCGTTACCTATCATGCCAAGACTCAAAAGGGAACAGAACGATTCTCTTGCCAGTATGAGCTTCTACGTAATTTTGGGACTTGCAATCGTAGTAGTACTATTCTTTTGGGGGAATTTGAATGTCTGATGGATTAAGAAATTTAATTGCTGGAATTGCACTTCTTGCATTTACAGTAACACTATTCCAATCTATAATCGATTTCAAACCACTAATATATCCTGGTATCAGCTACATTTACAACTGGGTGGGTCCACATATCGCTCCTAACATGGTTACAAATGTTGTATTTGATTGGAGAGGGTATGATACTCTTGGAGAAGCTTTAATACTTGTTACTGCTGTTATTGTAACTCTT
>Ga0182021_10007718_pt1 | contig 12761 bp, 8 predicted proteins | sample 612E3MmetaG_FD_120493 | JGI IMG/M metagenome (GOLD analysis project Ga0182021, IMG submission 120493) | Permafrost microbial communities from Stordalen Mire, Sweden - 612E3M metaG (Illumina Assembly) | ecosystem: Environmental > Terrestrial > Soil > Wetlands > Permafrost | place: Sweden... | reverse complement strand
CAACATCTGTGCGATTGCCGGCTGTTGCATTGTTCAGATAGAGCCCCGTAATTGCATATTGGAATGTGCAGTACTTAAAAATGCTGTTGCCATTTTGCACGAGAACATAATTCCATGATCCCGGTGTTGTGCCTGATAATGAGGTAAATTGTATCGGGTCTGTCGTAGTTCCTTGTGCATTCACAATGCCATTGACTACCAGAGATGTGCCTGATGCAAAAGAAATAGAGCTGCCCGGTGTTATTGTTAATGTCACACCGGCATTGACAGTGACATTACCTGTTACAGTATATACACCGCTCCAGGTTGTATCATGACTTATAGTGCCCGATACTTGTTGAGATGCATTAAACTGCATGACGTTGATATTATATGGTGCTCCACTGCCAGCTGTCCAAAGCGATTTAATCTCAGATTCGTTCATACAAACAAAGGGTGAGAGATGTACTCCCACTCCATCCCCTATATGAACAAGAGGCGACCACGCACCACCATAAAGTTTACTAACCTTACCTAACTGACTGCCAGATTGAAATAATAAAAATATCATATCTGGATTCATACCTAATGTAGGCTGCGATAAAACCGCTGAGCCATCTTTGAATTCATTGATTGTCGTTCCCCAAGTAGTCCCGCCAGTAGTCGATTCCTTATAATAGATTCGGTGATTTGTATTCTCCCATGCTGCACCAACAATTAAAGCCGATGTTATTGGTGGCGGAGGCGCGTAGCAGGCAACGACAGGATTTGTATTCCCGCTTGTTGAGGAGAGTGTTGTGGGAGTTGGAACTACTATTGAACTGTTAACGGACAGCATTTTGTAGTTAATCCCACCAGAAGCATTTTTGTAAACAAGGTGATAAGAAAACGGCCCGTAGGGAACAGGGATAGATTGATATCCAACTTCTGCTCCAGAAGGCAATTGGTCGTTCCAATCATTGGTGATTTGCGCTTGGAGATTTATCCCATTTGGTTCACAGACCGCATACAAACCTCCGCTGCCTAGTTGTCCATACCGCCAGACCACCATAGCATTATAATTTCCAAACACGACCGGTGTGGCATCAACACTTTGTGATTTGAATCCTGAAAAAGCAACTGGTGTTTGCCAAGTCGCATCGCCATAATATGAAGATAATAAGCCTCTGCGGTAATAGACTACTCGTAGTCCATTTGCGGTATCTTGTTCCCACACTACATGTATACAGGGTAATCCGTTGTTAACTCCACTGTTAACTGTAAAGGCAATGGATGGATTTCTGCCGTCGCCAATTTTGATTTCAGGCGTCCATACACCATCGATAACCTTCTCGTGCGTGTACCATATACTGGTCCCGCTGCAATACACTGCATGCAATGTCGTACCACTGATATCAGATGCAAACTTTCGTCCTGTGTTTGCGCCGGTGGTGGCAGTTGTGATGGAAGAGAGAAGGTGGCCCTTGTAATAAGTGGTGAGGGTTGTATCATTGTAGGGAGTAACAGTGTGTGAAGTGTCTTTTAATCCATCCGACCAATATGTAAAGAAGTAGTTGTGTCCAATGACTGTTTTTTGTGATGGCGCAGAAATCAAGCCGCTGTTTTGTTCTACAATATTTGCAACTACACCAGCAGGAATTGTTCCATCAAATTCAGTTTGGTCGTTTCTTGATATTCTACAATTCTTCCGCAAGTTCGCTGTGTACGTTGCACTTGCATCGGTGGAGTCGGCGTTGAAGCCGAACACCGTAGTATATGCCGGTATTGTTTGTCGCCCGCCGCGATCTTGTTTTTGCCAATTACTTTGTGCATTTGGTGCGTAATTATTCCAAACGCGGAGATAGCCGGTATTATCTGTTTGAGGTTTTGCCGTCAGTGTAAATGCATCGGCAAGTTTTGTGTCTGGTTTGGTATACGGAACAGTAACTGTGTCGTTTATACCAGGAGCAACGATCCCCATTTTCCCGCCCGTAAAATTGTTTTGGGCAGTGACGCTGAATGGTATATAATATTTGATGGTTAATTGAAGATGCATTAAAGTTTTTGAAGTATTGTACTGTTCCTGACTGGAGAAACATCCGTAAACTACTTTACCGTATTGGTGTCTTGCATTGATATCGTTCGTGACAATTGTGTATGCCGTATCTGAATATATACGCCTAACCGTTTGAGTTCCAGAACTTGCGTAAGACCATATTTTATCAAGAGTGGAGTCGCTAGGACTTACTGACGGAGAAAGTATATTGACTTTCATGCTATCAGCTGTGATATAGTCTGTAACATAGCTTTGCAAAATTGCGCTTGTAATTACTGCGTTAGCCGGTATTGATGATGTTGATAAGTCGAATTGGTACATCGATCTCCAAATTACCTCTTCGTAAGGAGAGCTATAATGTTCATGTCCGATGGAATAATGGAGCCCTATAGAATATGTTGGATTATTACCCAAGACCATATCCCATACTGCAATATAAGCAGTCGGAGAAAGTGTTACGGTTTGAATGAACGACTGAGCAAATGTTGTCCAGGAAAAAAGGAATGATATCAATAAGCATAGATAAATCTTCTTCATTGAATGTTCTCCCGTATAAATGATTATTGATTGTTGATTAGTAAATACAGATTTGAAAAAGTCAACTTACGATGGTATATTGATTTATGATGTATTCATAAAACACGCTCTTTTCTATCGCATATAAAAATGGACAGGTCAATTCATCGTAATGATGATAAAGGTCACCCGCCTTGCGGCCTGCCAACAGAGGCGGTGGTGGTCATAACACCCCGCCTCGTTTTATTTCTGTGATCAGAATTCTGTTATTTTAGGTAACCTCGATAAATTATATTGATTTGCTTGTCTCGATCATATGCTAGGACAAAAACACTACTCTCGAATATCATAATTTCTGTTCCTCTTATATTTGCGGTAGGGAAATTGTAGAGGTATTGAATATCTGTCCCATTATAGTGTGCGATTCCATCAAGCATTCCAAGGAAGACATCTTTTGTACTTCTCGCATCTATAATGTTTCCAAATAAAGTACTTGTAACAATAAGAATATCTTGCTCTTGTGATCCATTGTAATAAGTTAAACGCGGTCCCCTTAAAACAATAATTCCGTTTGGAATGCTTACAAAATCTCCCTTTCCTATTCTGTTTTCTTGTGCCGAATAAATTTCATGTAGGTTTAATCCATCAAATGAAAATATTTTACTTGAGTCCGGTACTGAACCATCCGGTCTATGTGTTGATCCTAGTACTAAGGCTCTATTGGGAGCATAAAATCTTATTTTGTTTAGTGCACAATCAAGAATATTTTGAATATTTACTCTTGCCCATGTGTTGCCATCGAAATGATAAACCAAAGGATATAAATCCGTTCCATTATATGAAATGTTGCCGACACTATATAAATTGAGTGGAGAGTCTCCGTCAATATCTTCAAAGCTATAAAAATTAGTGCCCCCCGGATTGACTCTTGTTATAGATTTCCATTGTGCCCCATCAAATTTCCAGATGTCTCCTTGTAGTCCAACACTCCAAACATTGTTTGATGTGAAGGCTCTTACTGACCAAGGAGAAAAAGGTCGATTTGTTCCATCCGTCGACCAACGTACACCATCAAAATGGTAGAACGTTTGAGAATAATCCCCTGGAATAGATATTATCCAAACATCATTTGGTGAAACACCACTGATGCTATTCATGAAGTTACCTCCTGCTTGCAATGTATCAACGAACCATGTATAGTCACGGCGGCCCGGTTTGATTTGCTCAACAGGTGCAACCCCATTGTCTTTACAGCACAAGCCAAAGAACATGCTGGCAATGGTAATCACTAATAATAAATATTTTGTCATTTATACTTTCTCTTTGAATCAATTATATTCTGTTTCATTTCAATATAGAAGAGTATATCATAAATTGTTCAAAACTAAGCGAGAATATTACTGTATTTTGAAAATGAAAACGGCGCCGCAACTTACCTAAAAAGGTAAGGCATTGCACGGCAGATCGTTTTCGTAATACCCCGTTCAATGCTTGTAACATTGGGCGGGTTTTTTTATTTACAGTCGGTGGATGTTCTTTATCATTTATAAAATTACCTCCTTCCAATAGTGACAACTGCGCGTGGAGAATCCATTCCAACTGCTATTACTAAATTATTCCTTATAGCCATAGAACCATACGCACCGTTGCTTAGACCCGTTACTGATTGATAACTCAACCAGCTTTTTCCATTCCAATGCAAAAATTCTCCGAAAGCTCCAATTATAAACACATCGTTAGTTGAATTACCCTTTACTTGTGTAGTATAATAATGAGTAATGTCAAGTTGATGAACAATCCAACTAGTATCAGAGAGATTACTCTTCTCATAAATTCCATCCCCCACAACATAATAACGTTGATTAGGTACAAACCACACACCGTTCAACGATAAAGAGATGGGATTATCTGAGAGAGTTGAGATATTTGTACCTTTAATTTGTAATATCTTGCGATCATAGCTTGATCCAGCATTTCCTGCTACAGCAATTACTTCCCATTGGCTTGTTACGGAGTTATACGCTCCATAAATATCCTGTATGTCCAAACTTGTTCCAGATTCAATCTTCGTCCAACTCGTGCCGTTAAAATGCGCAATACCTCCAATGGCACCAACAACATAAAGATCGCTACTACTCGTCCCCCATAATTTGTATACCGACACAGGAATACACGCAGTCGACGATTGATTATTTCCATCATAATGTGTTATCTCCGAACCAGAAGTTATCCAAATATCTGTTGGTCCAAATGCCCAGATTGCTTTTGTTGGATACGAACCTGTCGAAGACTGTCCACAGAATGTGTAAAATTGAAGTCGCTTGAGATTCCATTTCAAACCATCCCATTTTACTAAGTTGTAAGCATTTGGATCCCAATTCCCCAAGCTGTCTTTTAAATAAATTGCACCTACTGCATATGCAAGCGTATCGTTTATTATTGCCACGTCATTAAGTACACTGCTTGCTCCATCGCCTAATTGGGTAATTGTCCAACTAAAATTATGGCTGGTGGTATCTGTGTTACCATCCTTTGGTTTTGTTGGAGCGTCTTTGCAGGTGCAAAAGATGAATGTTAATACCATCAGTGCTATCATCAAAACAATAAATCGCATCATAATCTTCAACCTCTTAAAGAATCCTTTTCATTTATGCCTGACTTGCCAATGGCAATATCCTTACAGCCCTTTTCGCAATACGTGTTTCTTTATTAATTCTTAAGAACCCATAATCATTCTTCTCCTCAAGAATAGAATATGAGTGTATGTTGGATAACAGCAATGATAGGATACATCAATCTTGTTATTTTGTCAAATAATTCCTTACCGTATTATACTATAATCACTGTAACGATTTCGTTACAGTGATCGAAGCGATTATTGATCTTGACAGGTTCTCGCTCATGAGACGGATAAGCCGACTCATTGCAAGGTCTTCCGTTCTTTGCTTGAGATTGTATTCATGTATCCCCACAATTTGATGAAAACCATTGGCGTAAAAATAACCTGCCGTGCTACATTACAACCTTAGATAAATTTACAATGAATATCAAGAATATTGGCCCCATATCAATAAAAAGAGAAGATATTTATGAACTACAAAACAGAGGACCGGCATCACCTTGACCTTTCCAACGGAAGGCCGTATATTTTCCTCGAATTTATTATCCACGAAAAGAAAGGCGTACTTATGAAACGCATTATGCTGCTACTCCTCACGATGACGGCGGCGATGTCATTTCTTGCTTACAGAACGATCGGCGATACATCAACCGGTATCCTGAAACAACTAGGGATCAATACTGATGACGCAAAAGAGTGCGTATGGTCGAATGTTATCAGAGCTTCTTTTTCCCATCCTACTACGAATGAAATGAAAGCTCTTGCTTCCGGCGACCGGCCAGCCGTCGTTCAACAACTCGTCTCTTATGCACAACAATATGTCAGAAGCGAGGAGTTCAACAAGAAGTACCTTGAACACCGTCTCGGCTTGAAACCCGAACCTCCGGAGAAACCGAAGTCTATGGATGAGCTTCGGCAGGAACAGAAAGCCCAGCTTCAGCATAGTATCGAGGAAATGGAAAAGGCTAAAAAATCTTTTGCGGCCGAGCAGCAGAAACAGTTTGACGACAATATTCATCAGATGCAGGAACAACTTGCAGCGATTGACGACCCGCAGAATCCGATGTTCAGCAAAGAGATGGAATCGTATTCCAAACAGTCGTACGATACTCAGATGAAGGAACATGAAACGAAAGTGAGCGAATGGCAAAACGAATGGCCGGAGAACCCTGCGCCGGTTATTATCCGGTCTCTTCAGAAGTTTTTAGATATTTCAGAGGATATCGACTATCGTGCAGAAGTGTTTAAGAATGAGTATGGTAAACTTTTGTTTTCCAAAACTGTATATGAAAACAAGTCCGCGGAATGGAAGCTTTGCTATCGTGCAGGTAAAGTAACTGTAGAAACAGCACGGGCTGCTGCGAGTAAATGGCTGGACGAACTGAAACGCGGTAAATGACGGGGGGATTGGAGCAAACCACACCGGCGATGCCAGGATTTCTACGAAGTGAAGCATAATAAAAAACCCGTCGGATTGCAGCCGGCGGGTTTTTTATTTACTCTCGTTAAAAATGAATTATAATTTTGCCCAGCGTGCTTTTGCTGCTTTTACGTTCTTGCTCATTGGATAATTCTTTACGACTTTTTCGTATGCTGCTTTCGCTTTTGCTTTGCTGCCAAGGTTTTCATACGTTCGCGCGATCATAAATTGAGCATCGGCTTTTTTTTCAGAATTTTTGAACTTGAGTGTTTCCTGGAACAAAGGCAATGCTTCATTATATTTTTTTTGCGCAAAATAAGTTTCACCCAGCCAGTATGTTGAACGTTTAGCAAGGTCATCGTTATTACCGCGGCCAAGTGCTTCAAAGCCCTTCGCAGCAGTATCATACTTACGCGCCCTGAATGCTTTCATTGCATTATCATAAGTCGACTGGGAAACCGGAAGAGCCTTCTCTTCGTTGACTACTATTTTGGGCTGTGTTTCAACTCCTTTTGACGCTAATTCAGAGGCTTTGTTCAATATTTCCAAGGAGTCCGCATAATGTTTTTCCGCTGCATATTTTGCATCGACTTCAGTCATGCGTGCATTAGCGCTTCTATTTTCTTGTTCAAGCTTTACAATATTTTGTTTCAGGCTTGTATTCTCGGTGCGGAGGTCTTCGATTTGCTTTTCGTATTGTGCTAATTGAGTCGGCGATACAGCAGGAGCCGGGGGTGGTGCTTCAGCCGGTTCGTTATTAGGTCCAATGAAATTCGTTAGTGCTTGGTCCGACTGATTCTCCTCCTTCGGTTTTTGTTGTTCACTTGCCGCTGCCGGTTTTACCCCTGGTGTTTTAGCATCTTCCTTCGTAGCTTCTTCGCTTTCGCCGCAGCCAATCAGCAAAAATGTGAACAGCACGAGAATAATAAACCAAGAATGTTTCCGTATAGAACTACTACCAATCAAGTTATTGAGACCCATAAAGCCTCCAAGCAATAGCGAATGAATAGTGGATTTCTCACAGCTTGTGCTAATTTATCAATACACTCGTTGAAAGTCAAGTGGTTTTCCCAAAATCATATACGAATTTTACTCCGGCCAACCGCAGAGATTCTTTCACTTTACATACTCTATCATCCGGGCAACGATCCGTAGTACAATGATATCCGGCACACCGTCGGAAAACTGCGATTGAAGGCGCATATCGCACATTTCATTCACATAATCTACTGCAACGCATCTTCCATCGGAAGTGAATGCTAATTCCGTTGAAAAGAAATCAAGTTGACAAATGGTGTGAATACGCTCCGTGATGGTCCGGAGTTGTCCAAGGCCTAATCGTCGTTCTTCTTCTTCAGTTACCGGAGAATAGATGTGAGTGACGTCATTCCACCAAGAAGGAATGATGTCTCCAAAAGCGTAGAATACACGAAACCATGCCCGATGCTCGTCAAGGATGGTCGGCGTGATCGTCTCCTGCAAGAGATATTTATCGTTCTTATGAGATTGGCGCGCATCGATGACTTCTTTCAAGGTTTCGGCTCCGATCACCACACCAATGCCACCGCCGGTGGTATTTGCCGGCTTGATGATGAACGGTCGACGGAGTTTTGCCAACTCGCTCAACGAAAGTTCAATCTCGTTTTTGTGGTTGTACGGAGAGATAATGATGGTATAAGGAACTTCAATGTTGTGAGTAAGAAATTCGAGGTGCATCGTCGCTTTATCGGCAGCAATGATCCGAAGATCATATGGATTGATTGGACACGGTGCAAACCTTTCATGACAGCGAAATTGTTTTAGTACATACCACGCCAAAGGTTGAAACATTTCATCTTCATCAGAGGCACGGTCAAGAAAATATCGGAAATGGATTTTCCCTTTTCTCAATAGATTGAATATTTCTTCTACGTTTTCATTGCGAATTTCTACTATCGTACTATCATTCCGGTAGGCAACCTCGTGCACATGGTCAATAAACCCATAGTCATATTCCCAATTCCAAGCAATGGCAAGATCGTATATCTGAGCTGTTTCCATCGACGAGTAAAAGTACATGCTTTCCTGTTACGAAACAAGGACTACACTACTTGTAAGTGGTGCGCTGTTTCAATATATTTACATGTGATGAACAACACCATGAAGTCATTTTTATTCCTCATCTCCATTGTGGGGATTTTTTCCCTGTCCGGCTGTGGTAATTCACAGAAAGCATCTCAACCGACACGTTCTGAACGCACAAACACACTGGAAAACAACAAAATTCTAGAGATGCGGCATGATCGCGCACTCCAGCATTTTATCGAAGGAACAGCACTGGATGCAAAAGGTTCATACGCCGAAGCAATTCTTGAATATCAAGAAGCGCTAGAAGCAGAGCCGAATGCCGCAATTTTCTTTGCTATTTCCAGGGATTATTTACTTCTGAACAAATTCAATCGTGCCGCCGAGACGGCAGGTGAAGCTGTCCGTTTGGAGCCACAGAACATCTCCTACCGTGAAAATCTTGGAACTATTTATTTTCAAGCATCACGAGCAGATTTAGCTATTCACGAATACGAAGAGATCATAAAGATCGATTCAAATTATACGGCCGGTTGGTTCGCACTGGCACGACTCTACCAACCGTTGCAATCTCAGAAAGCAATTGAGATTTACGAGAAGATGCTGAGTCGCGATGACAGACAATTAGACGTTTTGTTTCAATGTGCACAGCTTTATTCTTCGCTCGGACGTTTTGATGAAGCTGCCACAAAATATAAGCGGATGTTGGAACTTGACCCAAGCAACAAACAACTCCAAAGACAACTCGCTGAAACTTTTACAAAAGGCGGCAAGTTTGACCAGGCACAGACATTACTTGACACAATGGTTGGCGCAGACTCTTCCGATGTGGAGGTACTGGCAACACTCGCAGATGTTTATCTCAACCAGAAGCAATTCCAAAAAGCTATCGATCTTTATGAAAAGCTTTTGAGCCAAGGCATTCAGAACACAGAAATTAAATTACGGATCGGTATCGGTTTTTTTGGGATGACCGAGCATGACTCTACGTTGATTCCAAGAACGATTACTCTTTTTGAAAACTTGCAAAAAGAAGTTCCTGCTGATTGGCGGCCATATTGGTATCTTGGAGCTATCGCTGCGAACCGGCATAAGGACTCGCTTGCTGGAAGCTATTTTGAGCAAGTAATAAAACTGGAAGAGCATCACGGCGATGCATGGTGGTTTTTTGGTTCCACCTTATTTGAACAAGAAAAGTATGATAAATTGCTTGAAACGATGGCACAGGCACAGAAGGTGCTTCCGAACGATTTCCGTTTCTACTTATTGCAGGGACTTGCACTTACGCGAATGGAAAGACAAGAAGATGCAGTACAACCATTAGAGAAAGCACACGAGCTGAATCCGAAAGATCTCAATACCCTTAGCACACTTGCTTTAACACTGGATGGATTACAACGTTATCCACGAAGCGACAGTTTATACGAAGAAGGATTAAAGCAAGATCCAAAGTCCGCACTCCTTCTGAACAACTATGGTTACAGTCTTGCCGAACGAGGGCTTCAACTGGAACGTTCATTGGAGATGGCAAAACAAGCTATCACTATAGAGCCGGATAACTCCGCATATCTTGATACGTATGGTTGGATATTATTCAAATTGAAGAATTATAAAGACGCTGCGATGTACATTGAAAAGTCTATTGCATCCGGAAAGGCCAGTTCGGTTGTTCATGAACACCTCGGCGATATCTATGAGAAGTTGGGAAATAAGGAGAAAGCACTGGAGTTGTGGAAAAAAGCATTCGAAATGGATCCCAAGAACAAAAATGCAGAAGAAAAAATCATACGCGGAGTGAAGTGATGGTAATGCGTTTTTCTTTCGCATTCATTCTTTTCTTCCTTTCATTCATCGGATGCAGAACGACGAGCACATTGAATCTGGACAACCGATCCATCACCTCGGCGGAAGTTCAGGAAATCGCCCATACACATCATACACGTATTCAATCCATACAAGGGCAAGGACGGATTTCTGTAGAGACACCGGAGATTGCTCAAGAGGGTGCATTCATCTTAGCACTCCGGAAACCTGACTCCATTCTTATCAACCTTCAAGGACCGTTCGGTATCAAAGTTGGATCAGCGCTTGTGACCCGTAGCGGATTTTCTTTTTATAATAGTCTAGAGAATAAACTTATCACCGGTTCTGCAAGCATAGAGAACCTCAATCGCATTCTTCACATCCAACTAAGTTTTGATGATCTACTGAACATTTTTGCCGGCGGGGGGTTTCTCGATGACGACCTCCGCTCACCCGATGAAACACACATCGAAGATGACCAGTATATTTTTATCTATACTTCCCGTAATTCAAGCCGACGGTATTGGATCGAACCAACATCCTTATACATTCAAAAAATACAATTTTTGGATCAAAGCGGGAAACTTGTACTTGAGCAAACCTTCAACGACTTCAAGAATATCGATGGAATTGCGATGCCGTACGCCATTCGTATCACACAGCCAAAAACTCAGCATATGCTCACTCTTAGGTATTCTGACATAATGGTGAACGTCAAACAACTTCAATTCACTTTTATAATTCCACAAAACGCAGAACGAATTCGCTGGTAATGTGCCCTCTGTCTCGCATCTTTCTTTTCATCCTCTGCCTCCTCATTGCATTTGCTGCTACTGCTCAAAGGACGGAACGAGAAATTAAGCTGAAGGAATCGGAGCTGCAAAAACTTCGCAGCGATATTCAAACGTACGAAAAAATATTAAGAGAAAGCGACAAGAAAGAAAAAGTCACGCTTGAACGTCTCGATAATCTCGAACGGCAGTCCATTCTTATCCGTCAATTGATTCAGAAACTTCGACAAGAAGAACTTGGAATGACTGCGGAAATCGACACTGCAAAAATAACGATTACCGGTTTAGAAGGACAGCTTCAGTTTTTGAAATCGCATTATGCCAATTACGTCTGTTCGGTATACAAACATGGCCGTGTCTACGATCTCGAATTACTTTTCTCCTCTCAATCGATTAACCAACTTACTATCCGTATTCAATATTTAAAACGATTTTCCGAACAACGGGCCAAAGACCTTAAAGAAATCGACGAAAACAAAGTAATACTGGAACAGAAGAATGAGCAGTTGCAAGTCAAGCTGCAGAGCGAACGGCAGCTTCTGATCGAAAAAACACATGAAGAGGAAAATCTCAAGCGAACATTTTCCCGGCGACAAACGGTGCTCAAGAAAATTCGAAAGAATAAAAAAACATATCAAAAAGAACTAAGCCGAAAAATGGGGGCATTTCAGCAAATTGAAAAACTCATAGCAAATCTGATAGAGAAGGAACAAATTCGGAAAGAACATGAGGAAGCCGAACGTCGGGAACGTGAGTTAGCAAAAGCGCGGGAACACGAACAAGTAAAAACTGTTCCGTCACCTACACTCAAGCCAGATGAACAGAAAGCCTCTTTTGCCTTTGCACAGCAAAGAGGAAAGCTCCGATGGCCGGTGGCGCATGGATTAGTCCAATCACGCTTTGGCAATCAGATCCATCCTGTCCTGAAAACTGTCACACAGAACACTGGTATCGATATAGCCACACCGGTTGGTTCCGATGTGCTCGCTGTTGCAGACGGAGAGGTAGCCGTGCTGTCCTTTATTCCCGGTTTTGGTAATGTGCTCATCTTAAATCACTATAACGGTTACCGTACAGTCTATGCACATCTCTCGGATGTTTCAGTCACAGAGTCACAACACATTACAGAAGGAACGGTAATAGCAAAAAGCGGCGATACGGTAGCAGGTGCCATTCTTCACTTTGAAATTTGGAAAGAACGGGAAAAACAGAATCCTGAATGGTGGTTGATCAAACGTCGGTAATTCTCAGAATTCACCAGTTGTTATCATGCCGCTCCAATCATCAATCTAGACCTCTATTCATTTATCCAAAGCATCAATACTTCACAAATTTCCGCACTTCCTAAAATGTATTCATGGACTGTGTACGAAGTCTTTTTTTTACAAAAATGTCAAACGGTAATTGTTGTTTTGCCCCCATCTTTTCCTTACATTAGAATCAGGTGTAAGAATTCGGGGTGTGGCTCAGCCCGGTTAGAGCGCCTGCCTTGGGCGCAGGAGGCCGGAGGTTCGAATCCTCTCACCCCGACAT
>Ga0182021_10007717_pt1 | contig 12762 bp, 19 predicted proteins | sample 612E3MmetaG_FD_120493 | JGI IMG/M metagenome (GOLD analysis project Ga0182021, IMG submission 120493) | Permafrost microbial communities from Stordalen Mire, Sweden - 612E3M metaG (Illumina Assembly) | ecosystem: Environmental > Terrestrial > Soil > Wetlands > Permafrost | place: Sweden... | reverse complement strand
TTGGTCTTTCTTTAAATGATAAAAAGGTTTATGCTGAAACACGGTCAAGGTTGCTTCGTAGAAGAGTAGAAATGGCCGACCTACAATTATAGCCCATAAATCTAGAATGTGATATCAGATAAAGGAACATAGAGAATCCACTTAGTCCACATTTTAGTCATCCGAAATTTTTCCCTTGACAATTATTCAAAATCCTTTGAATTAAACAACGTCGAAAAACGTCAAATAATCTAATGTTAAAAAGGGTGATATCATATACCTCATGATTCAGAGACAAATAGGTGCCCTTTATGGAGACTAAACTGCCGGAAAACTTTCGAGGACAACCAATATTCGATATTGAACTCTGCATTGGCTGCGGTTTATGCTGTCTAAATTGCCCATCAAAAGCTATAGAAATGGTTGATGTTGAAGGAAAAAAATATCCTCAATTAAGTCTTGACAAATGCATCTTCTGTTACCTTTGTGCTGATGGCTGTCCCAGATAAGCTATAAAGAACTCGTCTGTATTCGAGTTAGCTACAACTGACAAATCTTCATTAGTTATTAAGCCCCAACAAATAGCTCAGAAAAATGATGCACAATAATCCTTGAAGTGCTCAACTCTGAGCAGGGTTAACATTTGCAGAGCTTAGCTAACAAGTTTGTCGGTTGCTAAAATTAGAGTTTAATATTATATGCGATTTGATTTTGGGCTTCATTTATTTGTTTAATGTAAAATCGTAGTTATTTTATTTGTAATGTTCCTTTTAGATAAGTTGCCGAAGCTTCTACAACCTCAACTCTTACCACTTTGCCAAACAAGTGATGCACGCTTCTGATTACGACTGGTTTGTAGGCAAAATTGCGTCCCACCCAAGAACCCTCTACTTTACCTTTCTCATCAACCAGCACTTCACCAACCCAGCCAACCCAACGCTGATTCCGCTCCAAAGAAAGCCGCTTAACCAACTCCGCCGCAACAGCACTTCGGCGCTTAATCTCATCACTACCAACTAACCCCTCTTGAATTTCCGCCGCCGCCGTTTTGGGTCGAGCAAAAAACTTTGAAACATTAGTCACGTCAGGCTTAACTTCTTCTAAAAGCTTGAGCGTGTTTCCAAATGCCTCGGCTGTTTCGCCAGGGAAACCTACAATGACGTCGGTAGCAAGTGTCAAGTCGGGAAACTCGACCCTGAAAGCATCCACAATAGCCTTGAATTGTTTGGTGATGTAAAACCTGCGCATGCGCTTCAACGTGTCGTCATCCCCGCTTTGCACTGGCAAATGCAAAAACTTCAGAACCTTCTCACTTTTAAAAGCACTGATCAACTTGGTCTGCATGTCGATCACCATATTAGGTGTCATCATGCCAACCCTGACCTTAAAATCGCCAGTCAAACCTCCAAGGGCTTCGAGCAACTTTGCAAGGTTACTGCCAAACTCTCTTCCATAACAGGCTGTGTCCTGTGAAGTGATCCAAAATTCTTTGGCGCCTGCAGCAAAATCTTTCTCGACACGCTCTGTAACTTCTTTTATGCTATAACTTCGCAAGTGCCCACGCGCAAAAACTACGCAGCAGTAAGCGCAAGAACCCAAACACCCGAAATTGACTGGAACGATGCTGGTGATTGAGTCAGACTTCACTCTTGGCAGATCTAACTCGGGTTTACCATTTGAATTTGATAATTCTAAAACCTTCTCCCCGGCTAATACTCGAGAAACAACGTCAACAATTTTGTTGCCAACCGAAGGTCCCACTACGGCGTCGAAATGGACTTCGCGTTGGAGCCGCTCAAAACTAATCATGGGTAAACACCCTGCAACAATTAGTCTCTTGTCTTTCGGTGCATGTTTCATGGCGTTGATAATGCGGTTTTCCGTTGGACCTTTAACTGCGCAGGTGTTGTAGATTAACACGTCAGCGTCTGATTCTGAAGTTGCAAGTTGGAAGCCAGCGCGTGCTAAGCAGCCTGCTAATACTTCGCCATCGGCTGTATTCGCTGAGCAGCCAAAGCTTCTAACGAAAACCTGCAATTTCCATGCATCACCGGCTCGTAAGAAGGTTCAACAAGAGATAAAAACTTAAAGGTTGCTTAGCAAAAATTGACAGAAATCTGCAACATAGCCCATTAAACGCTTATATGCTGTGTGGTGAACATGTTATAAGCATGTTTGTAGCATATTATATACATGTATATGTAATGAGCTCTTGTTTGATTATTCAATTGCTATTGGGAGAAATAACTAATGAAGATGATTACTCTGTATTTACCTGAAACGTATATAAAAGCTTTGGATCAGCTTGTTGGCGAAAGGTTCTATCCGAACCGTGCCGAAGCAATCCGAGTGGCTGTAAGAGACTTAATCAGTGCTGAAGTCTGGAGGCGAAAAGGCGTTGACTAAACATTTACATGAAGACGCACTAAAGCCATTTGGCATTGATGATTTAAAAGTTGAGATTGTTCCAAAAACCATCGACCACTCTATGGTAATTGGCGGGTCACAAATTGTTCGAAAACCTAAAGGTAAAGCAAAAGTTAGAATGGCAAAATCTAAAGTGCCTACAAAAAGAGCAAGCCGCTTGGACAAAGCCACATCAAATCTCTACGATCTTGAAGACTCGTGTGACCCTGAAAAACCATTAAATATTGACTTCGGTCTCTACCAAATGGAAGACTACTGAGTCAATTCTTTTCTTATTTTTTGTTCTTTTGATTTATTTTAAAGTAAAGCTATTATCCTCAAAAAACCACTTAATCATTATGAACAATATTCTTGCCCAAATCAGAGAGGAACTAAAAGCCAACACCGATTCACAAACCCAAAAAAGTTTTCAGCGCTTCTTCAAAGAACAAGTAAAATATTACGGTGTTAAAACTGAAAATGTTGGCAAAATCGCAAAGAAATACTGGAAACAAGTTCAAGCTTTAGATAAAAAAACAATTTTTGCTCTTTGCGAAGAACTTTACCGTTCAGACTATACCGAGGAAGCTTTTGTCGTTGCATTTTGGCTGCCAAACTACATTGATAACCTTGAGCCAAGCGATTTGGCAACTTTCAAATCTTGGATTGAAAAATACATCAATAATTGGGCGAAATGCGACGGCTTATGCAACCACACCATCGGCGACCTAATCCAGAAATACCCACAAACCTTAGATGAAGTCAAAAGCTGGGCTAAATCTAGCAATCGTTGGCTTAAACGGGCTGCGGCTGTTTCAATAATAGTTCCTGCGAAAAAGGGCTGTTTCCTAAAAGACGCATTCGAAATATGTGATGAACTACTAACGGATGGCGACGATATAGTGCAGAAGGGTTATGGGTGGCTTCTAAAAGAGGAAAGTAGACAGCATCAAAAAGAAGTTTACAATTACGTTTTAGAAAACAAGGATGTTATGCCGAGAACCGCGTTGCGATATGCTATCGAGTTAATGCCTAAAGAACTCAAGATAGAGGCAATGAAGAAAAATTAACATGTTCTAATTTGTTTTCAACGGTTCTGTTGTCCATCCTGGAGCAACCTTTTTGCGGAAAACAATCACTTGAATGTGACCAATAATTATTATAGCCATCCAAATCGATGAGTAGACAAAGTAATAAACGAAGAATTCATGAAGTTTCATTTCGCGAAATCCCAGCTTTCTTGAGAATCCGTAGAATACAGCTGCAGTTAAGGCAAAACCGAATAGCGAAATTGCCAAAATCTTTAAAAGATTTGCAGTTCCAAGCGAAACAAGAAACACCGGTAACATAATGTTGAATTTTACTGAAAGAAATAATGAGAAAAATAGTAAGGAATTATACATCCAGAAACCAGGCACAAGGGCGCTTAAGAAGAACATGGCGACAGAAGGGTAAAGAAAGAATAGCCCTGGCAGGAAAACTTGAGGTTTCTTAACAAATTTTTTCGCTAAGTCGCGGTACCAACAAACTAGCCATGAAGCTTGACCTATTGCCCACCTTCTTCGTTGAGTCAACCATTTTTGCCAATCAGAATAAACAACATTTTTTACTTCAACGTCGGTTGAGTAAGCGAAACTGCTATCTTTCAAGAATGCTCTTGTTGCAAGGTCAATGTCTTCTGCAATTACTTTGTGGAAGCCGCCGACTTTCTCAAAAGTTTCCCGCTTAATTGCAAATGCTGCTCCGTTAACAGCTGGACATTTATGCAAGTACTTTGACGATAACCATGCGCTGACATTGTAGGTGAAGTACTCGTAGTATGCCATTTTGGAGAGAAGTGATTTTCCTTTTATGACTCTCTTTTTTATGTCAACAATGTCGGCAGTTTGGGTTTCCATTATGATTTTTCTTAGAAAATCTGTGTCACTGGTTATTTGGACATCAGAATCTAAGAAAAGCAGTATTTTGCCCGAGGACAATTTTACTGTGCTGTTTACAGCATTTGCTTTGCCCATACGTTCTTTGTTAACTATAAATTTAACGTTTTTATTCTCGAGGCTTTTGATTTCTTGCAAAAATTCGTCTGTTGGGGCGTCAACTGTTACAAAAATTTCTTTAGAAACGTTTTGAGAATTTAGCTCCTTTAGCATGTTGGCTACTTGATTTGATTCTTTGTAAACCGGGATAAAGATGCTAATGTCTAAAGCTGCCGCAATCCCCAATTAATTAGCCTTCTCCAAATGTTAATTTTCAAATGACTTTTTAAATCATTCTACAAAAAGGGGAAAAAGCTTGCTTGGGTATGGTTGAAAATTGTTTTTTGTTGGTTTTATCGGGTTTTTTGGTGTGCAGGTTATAGTAAATTATTATTTACCAAGATAATCATCAATAATTCTTATATATGTCCTCTTTTGTACATATTCTATGTCCAAAGACATACCCAATTTGACGCGGTACACAGAAGTTCAGAACTGGCTCAAAGGCAAAAGCAAAGGAACTAAAACTGTCTACACTTCTGCACTCAAAGCATTCACAGAATACACCAAAATGACTCCGGTAGAACTTATAGATGAAGCTGAAGCAGACTCTAAGAAAAATGGCAGAGAAAAGGGAGACCCTCAAAGAAAAATAATTGGCTTTTTCGAGTATCTAAGAACAGAATACAAGTCAACACGCAACGGATTCCAAAACTCAAAATTCAACGGAAAAAGCGGAGTATCAGTAAATCTCGCCTGCACCTACAGCCACTCCATCCAAAGCTTCTACAATGCAAACAACTTTCCAATCAAAGTCAAAATCCAAAAAGCTGTTTCAAAGAAAGAAAACCTCAAACTTGCGCTCAGAATACCAGAAATCAAACGCCTACTTGACGCAACCACAAATCTAAGGGACAAAGCAATAATCCTGACACTTTTCCAGACGGGAATGAGCATCCAAAACCTATGCGATCTAACGTACGGAGACGTTGTGGAAGGCTTGGAGAAAAGTGAGGAGCCACTTCATTTGAGTCTTATGCGGGAGAAAACTTGGCTCCAATATACCACGTTCATGGGAAAGGACTCTACAGATGCTCTCAAGGCGTATCTGGACTTGAGAAGAAGAAATGGGGAAGTGCTCAAGCTAAACTCACCCCTTTTTATTAAACAATTCACAAAATCCAACTCAAAAAGCGTGAACATCAAGGCTATAAACCCCATAATTATTGAAGAAAATTTTCAGTCATTAGCCATCAAATCCGGTTTGGTAAGCAAGGAGAAGTTAGAGGCAGCAGACATTAACCCAGCCAGACCGCACTCTTTGAGATCGAGTTTCATAAGCATCCTAAAATTGGCTGGCATGAATAACGTGGCAGTTGAACTTCTCTGCGGACATACTGTCTCAATTCTCGATTCCGCATATTCACAGTTCAGCTTGGAAGAACTGCGAAATCTCTACAGGAAATTCGAAAAACACCTGTCTGTGACTGGAATGGTTGACACTGAGAAAATCGACGCATTAGAAGTGAAGTCTCAAACATTGGAGCAACAGTCAAAGAATAGTCAAGGGGTAATTTCAGCCCTTCTAGAGAACGGAAGAAACAAAGACTTGCAAATCAACAACATGACAACCTTGCTGACCAAAGTTCAGGATAGTTTGATGAAGCTAAATGAGGACATGGATTTCCACAAGCTCGAGGACATTGCAAGGTACGTGGCGGTTAAAGCTCCAACGAGGCAAGAATTGAATGATTTTATGGTTAAGCGGCAGATTCCCCAAAGTATTCTTAGAAGGGATGAGCTGCATTGCATTACTTATTCCCTTACGTCAGACCAATGGCTTTACAGCAAAGACGATGATGACTTTAACTTGATTATGGCTTGATTGGTAAACCATAGATACTAAAAATTCAGTTACTTTGGTAAAAACTATACGCAGTACTTAAGTGTCAAAGATACTCTACTTTTAAACGTGCCTTTCTTAGTTCTAAAATGCCTTGGCTGTTTACTTTAAAAGCGAGCAAGTCTCCTGCTCTAAATTGCATTTCCTCTCTAATTTCTACGGGAATAACAATTTGACCAGATGTACTTAACTTTGAAGTAAAAGTTTCATTTTTTCGAATAATATGTTCTTTTTTGGGAGCCGCGCTCCTTTTCTTTTCATAATCTTCGTGTTCGGATGCTGTTGCAAGTCTGTAAGTTTTTTCCTGTTGGTCAAACCACAATATTTTGTTTGAGCCAGTGTAATGATGAGCAGAAGAATGATTTATTGCAAGTCCCATAAGGTCTCCTCTGAATGACTCTGGCTTGACCTCCTCTTCATCCCCAAAATTCTTCTCTATCCAAGCAATTATTTCTTTGGGTCTTGCACTGCCAAGCGCTGTCAGTGCTTGCCTTATTTTTTCCGCGTGACTAACCATGTAGAACACACAAAGAGTTGATAGATAGCTGGTTAAATATAAGCGTGAACGTAAATAATATCGATAAAACAGTTTGTAATTGCAAAATCTTAAATACATACAGTACTTAAGCAATTAGTAGGTTTTGAAAATGTTAGCAAAATCAAAAAGCTGCAAAAGCAGCCCGAAAAAATCAGGGTCCTTAAATGACCCCCAAATCCCCTCAAATTTTGGAATCAAAACAAATGAGCCTTCACGGTCTTTCCAAGACAAGAACCCAGACAAATTAAATGACCTAAGCATCCACACACGTTGCAGCGAATGTAACTTTCCTCTAAATGTCCATTTAAAAGGAAAAGAATTCGACCCATCCAACAAAGAAATGTGGAATCTAGTTAAGCGCAGTGAAATTGGTGTTGTAGCATCAGGAATTCGCAAAGGGTACAGAGCGATGTCCCCAAATGAGAAGGCGGAGACAATTTCTGAAAAATGTTACATAGCAGACCATATGAGAACTGAGCTAGAAGGATCACGTTTCGTTGCCTGCCCAAAATGTAAGCATTACGTATTGTTCATTGTCTAAAAAAACGAAGGCTTAACTATGGAAAACCAAAAACCACAAAATCAAAATGAACAAGAAAACGAAGCTCTTCAAGAATACAACCGCTTGAAGAACACCAGCAGTCCAGTGCCACGATCAACAAATTATCATTATTGCGAAGACATCTACTTCAAACTCACAGCTTTAACCAACACATTTCAGGTTGGGGTACAGGAAATGCTCACCATCTGCGTTGAAACAACATTTGCCATAGCCAACGGCGTTGGAGCCAAAGAAGCAATCAAAGGGCTTACCGACAAGAAGCCAGATAGCATATTTCGACGCATTGTTGATATCCATAGAGCACTTCACAGGTTAGACAAAGAAAAGTATCCAGACATAAGTGGAATGGGCAGCGTTAACTGGGAAAAAGAACTTGAGGACCTGAAACTGGTTAGGCATGCATTGCAGAATGGGATGGATAATAACGTGCAAAGTGTTCCGGCAGAGCTAAACAAAGTTAACTATGCGATTAGTCTGATTGGGAATCTTATTGAAGCCCAAGCACAACTCAGCAAGATACCGAGGTACCCATAACTGGGTACTTGGGTACCTAAAGGAGGTTCAATTATGGGCGGAAAAAGACGCAAGCCAAGCTGGAACTACAAACACAGGGTTATGCCCAAGCAGCTCCAACTCTATAAGTTCAAAAAACTCTTCTACAAACTTAATCCCGAATACGACGCAGATGTTCTCGAAATCGGAGATACTATTGATTCGGAAATGAGCTACACTGAAAACTTTTCTTTGGTAAAAGAAGACTTTAGAGAGTACAAATGGGACATAGAAAAAACGAAGAAAAGAAACTTTCGCCGGTTTTACAAAGACTATTGCAAACGAAAACCTTTGAATTGGGAGAAATTAACAGTTGACGCTATTCGAAAACTAAAAACCATACGGGAGTCGAGCTAATGCCGGTAGGATACAACAAAGATTGTAATCCAGCTTACCACGGAATTAACAACCAAAGTGACTTGGATCGACTACAGAAAGATAACAACTCATCTATAAACAGTGATAGCCCACCCCACGGAAAATATGCTGGACCAGAGAATCTGACCTTAGTTCCAGGACAAGGAAGTGTTGCCCTCAAATCAAATTTTCTGCAGGATTTATTATTACAAACAATTTCTTCTCTTAATGGAACTTATAGAAATGAACAATCATTTCAATATGATTTTCCTATAGGTTGTTTAGCTGATGCTTTGAATGAGTATTACTGGGATAGAAAAAATGTCAAAGGACTCTGTGAACAAAACACTGTCGAACTATTAAATCTCAGACTAACGAAAGTGCAGGAAATTAGGAAAATTGTGAAAGAAATAAACAGACTTTGCGCCAACCCTGTGATTTCAGATAACTCGTCTGACAAAGATCTTCCGGAAACTTAGCTGGCGGACGCTTGAGCAACAACCGTTGGCAAAACTTTTTTCAAAAATTTGAACGTCATAGATGTATTCATTGATGCTTCATTCACATCTCGCTTAACTCTTAAATAATCGTATATCATACACTCATTCAACCTCTAAACTATTGAAAATCAAGAGGCTTTTAGAATGTCAAGAAGAGCAGTGTATTCCATATTTATTGAAACGGCGGTCAGAGAAAAGGCTCGTTCTCGGGGGCTCAATATTTCGAGAGTTTGTGAAAACTGTCTTCGAGTCCTTCTGCAACGGCTTGATGACTTTGACTCAGTTACCACTGAAACAATCACAAGTTCAAAATTAAACGATGTTAAGGAGGCGAAAATCACATGAAAAGCATTGGAAAAAGTGTCCTTCAGTCCGCCAATAACGTATCAGCGCCAAAAAAGCAAGACGACAAACAATTTGAGAAATTCTTAGAACAAAAAAAGAGCAAAAAAACACAAGATAGCGAAGAAAGAGTTCAATACAAAATTCCTGACGCAGAAGGTATGCCAACGGACAAACAGTTGAGACAACAAAAGGCTGAATTATTATCTGAGAAAAGTGCGGCTAAAGAGCAGAATGACAACATGGAAGAAAATAGTGAATAAGTCTTTCGGAGGAAATAGAAGTTGAATCCAAACATTGGAGAAATCGGTAAAGAAGTAATAAGAAATCCAAGCTGGAACGAAAATTACTATCGAAGAAAGGCTATCGTAGAACTAAGGCGAGCACTTCAAAAAAGTTCTCTTTACTTCCCATTTTCAATAGCAAAAAACATTTGGAGAATTACAACTGGCAGCTTCAACTATGTGGACTTGTTGCAACTTTTGATGGATGGCGCTTCTGACTTTGCTCATTACTGGGACTTAAGAATTACTTCAGAGGTTAACGTAACAGAAATCCTGACAGACAAGAATGTTCAGAAACTTGACGAACTCGACGAAGAAATACTAATTATGAAATGTGGCAAAAGCTCTTGGAAAAAGGTTGAAGATCAATTCCAAAAACCAAAGCAAGAAATTGACCTGACTAAATACGTTCCAGCACTGAAGAAAGATTTTCCCTAATTTTTTTGCTTTTTTTATTTCTGAGTTGAACTGACACTTTAAAATGGCTTTTTATTTATAAGAGATTTTAGTAGTCACTTTTGAAAGCATGAATAGCAATCAAAGCTATGAGTAGAGTAAGTAGTTGTAGAGTAAGTAGAGGATGATTCGTAGAGGATGATTCGTAGAGGATGATTCGTTCGAAGATAGATGATGGATGATTCGTTCGATATACAATCCAAACAAACCATCTGAAAGAGGCTCGAAGACCATTAGGTCGAAGAGCCAGTTTACTTTTCTATCAGGTTATCATTTTCTAAACGACTATAACCTAAGTGTTTGATTGCTTTCTCTTTGTTCTCTTCTCGGCACCTGCGTGCCGTCAAATCAGAAAGGGGTGATTAACGACGAGGGAAGTCCTCCCCACGGATTTTTCCGGAACCTTTCGCAAGTCAGCAATCTTAAACTGTAATGAATCTCTATTCTACTCTGTTACCACATGACACAATTATTAGATTGGAGTAAAACTAGAGTTCTGCAACGTCATGAATCTGGTTGTGTTCCAACAGGTTATGAGTGGCTTATTCGTTATTTGAAGATTCAAGGAGTGAATCTTGGGACATTTCAGGAGGATTTTGACCTTGGGCAGGGTAATAGTTTTGATTCTGTTTCAGCGAAGATTAGAAGTATATATCCTACAATCAATATCCAAGTAGAAAAGTTCACCAAAGGAATAGACAAAGTGAACCGTATTAAATCCCTTTTAGAGGAGCAAAAGCCTTGCCTGATTTCGTTAGCTCTGGGTAAGGGTCAGGGTTGGCATATAACGCCTGTTGTACGCATCGATGAAACTATACAACTAATACATCATGCGGATGCTGAAGGAAACTACACTTGGGTTTTTCCTATTGCAGAAGTAATTTGGAGAAATGATTACTTGCAAGGTGGACATGACATGTCGTGGATTGAAAAGTGAAATAAATGAAGAAAGTAAAATGAAAATAATTTGTTAACAAATTTAGAGAAAGGGTGGATCTTTCTTGAGAGATTCACGCATTTCTCGTATAGTTTCTTTATTATTTTCGATTTTTAGATTTTCTTTCTCGTTTTCTTCGTTTACTTCTTTGTTATGTCGATCAACTCGATCATTGACCGTTTCTACTAACTGCATAACTAATTTGATGTCTTCTTTGAGTTTTTTTGAATTAGTAATAATTGAAATTGTGTCCTCTTGTAAACTGTCTGGATAGTTAACTTCAAATTTCGGGAAAGAATCCTGCGAGTTATTGAGTACAGCTAACGGCTTACCTATTTTTTTCAATTCCGCCTGAAAAAGTTTTTGCCAATCCTCTTGGGGAACGCTATCTAAAGGCAATTCAACAAAAAACGTGTCATCTTTTGTAGATAATTTTCTTATGTTTAACGCTTCAGGGTCAATTGCTTTTAGATTTGCTTTCTGAATCAGATCCACGATTGTTAGCCCTCAAGAATATGAACTTGAATCCACCTTAAATTTTTTTATGAACACAAATGAGTTAGGACAAATTAATTAGACTTAAATAGCAATGTTGTTTGAGGTAAAAATGGAATGCCAATAGTTCAAGTTTCTGTTTGGGAAGGAATGACCCTTGAGAATAAAAAGAAAACAGTTGAGGGAATAACTAAAGTTTTTGTAGATTTAGGGGTTCCAAAGGAAGCAGTTGAAATCGTTATTTATGAAGCGCCAAAGAGCAATTGGGCAACAGGCTTAGACCTTCTGTCGTTAATTCTTTATAACGTAAATATTTCCATTTAGCCTTCTGATTTCTACAGTGTCTCTTTCATTTTTAAATGTATTAGATAATGCTTCACAGATAGTATCTGTTTTTGCTGAGCCATGCAAATCTAGTTTATAGGTTCCTTCAGGCAGATGGGTTATGTGGTCAGTCAATTTAATATACTCAGCCGATTTCATCTCACTATTTGTTAGTGGTAGGTCTTTTACTTGTATAAAGTCAAAGGTTAACTCTTTTGTTTCTTCTTTCAATTTTTTTGGTTTCTTAGACATTATTTGTCACCTCTAACTATTTATCTAGCTGGGTTCCCTCACTGCTTTTTCTAAATCACTATCAGACACATTTAGACTATTTCTACACTTTCAGATTTAAGACTTATCTTTATGAAAACTTTCCACTACACAATGGGCATTCTAAGGGTGACTTTTTTTGAATATACATTAGTTCAATCCGACTAGTGCAGTAAAAGGAAAGTTTTTTTCTTATGAAGACATAATTAATATTGGGTCAAATTGTCACTTTACTCTAAAAAAATCAACGACGTAACATTTAATGACATTAGAAGTTTTGTCGACATTGGTTTAAGAGAAGACGTACGGCTTGATTACAAGGAGGACTTTCCCAGCAATCTGGCAAAAATCGTCACGGCTTTCTCAAATACCGCAGGTGGCATAGTTTTGATTGGAGTTAGGGCTAGCAGAGACACCAATCAGCCAGAGGTAATTACAGGAGTTCCGCTGATAGTTGGGTTAGAAGAAAAAGTCACCAACATCACAATGAGCAACATAAGACCACCCGTTTCTCCAGAAGTTAAAATCTGCCCATACAAATCGAATGCTAATTTGGCTGCAGATGATAGAGCTGTGATTATCGTCAGAGTTTCTGAAAGCAATATTGCACCACACAGCGAAACGAGCAATAACTCGATTTGGGTCAGAAATCATAACGTCTGTAACCAAGCAAGCTTAGACATCATAGAGAAATTGTTAGAAAAGAGAGATAGAAGAAATAGCCTTATAGAGAAAATACAAAAAGAAGCAAACGAAATCCTCATTACCGCGCCGGCAGGATTCCCAACATTTGAGGGGCAAAAAAGATATTTTTCAATTGCACTTTCTCCCCTTTATCCGTTGAGCATAACCTTCAACAAATCCAAAGATGACTTTCTCAG
>Ga0182021_10007716_pt1 | contig 12763 bp, 14 predicted proteins | sample 612E3MmetaG_FD_120493 | JGI IMG/M metagenome (GOLD analysis project Ga0182021, IMG submission 120493) | Permafrost microbial communities from Stordalen Mire, Sweden - 612E3M metaG (Illumina Assembly) | ecosystem: Environmental > Terrestrial > Soil > Wetlands > Permafrost | place: Sweden... | reverse complement strand
TCCGGAACAAGCTTTACCGGACCTTTTTTATAGATATCCAGGATTTTCTGGGCAGGACATATGCTTATGAAAAGCCCGGAAATAAGAATGATCAGAATCGATTTTTTCATGACACTATGCTTTATTTAGATGATAACCGGTTGTATCGTTTTGCCTTGCTGATCCTGTATTAAGAGGATACGGCCTTTTTCATGCCACACTTCATTCAGGTCTTTCCCCTGCTGGTATTCGTACATGAACATTTCGGGTCCGGGGATTTCATACACCGGCCTTTCTTTGTGTGTTTGCAACAACAGGAAAACCCCGATCGAAGCTGCTGCCACAACGGGAGCTAAAATCCAGAGTACCCGCCTTTTTCTTTCCGGAAAAGGCCGTTGGAATTCCGGTATCGGAACATTTTCATCGGATTCCAGAACGGAAAATAACTGCTGAATCAGCGCTTTGTCACTTTCTGCCCGGGCATGTAACGCTGAACATTCCCTGCATCCCTGCAAATGCTGAAGTATTTCATCCTGTTCAGCCGGAGTATACTCCCTGTCTATGAATTTTTGGATTTCCTCCCTACTCAAACATTTCATGATAGCGGGTTTTTAATTCATTTTTAAGTTTCGCTATTGCTCTTACCAGCATGGTGCCTATTGAGGACGGGTTGATCGCCATTGCCTCCGCCATTTCCGAATAGGATAATCCACTGTGGTAAAGCAGTAAAAGGGTTTTATCTCTTTCCGGCAGTTGCTCAAGCATTTTAAATACGATCTTCTGCTTTTCGGAAATGACAAATTCTTCATGAAGATCAAAAGGTTTATTCATCCCGGCTTTCAAGGAAGCAATATTGTTCATCGCCCTTTTCTCTTTTGCCAGGTGTGTTTTGAATAAATTGATCAGGACTTTATACAACCATGCCCGTGGGTTGTCGAACACCACTTTGTTTTTAAGCTCCAGGTAAAACCGCAGGAATGTTTCCTGGATAAGATCCTCGGTCAGTTCCGGGGAAATATTGAACTGCCGGCCAAACCGCCTTAATTCTCTATAGTGTGTATGATAGATTTCATTAAAAGGCATTTCCCGTGGCGAATTATTATGAATTTATGGAGTATGACTTCCGAGAAACGGTTTTGTGACAGAAGCCAAGTCAAAGTTAGAGGAATAATTTCACCACTCCCTTCATCACTTCATCACTTTCTTTACCACAATAGGCACAATAGGACACAATAGGAAAGCACATAGTACCAGGTCGTCTCCATTCCCGATCCTCCATTCAGCACTCTTCACCCCTCAAAATATTTTCGTTATATTATTTTTTTTTTTTTGAAAGAGGAGATTTTTCGCTGAAAAAAGGCAGGAGTCATTATCTTTTTTGAAGTAAGCCGAAAGGAAGTTGAGGGTGTAAAAGAGTTATGCCGCATTTATTCTTATTCACTACTTGACTTACACTAAAATTATACTTATCTTTGGCGATAGTATTGCAAGGCGTTATTATGATCAAAACTTTTAATTCAAAAGAGACTGAAAAGATTTGGGGCGGTATCAGATCTGCCAAGTTACCATTTGAAATCCAGGATATTGCAAGAAGGAAACTTAGGATGTTGAACAACTCTGTTGATTTAAAAGATCTTTCAGTTCCCCCATCGAACAGATTAGAGAAATTGAAAGGACAGTACAATGATTATCACAGTATTCGTATTAACGACCAATGGAGAATCATATTTAAATGGTCAAAAGGACATTCACACAATGTTGAAATAATTGATTACCACTAATATTAAACCCATGTATAAACTTAAAAACATTCATCCAGGTGAAGTTCTCAGCGAAGAATTCCTTGGACCAATGAAGATTACGGCATATCGCCTGTCAATTGAAATTGCTATTCCTCAGACACGAATTAGCGAGATTTTAAAAGGAAACAGAAGAATTACTGCAGATACTGCAATCAGACTTAGTAATTTCTTTGGCAACTCTGCTAAATTTTGGCTCGGTCTTCAAAACGATTATGATATTGAGGATGAGATGAATAAAAAGAAAAAGGAATTTGAGTCAATCAAGAAATATAAAGTAAACGCGGCATAACAAGCCGGCAGCGCGTTGTATGCCATTTTAAAAAACACCGAACGAATATCTTAAACCATATCGAATGAGAAAACTATTGTTTCTATTAGTATTGAGTATCTCGATAAATTGTACTGCTCAAGAAACAAAATGGAATACGTGGACAAAGAAATATGCTGGACAAAAAAACTATTTTCCCGAGTATGGTAATCTCCCAAAATCCAAAGATGAGATAAAATCAGATAATGCCTTTATTGAAAGTATTTCAAAACTTGGTTTCTCTAAACAAGAAGGCAGTAACCAATTGGCAACAAAGGGTTGGACTTTTTTAAGACAAGGAGATTACGAAAATGCAATGTTAAGATTTAATCAATCCTGGCTTTTAGACAAAACTAACACAAATGCTTTGTGGGGCTTTGGGACTATTATGGGTGCTCTGGAAAACGCTGATGAAGCAATAAAATATTTAGAACTTGCTTACAATAACGACACCCATGTCTCTCGATTGTTAATTGACATTTCTACAGCATATCTTATTCGATACAATCTTAAAAGCGATAAAACAGACTTGAATAGTGGTCTTTCAAGTTTATTAAAGTATCTAAAAATTGACAGTAAAAATGAGGAAGCTTTATACAAAGCATCAATATTTCATTTCAACTTAGAGAATTTTAATTCTTCATGGACTTATTTACACAAATGTTACGACCAGGGTGGAAGATCTGTTCAGAAAGGATTTGTGAACGCTTTAAGTGAAAAAATGAAAGACCCTAAAAAATAGAAAAAACCGCATACAACAAAGGCTATAACAATGATTTAAAGGATGAAATAAAATGGGAAAAAATGTATTTGTAAGCCGTATTTTTAATGCTCCTGTTGAGAAAGTATGGAACCTTTGGACAAACCCTGAACTTATTAAGCTGTGGTGGGGGCCAGACAAATTTACATGTCCTACAGCCGAGATTGATTTCAGGGTGGGAGGCATTTCAAAAGTTTGTATGGTCAGCAGGGAGTTAGGATTTGCCGAATCTTACAGTGTTTGGGAATACACAAAAATTGACCCCTGCAGTCGTATTGAATTTATTCAGAATTTAGCAAATAAAGATGGCGTAAAACAAAACCCGGTGAATTTAGGAATGCTCCCGGATTTCCCAACGGATATAATGACAACAATTACGCTAACGCCCCTGGGAAATGATAAGACCGAAATGACCGTATTGGAAGACGCTGATTTTGGACAGATAAGCCATTTCGCACAAATAGGTATGGAGCAATGTTTTGATAAAATGCGTTTTGTATAAATACCTGAAATGTCTGGACGATAAAATCACTTTTTGTTTTTACCTTTTCACTGATCACTCCATCACCTCATCACCTCATCACCTCATCACTCCATCACCTCATCACCTTTCACCTTCCCGGGGACAATTGTCTTGACAAAACGGACAAATGTCCTTAACTTTGTAAAAATTCCTGGCATGACCGTCAAAACAAAATCAAAGTCCATCCTGAAATTCTATGAAAAACATTTGGACGACCGTTTCTGGATGGTTGAGGAAGCAGCCGCCGGGGTCCCGGCATCTGCAGTCTTTGACCTTATGGGGATGACCCACCTCAGTAAATCATTTTTCGCCGGTATGCTGAATCTTTCCACGAAGACGCTCGACCGTTACCGGGTGGGCGGGAAGCAGCTCAACCCCTCTTCCGGTGAGATGATCCTGAAACTTTATTCGCTGGTGAAAAAAGGCGAAGAAATATTCGGCAATGCGGATGAATTCGGGAAATGGATCGAAAAACCCGCTTACGGGCTTGGCTTCAAGGTTCCGAAGGAATTGATGAAATCAACAGCAGGGGTCGATCTCGTTATGGAGGAATTGATACGGATCGAATACGGTGACCTTGCCTGAGTATGATTATTTACAGGATCTCTTCAAACCGCTTTGCCGATAAGCTCCAGGCCTCCGGGATAGCCTCCCGCTGGAACCTTGATAAGCAATATGTTTTGTACACATCGGAATCACGGGCGCTTGCCTGTCTTGAAAATGTCGTACACCGTTCAATGTCAACTTTACAGGGATTGTTTAAAACCCAGGTCATCCTGATCCCGGATTCTATAAAAATTAAAATCGTCAAAGAACCAGACCTGCCTCCGGGCTGGAACAGAAATGAACGGTTTTCCATATGCAAAAACCTTGGGTCGGACTGGTATGTTTCTAAAAATACTGCCACCCTCAGGGTTCCTTCTTCGCTGATCCCGAAGGAACACAATTACATCATTTCCACCATTCACCCGGATTACAATCAGGTCAAACTTCTTGATGTGGAGGATTTTTATTTTGATCCAAGGATCAAGATGACAGAATAATTACGTCATAAAGTACTAAATCCTTCTTTTCATCGTATTTATCAAGACTGATTCTAATTTGTTGAGACATGAAAACTGTCATCGTAAATATTCTTTTTTTATTTTCGCTCCTTTCAACGGGATGTACCCAAAACACCAATAAAAAAATGGAATTCAAGAAACTCACCCCGGAAGAAGAACGGGTCATTGTGTACAAAGGCACCGAAACCCCGTTCACCGGAAAATACGAAACATTTAACGGAAAAGGAGTCTATGTATGCAAACGCTGTGGCAATCCCCTGTACCGTTCCGAAGATAAATTCGATGCCAAATGCGGCTGGCCGAGTTTCGATGATGAAATTCCCGGCGCCATAAAGCGTGTTACGGATGCAGATGGCATGCGGACAGAAATTGAATGTGCAAAGTGCGGCGCTCACCTGGGTCATGTTTTTAAGGGGGAGGGTTTTACGCCCAAAAACACGCGCCATTGCGTGAATTCCATATCGCTTGATTTCAAACCTGCAGAACAGTCAGAGAAATCAGCGGCTGCTAAAACCGATACGGCCATCTTTGCCGGCGGCTGTTTCTGGGGGGTTGAATACTACCTGCATAAATCAAAAGGCGTAAAATCGGTGACCTCCGGATATACCGGCGGACACAAGGATCATCCTACCTATGAGGAGGTTTGTTCCGGCAAAACAGGTCACTATGAAGCCGTAGAGGTTGTTTTTGACCCCGCACAAACAAATTACGAAACGGTGGCGAGGTTGTTCTTTGAGATCCATGATCCGACAGAATGGAATCACCAGGGCCCTGATTTCGGTGAACAATACCGTTCTGCCGTATTTTACAGGAACGAAGAACAGAAACAGATAGCAGAAAAACTGATAACCTTGTTGAAGGATAAAGGATTTAAGGTCGTTACGGAAGTGAAAAAAGCTTCTACATTCTGGAAAGCAGAAAATTATCACCAGGATTACTATGAACATAAAGGCACATTGCCATACTGCCATGGCTATGTGAAGCGGTTCTGAAATAAAGAACACGGATGAAATAATGCCTTGCGGCAAGTCTTTCACCCGTGTCCCTGCATTATCTTTAAGGGATCCGGATCCCATGGTTGTTTTATTTATCCAGGATCACTTTCCTTGTCAGAATTCCGGTATCCGATGTTACCCGTACAAAATAATATCCACCGGGATAAGAAGAAAGATCAACACTATATTGCTGACTTGAACCGACCACGTTTGAATATATCGTTTTACCGGTAATATCCATTACGGTCAGATCATCAACCTTGCCTGCTGATTCGCCGGTTACTACGGTAATCATCCCCGTTGTAGGGTTGGGATAAACACGAAGTGTACTGGCATTGTTCATCGTAATGCCTGTTGTTCCATCCTGGCTAACCGTAACCATTTGGGGAGTTATCCCGGTAACCATAACGGTAATTGTTGCCATCCGCGGAACCCCGCTGTTATCGGTATAGGTTGCAGTCAGCGTTCCGTTTCCAGTACCCGATGGCGTCACAGTACACCAGGTTGAATTGCAGGTGGCGGTCCAGTCGGTATTTGAAGTCACCGTAAAATCGGTTGTTCCGGCCGGCGCGGTTACATTTTGGTTGGACGGTGTGACTACGACGTTTCGGGGCTCTCCTGCCTGTGTCACGGTGACCATTTGTGCGGGGATGCCGCTTACGGTAACGGTAATCGTTGCTACACGCTGGTTTACAGATGGATTACTGGTATAATTTGCAGTGATTGTTCCATTTCCGGTTCCTGAAGGAGTTACGGTACACCAGGAGGCATTGCTGACTGCGGTCCAGCTGGAGTTTGAGATTACATTAAAATTGGTGGTTCCTACTACATACGAAACATTCTGGTTGGAAGGCGTCACGGTGAGCGTAGGGACAAAACCTGTGACGGTGAAGGAGGCCACCATCGAGGGGTGATGCATGCAGTGATAGTTATAGGTTCCCACTATTGTAGCAGGATATTCATAAAATGTGTTAACCGCGTCAATCGGTGCGTCCCAGGTTGCAGCACCTGCCGGTACGGAGGTGGAGGTTGTGGTATGTGTGCCGCTGACCCATTCCCAATGTATCGTATCACCCGGGTTAACATTTGGAAGGGAGGTTGGCGTGAACTGAAAGTCCGCAACCGACACAACCCATTTTGTGGAAAATCCAGTGAGACTGAAAATCATGACGAGGATGGCAATCAGGGAACCCGTCATAAATGTTGTTTTTGTTTTCATTTGTATTTGTATCTTAATATGTTTATTTTTATTTAGACTAATTCCATGCAAATATAAGACACGAAACAAAAAAGTCAAGCTTTTTGTCAAAAATATTTTTTAAAGGACCTGTTCCGGAAGGAATAACCGGAATGAAAAGCCGGGATGGCTTAAATGGCCTGTGTTTTCAGAATCAGATTTCTTCAAACGATTGAATCAACTCAGGTTCCATGGGTTCGATCCTTTCGAAATTGTTCCACTGGAAATCTTTCCGGTGCCCATTGGCGTCCCAGGAATACACGTTCATGAACATCTTGCCGAAAATGAGATCCGAGGAATCGTAATATTTCGCAAAGGCAACCTGTTCGCCGGTTTTAATATCATTTCCGATCACCGAAAGTTTCATGTGAAGGCGGTGCTTCCCTTTGCGTGCTTCGACCAGGGCAGTTTTCAGTTTGCCGTTTTCCGCTTCATCGAGGTTAATGTCATAATAGAGGATCCGTTCCAGGTCGGGAAGTTCCCGCTGACATTGAAAAGCCCTGACCCTTGAGTTGTCTTCGATGGTCCATGCTTCAAACCTTCCATCCATGTCGATGATGGACCGGCCTTTGTTTCCGAGCCGGATGGAGAGCCAGTAAGAGCCATTGCGGTGACGTATGTAAAGCTTTTTTGTGGAAAAAATATCGTTGGGGCGTTTGATCACATAGTACACCAGGAGCCCGGAAAACATGGCGGTGAAGAAGATCGAAATCGCTGACTGGATCATCACGATCGTCCTTCCTGTGTTGGTGACAGGATGAATATCGCCAAACCCGATGGTGTGAAAAGAAACGATGCTAAAATAAATGGCCTGTCCGAAATCCGGCTTTTGTGCAACCTGGTTTGAATAGGGCGTCAGCGATATACTGTCGGTTACATAATACCAATAAGCGAAAAACAGGATAAACAGGGCATAGCAGCAAAATGCAAGAAAACAAAAGCGGAGGAACTCCCGGGTCTTGATCGAAAAATTCATGTGCATGTGACCTGTCGTTTGTACCCTCAAAGGTACAAAACAGAATTACTTTTTATCAGCACCCATGTTGAGTTGTTGTATTTTTATTTTATCCTTTTCGGTGAGGCCTGAAACCACCTGGATGTTTATGCCGTCGGATAAGCCTGTCTTGATTTGTCTTTTTTCAAATTTCTGGGGTCCGGTTTCCACCTCCACAAAGGTTGAATCGCCTTCAAACAGGAGATCCCCTTCCCTGACGGCAAGGACCTTATCCTTCTTCTCCAGGACGATATCGGCATTCGCGCTGTAGCCGGCCCGGATGAACTGGCCCTCCTTCAGGTTCACATCGGCTTTGATCTCAAACTGCACGGCACCGTTTTCCACAACGCCTTTGGGCGAGATGTATTTCAGTGTAGCCTGGAAGGTGTCGTTTTCAATGGCCCCGATGGATAGCAAAAGTCCCATCCCCGGTTTAATCTTTCCCACTTCCGTTTCATCTACCTTTCCCTGGAAGATCATGTCTCTCACGTCCGCTACGGTGGCAATGGTGGTTCCGGCATTGAAGTTATTGGCTTCAATGACACTGCTTCCCACTTTTATGGGAATGTCGAGGATCATTCCTTCAATGGTGGAAGTGATCAGGGTATTGGTCACTTTTCCGGATTTCTTATTCACGCCTTCGCGAATCAGTTCCAGGTTGGCTTCGGCTGCATCCACTTCCTGCCTGGCATTTTTATAGGCCACCTGTATGGCCTGGAATTCCGATTGCGCCACGACCCCTTCCTTAAAGAGTTTTTCCTCACGGTCAAAGTTGATCTTCGCATCGTCGAATGCAATCTTTGCCCGGTCGAGCCGGCCCTCCGCGTTATTCAGGTTTACCAGGTCGGGTATGATCCGGATCTTCGCAATGTTCTGTCCTTTTTTTACATTCTTCCCTGCTTCAATGTAAATCTCTTCCACGATCCCCGATACCACAGGCTTGATCTCGATCTCCTTTCTGGGAACGACCGAACCCGTTGCAACCGTTTTACGTGTGATGGAGGTGTAGAATGGTTTCTCCGTCTTGTAAACGACCGGCTTCTGCTTTGATTTATTATAAAGATAAACGATGGTCAGGAGAAAAATTCCAAGGATGATAACCAGTGTCGCAATTCTGAGTACTTTCTTCATAGTTAGTTTTAATAAGTTCAATCTTCATTGTAATTTTTAATCTTTAATCTTTAATTTTTTATCCTATTCATATCTGAGTGCATCAATCGGTTTCACCGATACAGCTCTTCTTGCGGGGATGAACCCGGCGAGTGCACCAGAAACAATGAGGATGCACAATGCCATGATGGCCACTTTAAAATCCACTCCGGGATGAACAAACATCTCTGTATTGGCGCCCGAAGAAGACAGCAGGCTGTTGATGAGTTCAAGAAGCCCCACTCCGATCACCAGACCAAAATACCCGGCAAAGGTGGTCAATACTACCGATTCGGTGATGATTTCGCTGATAATATTGAGAGGAGTGGCACCCAGTGCCCGCTGGATCCCGATCTCTTTGGTCCGCTCCTTTACCACCACCAGCATGATGTTGCTAACGCCGATGACGCCGGCCAGCAAGGTACCGATACCTACGATCCAGACCAGCAGCCGGATCCCGAAAAACAATCCCTCCATTTTATCATATTCTTTCCGGAGGTTGAAATGGCCGATGGCATCGTCATCGGATGGAGCCACCGAATGCCGCTTCTTCAGGACATCCATGGCTTTCTTCTCCACAACATCTACAGGGATTTCATCCTTTGCGGTTATATTGAAAAACCCAACCGAATTGCCATAATTGAAGGTCCTCTGAATCGTGGTAAAGGGCATATGTATCCGCTGGTTATCCTGGGAAGCAGCCTCACCGTTGCGTTTCGACTTAAACACTCCGATCACCTTAAAATAGACTCCCTGGATCTGAATATACTGGTTCAACGGATTTTCATTTTTCTCAAAAAGAAGTTCCACCACGCGCTGACCGATGACGACTACTTTTCTTTTTTCTTTCAGGTCGAGATCATTCAGGAATCGTCCCGATATCATGTTGACCGGGTCGATCTTGTTGAAAACCGGGTAATCGCCGAACAAGGCAAACTGGCCCGCTTTAAGCTTCCGGATCACATTGCTGGTCCCGTTATATCCTCCCACATTGGTCCGGGGTGCCAGGTACTTGATCTCAGGTATGGCATCGCTGAGTGCCTTGATATCGCTGTTTTCGTATTCAAACCTCCTTCCCCTCGGAAACCCTTTATAAGATACGGAGGTCTGCTGTGCCCAGATAAAGACGCTGTTGGTTGCCATATCACCGAAATTCTGCGTGACACCATTCTTTAATCCGGTTCCCGAACCCAGCATGATCACCAGCATAAAGATCCCCCAGAACACGCCAAAAGCCGTGAGGAAGGTCCGGAGTTTATTCTTCCGGAGCACATGATAAATTTCCTGCCAGCGATCAAGGTCAAACATAATTGCTAATTGACAATTGATAATTAATAATGTATGTTACTCGTCCCGCAATGCATCCACGGGTCTAACCTTAGCGGCTTTCATCGCCGGGACGAAACCGGCAACTGCACCGGCAACGATCAGGAGAATGGTTGCTCCCATGGCGATTGAAAAATCCGCTTCCGGGTTTTTGAAAAAATCCGATGCCGGCATTTTGCTTGAAACCAGCTCCAGCACACCAATACCGAGTACCAATCCGACATATCCTGCAAAACCCGTGATCACAATGGCCTCCTGGAGGATCAACCCGATGATGGAGGAAGGTGTCGCCCCCAATGCTTTCCGCACGCCGATCTCCTTGGTACGTTCTTTCACAACAATCATCATGATGTTGCTCACCCCGACCACGCCCGCGATGATGGTGCCAATGCCAATGATCCAGATGAACAGGCGGATCCCGGCAAACAAGGCGGTGAATCTTTTTACATCTTCATTTTTATTCCATACATCTATGGCCCGTTCATCCTTGATATCGAAGGTATGACGGCGCGAAAGAAGGGATTTTGTGTTTTCCACCATGGTTGTGGCCTGCTCGGGAGTGGCGGTTCCCGTGGTAAATGAGATCTGCTGGATGACATTATCCCCGTTAAAGATCCGCTGGGCCGTAGAGATCGGGATGTAAATCCGTTTCAGTTCATTGTCATTCCTGCTGAAATCCCTGAAGACACCAACGACCTTGAATAAAACCCCGTTTATTGTGATATATTTTCCCATGGCTACCGTATCCTTCCCCTTGAAAAGTGCCGACTTCACCTTCTCCCCGATCACGGCAACCTTGCGGAAGTCGCGGATATCGATATTGTTGAGGAAACGCCCCTGGAGCAACTCAATTTCTTTGATATACCCGTAATCAGGGTGGCAGGGTGAGACAAAAAACGAACCATACTGGTTTTTGTACGAGGTGAGGTTATTTCCAAGGAACAAACGCGCAGAAATACGATCATGGCCCTTAATATTTGTGTTTAATGAATTGTAATCTTCATTGGTGAACTTGATGTTTCGTCCCGACTTGAGGCCTTTATACTTCAGGCTTGTAACCCCGCTGGTGATCCATACACCGTTGGTGGCGCCTCCCCTGAATTGTTCCGCGACGCCATTTTCCAATCCCTTTCCCGAACCCAGCAGTACCACCAGCATGAAGATCCCCCAGGCCACACTGAACCCCGTGAGAAAGGTCCGTAGCCGGTTCTTCTTCACCGTGCTGAATATCTCCTGCCATTTATCCAGTTCAAACATCCGGGGAATCCATTTTAATTTTTAATCTTTAATTTTTAATTATTTCAGTGATCATCCCATCCGTAATCCGTATCGTCTTCTGCGTACGTGCTGCAATGTCATGTTCATGTGTAACGATCACCATGGTGATTCCCGTGCGGTTGATTTCCTGCAGTATGTCCATCATTTCGAGAGAGGTAACCGAATCGAGGGCACCGGTGGGTTCATCGGCGAGGATGACTTTGGGTTTTGTAATCAGCGCACGGGCAATGGCAATACGTTGTTTCTGACCACCCGACAACTCATTGGGAAGATGGTGAGCCCATTCCCTGAGACCCATCCGGTCAAGGTATTCCATGGCGATGAGGTTGCGCTTTTTACGGCTCACCTTTTGGTAATACAAGGGCAAGGCAACATTCTCCATCGCATTTTTAAAGGAAATCAGGTTAAACGACTGGAAAACGAATCCCAGGAGGCGGTTTCTCAAGGCGGCAGCTTTCCGTTCATTCAGTTTCCGGATGGCTGTTCCGTCAAGCGTATATTCACCGGAATCATAATTATCAAGAATTCCAAGGATATTCAGCAAGGTGGATTTTCCCGATCCGGATGCACCCATCACTGAGATCATCTCTCCGGCTTTTATTTCCAGGTCGATCCCTTTCAGCACATGCAGGCTGGATTGACCCATAATGTATGATTTGTGTATCTTCTTTATGTTGATCATGCGGTATAAAAGTAATTTCAGGATTAACGCACATTAGACTCTCCTAAATGCCAAATGTTACAAATTCAAATTCAAAATTGCTGAATATTTAAGGAAATTGGAAATGTATTCGTTCTGATCCCTTGAATTGTCGATGAAAACAGGGATTCAGGGGGTTATTTCATGGGCAAAACAGGAAGATTACCCCCTCTTTTGCCATCTTCTTTCATGCGAGGCGCAAAGACGCAAAAAAAACGCGAAAGGTTTATGGAGGATCGCTGAGTGTGTACAGTTTTAAAAAATTTTTATCCTAAAGCCTTATCTCAACAGTATTATCCTGCTTATTCAGCATTGCTAAAAACAGATCCTTTGGAATCATTGCCCCGCCCTGGCGATATTTGTTATCTTCATAAGTGAACTTAACAGGTTTGCCGTTTATGGAAATAGCTTTGGGGCCAAAACAATTTTCCTTTACTGCATACAGGAATGTCACCGGATGACCCATAAAATCCATTGAAGCAGAACAACCATCTAAAGCATGTGGAATTACCGGATCAATAATTATATTTCCAAATTCAGAACGCAGACCAAGCAATCGTGAAACAATCAATGCAAGATAGATGCCCGGTCCGCTGGAATAAACCCGCCATCCTCCTTTCAGCGTAATTTTCCCCGTTTTTATTTCTTC
>Ga0182021_10007715_pt1 | contig 12764 bp, 12 predicted proteins | sample 612E3MmetaG_FD_120493 | JGI IMG/M metagenome (GOLD analysis project Ga0182021, IMG submission 120493) | Permafrost microbial communities from Stordalen Mire, Sweden - 612E3M metaG (Illumina Assembly) | ecosystem: Environmental > Terrestrial > Soil > Wetlands > Permafrost | place: Sweden... | reverse complement strand
GACGTGGGGCCATTGATGACAAGGGCTCACTGATAAGCATCCTGGAAGCTACCGAATACCTCCTCAAGGACGGCTTCAAACCAGCCCGCTCGATTTACATTGCTTCAGGCTTCGATGAAGAGGTCACCGGTCAGCAGGGCGCCGGCAAAATTGCGGAATATCTTAAAGCGAAGGGGCTCCAGTTTGAAGCAATCTTTGACGAAGGTATGATCGTCACACAAGGCGATGTTCCGGGTATCAAAACTCCGGTGGCCCTTATCGGTACCGCTGAAAAGGGCTATCTTTCCATCAGGCTGACGGCAGAGTCCGCAGGCGGTCATTCCTCCATGCCACCCAAACAGACCACTGTCGGTATACTGGCGGCTGCCATAGATAAACTGGAGAATAACCCCTTCCCCATCCGCATGACCGGCCCAGCTGCTGACTTATTTGAATACGCGGGACCGGAGATGTCCTTTCCCTATAAAATGCTTTTCGCTAATATGTGGCTTTTCGGGCCGGTAATAGAGTCGGAACTGGCTTCAGCACCAGGCACAAACGCTACAATCAGAACTACAACTGCGCCCACCATGTTCGAAGGGAGCCAGGCAGAAAACGTGCTTCCGGCAAAATCCACAGCGGTCGTAAATTTCCGCATATTAACGGGTGATACCATTCAAAGCGTCACCGATCAGGTCAAATCGACTATCAATGATCCCCGGGTTAAGATTCAGCCGATAACCGAATCCGCTAATGAACCTGCGCCGGCATCAAGTACCGCTTCTTGGAGTTTCGGAATATTGAACAAAACCATCCGCGAGGTCATGCCCGATGTATTTGTGGCGCCGATGATGATGATTGGAAGCACTGACTCTTTCAAGTATATTGGACTGTCCCAGAATATTTACCGTTTCCTCCCGGAGAGGCTGTATGGCGACGACCTCGATATGATGCACGGCATGAATGAGAAGATATCTATAGCTAACCTGGGAGAGATGATCAGCTACTATATACAATTGATTAAGAACTCTGATCATTGAAACGAGTATAACTGGAATTTCAGCTTGCACTTATAGTTAATAAAGGCTCAACTACTGGGGAAGTCTGAGTTTCAGCATGAGCGTACCCATGAGGAAAAACAGCGGCCAGCGGAAGGTTCACACCGTTGTCGTTATACCTGTATTTGTACCTTTACATTTATCCGGATAATGTTTAACATTAACTGGTCCGTCAATAATATTTGTGTATAAAAGGGGTGTACCATGAGCGAAACCTCCACTCCCGCAAAGACCGAGCAAAAAAAGGCTATTAATCGTCTAAAGAGCATGTATCCGTTGCGTAACGTGGTGCAACAGGATTATATCAACACCTTACAAGCATCTAATGAGGGTAAGCCCACAGTATGGGCCATGCTGAACTACTGGGAAGGGGACCTGCCTCTCAAGGCCATGGGCCTTAACATCGTTTACCCGGAGAATTACTCCACTCTACTGGCTTCCAGCGGTTCCGCTGAGCCGTTCCTCGATGCCTCTGATTCAGACGGCTTTCCAACTCATATGTGCGGCTACGGTAGGAGCACTATCGGCTACTCCTACCGTATGATGAAGGAGAACAACGGTAAGATTCCGCCTGATGCGCCTCTCGGAGGCATGGCCAAGCCGGCGTTGCTGGTAGGTTCAGGCATTATCTGCGATGCCCGCTTCAAATGGTTCCAGGCCCTGGCCCGCTATTTCGATGCTCCCGAGTGGTGTCTGGAGTCGCCTATGATGGCAGTCGAGGAAGGAACCGAGCCGGACCTCGATTCATACCAGGTCAAATTCCTGGTGAAGCAGTTACGTGATTTTATCGCTTTCCTTGAAAAGCTAGTGGGAAGAAAGATGGACTGGGCTAAACTCGAAGAGTTGATCGATCTTACCGTACAGATACACGAGACTACCTGGCAGATCAGTGAGATGAGAAGATCCATACCCGGCCCCATGCACAGCGTCGATTTCTGGAGCAGCATGCCGCCCGCCCTCTTTTTAGCTGGTGACATGAAGGTATCGCTCAAATGCTACCAAGATATGTTGGAGGAGGTAAAAGAGCGCGTCAGGAACAAGGAAGCCGCCATCAACTATCCTGAAAGATACCGCCTTATTTTCGCCGAATTGCCCCCCTGGCACAGCCTCAAATTTTTCGACAAACTCGCTGAGATGGGCTGGAATTTCGTTATGGAAAGCTTCGGCTATCATCCGCCCAGGCCAATCGATGTGAGCAAATACAGTGATCCGTGTGAGAAGTTGGCGCGGCTATCGCGCAATTTCATGTTTAATATCTATTCTGAAGCCAAACAGGATGGCATCTCCAACGCCGTCGTGGAAACCTACCTGAAAATGGCCAGGGATTTTAAAGCGGACGGCTTTTTCCTGCATCCTCTCATCTCCTGCCGTGCAGCCAGTTGCAGCCTCAGGTCAGTGCAGCACTTTGAGATGGAAAGGTTGGACGTTCCAAGCCTCTGGGTAGAGGGCGATATCATAGATAAACGTGTTTTTAACCCCCAGGAGGTCCTGGCCAGGGCGGAAGCCTTTGAGCAGACCATGGATCACTATAGGAAGGTCAGGAAGTCAAAAGGTCTCGACTGGTAATCCGCACATAATTTAAGGGGGAGATTGATATGGTTACAGCTATAACTAAGGGGCTTTCCCTGGCACATGAGATCTACGCTGATAGGGGAAAGCGTGTCCGTGAACTACGCAAGGCGGGAAAGAAGGCCCTTGGCTACATATGCCTTTATCCTCCGGTCGAGTTGATCACTGCTCTCGGCCTGGTACCCTTCCGTATTTTCGGGGATATGAGCGAGCCGATCACAGCGGCAGACCGGGTTTCCACGACCGTGGTTTGTCCCTTCCTGCGCAGCATCATAGACCTTGGTCTTAAGGGCAAATTTAACTTCTTGGATGGCATCATCGGTGCACACACATGCGATATTGGCATGACTATGATCATCGCATTTCGCGATTCTTCAATAGAAACGCCTTTTACACACTTTATTGACGTGCCACACACTGACCAGGCGTCTGCTGTCGACTATTTTGAAGGACAGCTCAATTCCTTCAAGCGTCACCTTGAAGAATTCGCCGGTGAGAAAATTACGGATGATAAGCTTAAGAAAGCCGTCGAGCTGCATAACAAACAGCGTAAACTGGTGCGTGATCTCTACGACCTGCGTAAGTCCGATCCCCCCATGCTCACTTCTATGGAAAACCTTGAAATCATGGTATCGCTCTTCAGCCTCCCTGTCGAAGAGGGCAACGATCTGCTGGAAGAGGTTATCAGGGAAGTTAAAGTGCGTAAGGTCACACCTTCAAAGAAAAAAGCGCGGCTTCTTGTCTGGGGCCCGGTTTTCGACAATACATCTCTTTACGAGCTGATAGAAAATGCCGACGCCAATGTGGTGGTTGACGATACCTGCGTGGGTACGAGGGCATTCTGGGCTGACGTTAAGCCTCCCTATGACCTGCACTCCATTGCGCAGCGCTACCTGGTAGATATCAAGTGCCCGCGCACATACAGGCAATCGGAACCCGGCGAGATTAAAAGAGACTACGACAAGGACCTGGACAGCAGGTTCAACTATATCAAGAAGGCCGTAACCGACTGGCACGTAAACGGTATAATCCTGCAAAGCGTCAAGTACTGCGATACGCATGGATATGAAGTGCCCAATTTAAGGCATTATTTTGATAAGTTGGGTATACCCAACATCTATATCGAGCACGATTACAGTGAAAGGTCGCTGGCGCCCATCAAGACGAGGATAGAGGCGTTCGTAGAAACATTGGGCTGAGGGAAAGCAGTAAGCCCGCATGCTAAAGGAAGTATCCCGACTCTTTTTCGCCGGCATTGACATAGGCTCCACCATGTCCAAGGCAGTCATCGTAGATGCTGCCGGTGTAATGCGGGCGTACGTTGTTGGCCCCACTGGCGCCGAGCACCGCCGCCGTGCCAATAAGGTCATGGAGGATGTGATGCAGAAGGCCGGCATCATCCTCGACGAAGTCGCTTATATAATTTCCACCGGCTACGGACGGGTCAACGTCCCCTTCGCGGATAAACAGGTCACTGAGCTCACCTGTCATGCTAGGGGTGTGTCAGCGCTCTTTCCGGATGTGAAAACAGCCATTGATATCGGCGGTCAGGATGCCAAGGTGCTCAAAATCAAGAACGGCAAGCTCATCGATTTCCTGACAAATGAGAAGTGCGCTGCAGGAACAGGCAGGTTCCTGGAGGTAGCTGCCGAGACCCTGGGGCTCGATCTGAACGAGATGGGGCGCATCTCTCTGCAAACCAATACACCTGTCAAAATAAACAGCCTGTGCACCATCTTCGCCCAGCAGGAGATCATCTCCCGCCTGTCCGAAGGCCAGCCGCTGCCGGATATACTGGCTGGCGTTTATATAGCTGTGACAACACGCGTCGTCAAACTGGCACGTCAGCTCAAAGTAGAACCCCCCGTAGTATTTACCGGTGGCGTTGCAAAGAACGTCGGCATGGTCAAGGCCATGGAGACTGTACTTGGCATGCCCGTGCTGGTCCCCGAGGAGCCGCTTATTACGGGCGCACTGGGCGCCGCAATACTGGCGCGTGACCAGGCCTTCCGGTTGGTACAGGACGGCCGTTTAGAGATGAAGAAAAAAGAGCTCAGCGAAGCCTATATAGATTTCGTGGAGAAAGACCGGTGAGTGCATATTTCCTGGGAATAGATATCGGGGCGGCCGGAAGCAAGGCAGTCATTATTGAAGGGCAGGCAATCCTGGCCGCGGTCGTTGTGCCATCGGGGACAAATTATTCCTCTACTTCTGCCGGGGTTAAAGCTGAAGCGCTGCGCCTGGCAGGGCTGAAGGAGTCCGATATAACAGCATCAGCGGCTACCGGGATCGGCGGCAGGAACGCAGGCGCCGGCAGCTATCATGGCGTTATACTCTGCGATGCCCGCGGCACTAACCTGATTTTCCCTTCCGCCAGGACGATTATCGATATCGGTGGACAGGGCAGCCAGGTGATCACCATGGATGAGGCCGGGCGGGTTATCAACTTCAATGTGTCCGAAATCTGCGCTACGGGCAGCGCGCGGCTTTTGCAGGTGCTAGCTCGTATCTTGCAGGTAAATATGGACGATATAGGCCCGCTTTCACTGAAGGCCACCAATCCTTCCAGCTTCTCTACTTCCTGTACGGTTTTCCTTGAAACAGAGGTCATCACCCGCATCTCGCAGGGCGACAAGCCGGAAGACATCCTGGCCGGCATCCACCGGTCAATTGCTGACAAGATCAGCGGCATGTCACGCGGGGTAACACTGCAGCAAGACATGGTCGTAATCGGAGGCGGCGCCATGGACGTGGGACTGGTAAAAGCCATCGAAGAAAAGCTCGAAGTCAAAGTCCTGGTCCCGGAAAACCCCCGCATCATAGCCGCCCTGGGCGCAGCCGTCATCGCACGTGAACAACATGGCAAATCACAATAGCGCTTAAAAATAAATATTATCCACACTCGTACCCATCATCGACAGCCATCCTGAGAGACGAGAGCTCCCGTTCCATATAAATACCGCGGATTTCTCATGTCATCACGAGGAGTCCCGATGCAATCGGGACGACGTGGTGATCTAATGTTTTATAACATCAATTTCCTGCAGTAATTGGACCACGCAGGATGAGATAACGAAGTCCGACTCTCAGTACCGTATAAAAACCTCTTTGTAACAGCCCGGCCAGCAAGGATAGGAGAAGGGGTACACCCCCTTCTCGGAAAAATATCACCCTCGTCCTTGAGGGCGGGTTCTGCTATATCGTGGTTGATTCATAGGGGAATCGGCCTATATAAGAAAGTGATCTGATTAACAAGTGGCATCCCACGTGCAATGATTAGCCATTACTCGGTTGATTGTTTCTTGATTCTTAAGCGCTCCTGAAAATCATATATCTTCTTGTGGTCTGCCTGGAACTTTGCCATGGTATGTAGCGGAAAATCGCTCTTTTTTAACTGACTCTGTGTGCCAGTATCCATTGATTTGCGCCCAATAAATGGCATTACGTTACCGTATTTATCTTGCACTTCACGAACCATGTCATAGAGATATTGCCACGACTGTTCATCTGATGAAACCTCAATGCCGGACAAAGCCCAATGAATAAGTTTAATTTGCGACCGAAATTCTTTGAGGTATGGAGGAAATTCCATTATTTCTGGTTGCTTCATCAAATCAGGTTTTACTTTTCCCCAACCGTCGTAGTCATGAATTAAGCCGTCACGGTTAAAACGAATCGAAATTGCTGTAATAGCACTTCCGTTCGGGCCAGGACTTTCATCGATGTGCATTGACCCAAGCGGTAAACCACAATGTTGAACGTAGTTGCGAAGCTTGTAGAAGAACCTGTAGGCAAAATTACTATCATAGCAAGCAGTAGTCATTCTCTGGTAGTCGTCAAAGTATGAATAGCCCTGATTCTGCAACCTTGTGTATCTAGTTTTGAGATGATCTAAGAATGTCCTAGAGCTTGAAAGGTAATTTAGAAACAACCTATTTGTTTCTTGTAGGGATTCCTCAACATACTCATTCAGTCTGTTGCGATTTTGAGGGAATGAATCCTTCAGCGATAATAAGTACGAAATGATGGAACTATAGTTCTTATCGCAAATCTCATATAAGCCACAATAATTGCTGTAGTTGCCTAAATCATTCAGTGCAGTATGAAATCTTTCCAATTCAGCGGACGAAACAGGTCGTATAAAAATAATCTCATGGTGGTGTCCCGACGTTTTTCTGTGACATCCAAGCTTGTAGTCGTTTGTATCCATCATTGGGTAAGATATTCTCCCATTACCATCATAACAGGGTCCGTTCTTTATTTCCCCATTTTGTCTAACAAAACGTAAATACACCATGTTATAGCAGAACCTGAGGGCGAGGGCAGGGCGAGGGCAGGGTGTGGATGATCAATGAGGTATAATTACATGTCATGCTGAATCAGTTCGTCGGCTCCGTAGTCCGCTACGAAGGCCAGAAATTCCTAAAATTCACCGGCGCTCCCGATTTATCAAGCATCTCTGCCCGGGGCAAGACCCGTGGCGACCGGGTCTCCCTGTATATTCATGTTCCCTTCTGCCGCACGCTTTGTCCCTTCTGCTGCTTCAACCGCTACTTGTTCAAAGAAGACCAGGCCAGGACGTATTTCAAAGACCTGCGCAAAGAGCTGGATATGTACATCGGAATGGACTTCAAATTCAACGACTTCTACTTCGGCGGCGGCACTCCCACGGTCCTCATGGACGAGCTTGGAGAGTTCATCGCATATCTAAAATCGAAGTTCGAAGTTAAGCGCATCTCGCTCGAAACTACTCCCCGTGAGCTTACGCCGGAAACCGTCGAACAACTAAGAAAACTTGGGATCAACCGCCTTTCGGTGGGGGTACAGAGTTTTGACAACGGCCTCCTTAAGGACATGGGAAGGACCCTTTTCAAGGGCGAAGACTCCATAGAGAAGCTTAAATTAGTACAGGGTAAATTCGATACGGTCAACGTCGACCTCATGTTCAACTTTCCCTCACAGACATTGGAGCAGTTCAAATCGGATGTGAGGATATTCAAAGACCTGGGCACCGATCAGGCTACTTTTTACCCCCTCATGCCGTCTCCACACAAGATGGATGCACTCACCAGGAAGTTCAGGACGGTGGATACTTCGAGAGAAAAGCAATTTTACGACAATATACTGAACGAGCTGCTGGATCAAGGCTACAAGGCCTCCACGGCCTGGTGCTTCTCACGCGGCGACCTCATGATAGATGAATACATTATCGACTATGACGACTATATAGGCATCGGGGCCGGATCGGTGGGATTCCTGGGGGGAGATTTCCTGGTCAACTCTTTCTCACTCGAGGGATATCATCAATTGATTGAAGCGGGCAGGCTGCCCATCGTGCGCATGCGCCGGCTATCCGTTACTGAACATTGCCGCTACTATATGCTCACCAAATTTTTCGGTATGGGTCTTAATACAAAACAGTTCCAAAACCGCTTCAATGCCGGTATCCATTCAAGGCTCTGGGCCGAACTCCTCTTCTTCAAAACCATGGGGATAATTAAGGAAAAAGACGGCCTTATCTCAGTCACCCGAAGCGGTATGTACCCGGTGGGTATCATGATGAAAGAGTTCTTCGCCTCACTTAATACCCTGCGGGAATACTGCATAGAGGCCGGGATTTAAATAATCCGGGAATATAAAAAAATCCTTTTATGTGTCCCCGCCTTAAATTCTTACAATGATGGGAAAAATTTTACCTGGCTCCAGGTTCAACAGTACGACTGAACCCCTCCAGTGGCGCTGTAAAGGCACGGTCGGGCTGCCCGGATTGATAATGACAACATCATCGTTCCGGTAAATCAGGGCACGGTGAGTGTGGCCAAAAATAATAATATCGGGAGGGTCTTGGATCAGGCTCAGGTGCCAGGTTAGCTTAGCGTCAAATTCCGGTGAGAAGTTGTCCTGGGGCCTTTTCAGTTCAGAAAGAAGATACTCCATTTCATCGAAAGGGAAGTAATGGGTAAGATGAATGGAATAACCTTCCAGTACGAGATCATGAGTTAATTTAACGCGCTCATTACGCTGAATGAAATCACCGTTGCCCAGGGCAGCCTTTAGCGGAGCGATTTCCTCAAGTTGGTCGAGCAGGTACGTAGAATAGATATCGCCGCAATGAAAGATCATATCGACCCCGCTGAAGGCTTCCTTGATGGCTTCCATCTGCGATGGGGAGACCTTGTCGTGCGTATCGGAAAGGATGCCTATGCGCATAGTTTATTAGTTTAGCAAAACGCCTGTACCGGCGTCGCAGCGCAAATATAAATAAAAAGAGGGGCATCATTACTGATGCCCCTCTTTACGCTAACAGGTGACGGGTTACTGCTGTTTGCCTACCCTGAACACCTTGCCACCACACGAAGAACATGATCCCCTTGTGGCAGCAGCCCCGTTTTTCATCCTTATGGCCTGCGGGTCTTTGATCTCAATCTCTTTCCGGCATTTCATGCAAAAAGCTTTCATCATTTATTTATCCTTTCCTTTTTCTTTAATTCTTGTGACCTTGATCGTTTCTACCCCCGTTATCATGGGCTTTGTAATGTATATTGAATGGTTTCTGCAATGACTTTTGCTTGGACAAATTGGAACCTCCTGCTATTTTTTCCCTGTTGTTGCAGGGCTACAATGAAAAACGATATTCATCAGAAAAAGTTTAGTTAGAGGTCTCTGAAAATTAGCCTTGCTTAAAGGAGCAGTTCCTGGAGAGCGGAGCCAACTCTACTATATGGATAGCTGTGTATTCAGATGAATGAGTGGCATTCTTAGGGGCAGGCCCCTTAATAATTACACCAGCATGTAACCGAATGCCTTTTTGCTTACGATCCTCACCGGCTGTGACGGTTCGGGTTCCACTTTTTCACGCAGGCGGTGGACGAGCTGGTCGATAGTGGCATCCGAGATGGCGCCGGGGTCTTTGCTTTCCGGCCAGACAGATTTGATTATTTCATCGCGTGAGCAGATATTTCCTGCATACCTGTAAAGGTACTGCAAAAGGTCATATTCCTTTTTGGACAGATTCGCCTGTTTGCCATCCACCCATGCCTCTTTCTTCGCCTCATCGATCTTGAGCCAGGTTATTTTTACCCGTGGTGTAGCTTTCTTACGGTCAATGATGTTCGTGCCTTCTGTCTCTTTGAACTGCAAGACAATAAGCGCTACGTCACCTTCCACTCCCAGACCGATCTTGCTATTGTGTTTAAGCTCATACAGCTTGCCCGGCAGAATCCTGTCATCGTCAAGCATGGTGCCATTGGTACTTCCAAGGTCCCTGAGCAAGAACTGGCTGTCACGCTGAAGGATCTCCACATGCCGCCTTGAAACCACTTCACTGTTCAATTCAATATCAGGCGTGTATTGCAGAGTTCGTCGGCCAATAAAAATACTGGCCTTATTTAGAGGAAAAACCTTGCCCTCATCTTCGGCGTCACCTTTTTTCACTATAATAAAAGCCACGGCAATCCTTCCACATTGAAGTATAATATAATTGACATATAAATTGTGACCTCTTTGTCAGATTTATATTAGGTATTCGTCAGTAAGCTGTCAAGCAACGGGATTAATAATTGGTTAATATTCTAAAGGATAATATATATATGGATTTATCACCCCAACCCTTATCCTCGTCCTCAGGGGAAAGGGGAATAGTTACGGGGAAGGATTGTGCCTTTCTCGCATCCCGCATCAACTGAGATATGAGTAAGGATTTATAGTATAAATGCAGTGTCTATCATGTGAACAGGAGAATGCCCAGGGCTCAAGGTTTTGCAGCCTGTGCGGGCTTCCTTTGCCGCCGGATATGCCCAGCACGTCGGCCACCGGAACTATATGCTCTGCCTGTCAGCATCTGAACATCGCAGGCAGTTTTTTCTGTTATAGTTGCGGTAACTATTTTGCGGATACCGGTGAAAAACTGTCTGGAAACGGTGCTAAGCTGCCTGAGCCTGTCAAAACGCAACTCGCATCTAAAGCCAGGATGATAATTCCAGGCCGTCGTGAGGTCCTTTTCACCGGAGCGCCCACCTTCATCGAGCGCAGCAGCTTCGACCCGACACTGCCGCAGGATATATTGATGAGCATCTCCAGGCAGCATATCCTGATAACCTGTGATAACGGTACATTCTACGTTCAAGATTTCGGCCGCGACGGCACCGGTAGTACCAATCATACAAAACTCAATGACGTCGATATCCATCACAAGGGCAGGCAACCTCTGAAAGATGGTGACCGCATCGAATTGGCCCGTCAGCCTGAGCTGACACTGACCTTTAAACTGACTTGATTTTTACAACATAAATATGAGTAACTTAAAAGGTATGGAAATAGGATATAGCTGGGACACCGGGATGGTGCGCAAGCTCAACGAAGACAGTATACTCAGCATAACCTTCGAGTTGAAGTCGTATCAGGGAGTTATCACCATCGGTCTTTTCGCCGTTGCCGATGGAATGGGCGGCCATAATGCGGGCGAGATTGCAAGCGATCTTGCAGCCCGCACCTTCCAGGCCGAGTGTGTGTCCTCTCTGCTGGCCAAACCGGATACTTTACCCCTGACCATTCTTGAAAACGCCTTCGTTAAAGCCAACAACACCGTAGCATCCGCAGCCAAAGAAAGATCGCTGCAGGGTATGGGCACAACACTCACCGCCGCCCTTATAATCGGCCCGGACATGTATGTGGCCCACATCGGCGACTCCAGGTGCTATATCATCAACAGTAGAGAGACGCTGCAAGTAACCAAAGACCACTCACTGGTTCAGCAATTGGTAGAAACCGGGCTAATCACGCCTGAACAAGCCAGGTCCCACCCTCGCAGGAATGAGATAACCCGGGTGCTTGGCTATATACCTGACACAATACCGGATCTGGTCCATGTTAAATTGTATTCGGGGGACACTGTATTATTGTGCTCCGATGGCCTCCACGGTGTGCTTGACCCTGTCGTGCTGGAGCAGACAGTCAATAAAACCCCCGACCCCGCCCAGGCATGCGCCGACCTTACTGCAGAAGCCAATAAAGCAGGGGGGCCGGATAACATCTCCGTCATCATCGTAAAACCGGAAAATCTTCCTTCCTGGCAGGCCCTGATCAGTGCCCTGACTAGCGTGAGGACAATATGATGTATTATGACCCCACCCCATTCATCATCCTTGCCGCTTTGATATTCGTCGCTATCCCGGTAACCGTGGCCATTATACAGGGTTCCAGAAAACCAAAACCCGTCGTCTCTCAGCAAGGCGCTGCACCAGTCCAGGCAAAACGAACCCCTTCTCCATCCAACACGAAACTAATTCATGGGCGTTACGAGTTGAAATCACCACCATTTAAACAAGGCGGAATGGCGACTATATGGATGGCGAAGGAACGACCAACCGGAAGAGTATGCGTCATCAAAACGCCGCGCCGCGGCACGGCTATGGACAATGTATACCTGGACAAGTTGATGTTAGAAGCCGGTTACCTCAAAAGACTCAATCATCCCAACATAGTGAAATATATTCATGACTTCTACTCTGACAGCGAATTTCACCTGGTACTCGAATATGTAAATGGCGAGACTATGATGGCATCCTCGCCAAGGACATCTCCCGGAGAACAGAAGGTTGTATCATGGGCCTGTCAACTTCTCGACGCTCTATCCTATGTCCATGCCGCCGGTATAATCCATCGCGATGTCAATCCCAAGAACATCATGCTGTGCAGCGACGGCTCGATCAAGCTGATAGATTTCGGCACGGCCAAGGACCTGCATGACATGAACAGCAATAGTCTTCCCAGGGACCCGTTTACACAGATCGCCAACAAGGGCTTTGATATCCCTGAGCTTTTCATGGGAAGCCAAAGCGACCAGCGCTGCGACCTGTGCGGCATTGCACAGACTTGTATATATCTGCTTACGCTGAGGCAGCCGAATGAACTGTGCTCTGCCTTGATTAACTCCAACTGGCCGCGCACGTTCTCTGAGGCGTCCACTATCGCCGACTATCTTACATCTACAGGTCTCTCAGTCCGGACTGCCAGGTGCCTGGCACAGGCCATCATGTTCGACCCTGAAAACAGGTTCTCCAATGCGCTCGCTATGCAGGCTGCGATTTGCCAGTCCAGGAACGGGAAGACTACAAACCCGGCGGAGGTGGCAGTAAAAAAATGAAATATTTGCTGATG
>Ga0182021_10007714_pt1 | contig 12764 bp, 10 predicted proteins | sample 612E3MmetaG_FD_120493 | JGI IMG/M metagenome (GOLD analysis project Ga0182021, IMG submission 120493) | Permafrost microbial communities from Stordalen Mire, Sweden - 612E3M metaG (Illumina Assembly) | ecosystem: Environmental > Terrestrial > Soil > Wetlands > Permafrost | place: Sweden... | reverse complement strand
TTACGCTTTACCCGATAACAACTCAAAAACAAATCACTCTCTCCATTTGGGCCTCCCCCCAGGTGCACGAGATCAATGTAAATGGGAATTTACCTGCGGTACAAAAACAAGTTGAAGTAAGTGCTCAATTGCAGGGTCTAAGCAGTGGAACAGCCAATATTCCCAGTGAATTTGCCAAAGGTGAAGTAACCTTCACTAATCTGACAAATCAATCCATTGTTGTCCCCAAAGGGACGGTGATCAGCACCATCAACGATCCTGTCATCCGATTTTCAACTTTATTAGAGGCCTTTGTTCCTGCGGGGAAGAACCCAATAGTTTCAATAGATGTGCAAGCAGAACAAGCCGGTTCCACAGGTAATTTAGAATCCGGGACTTTGGTGGTCATAGAAGGTTCTCTAGGAGAAAGTTTAACGGTGACAAATAATTCGCCAACCAGTGGTGGAACAGATCTTCAGGCACCTTCACCCACTGAACAGGATTATGCGAAGATAAATGATCAACTGAAGGCACAGCTTCGAAAGCAGGCGATCAGTGAGATCGCGGTCTCAGATGAAAGATTGATCACGGAGTCTTTGGACTCAGGAAAAGTTGTCTCAGAAGTACGATCTCTGGAACCCGGCTTACCAGGTGAACAGTTCAATTTATCATTGACGGTTCGATTTACAGGTTTGGTTTATTCCGAAAATGATCTTGAATTACTAGCAGGTAAAGCCATGTCTGCTGGTTTGATCAGTTCAAACGAAAGCAATTACAGTGGTGAGGTACAGCTTAAAGCAACAGATACTTCTGTTGAGATTTCGAGCGATGGGACAAAGTGGAAAGAAACCGCTATTGCTGATGTAGGTCCAATTATTGATGCAAATTACCTGGCCTCTTTAGTTTCCGGGAAGAAAATCTCTGAGGCTTCTCAGTTATTACAGGCGAAGGTACCTTCAAAAAGTACTCCAATCATTAATGTTTATCCATTTGGATGGATGCGGCTGCCTTGGGCCAGTTATCAGATTCAAATTCAGGCAAAATAATGGATGCGTCTAGAAGAATACTGGCGGTAGACCCCGGTTCCAAGAATATTGGTATTGCAATCAGCGATCCAACGTCAACAATTGCCAGACCTCTGCAAGTGGTCAAGCATGTGAGTATGTTGTTGGATGCAGCGCAGATCGTTCAGATTGCCACAGAAAATGAGGCAAAAGAAATTATCGTCGGGTTGCCAACCGGGGGGAGCGGAGAATTGATTTCCCAGAGCAGGCATTCACAAAAACTAGCTGAAGTCATTCGGTCTCAAAGTGAGATTTCAGTGATTCTTTGGGACGAAAACAACAGTACACAAATAGCACGCAGATCTCTGATCGATCTCAATATTTCTGTATCCAAAAGAAGCGGTCATCAAGATGCATTAGCTGCCGCAGTGATTCTCCAATCATATCTGGATGCACACCCTCACAACGGAGAAATGCATGAATAGACGCAAAAGTTATCCTGACGTTTCGAATGGATTGCTAACATTTCTACTGCTTTGCATGATTGCACTAGCAGGTCTGCTCATCTGGATACTTATCCCCATGCTAGCGAGTGATTCTTTTGGGCCTGCCAGCACGTATCTGAGCAAATCTCAAGTGTGGGCGTATAGCGCGCAGCTACTTTTACATAAAAATGAATTAACTACTGCAAGCTGCGAAAATGGACAGGTTCAAGATTTCACAATTTCTCTCGGAGATTCGATCAGCAACATTGCCGCGAAACTTTCAGCAAGTGGTTTGATACAAAATTCAGATTCTTTCAGGAATTATTTGATCTATAAAGGATTGGATACAAATATTAGAGCTGGATCGTACTCATTAAGCTGCAATATTGCACCTCTAGAGATTGCAGCAGAAATTGAGAACCATTATCTGGAAAATGTTGTCTTTGATATTTTGCCCGGTTGGCGATCAGAAGAAATTGCCAACGCGTTAGCAACATCAGGGATAGGAGTCTCTGGAAGTGATTTTCTGGCTGAAGTGAATAATCCTTCTGATCTGCAACTACCGGATTCTCTTTCTCAACTCAAATCCGCGGAAGGCTTACTTTTTCCGGGGGAATATACCGTACCGAGAAATTTATCTGCAAAAGAACTTGTACAGATGTTTGTGACACGTTTTGGTAATGAAGTAAAAAATGCTGGTTTATCAAAAAAAAATACAAATGGATTGAGTTTTTACCAGACAATCGTGTTGGCATCCATCATTCAACGAGAATCATATGTTGATTCCGAAAGGCCCATGATCGCATCTGTGTTCTATAATCGGCTTGCTGACGGGATAAGACTGGAGACAGACCCAACCGTGCAATACGCACTTGGCTACAATAAAAAATGGGGATGGTGGAAGAGTCCGTTAAGTTCGGATGACTTAACCATTCAATCCGAGTACAACACGTATAGCATTGCCGGGTTACCTCCTGCTCCAATCTCAAACCCCGATATTTCTTCCATCCGGGCAGCGGAGAACCCCGCACAATCAAATTATTATTTCTTCAGGGCAAAATGTGATAACAGCGGAGAACATTTTTTTGCAGAAACTCTGCAAGAACAAATAGCCAATGCCTGTCAATAAAAATAGAGGTTCCGATAAAAAGGAACCCCTATTTTTTACAAAAAAGAGTTTACTTTGCGTTATAACCAGGGCCAGATTTAAAGAAATCGGCATTCTTGGCGATTGATGGAGTTAAATCAACAACCTCTCCAACTTTCAAAGTTCTGGTACTGGCAAAGTGAACGGGGTCACCATCGTGATTTTTGCCATCATAGGGTTCGGTAAACCCGGCAGTACCGGCTGAAGCAGATTGTCTTTCACCGCCCTTTGCTTTGTAAGTAGCAGGAACTTCGTCTTCCAGAAATATGGCGCCAAAAGGACATTCAGATTCACAGGCGCCGCAGTCAATGCAGGTGTCAGAATCAATGTAGTAATTGGGCCAGTCTCCCTCAGGTTTTCCGGGAACAATACACTCCACCGGGCAAACAGGTGCACAAGCACCATCGCGCAAACACAATGACGTAATTACATGAGACATTTTATTTGTTCTCCTATTTTATTAAGTTATCAAAGTATGAAATTCCTAAATGTTCTATTACAATAAAATTCTAGCGATGGAAGTTTAATTTGTCAAGAAAATAACTAGAGTAATATTACAAAATTTGTAAAAATAATTTAGGATCGGTAAATTAATGGATAAAACGAAAAATAGTACATTCTCTCCGGTCTTGGGACTAGTTTTCGGAATATTAGCAGTTTCTTCTGCCTCCTTATTAATTCGGTTCGCGCAAAAAGAAGCTTCGTCGCTGGTAATTGCGGCTTTTCGGATGGTACTGGCGGCTGTGATCGTGGCTCCATTTTGTTGGGGCAGTTTCAACGAAGAAGTTAAAAAAATAAGAAAGAAAACGATCTTTTTGCTAGCCTTGTCAGGAACATTTCTGGCGCTTCATTTTGTATTTTGGATTACTTCACTTGAGTACACGAGTGTTGCCAGTTCGGTTGTTCTGGTAACGACAGCTCCCTTATGGGTGGCTTTACTTTCGCCGGTATTTCTAAAGGAAAAAATAACGCGGTGGGTATTAATTGGATTGATTGTTTCCCTGACAGGCAGTGTCATTGTTGGGTTGAGCAGCGGTTGCAGTTTTAACTACAGTGTACTATCTTGTGAAGATCTTGCGATGACATTTCACGGTCGAATGTTTGTTGGAGATCTTATGGCCCTGGCAGGTGCTTTTCTTTCAGCGGGTTATTTGATGATTGGAAGAAAAGTGAGGAGTGAAGTTTCACTTTCCAGTTATATTTTCTCAGTTTACAGCACTTCTGCTGTGATATTGTTATTGCTGGTTTGGGTGACTGGTGCGAAAATATCCGGATTTTCGGGTCAAATTTATCTTTGGCTGTTTGCGCTTGCTATTGTGCCCCAGGTTATTGGACATTCCGTATTTAATTGGGCACTTAAATATCTCTCGGCAATTTATGTCTCGATTGCCTTATTAGGAGAGCCGATCGGGACAGTGATGTTAACTATGATTTTTTTGCATGAATCACCGTCAATTATGGAATTGGCAGGTGGTCTGTTTATACTCACCGGAATTGTCCTGGCAACACGAAATGAGACATCCAACAATAATTTAAACGAAAACAAGGTCCTGTAATAAAAGAACCTTGTTTAATGTTGGTTAATCTCTGGAATACAAGGAATTAATTTCTTTCAGTCGGAGCACCAGATATGGTTGAATCTGATCCGGTAGAAAACGCCACCCCCAATTACCAGAGGGTTTACCCGGGTAATTCATACGCGCATCAGTTCCAAGGCTTAGCAAATCCTGTAGAGGGCAAAGGCTGAACATGGCCACGGAACTCCATATCCCACGAATTAAATCCCAGGAGATATCCTCTCCGGAACGAGAAAGATAGCGGCGGTAGAAATCCCTTTCTTTTTCGGGGGCTGAGTTATACCAACCAACTGATGTGTCATTATCATGAGTGCCGGTATATGCCACACAATTCTTGGGGTAATTGTGGGGTAAAAATGGATCTGCAGCGGTAGCACTAAAAGCGAATTGGAGGATCTTCATTCCGGGCAAATTATTGTCATCACGCAGTTTGATTACATCCGGGGTAATTTCTCCCAGGTCTTCAGCAATAATGGGCAAAGTCCCCAATTGGGATTTAATCGAGTCAAAGAAAGGTTGTCCGGGGCCTTTTGCCCAACGCCCAATCTCTGCAGTTGGCATTCCTGCGGGAATTTCCCAGTACCCGGCAAAACCCCGAAAGTGATCGAGGCGGACAATATCTACAGTGCTCAAGACCGATTTAAAGCGTTTGACCCACCAGGCATAATTTTCTTTTTGATGAGCGTCCCAGCGGTAAAGCGGGTTACCCCAGAGTTGCCCGGTTGGAGAAAAATAATCTGGTGGAACTCCGGCAACTACAGTGGGTTTGCCTGAATCATCCAGGTAAAAGAGTTCCGGGTTTGCCCAAACATCAGCCGAATCGAATGCGATAAAGATCGGAATATCGCCGATTACCTGAATTTCTTTTGAATTTGCATATTTGTGTAAGTTTGACCATTGATTATAAAAAAGAAATTGGCGAAATTTATGTTTCTCGATCGCATCAGAATTCATTTGCTTGAAGGAATTTAAAGTTTCTACCTTGTGGGTGCGTAAATTTTCAGGCCAGTTATCCCAGGACACACCACCTTGTGATTCTTTTATGGCGATAAATAGGGCAAAATCATCAAGCCAATCTGCATTCAAATTGCAAAATGAGCTATATGCTTTCTGCAATTCAGGAAAGTTGCCATTTTTGAAATTGTTAAAAGCTCGATCCAGCAGGGTGAGTTTCCAGTTGATCACTGGACCAAAATCCACTTTATTAGCGGGAAAATCAGGGCGATCAATGAGGTCAAAACGGGTTAAAAGATCCTGATCAAGTAATAGGGTTGGGCTGATCAGATAGGGGTTCCCGGCAAAAGCTGAGAAACATTGATAGGGAGAATCACCGTAACCGGTGGGGCCTAAAGGTAGAACTTGCCAGAGGTGGCATTTTGCCTCATACAGGAAATCGATCCAGCGGTAGGCTTCCGGGCCGAGGTCGCCAATGCCATCCGGTCCAGGTAAACTGGTGGGGTGCAACAGAATTCCCGAAGCTCTCTTGAATGACATAAAAACCTCCCGATGATTCCAATGAGCAGTTACAAAATTGAGTTGTATAGCGAATAATATTTTGCAGCAGAATTTTGCCATGAAAAATCCTGGCTCATTCCGTTTTGTTGAATTTTCTGCCAAATTTCGGTTTGTTGAAATATCTTGATGGCAGATTCGATGGTTTGTGAAAATTGTAATCCGCTTGTGTTTTGGAACAAGAAGCCAGTAGCTAATTTTGGCTCACTTGAATAATCAACAATTGTATCTACCAAACCACCGGTTGCTCGAGCCAATGGCACGCAGCCGTAGTGCATGGCTATCATTTGCGCAAGACCGCAAGGCTCATAACGAGAAGGCATCAACAGCATGTCGGCACCTGCATATAATCGGTGAGATAGGGCTAAATCAAAGCGAAGCGCTGCTCGAATTTGATCTGGAAATTGACATTGCAAAGCTTGGATCTGTGCTTCAAGTTCTGATAACCCTTTACCCAAAAATATTAATTGCCAATTCTTGTTTTGTAAATCCTGCAATGCCTCAATGACCAGATCAATCCCTTTTTGCTTGTCGAGACGACCAATAAACGTGAGTAATGGTTTGTTTGGATCTATCGATAGTGAAAATTCTTTTTGAAGAGCCAACTTGTTCTCAGCCCGAGCGGATAATTGGCCGGTCGAAAAGTTGGATTGAATAAATTGATCTTTTATCGGATTCCAAACATTGAAATCGATACCGTTTATGACGCCTGTAATTTTTTTCTTTTTGGTTTGTAAAAAAGATTGCAGATCACATCCAAAATCACTGGTCAATATCTCATTGGCGTACGTGGGAGAAACTGCAACAATTTTATCAGCAGCATTCATTCCCATTGGCAAGGGCAATGTACGAGACCAGGGGGGCATCCGGGGATTTTTGGCAGGGGTGATAAGAAACTTTTTCAGAGCGTTTTGGGAACCCGCTCCCATAAACGGTAAATTATGTATGGTAAGTAGTGATCTTACATACGACAGTTCAGGAATTTCTTTTTTTCTGGCTACTAATTCATATATAGAAATGGCAGTATGCCAATCATTGGCATGGAGAATATCGATCTGCCAATGAAGGTGCATCGGAAGATACAGGCACGCCAGGGAAAAAAAGACGAATTTTTCTGCGTCCATTTCAAAGTCAGTGCCATAGACCTCTTTATTTGCCGCAATCGGTTTACCGTCAATTAAATAGACTGGCAAATCACCCAGTCTCGTTTCAAAGATATCCGCCTGAACATCACCAATTGTTGAAGGGATTGAAAAGCTGGTCACAAGATCAGCCTGAACATTAGACCTATGGATCACTTCATAAAACGGAATTGCCAAACGAATATCCAGAGAAGGAACGAACTTTTTCAAAGCAATAGGCAAGGATCCGGCTACATCACCCAATCCGCCAACTTTGATAAAGGGATCTGCCTCTGCGGCGATAAAAAGAACGTTTAGAGGTCTATTGGAACAAACTGATTTTTTACTTTTCAAGTTTGCCTTTAATGTACCATCTCAATATAGTCTTCAGTGGTTGTTTCTTCGATATCAGCGCCTAATGCCTGAATCAGGCGTGTGATCAAATTTGCTTTGTTTTCGGCATCCTGGCGGCTCCAGGTTCGGCTCTTCACTTCAAGGAAATATCCGATCTTGGGTACAACGATCTCATCCAAATTTATAAAGAATTCGGTATTTTCGTATTTTACCAAGAAACGGCGTCTATCTTTTTCAATTTCTTTTTCTGTATGCGGCTTAAAGTATTCTCGATAGAAACGCAGTGTTTGTGAAGCTGGGGCCAGATAACGGCTGCGGGAAAGCAATACTTCATTACCAAAGTGCCCTTCATTGGTTGGGCCAATTAAAGTTAATCGGGAACGTACATTCTCGACTTTACCAAGATCGTCAATGAAATCATCTTCGCGGTAACGGATCATCCCCTGATCGACATCAGCAAAGAAGAAATAATCATCATATTCTTTGAAGTGACGCTTGCGAATGATCTCGATTTCTGGGGAATGCAGTTTCTGCAAAATGGAATCCAGATCTTTAACGCGTACTTTTGCCTGGATCTCGAAGCTTTCCTCTTCGGCTGCGCCGCCAATAGCAATCAGTTTTGAGAGAATGGACGTTTCGCGTTTCATCAGGAATGTGTCAATCTTTTTGGCATAAAACTGGCTGGCGATGATCAATTCTTTCTCGTCCAAAGTGAGTAATTGATGACTGCGCATCAACCATTGACCGTTTACCATCACGTCGCTGATATCTGATGCTTTGGAAGCGTAAACCACCTGTGCATAGGTTCCCTGGGGGTCATGTTCAAAATGCGGGGAGTTGTGTAATTGATCAATATCCAATAAGACCAGATCAGCCCGTTTACCTGGTTCAAGTGAACCTGTAATATCTCCAATATGCAGGGCATTTGCGCCCATGCGGGTAGCCATAAGTAATGTCTGATTGGCTGGCAAAATTGTTGGATCACCACTGAAACCCTTTTGAAGGAAGGAAGCCAGTCGCATCTCTTCAAACATATCCAGATCGTTGTTCGAGGCAGGGCCATCGGTACCAATTCCGACGTTCAATCCCAACTCAAGCATTTTCTTGACCGGGGCGACACCTGATGCCAGTTTCAGGTTGGAGGAGGGATTATGGGAAACCCCTGCATTGTAATGCTTAAGGGTATGAATTTCACCTTCATCAATATGCACGCAATGAGCTGCAATTACCTTGGCATCAAATAACCCTTGCTTCTTTACATAGGGAACGACAGGCATACCCTGTTCACGACGCATATTTTCCACTTCAGAAGCGGTCTCAGAAATGTGAATATGCAGCGGAACATCAAATTCAATTGCAAGTGCTGCCGAAGCCTGTAAAATTTCTGGTGTGCAGGTATAAGGTGCATGGGGGGCTACCGCCGGAACAATTAATTCATGGTTCTTCCATCTTTTTATATAATCCCTGGACATAGCGAGGGATTCTTCAAAGAATTTGGCATCTGGCGTGGGGTATTTCATTACTGACTGCCCGCAAACAGCGCGCATACCAACACTGGCTGTTGCGCGGGCAATGTCTTCTTCAAAATAGTACATATCATTAAAAGTGGTAATACCTGAACGGATCATTTCTGCGCAGGCCAGTTTTGTGCCTAACTGTACAAAATCTGGCGATACGAATTCTCTTTCAACTGGCATCATATAACCCATCAGCCAGACATCCAAGCGCAGATCATCTGCAAGACCGCGCAGAAGAGTCATTGGCACGTGTGTATGGGCGTTAATCAGACCTGGCATCAATATCTTCATGCCGCAGTCAATGGTCTGAGATGCTTCATATTCTTTCAAAACCCGTTCCTGATCTCCGACGGCAGCAATACTGTTGCCTATAATTGCAACAGCCCCTGATTTGTACTGATGAAAATCTTCATCCATGGTCAAGACATTGGCGTTGATTAAAAGAATATCGACTTTTTTCATTCAATCCCTTTCTGTTATTCCAGAATAATTAAGGTTTGACGTAAAGTTTCTAAGAAGATATTGACTGCCCAGGTTGGGCCCTGAGCACTGGGTCCATTATACAAATTTGAAAAATGCTGACTTTTCTCTTTAGTGATCAGATTAAACTCCATCTTACTCTCACCATCCAATTGTGCAAAACTACAATCAGCTTGAAGAGGAGCAGAACAATTGTGATCGTACTTGATCTGTAATGGATTGTGTGGTTGAATCAGTTTTTGAAGTAGAAGAGTATTTTGGAAACTAGCAAATAAATCTGGTGGCCAATTTTCATCCAACCCAAAACAGGTAATTGAGATTGTTGAAGATTTTGATTTAGCCAGATTAATTACCGAATTTAAAAGGGTGTCACTATCGTAGCCAAATATCTTGTTTGGAAATGCTGTAATAATTTGTTTTTCAATTTCTGCGATCATCAAATCAGCTGCGCTGATCGAATCGGCTTTGGCAGTAATACGTACATCCACAATACCAGGGTGCGCCAGAAGCCCTACAGTTGGATTTGAGAGCTTTTCAAGATCACCAATAGCTGCATCAACAACGCTCTCACCAATCCCGGCTAAATGGATCACCCGAGGTTTAATGATGCCTTGCAGTTGATATAATTGCTTTAGTAAAGGAAGAACAGCAATTTCGGTGAGAGTTTCCATTTCCTTGGGAACCCCCGGCAGGCAAATTATGATCTTGTTACCTTTTTGCATATAAAAGGCAGGTGCTGTTCCTACCGGGTTATGGATCACTTCGGCTCCGATAGGGAGAAATGCCTGACGACGATTATTTTCGGTTGGAATCATACCACGTCGTAAGAATCTCTGCTCAATTTCTTGCCAGAGTTCCGGATGAAACTCCGTCTTCGTATCAAAGGCTAATGCCATTGCATCACGGGTTGGGTCATCCACGGTGGGTCCCAAGCCGCCGGTGGTGATGATGATATCCGACCTATTCAATGCTTCTTTCACCAAGTCGGCGATACGAACAGCGTTGTCTCCGATCATGGTGATTCGGAAGAGGTCAATATTGATGTCTTTAATAATTTTTGCAAGATGACGGGTATTTGTATCTTGAATTTCTCCAAGTAATAACTCAGTACCAATAGTAATTAATTCGGCAGACGGCATTTTTCTCCATGACAATGAATGGCAATAATTTTGTTTTGTCTAGTTTAACATGAAACAATAAAAAGGCAAGATAGGGTAGAATCCACATTTGGAGAATTTACACTTATGTCTCAAAAGGAGAAAGATCGTTACAGGCAAGTGATCGGTGCCTGGGGAGAAGACCAGGCTGCTGAGTTTTTAATTAAAAATGGAATGAAGATTTTGCAGCGAAATTATCGAACCCATCAAGGTGAGGTTGATTTGATTGCTGTTGATAATAATGTTTTGGTATTTGTTGAAGTGAAAACCCGCACGAATGATACCTTTGGATATCCAGAAGAAGCTGTGTCAGAAGAGAAGATGGATCATTTGTACGGAGCGGCTGAAGAATATATAGCTGAACACTTGGAAATAGAAAAATGGCGGATCGATGTAATTGCCATCCAGGGAAAACCCGGTTCGGAAGAACCGCAAATCGAATGGTTTAAAGAGGCTGGCTAAAGTGAATTCGAAAACGGTACTGGTGATTGTGGGAGCCACCGCGGTTGGAAAAACGAATCTTGCGATCGATTTGGCTCGAGCTATTGACGGCGAGATCATTTCTGCAGATTCACGTTTATTTTACCGAGGCATGGATGTTGGGACCGCAAAACCGACAAAAGAGCAATTACAAACCGTTCCCCATTATTTGATAGATGTCGCAGAACCTGAAGAAATTTGGTCGCTGACAATTCTTCAACAAAAAGTGGTTGAAGCAATAAACATTATTCATGGTAAAGGAAAAATTGCAATTTTAGTAGGGGGTACCGGTCAATATGTTCGAGCCATTACCGAAGGTTGGCAAGTTCCTCCACAACAGCCGGATGAAGAATTTCGCAAAGTGATCGAAAGGTGGGCAGATTGTGTTGGCGCAGAGGAATTACATCACAAACTTAGTCTGGTAGATCCAATTGCCGCACAAAAAATTGACCCGCAAAATATTCGGCGTACAGTGCGTGCAATCGAGGTGATTTTCTTGACCGGGAGATTATTTTCGGAGCAGCGATTAAAACAAACTCCGGATCAAGATTTCTGGTTGATTGGATTAAAACGCGATCGGGCTGAGATCTATGCCAGAATCGATGCTCGTATTGAGGATATGTTCAACCATGGATTTGTTGAAGAAACCCAAAAATTACTAGACCGAGGAATTCCAAAAGAACATCCCAATCTCTCTGCAATTGGCTACCGGGAAGTTTGCGAATACTTATCTGGATCGATATCCGTTGAAGAAGCCAAAACACAAATGAGAAAAAAGACGCGAGTGTTTGTACGCCGCCAAAACAATTGGTTTAAACCGGATGATCCTGAAATTCATTGGTGTGATATGAATGAAAATCCATTGGAAAGAATAATAAATGATTTGCGGATAGCAGAATTAATTAAATGAAATAAAGGGAGTTGAAATTGATCAACTCCCTTTTTCAAACTAATCTTCTACAACTACCGGGGTGCCGGTTGTATGGGGGGAAGGAGGTGGAAAAATCTTTTCAAAATCGTCACGTGATAGAGTTTCTACTTCAAGTAGCTTTTTGGCCACAGCGTCAAGTCGATCACGATACTGATTGAGGATCTGACGTGCTCTTATATAAGCACTTTCCACCAATTCGCGAACTTCTTTATCAATCTTTTCGGCGACAGCTTCAGAATAATCACGCTGTTCGCTAATTTCTCGACCCAGGAAAATCATTTCCTCTTTTTGACCATAAACCATAGGGCCTAAATCGGAACTCATGCCCAAGCGGGTGATCATTGTTCGAGCCAGTTTTGTGACCCGTTCAATATCATTGGAGGCACCTGAAGTAATGTCGTTGAAGACAATTTCTTCAGCAACACGGCCGCCAAGAAGACCGGTCATTTCTGCCATTAATTTCTTCCTTGGCATCAATGTTGAATCTTCAACCGGAAGAGCAAGGGTATAACCACCAGCCATACCACGGGCAATGATAGAAACTTTCTGTACAGGATCAGATTCGGCAATTGCATTCATCACAACTGCATGACCTGCTTCATGATAGGCAACAATACGTTTTTCATTGTCTGAGATCAACCGACTTCTGCGCTCTGGTCCGGCAATGACACGTTCGATGGATTCTTCAAATTCTGACTGTCCAATATTGGTGCGATTGCGTCTGGCTGCCAAAATGGCTGCTTCATTGACCAAATTTTCAAGATCAGCACCAACAAAACCGGGAGTCGATTTGGCAACAATACTTAAATCCACATCCGGAGCAATTGGTTTGCCTTTGATATGAACCATAAGAATTGCTTCACGACCTTTCATATCCGGGCGGTCAAGAACTACACGTCTATCAAACCGACCTGGGCGTAAAAGAGCCGGGTCAAGAATATCAGGGCGGTTGGTAGCGGCCATGATAATGATATTGGTATCCGTGTCAAACCCATACATCTCAACCAGCATCTGGTTCAG
>Ga0182021_10007713_pt1 | contig 12764 bp, 5 predicted proteins | sample 612E3MmetaG_FD_120493 | JGI IMG/M metagenome (GOLD analysis project Ga0182021, IMG submission 120493) | Permafrost microbial communities from Stordalen Mire, Sweden - 612E3M metaG (Illumina Assembly) | ecosystem: Environmental > Terrestrial > Soil > Wetlands > Permafrost | place: Sweden... | reverse complement strand
CTATAATATGTGGTGCGACCGTCTGCCGGATTCCTGGGGCTATTACACCCCCGATCAGCTACACTTTGTTCAGGTGGCTGATACCCTTCGGTTTGACGACTCTTTATGGCGCGACATAACAGAGAAAATGGCTAAGGCCGGCATGAACATGGTTGTTATTGATGTAGGCGACGGCATTCAGTTTGCATCCCATCCTGAGATTTCTGTAAAAAAAGCATGGTCCCCCGGACGGTTGGGCGAGGAATTGGCCCGACTCCGGAGTCTTGGACTGGAACCAATCCCAAAGCTTAACTTTTCAACTTCGCACGACCAGTGGCTCCACAATTATTCACGCATGGTATCTACCCCTGTTTATTATAAAGTCTGCTCTGAACTGATTGCAGAGGTGGCAGCCCTTTTTGGAAAGCCCCGCTTTTTCCATCTTGGTTACGACGAAGAGACTGCCGGAAACCAGGAATCTTATTCCATATCTATTGTGCGCCAGCATGAACTGTGGTGGCACGATTTCGACTTCTTTATCAATACCGTTGAGACACAGGGTTGCCGGCCATGGATCTGGTCTGATTACGCATGGGGTCACCCTGATGACTTTTTTAAAAAAATGCCAAAGAAGGTATTACAAAGCAATTGGTACTATGGTCTGGACTTTGACAAAGCAGATGACATATATATCAAGACTTTCAGGGAATTAGAAAAGTATGGCTATGATCAGATCCCTACAGGCTCCAACTGGTCTTCGCCTGAGAACTTTGGAAAACTGACAGAGTGGTGCCGGAAAGAAATACCCGGCCCACGCCTTAAGGGGTTCCTTCAGACACCCTGGTATCCAACCCTTGAGACTTTCCGCGATAAACATATACAGGCCATTGAAAATGTTGCAGAAGCAATTAGAAAATACAAGATATAGGCGCTTGATAATAAGTGTTGTATGTAATTAAGCTGATAAAATATGACCTTATTTACAACTTTAAATAATGATTAAATTTAAGATGAATAATATACTCCTTAAAATGAGATTTCTGAATCTTTCCAGGATAACAATCCTATTTGCTATTATTTCAAATATCGGATGTTCAAGCCATAAAACAGGATTAGAAGGTATTGCGACAAGAACCCGACAGGTAATTTTTGTGAGTAAATCCGACTCGGGATTGTCACTTCTTCCTGGGAAATCGCTGAATCTGACTTTTGATTTTGGAAGAAAAGAGTATCCTGTGAGGCAATCTCTAAGGGTAAAAGGTTTTTGTGTTTTGCCTGAACCTTTTTCACAAAGAGGAGAAGGTGTTTTCCGTGACTTTACTTTTCACATTGATGATTATCTCGATTCTGTAATTACATATAATGAAAAGTATTCACTGGTTTTTATGGGCAATGGAGAAAAACTTGAAAGAAATGCTTTTTACAGGCTCTCCGAAGATGAATTAAAACCTTTCAAAGGGAAAAAAGTTAAAGTTGAGATCCCTCTTAAAACCGATAAGCTGACTGTTCCTGAAAATGGATATCTGGAACTTGAAGTCCAGCTTTACAGGAAGAAGAGTGATCTTAATCCTGACGATATATACGATAATGCTGACCAGATAAAAATAATTAAGATCCCTGTAGATCATCCTGATTGGTTTGTTATGTCAGAATATATTGAAATCCCGGGAGATATTGCTTGTATTTTGTTCCGGCTTGGCAGCAAGGATATTTCAGGTCAATGTCATATAGGGACACCTTCCCTGAGCTATGCGGTACAATCGCTGAAACTACTTTCTTTTCAACCTTATAGAAAAGGTCAGAAAAACTGGATTGGCGAAAGTCTGTCAACAAAAGAGTATCCGGAATTTGAGTTCAGGTTGAATGGAAAGATTTTCTTTAACGGGAAAGTGTTTGACAGAGCTTCAAATGTCAGCGATTTTGAAGTAGAAATTCCTGAAACAGTCAGGGGTAAGGCAGACCTTCAGATCAGGTTGAAAGATGGTTTCCCTGCCCGTTATCCTTACTCAGTCAAAACAGTTGAACTGCTTGAAAGAAGCGCCCGCGATTTTGAAGTGGTGGCCATACCTGAATTTATACATGCAAAAACAAAATTTGCACTCCTGGTTGAAATTAACCGCCCGGGAACCAAACTAAGTATTAAAACCAGCAAAAATATATTTGCTGATGAAAATGAAAAACAATTCGACAAAACAGGACTTTACACGCTGACATTCACTGCTTCTGATGCGAGTCTGAATCAATTCATATCTCTTTCTGACGGAAAAAGAAACGCAAAATATGTGATCAGCCAGATTATAGCAAAAGATGATGACCATGTATATATCTCCTCAGGTGATGATATTTACATTGATAAAAATTTCAGAAAATTTTCGGATTACTTAGCCTGGTATATAAGTGAAGGAATAGGAAACGCATATTGCTGGCGGCCCTCGGAGCAGTGGAGCGATTCAAAAGTTGCCGATAAGGAGTTTTATACACGGGCGCTTCAGATTCTTAATGATTTGCAGATGCCATATTCATTAATGATCGAAGGCCGGACAATCACAGGACGACAAATAAATCCGGATGATAGTTGGATGAGAGGCCCTTTTTATATGGGACGTCAGGCACATGAAAACGACGGCGGTTACTATTACTGGGATCACTTTAAATGGGAATGGCTCCATTCTGATCTTTCAGCCAAATACAGGCCCCTTGGAGGAATTTTCGCAAAAAACAGGCCAATTCGTAACAAAAAAGGGATCTTCATTTTTTACGATAATTTCAAATTAAAAAATATGGAAGAGGGTCCGAAATACTTTATAGAGAACCTGAGCAGGGCAAAGGGAGAAAGTACAAGGCATACCGGTCCTTCAACTATGTTCCGGTACTTGTTTCAGGCCGGGTACAATTGGTTAGGTGCAGAACAGATGTATGGTCCCGATGAAGTTATTATGTCATCGCTCAGGGGAGCTTCGCGGGCTTATGGAAAGAAGGATTATGGAACACATCATGCAACACAGTGGGGGTCAGGGCCTATTGATACTCCCGAGCATGCCACCCGATTATTTCTTTCACTCGCAATAGCATATATCCATGGGGCAACACATATTAATACCGAAGAAGGTCTCTGGAATACCGAGCCTGGAATTGACCGTTTCAGCAAATCAGGACAGGAACATATTAAAGCCCAAAGTGATATGCTTAAATATATTCTGACACATGAAAGAAGAGGAACCCTGGTAACTCCTGTTGCCGTGTTTCAGGGCAGGAACGATGGGTGGAAATGTTTTGGACGCGACAATGTATGGGGTCAGAAAACCGATGAATGGAAATTCGGACCGGCAGAAGAGAGTTTTGACCTGCTTAATGTCTTTTATCCCGGGAACAAGCTGGAGCCTATCTATAAATATCCTACTCCAAAGTCCCCACAGGGGTGGTACTCCTCAACTCCATATGGCTTAATCGATCTTGTGCCTGTTGAAGCTTCCCTGGAAGTACTTGATAACTATAAATCGATTGCATTTCTGGGATGGAATACTTATTCGGATGAAGATTTTAAGAGATTAACAAGTTTTGTAAAAACAGGAAAAACTTTGTTGTTGACAGGAGCACAGCTGAATACAGAGCTGGTACATAACAAACCGGTAGTTTTTCCAAAAAATGACAATACATTGAAGGAACTTCTCGGAGAAAATTTTAAAACAGCCACCCATCCATATGAGAATAAAGTCGGGACAGGAAAAGTAATTTTCTTTCCTGTAAAAAAATATCCTGCAGATGCCTCAATTAAAGATCAGTACATTAAAGTACTTAAGGAAATAGGGGATAGCGCTATTGCAGGTGAATGCAGGAAAGGATGGATTGAAAATTCAGCGAACATTGAATTTGCTCCATGGGACTGGAAAGATAAAAATCACAGGACTATTTATCTTCTCAATATCGACTGGTGGAGTGATACTGTTGTTCATCGGGCAACACTTGCATTAGGGAACCAGCGTTTTCAAATTGATGTGCGACGGAATTTCCTGGAAACAGTTACAATTTCCGATGGAGTAGCTCTGATGCCGGGCAGCATGACTTCTGATATCCTGGGGATGGAAATAAAAGGGAAAAGATGTGCTTTTACTATCCAGACAACCGGTAAAGATCAGGTGAAAATTATTTCAGAAGATAAATCCGAAATAAAAATCATAAATATTGAAAAGCCCGGAATACATAAAATTGAAGTAGATTTATAAAAGAAAATCAGGAATTATTTCTGAGGTGAGCTACCTGATTTCTTAAATAGTAGAGATACATTAAAAATATGAAAAATTCATTTCTTGTGCATTCTTTTGCACTTTGTGCTTTATTTAGCCCGTTAATCCTGGCTCAAACGAATACTAAAGGTGTCGGTTCTGAACCTATCCTGGACTCTAAGATAAATGTAACTTCAGTCGTGAAAGAGAGCCCAATTAATTCTGCTTTTATCCCTGAAGAGGCTCAATGGAATATTGGCTGGCCCGGAAGGGTTTCACAATACGATCTTGTTTATCTGAGCCCTCCGGTTGATCCGATGCAGGGTATTCCCCTTGGAAACGGAGAAATGGGGGTCCTGTTCTGGTGCGATGATTCCAAAATTATAGCTGTTGTCAATAAAAGCGATTTATGGGATGACGCCCCTGTTGGTCCGTTTCAAAACTGGAGCCCGAAAGAGGAAGATTTCAGTACTACTCAACGGCATGCATGCCGGATTATTATTGATTTTAAGCTACCGGTATTTAATATCCTCTACCTCTCTGATTTTAAGGCACGCCTCAATCTGGCTGATGGTTCATTAATCATTGAATCAACAAGCAGCTTTGGAAAAGTAAGTCTGAAGGCATTTGTAGATCATAAAACCGGTATAGTGTTTTATGATTTGAGAAGTGATCTGAAAGAAGATATCCCGGTTGATGTTAATGTTGAAAGGTTTGGATCGCGGACTTTTTCTCACTGGTACAGTCAGATAAACAGGGATGCTTCTATAGGTTTATCGGGAACTGAAGCCGGGGCAGACAGCAACGGTGTTTATGTATCACAGAAGCTTTCATCCGGAACATTCGTTTCAGGAGGAAGAGTTATTCAAAGCAAGGGGTTAAAAGTGAAATATTCCCGTGAACATTCACGGTGTGCATTAATTCAACTTTCAGGAACCCGGCAAAAGGATGCTCAACTGGCTTTTTCTGTCACCTCTCCTGGTTCAGGAGATCAGATTTCAGAGGTGAAGAAAATACTCACTTCAGTTAATGAAAATGGGATTGAGACATTCCGTAAATCAAACGCAGAATCCTGGAAATCAATCTGGAACCGATCGTTTGTCGATTATGGAGATGATTACCTGACCAACCTCTGGTACCTTACCATGTATTATGCAAACTGTTCCCAGGGAGGGAAATATCCGGGTCGTTTCAATAATGGTTTATGGGGCTGGAGCAGCGATGTTCAGAACTGGAACTTCTATTTTCACTGGAACCAGCAACAGTTATGCTGGCCACTCAATGCGGCTGGTTTTCATGAACTGGTCAATCCGTACCTTGACTTCAGATTTAATTCTCTTCCACAGGCAAAAAAAGATGCAAAGGATATTTTTAATACCAAAGGTGCATATATATCAGACGTAACCGAGAGACGGGGATATAACTCTTCCGGTGAAATTGCAAATCATACGCCCATAGCCGAAATTGCACTTGATTTCTGGAGGCAGTACAGATATACCTGCGACAGAAAGTTTCTGGATGAAAAAGCACTTCCTTTTATTGTCGAAGCCGCCCGTTTTTTTGAGTCTCTTCTGGTAAAAGAAGCTGACGGTTTGTATCACGCAAAAAAAGGGACCGGTTATGAAGGATGGATCGAACTAAAGGATGGATTGACAGAGCTTGTTTATGCAAAAGCCTTATTCACAATGGCTTTGGATGCACTGAAAACAACAGGTACCAATTTGCCTGAAGCTGCCAGGTGGAAAGAAATAGCAGATCATCTGGCGCCTCTTCCTGTTATTAAAGCAGGTGATACTTCAATTAAATCTGAAGGTTCAGGGTATAAGCTGATGAAAGGTTTCTTTAAAGGAGAAGCTTCTCCAACTGATGAAATTATGGCTGCAGGATGGGGAATAAAAGAAAACAAATTTCTGACAGTATATTTTCCTGTTGATGACACTTTAAATCATGGGCTGAAACTCCTCGATGGTATATTCCCTTCAGTTCCTTCTTCCCCTGTATTTCCTTCCGGAGAAATCGGGTTGACACAAAAAGGAAGCGCTTTATTTGATCAGGCCAAAGCAACCACTCTTTTATATGGCCCGGAGATCACCGGGTGGGATCCTGTATCTGTTGTTATGGCTCGTTTAGGGATGGATAAAGAGCTCGCTATTGACCTGCAGCGTTTTCCGGGAAGGTGGCAGATCTATTGCAACGGATGGGGTCATTGGGGTTTGGAAGGTGAAGTAAATAAAGACGCAGAGTGGTTTTTCAGGACAAATAATGTTAAAGATATTTCTTCACCGGAAGGAGAGAAATTTCCACTTCCAATGTGGCCATTCCGCCACATGTCGATGGAAGCAATGTCGGTACTTGCAACTGCCATAAACGAATCGTTACTGCAAAGTTATGATGGCATTTTGCGTATTGCACCCGCTTTCCCAAAGAATAAAACAGGCAGGTTTACTCTTCATGCAGAGGGCGGTTTCATCGTATCTTCTGAAGTTAAATCAGGTGATATTCAATGGATTTGTATCAAAAGCCTTTATGGAAATCCATGCAAACTGGAACTTCCCTGGAAAAAAGCAAATATGACATCAGGTCTGAAAAAGGGAACTCAATTATCAGGTCCGCATGTTGTTGAATTTAAGACCAAAGCAAATGAGGTGATAATGATTCTGCCTGAGGGGAAAGATGTAAAAGCATGGTCTGTTGTTGGAGAGAATCCATCAGCTAATGAAAAAGTAAAATATCATTCTTCGGGGAAAACAAGGCTGGGTATTCCCAGAATGTTTTAGTTTTTATAATTACTAAAAAAATGGGAACTATGAAAAGGTTATATTATATTTTATCAGTGATTATCCTGCTGAGCTGCACCAGGGGGACCAATACACAGCAGGATTCAGCAAAGTCAACCAGTCAATCTGATAATAAATCAGAGAAGGCCTTCATTGCGTTTCGGATAGGTGTCCCTTTGTGGGCTTCTGAAAAACGCTATAATGAACTCCTGGATCTCTTTGACAAATATAAAGGGGTTACAGATGAAATTACTTTTTTCACTTCAGCGACTCATCCTCCTCTGCCACTAGATGTTATCAGACAAAGATCCAGAGTCTTGAAGGACCGGATGAACATGGCACGTAAACGCGGATATAAAACAGGCATTAATATCCTTTCTACGATAGGACATCACAATGAAAACCTCGATAACTCACTGAAGGGTGATTATACACGTATGACCAACATTGACGGGCAGATTTGTAATGGTTCTTTCTGTCCCAACGATGATAATATGCGGGAATATGTACGAAATATTTACCAGGCAACAGCTGAGGCAAATCCCGATTATATCTGGATCGATGATGATGTCCGTTTTGGACACATGCCAATTGGACTAGGCTGTTTTTGCGATAATTGCCTTAAGATTTTTAAAGAAGAAACCGGCATGTCATATACTCGTGAGAGTCTGAAAAAGGCGATGAACGAAGGTCCGGCAGAAGAAAAGATTAAGATCCGCGAAGCATGGCTCCAACATAACAGGAACACTATTTCAAAGTTGTTTCGTCTGATAGAAGCAACAGTACATAAGGTAAATCCTGTTTTGCCAATTGGTTTTATGACCGGTGACCGTTTTTTCGAAGGATATGATTTCGACACCTGGGCCGGAATTCTTGCGGGTCCTAATAAAATTGAAGTAAGGTGGCGCCCTGGTGGAGGATACTATAACGACATAAATACTAATGAATTAGCCGGAAAATCACATGATGTCGGAAGACAGGTTTCGGTACTGCCCCCGGAGGTAGTCAACATTCAGTCTGAGATTGAATGTTTCCCATACCAGCGGTTGAAAAAAGCTGCAAATATTGTAGCGCTCGAAGCATGTTCACATATTGCTGCCGGCTGTACCGGCGCCGCTTTTAATGTATTAACAATGTACGATGAACCACTCGATGAGTACGAGCCTCTTGTTGCTTTGTTAATGGAAAAACGACCCTTTTCTGACCTGCTGGCCTCTTCACTGGGGCGTTCCGGAATTTCAGGAGTTCATACTTACTGGAACAAAAACATCTATGTTACAGGAAATATAAACAATGGAAACTGGGTAAATTCGGGGTATCCACTCGCAAGTCATGAATTATACAACATAGGATTACCGGCCTGTTATTCAGGCAAGAACAGTAAAGTAACCATACTCGGGAAAGACAATGTTTATGCTATTTCAAAAGAAGAAGTAAAGAAACTACTCTCGGGTGGAGTATATATGGATGCTGAAGCATTGCAACAGTTGAATAGTATGGGATTTGGGGAACTGACCGGATTTGAAGTAGTTAATTCTGTGAATGTGGACAGGATAGAGAAATTTACTGATCATCCGCTGAACGGAAATTTTGTGGGACGCAATCGTGACAACAGACAGTCATTCTGGAATTCTCCCGCTTTCGGGCTTAAGAAAACAAACGATAATGCTCAGGTGCTCACGAGCCTGATTGATTACACCGGTCAGGAAGTTTTTTCATGTACAATGGGTGTTTTTGAAAATAAGCTTGGAGGACGTATTTGTGTGAGTGGTTATTATCCATGGACCTTTATGGAAAACCTCTCGAAAAGTGCGCAGATGAAATCGGTGTTCCGTTGGCTCTCAAAAGATTCACTACCTGGTTATATTGCTTCATTTCACAGAATAAACCTCTGGATTAGGGAACCCAAAAACGGACAAATTGCCCTGGCGTTTACCAATTCTTCTTTTGATCCGGCTAAAGATCTTATATTGATGTTAAGGACTGGTAATAAGAAGATTAAGGTTATTGATATGGGATGTAAGGAGACCATTATTATGTCTTTGGGAACGGATGGTCCTTATCAGAAATTTATTATTCCGTATGTCGATCCCTGGCAAATGAGACTGATAGTAAGTGAAAATTAAAGTTTTCTTAAATTATTAATATTAAAAGATGATGGAAATATTCAGAATAAAAATTACCTGTTTGATTGCCCTGGTTATGTTTTTTTATTGTAGCCAGACAAACAGTCAATCGACCTTAAGTTCCTCTCGTAAGGAAGTGAATACTGTACAATGGGTCAAAGAACATTTTGCACACGGCAAGGTTCCTCCCTTTTCGTTCGTTTATGGTGGAAAAAGTTCAGATAGTTTTATAAAAAGCTGGACTTATGCAGCAGAAAAGAAAAAATCGAACGATCCCAACATAGAAGAGTCTGTTTTTACTTATTCGGATAAACTGAGCGGACTGGTTGTAAAGTGCTTTGTAACCTGTTTCAGCGATTTTCATGCTGTTGAATGGGTACTGAAATTTTCCAACACTTCAGGAATCAACACCTCTTTGATCGAGAAAGCAGCTGTAATCGACTATTCTTTTGTTTCTGATGAAAAAGGGACTTTTATCCTCCATCATTCCATGGGAAGTAATGCGGAACGAACTGACTTTCATCCAATAGATGAGAATATGGTTGTTGGAAAGAGTATTTACATGACCCCGGTTGGAGGTCGGTCATCAGATAACACTGCTCTTCCGTTTTTCAATATTGAGACGCCGGGGAAACAGGGGATTGTAGTAGCTGTTGGATGGACCGGGAAATGGTATGCAGATGTCAGACAATCGGATGGGAAAACGGTTATGTTGAAATCGGGGATGGAAAAATTGAAGATTAAGCTCTATCCAAAAGAAGATATCCGTACCCCAAAAATATGTCTGCTTTTCTGGAAGGGAGAAGACAGAATGACCGGACATAACCAGTTCAGACAGTTTATTCTGGTCCATCATACACGTAAAATAAACGGGAAACATGTAGAATTGCCTTTCTCGGTTTTCCTGGCCCGCGAAGGACCTCCTCCTTGTAATGAACATACCTGTACAACAGAATCTTTTGCTGTTGCTATGATTTATCGTCATAATCAATTTAACATAGTTCCTGAAGTTTTCTGGCTTGATGCCGGCTGGTATTCATGTAAAGGAGTATGGTGGCAGGTTGGCAACTGGTCACCTAACAAAGAAAACTTCCCAAATGGGTTAAAACCTGTTACTGACGCTGCACACAAGGTTGGCGCTAAATTTCTTTTATGGCTTGAACCTGAGCGTGTCACAGAAGGTACTCAGTTTTCAGATAAAAACCCTGACTGGTTGCTTAGACTTCCTGGAAATCCCAATTCACTTTTTAACCTTGGTAATGTTGATGCACGGTTATGGATGACAGATTATATTTCCGATTTTCTTAAAAGAGAAGGAATTGATTATTACAGGCAGGATTTCAACTTCGATCCGATGCCATACTGGGAAGCAAATGACAAACCGGACCGGGTCGGGATTTCTGAAATAAGGCATATTGAAGGTTTATATGCTTACTGGGACAGCCTGTTAGTTCGCTTTCCAAATCTCTTAATTGATAATTGTGCCAGCGGAGGAAGGCGAATTGATCTTGAGACAGTATCAAGAAGTTCTCCTCTCTGGCGGACTGATTATCAGTATGGCGAGCCCAATGGCTCACAATGTCATATATACGGACTGAGTTTTTACCTTCCTATGCATGGGACCGGAAATTTTACTATTTCACCTTATCATTTCCGTTCAAATATGAGTACTTCGATGGTGATCAACTGGGATATAAACAGTAAAGAACATTCGCAGCCGGAACTTCAAAAATATTTTCAGGAATTTAAGCAATTACGCCCATATTATTATAGTGATTATTATCCCCTGACAGATACTTTAAATATGACAAAAGACAATGTCTGGTTAGCTTACCAGTTAAACAGACCAGACAAAGGCGATGGTATCATAATGGCTTTCCGGAGAAAAGATTGCAATGAAATATCCCTGCAGGTAAAATTACGCGGACTGGATGCAAAATTGAAGTATGAGCTAATTGATGAAGACTCTCAGACAAAAATAAACCTTTCAGGCGAAGAACTTATAAAAGGATACACGCTTACCCTGAAGGATAAGCCCGGGTCTGTTTTGATACGATACAGCAGGAAATAGAGGTGTTTTAAAATAAAAGTCAATATGTATTCAAAATATAAAAATAAGAAGAGCATTGTGCTTGAAAGTAGCAGAATCAGGGCAGAGTTTCTCCCTGACCCCGGAGGCAAAATGACTTCCTTTATCAATAAAGAAACCGGATACGAATATTTGGTGCAGCGTAAAAACAAAGTGTACCGCGATCAGCCTTTTGATGGTGTATTTGTTGATGGGGAATGCAGCGGATATGATGACATGTTCCCAACCATTGATACCTGCAATTATGAAGATGAACCCTGGGAAGGTATCAAAATGGCCGATCATGGAGAGGTCTGGTCATTACCCTGGAAATGTGCAGTTGACGACCTTTCGTTGCGCATGTCGGTTGAAGGAGTGCGGTTTCCCTATAAGCTTGAAAAGAATATTTTTTTCAAAAGCGAAAATTCAATACGATTAGACTATACCTTGACGAATTACAGTCCGTACGATTTTAAATTTCTATGGGCAGGGCATTTTATGATTAATATTGAAGAGGGTACAATAGTGAAAGTGCCTGATGATTGTAAGCAGGTTACTACTATTTTAACTAATGGGAATGGGAAATTCGGTGATATTCTCAACTGGCCTGATTTTACAGATAAAGATGGAAAGAGCTACAGGGCTGACATTTCCAGACCGAAAGAATCAAAGGGATTTGAAAAATACTATTTTAATAACAGGCTCAAAGATGGTTGGTGCCAGCTCGTATATCCCGATAATAAAAATATGTTGAAAGTGTCATTCCCTGTTAAAACTGTACCGTACCTCGGGATACTGATGAATGAGGGGGGCTGGGACGGACTGTATAATATTTTTATTGAACCGTGCACTGTTTGCTATGACAGACCCGATGTGGCAAAAAAATATGGACAGGTATGCATTGTTAAAGGATCAGGTGTCTATTCCTGGTACGTTGAAATAAATATCTGAACTGAAAGCTTAACAATGTCATGGAAAATAAAATTGAGTAAATGTTAAGAATGGGTAAAAAGTAATTAAAACAGAAACAAATGAAAGTTGATTTTAAAAATAAGGTAGTAATTATCACCGGAGCAACTTCCGGTATAGGACGTGGCATGGCGCTCCTGTTTGCTGACAATGGGGCAACTGTGGTGATAAACGGCATAGATGAGGAAGGCGGGAAGAAAGTTGTAGAAGAAATCAGGTCTGCAGGCGGAAGAGCAATTTTTTTTAAGGCCGACGTGGGCAATGCGGATGAAGCACAGGCATTGGCAGACAAGACAGTTGCTGAATTCGGCAAGATCGATGTCCTTATAAATAATGCCGGAATAAATATAGGGATGAAAGACCGGAAGCCAATTCATGAATTCCCGAATGATATGTGGAAAAAGATCCTGAATGTTGACCTCGACGGTGTGTACTATTGCAGCAAGGCAGTCCTTCAGAATATGACCAAAAACGGCTACGGAAAAATTATTAATATCAGTTCCATTGTCGGAGTGGTGCCATTGAGAAATCAATGTGCCTTCGCCGCCGCAAAAGCAGGAGTTATCCACCTGACAAAAGCGATGGCAATTGAATTGGCCCCGTTTGGAGTAAATGTGAATGT
>Ga0182021_10007712_pt1 | contig 12764 bp, 13 predicted proteins | sample 612E3MmetaG_FD_120493 | JGI IMG/M metagenome (GOLD analysis project Ga0182021, IMG submission 120493) | Permafrost microbial communities from Stordalen Mire, Sweden - 612E3M metaG (Illumina Assembly) | ecosystem: Environmental > Terrestrial > Soil > Wetlands > Permafrost | place: Sweden... | reverse complement strand
GTTCTTATCAGTGGAGGTGATCCTCTTACATTAAGCGATGAGACACTTGACTACATTCTTTCAAACATTAGGAGTATAGAACATGTTGAAATAATCCGGATTGGAACAAGGATTCCTGTGGTTCTTCCACAGCGGGTTACTGATGGTTTGATTAATGTACTTAAAAAATATCACCCTTTATTCATCAGTTTGCACTTTTCACACCCATCTGAAATTACTGATGAGTGTGCTAAAGCCTGTAACAAATTGGCAGATAGCGGGTTCCCCCTTGGAAGTCAGACAGTACTTCTTAAAGGTATTAACGATAATGTTCCTGTAATGAAGGAACTTATGCATAAATTACTGAAGATACGGGTAAGACCATATTATCTTTATCAATGTGATTTAATTCCAGGATCAGGGCATTTCAGAACTACTGTAAAGAAAGGTCTCGAAATAATTAAAGGACTAAGAGGCTTTACAAGTGGTTATGCCGTACCTACCTTTGTTGTTGACGCTCCAGGTGGAGGAGGAAAAATTCCTTTGCTTCCAAATTATGTCGTGGAACATAATGAGGAACATATAGTGATGCGTAATTACAAAGGGGTATTGTGCGAATACCCTGAAAAATAGAACTTATTCATGAAGATTGGCATAACTTATGATCTTAGGTCATGGTATACTGACCGTGGTTATTCTATGGATGACACTGCCGAGTTTGACAAGCAAGAAACAGTCGATGCTCTGGAGAGTTCTTTAAAAATTATGGGGTATGAAACTGACCCTGTAGGTAATGCTTTCCAGCTGATTGAAGCTCTTTCTGCAGGGAAACGATGGGATCTGGTTTTTAATATAGCAGAAGGTCTGTACGGCGATGGAAGAGAATCAGTTGTACCTGCTATTCTTGATCAATATAAAATACCTTATGTGTTCAGTGGTCCTGTAATAATGGGACTATCACTTAATAAGCATATCGCTAAGCTTGTGGTTGCTGCATCAGGAGTTCCTGTCAGTCCAGGTCTCCTGATAGCTGATTTGAAGGATCTAAATAATTGCACTCTTAAATATCCCCTATTTGTTAAACCGGTATCAGAGGGAACAGGTAAAGGTATTACTGCGAAGAGTCTTGTAAATACTAAGGAAGAACTCAAAAATATGGTTGAATGGATTCTTAAAGAATTTCATCAACCGGCTTTAGTTGAAGAATATTTGTCTGGCAGGGAATTTACAGTAGGAATAATTGGTTACGGAGAAGATGCTATGGCAATTGGTGGAATGGAAATAACATGTGCTGATAATCTGCCATATTCCCTTGAAGTTAAAGAGAATTATCAGAATTACTGTACCTACAAACCACTTGACGCAGAGATATCTGATGAATGCAAATCAGTCGCATTACGAGCATGGAAAGCACTTGATGCGGTTGATGCTGGAAGAGTTGATCTGAAAGCTGATCGTAATGGCAGGATATGTTTCATTGAGGCTAATCCACTTGCCGGACTAAACCCTGTTCATTCTGACCTGCCGATCTTATCGAGAATGTATGGCATTGATTACCAGACTTTAATGGAGATGATTATGAAAGCAGCAATACGAAGGATAAATGGTTAAGGATTGGTTGATGTTAATAAGTTAACTATGATGAAGAAATGTTGCATTATTTATAATGAACCGGGCGAAGGTGCTTTGGCCGATGAACTTGATGTTCTTGATCAGGTTGCTTATATTGAGAATCATCTGAAAGTGCTGGGTATCAGTGTGTACAGGAAGGGAATTACCGACAGGTTTATGGATGAGATAAAAGTTCTCGCAGCTGAAAAACCTGATTTTGTTTACAATCTCGTTGAGTCGATAAATAATAAAGGTGAACTTAGCTATTTCATTCCGGCTCTTTTGAATATGTTTTCGATTCCCTATTCAGGAAACCAGCTTGAAGCATTATTTATAACAAACAACAAGACTCTGGCAAGTAAAGCAATGAGAGAGGCAGGGATCAATAATCCGATTTCATACCTTCCTTCGCAATATAAACTTTTAAAACCCGGAAGAAAATACATAGTTAAGCCTATTTGGGAAGACGGTTCGCTTGGTATTACCAGCGATTCAGTATTTGAATGTAAACCAGGGTATGAAGAAAAGTTAAAGGAACTTGATGATGCTCACTGGTTTATTGAAGATTTTATTGATGGAAGAGAGTTCAATATAAGTGTGCTGGCTGCAAAAAATGGACCCGAAGTATTGCCCCCAGCTGAAATCGTTTTTGTTGATTTTGGTGAAACCAGACCAAAAATAGTTGATTTCAAAGCTAAATGGGAGGAAGATGCATTTGAATATACAAATACAGTTAGGGAATTTCCTAAGAATCTTAGCCCCAAATTAGAAAAAAGTCTTAAAGAAACAGCTATAGCATGCTGGCATTTGTTCGGATTAAATGGTTATGCCAGAATCGACTCAAGAATTGACAGCGACGAGAATGTTTATATTATTGAGATCAATGGCAATCCATGTATATCTCCTGATGGTGGATTCGTAGCAGCAACACGAGAAGCAGGATATCCATTTACAGATGTCTTGCAAAGAATTATTGATGACATAAAGCAATAGAAATATGGCAGTTGTATTAAGGGGTATCTTAGAACATGAGCGTAAAAGTATAGAGGATATACTAAGATCAACTGATTTTTTTTACGAATTTGAGATTGAAACAGCACTTGAAATTGCTGAGGACACATTATCAGAAGGTATCGAAAATAGCCGGTTCTCCTGGATGAAGGTAACTGATGAAAATGGTTTGGTTGGATTCGCAAATTACTCTAGAAATGCCTTTTCTACCCATTCATGGGATCTTTATTGGATAGCTGTTCATCAAAATTCAAGAAATAAAAAACTGGGAACTCTGTTGCTGCATGCAGTTGAAGATGATATAAGGAAAGCAGGAGGAAAAATACTTTGGGTTGAGACCTCCGGCAGACCACACTATAAACCGACTGAAGCCTTTTACCAGAGAAATGGATATACACTTTCAGCAAGTCTTAAAGATTTTTATGCCACTGGTGATCCCAAACAAATATATTCTAAAGTTCTGTAAAACAATAGGTTCATTTTTTCATTTTATAAATGAGAGGTTTAAGTACTTTACTGCTTTTGGTAATGTCCAATGCATTTATGACTTTTGCCTGGTACGGATATTTGAGGTTGAATCCTATTTAATCAGATTTGCATTATAGTATTCAGTTTTACCAGTTACCTCCTTTCCCAGCCATTCAGGTTTCTCAAACTGCTCCTCTTCAGATTCAAGTTCAATTTCAGCTATTATCAGACCTTCATTTTTATCATGAAAAACATCAACTTCATAAGTGTGTTTTCCTGACGGAATAAGATATCTTGTTTTTATTATTTTCCCGGGTAAACATAAATTCATCATTTCAACTGCATCGGTCAACGGGATTGGGAATTGCCACTCACTTCTGGCAATTAGCTTTCCCCCCATCCTGCTTTTTATTGTCATAAACGCCTTTTCGTCTGCAACCCTTATTCGTATAGTTTTATCAGGATCAATTGAAAGATAAGCCTGGGTGATCATTATCTTTTTGACAGCCAGGTGCATGAATTCAGCTTTTACAAGAAATTTGCGTTCTGTTTCGGTTGCCATTTTTTCTTATAAAGTTAATATAAAATCTAAAATTATATCTTTCATGCTTACAGTTCAAGTAAAGAATATGTATATGTATACTAAAATGTGGTTCTCAACCTTAACCTTTACTTTTTTTGTAATTTAGCGGTACATAGAAATTTAAAAAATACTTCTTCATGGATGTAAGAATAGAACCAACCTGGAAATCAAAACTTAAAGGAGAATTTGAAAAAGAGTACTTCATAAAACTAACTGAATTTGTTAAAGAAGAATATAAAGTTAGCACGATTTATCCTCCTGGGAGACTGATCTTTAACGCATTTAATCTCTGCCCCTTTGAAAAAGTAAAAGCCGTTATTATTGGTCAGGATCCTTATCATGGACCAGGACAGGCGCATGGATTGTGCTTTTCAGTCATGGATGGCGTTGACTTCCCTCCCAGCCTGATTAATATATTTAAAGAAATTGAAACAGACCTGGGTTTACGAAGACCAGTATCAGGAAATCTTGGCAGATGGGCAGAACAGGGAGTATTGCTCATGAATGCCACACTTACAGTAAGGGCACATCAGGCCGGATCGCATCAAAAAAGAGGATGGGAACAATTCACTGATAGTGCAATAACAGCACTTAATAATAATAAGAAAAATATTGTATTCTTCCTGTGGGGTGCTTATGCTCAGAAAAAAGGAGAATCAATTGACAAGACAAAACATCTGGTGCTGGAATCGGTTCACCCTTCTCCTTTATCGGCTTCAAGAGGATTTTTCGGGAACAAACACTTCAGCCGGTGTAATGATTATCTGAAAGGTAGCGGAATTGAACCTATTGATTGGAGTTAGAAATTTATTGTATGACTTTACAAAGTATAAAACCACGAGTAGTACTGCAGTAAGGTTTCTATAGGTTCTCCAACGCTTTTGCTATTGTTGTTATCAGGCTAGTATATTCTTCAAAACCAACTGATAATCTTATCATTCCAGGTTCCGGATATTTAGTCCCCCATACTGCTTCCACAGGCATCAGTATTGTGTGAGGATCACCTAATGTTGGAATAAGTTTTATTTTTTCCGATACAAGTTTTATAAATTTGTCTCTTCTGCTCCTCTTTTCATACCCGTCTTTCCCATCAAAATCAAATGTTATCATTGCTCCATATCCTTTACTTCTAAAAAGTTTTTCAGCAATACTATGAGTTATATGACTTTTTAGTCCAGGAAATAAAACATCTTTAATTATAGCAACATTTGTGAGATATTCGGCTAGTTTTGATGCATTATCGCACTGCCTGGAGAATCTCAATTCAAACGATTGTACCTGAGTCTGTAACCTGTAAGCATCATCAGGAGAAAGCATGTGGCCTACAAATTTTCTGTATTCAATAGCCAATTGCATAATCTTTTTATCATTTCCACAGATTACTCCAGCAGTGAGATTTCCATGACCCGAAAAATACTTTGTTGCACTGTGAATTACAATATCAGCGCCTTCATCCAATGGTTTATAGAGCCATGGTGTTGCAAATGTATTGTCAATAATAACTTTTGAGCCGTGCTTTTTTGCTATTCTGACTATTTCATTAACATCTGCAACAATAAGCATCGGATTTGATATCGATTCGATGTATACCAATTCAGGTTTAAGACCGGATAAAACCATTTCTAACTTCTGAAGATTATAGTTGCCGTCTTCCGGTGTGAAGTATTGGATGTCAAGACCTCTTCGTCCCTTGAGAACTGACTCAATAAATGAAATAGTCCCTCCGTAAATTTCTGCAAAAAACAGCCACGGTTTAATTTCTTTGCCTTTCTGAAAAGTTGAGAGTGTTGTATCAATAGCAGACATGCCCGATTGGGTAAGTAAAGCCCATTCACAACCTTCTATTTTCATAATCTCTTCTTCGGCTGAAACTACAGTGGGATTCCGGTAACGTGAGTAGATGTAATTATCTGGTTCTCTATCATGTTCTGATTCCTGTCTGAATGCTCCGGCTGTCGTAACCGAATCATAAAGATCGAAGCCGGTATCTCTGTAAACAGGCATTCGTGAACTATTAACCTCTTTTTTTTTCATCTCTTTCTGCATTTATTTGCTTATCGATGAGAATATTGATATTGAGTGGGCTAAAATCAAAATAAAATATCAGTCTGTCTAAAAATTCGCCTGTTAAAAATAGAAAAAATATAACAGGATCTGAATATGAAATCTTTGAAACGAGAGTAACTCCGGCTAACAACAGAAGTGCAATTCTAAGAAATCTTAAAGCAAAATACAATCCATTCTGTTTACCGGCAGACATTCTGTAAACTGAAGATACCATTTTAATTGTGGCGATAAAGAGAAAAGACAAAACAGCCCCGGAAAAGAATGATACAATTAACAGAGCGGTTATGAATGTTTGTCCACTGTTTAGAATCACTTGTTTTCTCCTGTCAGCGAAAATATACTCGCTGTCTATTACTATCAGAAGAATGAGACCAACAACAGATGCAATAACCAATAGAATTGGTAAACGGATTGCTACTGCAATCGTTGAAATTGCTGAATAAATGATGAACAGGCCAATCTCCCTTCTTAACATTGGACTTCTGAGATTCGTAACAGCTCTCCATGTCCTGAATTTTATTCCTACTTGAAAAAAAGAAAAAATTCCTGCAACTGTAATTATTAAAATATGAAGAGTTTTTCCCGGGAAATGACCATTAAAAAGCGATGAGATAATTATGGCTACTGAAATTGTTACTAAAAAGCTGAACATTAACAGGCTCCATTCCTGGTTCAGTTTTTTCTCATTCCTGATTGAAATTGAAGTTTCCGTGTCAAAGATATTTTCAGGGATTTCCTGTAACAGTTTGGAATTCTGTCTTACAGTAAATCTGAATGCAGGATTAAGGTTTTTATCTATACTGCACATAGGGAGACCAATATAAGAATTCTACCATTTATTTCAATGGGGCATCCAGTGAGCAGTGTCTTATTGTTAATTTTTTTGCATTATAATCCGAAATCCTGACTTCATAGGTAATCTTCGCCTGACCAATATAGGTCATTCCATTGTAATCGACAGTACCAGTGGAAAATAGCTGACCATTAACCAGTGCACTTATCTCAGCTTTTGGAAATGCTTTGTCGAATCGGACATATTCAGACACGCTTCCTGCATTAATATTTCCAAGTGTATCAATACCTCCGGAAGTGTTAACAATAACTCGTATAAAATTTGTATCAGAGACAGACACGTTTTGAACTCTGACATCTATTGGTCCTTCGGGTGAAAATTGAGTCTTTTTGCAGGCAACTATTGACAATATCAGAATCGAAACCATAAATAGCTTTTTCATAACCTCGAAGAATTATTATAATCTACACAATATGACCTGAAATATAAGAAATAAGTTGCAAACGGGTCATATAATATTAAGACTATTTATAGGGACCCATCCGACATTTCCGTCTGAAAGCCTTATTTTGAGCCACTCTCCTACTTCATCTTCAATTGATACTTTTGTTCCCTCATGCAAAACAAACAGATCTGTTCCGCTATTGTCGGGAGAACTCTTTCCACTTACCACTGGATTATAGATAATTGCCTTATGGCTATCATGAACCAATTGCTTATTTCTAAGTGCAAAAGCACAAGTTGAAAGAGTCAGAAGAAAAAGGAACAGAGCTAACCAAAATCCAATCACTTTATGACGATATCTTGAGGAATAAATATAAAGTGACAAAAACAGAAGACAAAAAATAAATGAGCTGAAACTAATTATAGCCCAGCTGTTGGTTGCCAACAAAAGAGAAACTAAATTATACCATTTTACAAAAAAGAGATCCGGGATTTCCTGAAATCTGTCAACAATGAGCGACCGTGCAATCTGAAGGTTGTAATTTATGTCTTCATCAGTGGGTTTGAGAAGATATGCGCGTTCGTAAAATAGAATAGCTCCGGGAATATTATTAAGTTTAAAACAGGCATTTCCTATATTGTAGTCGAGACTTGCTGAACGATAACCGGTATTATAGATATCTGTCCATAGCCGAAGTGCTTCTTTGTAACTTCCGGCATTAAAATAGGTGACCCCTTTAGTAAACTTTTCAGAAGTAGTTTCCTGTGAAAAAGTCTCACTGGATACTAGGGTAAAAAGAAGCAGAATAAGTAAGTATCTGGTTGTTGCGTTCATATTCTATCCTATTGAGTTTTCAACAGACTTAATAAATTGTGATGCTTCTGCATAAATAATTGCTGCCTCAGTTCCTGATTCAGAGGGTGAAAATCTTGCATATTCGCAGGTATCAAGAATTGCATTCAGACTTTTTATTTTTTCTTCAGATATCCCTTTTTCAGACAATGAATCTATCGCCTTATTTCGTGTAAGATCTGAAACAGGTATATTCAGTTTATCGCTCAGATATCCATATATTGCTTTAAGCATTTCTTCGTAAAACTTATCTATATTTTCCTCCTTCAGACAAACTGAAGCAGTACGAAGTCTTTTTACAGCTACTTTTCCGGCTTTACGGTTTTTCACAAGTGAGAGGTCCGAATTACGACGAATATGCTCTCGTCGTAAAAATAGAATAATAAGAAATGCCAAAAATACGAGGGCATAACCACTATAAAATGAATGTTTTAATAACAAAATATTATCAGTTCTGATCAGTTTTCCCGATGCCGATTTTATAAATCTTATGTCTTTACCTAAATATTTAACATCTTCCTTTGATACACCTCCATAAACTGTAATTCCGGGATTCTGCTCAGTTCCTCCCTTTTTGGCATGAAAATGGAACTCCCCTGTTGTAAGTTTTTCGTATTTTCCGGAGGAAATATTGAAATATGAATAAGTGATCGGGGGTATTGTAAAATCGCCATAATGCCTCGGAATAAGCAGAAAATCGAAACTCTTTTGTCCTGTTGTTCCATTGAGCCCATTCTTGACATCGTCAGTTATCTTTGGGTCATATATTTCAATATCGGGTGATAATTTAAGTACAGGTGTTGCCGCAATTTTAAGATTCCCATTACCTGAAATTACTACTTTGAAATTAACAGCATCATTTACATTTACCGAATCTTTATTTATTGAAGCCTTCAAATCAAGTTTTCCTACAATACCAGAAAAATCATCAGGCTGAATACCTGGCAATGGTTTCACCTTGATTTTAACTGTCTGACTTTCAATGGCTTTGGGTACATTTTGATACTGGGTGAAAAAGTCTCCGAAAAATGGATCAGACTGACTTGATTTTTGTTGAACAAGAACAGATATCTGAACCGGATTAATAGTTACCTCACCGGAAATCTGAGGAAAAAGAAGAAATTGTTGAATTACACCAGCCCCATAAATTGTACCGTTGATATTTTCCTGTTTTAAGGAAGTAAGAGGTGGTGTAACAAGGTCAGATTTCAGAAAACCATTAAATGTAGGATATTTTATTTCGTTTATTCCAGATATATTCACTTTAGTGTAAATCTTCACAGTTGCAACAATATACTCACCTATATAAACCTCTTTACGATTTAGCTGGACGTTTAAGAAAATATCTCCTCCGGAAGATTCAGCAATAGATTCATTGGCGTTATTGCTACCACCTGAAGGAACCTTTTGTTTCTGCGACGAATTGCCGATAACCTCAATAAACATTGTGTCGGAGGTAAAAGTTTTATTTTTAAGTGTAAACGTTGCTGGAGCAATTGAATACTTACCTTCCTTCCCGGCCTGAAGAAAATAGACATACGTGTAAGATGTCTGATGTGACATTTTCCCGTTTATTATCTGTGTACTGGAACTGTAGGATGTCTGTGGCCCCATTAACTTATAGAATCCGGTAAATGCCGGAGCTGAAAACTCGCCGCCACCTGAATTAACAGTGTACATAATATTGAATTGTTGACCGGTGGTAACGACTGCCGGATATTCAACTTTCAGAGAAACATCCTGACCTGCCAGTGAGAGAGATATTAGGAATCCTATCAGATATATTAATAATTTTTTCATTTTACATTAAATTCAGATTACCAGTTTTTTACGGTCCTGACTTTCGCTTTTGCAGCTTTTGCTAATTTTACTTTCTCCTGAACATTCTTTTCATCATTAGCCAAAGCATTTAACAGTCTTTGAGCATCATCTTTCGATATACTCTGTTCCTGAGGTTGCTGTTTTTGCTTCTGATCCTGATTACTATTTTTATCTTTCTGTTGGTCCTTATCCTTATTTTTATCTTTTTGGTCTTTGTCCTTATCTTTTTGATCCTTTTTCTGATCTTCTTTGTTTTTGTCCTTGTTCTGTTGTTGTTTTTGTTTTTGTTGTTCCTGCTGTTTAATTAACAAATCCTGTGCATAGGCAAGATTATATTTAGCCTCTTTATTATCAGGCCTGAGTTTTAGCGATTCTTTATATGAATCGATGCTTTCCTTCAATTTATTCGCCTTCAGAAATGAATTTCCCAGGTTATAAAATCCTGCCGCCTTTTTATTCCTGTTATCATTCAGATTTATATTTTCAATAAATTGTTTTCCTGCATCCTCGAACTTGTTTTGTTTATATAGAGCATCTCCAATATTAAAAACGGCATCAGGAGATTTTGTATTTTTATCGATGGCTTTGCGATATGAGACTTCCGAATCAGAGAATTTATTCTTTTCATATTCTCTGTTACCCTGTCTGATGTACTTCTTATCGGATTGTGCATTTATAGCAACAGTAAATATCAGGAATGCACAAATTAACAGGCAAATCCTTAATTCATGTTTTGATATTTTTTCTGTTCTGAACATCTCTTTTTCCAACTTTAACTATAAACCTTTGAACCTTAAACTTTAAACTTAAATAACCTGATATCAGCCAGTTTTCTGTTTTTTCTTTCCATAATAATAAAATCAAATAATAACAGAAAGATAACTATTGCAGCAAAAATCTGGAATTGATCGTTATATTCTGTGTAAACTGAACTTTCCAGTTCCTGCTTTTTCATTTTCTTTATATCACTGAAGACCTCATCCAGTCCAATATTTGAATTACTTGCTCTTACGTAATTTCCATTTGTACTTAGTGCAATTTTCTTAAGAATATCTTCATCAAGTTTTGATATTACTGTATTTCCTTCAACATCTTTAAGATAATCCCTTTTCCCGTTTACCATTATCGGAACCGGAACACCTTCGGTTGAGCCAATTCCTATAGTGTGAATTACAATTCCGGTTTTAGCGGCTTCTTCTGCACATGATACAGGGTCATCCTCATGGTTTTCCCCATCGGTAATAATAATCATAGCTTTGCTTTTTCCTTCACCAGGACTGAAAGATTTTGCGCCAAGATTTATAGCTGCCCCAATAGCTGTACCTTGTTTGGGTACCATATTTGGATTAATTGTTGATAAAAACATTTTTGCCGACACATAATCAGTTGTAATTGGTATTTGAGTATATGCATCTCCGGCAAAAACGACCAACCCTATTTTATCATTGTCGAGATTATCAACCAGCCTGGATATTGCTTGTTTTGCACGGGTAAGTCTGTCAGGTTGAATATCTTCGGCTAACATTGAGTTGCTTACATCGAGCGCAATTATTACTTCAACACCCTGTTTTTTAACATCTTCAATTTTCGATCCGAACTGAGGTCGTGCAAGCATGACTACCCCCGCAGAAAATGCAATAAGTTGCAATAAAAATTTTATCCATGGCCGTGATTTTGATGACTCAGGTACAAGGCGTCTTATAAGCATAATATCTCCTAATCGCTTCTGAGCCCTCTTCTTTCGTATTTCGTTGAAAATAAACAGAAGTATTAAAACCGGAAGCAGAAGCAACAAGTACAAATAATCGGGATTTGCAAATCTGAACAATTGCATATTATCTCCTCCGTTTAAATTAGGTTTCTTAATATTGTGTTTCTGGCAAATATTTCAAGTCCCAGCAGACAAATAGCAAAAAGAGCAATCGGATGATATTTTTCATCCTTTCTGCTGAATTGTCTGACATCAATTTTTGATTTTTCAAGTTTATCTATTTCATTGTAAACCTGAACAAGTTTATTATTGTCAGTTGCCCTGAAATATTTACCGCCTGTTTCCTGTGCAATTTCACGAAGAATTGCCTCATCAATTTCAACCTGCATATCCTGGTATTGCATTCCATAAGGAGTCTGCACAGGATACGGGGCCACTCCCTGAGTACCAACGCCAATTGTATAAACCCTTATGCCATAAGTTTTTGCTATCCCTGCTGCTGTTGCCGGAGCAATTTCTCCCCTGTTATTAACACCATCAGTAAGAAGAATAATGACTTTGCTTTTTGCTTCAGAATCTTTAATTCTGTTAACAGCAGTTGCCAGTCCCATTCCAATGGCTGTTCCATCTTCAATCATTCCACTCTGAATTTCCCGTAAAAGATTTACCAGCACAGCATGATCAGTTGTAAGTGGGCATTGTGTAAAACTCTCCCCACTGAAAACCACAAGTCCAATTCGGTCATAGGGTCTGCCAGAGATGAACTCGGTAGCAACATTTTTAGAAGCCTCTAGTCTGTCGGGCCTGAAATCGCGGGCAAGCATACTGCCTGAAATATCTAAAGCAAGTACTATATCAATGCCTTCTGTTGACATATTCTGAAATTTGTCAGTAGTTTGGGGCCGGGCAAGAACAAATATCAGAAGGGCAATAGCAAGAGTTCTGAATGCAAAAAGAACATGTCGGAGATAATGTCTGAAAGTTATTCCGGCTTCCTTAAATTGTCCGAGATCGGGCATCCTTAGTGAGGCTGTTGTTTTATGTTGCTTCAGAACATAAAATGCAATCATCGCAGGAATCACTGCAAGAAGGTAAAGAACTAGGGGTTCAGCGAATGTTATATTGTTCATTTTAGGCCCTCCCCTGATTTATCTTTAACATCGGTTGGTTCAGGAATCACTTTCTTTTCTTTTGTGGCAACCACAAAATCCCATGAACTTTGAAAATGCATTTCATTCTCTGTGGGTTCCGGATTATGTTTTGCGAACTTTACAAGATCAGCACCAGAAAGAATCCTCTTTAGCTGATTATAAGATTCGTCTTTTTTAAAGCCCGTCTTAACAAGTGCCTCAAGTGTTTCATAAGTAGTAAGCTCAAGCGAAAACACTTTGAACCTGTTCTCAAGATACTGACGCAAAATTTC
>Ga0182021_10007711_pt1 | contig 12766 bp, 14 predicted proteins | sample 612E3MmetaG_FD_120493 | JGI IMG/M metagenome (GOLD analysis project Ga0182021, IMG submission 120493) | Permafrost microbial communities from Stordalen Mire, Sweden - 612E3M metaG (Illumina Assembly) | ecosystem: Environmental > Terrestrial > Soil > Wetlands > Permafrost | place: Sweden... | reverse complement strand
GCGTCGCGGGCCAGCTTCACGAACTTGCCGGTCAGGTCGCGCACCTGCTCGGAGTAGAACGAGCCGAAGCTGTCGACCACGTACATGACGTCGACCGGGCTGGCGGCGACCATTTCCAGGGCGTCGAACAGGTCGCGCTCCTGGACGGTCGAGAGGGCCATCAGGTTGAACGTGGTCTGGTAGCCCTTGTCGTGGGCGTCCTTGATCATGTCCAGCGCGGTGGGCAACTGGTGGACATAGCAGGCGACGCGAATCACAGACAGAACGCTCTGATCGCGCGGCAGGATGTCCGTGTGGTAGTCGGTGCGCTCGGCGTCGGCCATGACGGACAGCTTGAGTTCCGTGGGATTCTCGCCGACGACCCGCCGAAGGTCATCCTCGATGCAGAACTTCCAGGGACCCGCGCTCGAATCCGGGAAGACCTTCCGATCAGCCTTGTAGCCGAGCTCGAGGATGTCGATGCCGGCGGCCACGGCCGTTTCGTACACGCGCTGCACGAACGGGTAGTCGAAGGCGTGGTCGTTGACCAGGCCGCCGTCGCGGATCGTGCAGTCGAGGACCTTCAACTCCGGCCGGAAGGTCACCCACGAGTCGATGTGTCGCGCGCCGGTGTCGCCGCTCTGGGCAGTCAAGTGGCCGCTCCTCTGTTGCTCGGCTGGAGTTGGATAGGAATCCCCGTGCACAAGCTACCGGGCGTCAGTGCTCGCAGTCAACGCCGGAACTCGGCGAAGCCGGCCGTGGAAGAGAACTGCTCCGGTCCCGGACCGGTCAGGGGTTGACCGAGCCGCCGCCCGCGGACGGCTGCGGCGCGATCGGAGCGGGCGTCGCACGCTTGGCATCGACCTGCGCCTGAAGCTTCCTCGGGTATGGCCGAAGGGCGTCCTTCTTGGCCTTGATCGCCTCGAAACCCTCGACCGCCTTACGCGCGCTCACCTGAGCCTTGGGGCGATTCGACTTCACCGCGTCGAGAGCATCCTGCAGCTCGCCCATGGAGTGCCCGTATTCGGCCGACAGCGGCGCCGCCTGGCGTGCGCAGTCGCCATACCCTCGGACCTTCGGAACGATCGCCGCGGCGGCAGCCGCAAATGCCATCAGCCCGGTCGCGACCTCGGCCCACAACGCGGATGCGGAGATGCTTCCCCAGATCGCCAGCCCGGTGACGGTGCTGATCAGTGCGGAGCCGATTGCGTACCTATCGCTGAGCGTCTGCATCCAGTCCGCGTAGAGCCCGATGTGGTTGCCCCAGAAATCGGCGCTTTGTATGCAGTCGTCGAGCCGGCTGGCGGAGATCATGGCAGCCCCCCGTTGCACGCGACCGGCCGATTCGGCCCTCCCGTCGGCGTCGGCCGATGCCGGCATTCTAGGCTCGCGCGACCGGTCGCGAAAGGGCCAGCTCCCCTGACGACGAGCTGGCCCGCCGCGCAATGGCTTCTACTGGAAGACCGGCTGCCAGGTCAGTCGGCCTCGCCAGTCCGGAAGTCCGAGCGCCCACGCGGCCAGGACCTGGTGGACCGCGCTCGGACCGGGCGCCGCCGCCTGATAGTGGCGGTTTCGGCCGCCATCGCGGTACTCGACGATCCAGCTGCCGTCGGGCCGGTGGAGTGTCTGGGCGTAGAAGTCGCCGTCGGGGGCGTCGAGCCGATCGATCACGAGGTACGGGTTGCCGGGGCCCAGCGCATAGACGAGATCGCGCAGCAGTCCGATCGATGGGTTCTCGAACGTCCGCCCGTCCGAGATCCTGGCCCGCAGGGGCCGCCGAAGCGATCCGGGCGCGCCGGGGCCTGGTGTCGTGGAGTTCATCCTCGTCTCCTATCGCATCTGGCGGTAGCACCGTGCCGGCTGAGGAACCGGTCGGTTGCTGCGGGGTCATCGAGCCAGATCTCTCGCCCGCTCTGGATAGGTCGCACCTGTGCGGTGCTGCGGCAACTCTACCCCCGATGCGTGACAGGTTGCCTGGCACGGCCTCTCCGCTCCGCGATGGCGGTCGTGGCGCCGGAGTGTGGTCGCTCAGCCAGGGGGGGCTGCCGCTCAGCCCGAGGACGTGCCGCTCAGCTCAAGACGCTCGGGCGCGATCGAAGCCTTTGAGGGCAGCGCGGACGGTCTCGACGGCCTCGATGCGGAGACGCGCCGTGGGCGTGCGATCGCCCGCCACGCCGAGGAACGCGGCATAGGCCATCGGCGCATCACCGCGGATCTCGGCAAACCGGCCGCGCAGGAGACCAACGGCCTCCACGGCGAGCGGATCAGCCGCCACCGGGCTGGCAGCCATCTCGCGACCGGCGCCCTCGGGCCCGTCGCGGTGGTTGGCGAGCGTCCACACGATGTCGTAGACGTCCCGGGCGTGATGCCGGTCGACGAACGTGAACATCTTCAGGACGATGAACGGCAGGAGGCCGGCTACCTGCACTCCGACATTGGCCGCCCCGCCGTGATCGAGCCGCTCGGCGCCGATCAAGACAAGCTTGCAGTCCAGGCTGACAAGACGCGACCCTCGGACGTTGAGTGCCTGGAAGCGGGGCTTCGATCGGGCGGCGGACCCCGATCGGGCCCCGGGCGCGAATTCACGGCCCGGCGGGACCGCTTCCGTGTCGACGATGAACTCGAGAATGAGGCTGGCTGCGTTTGCCTCCTTGCGCCATCGATATGCAGGGTCGGCGGCGAACGGCGCCTGTCGGAACCCGGCGTCCAGGAGGTTCCGCTCCAGCGTCGCGTACGAGTCCGGAGTCGGATAGTCGACCATGAGCACGACGGTCAGGTCCACATCTCGCGATCCGACGTATGCCTGAGCCCCCGCCCTGGAGGGACCGTAGAGGTAGCGCGGAACGAGGCCTCCCACCAGGAAGAGCCGCCGCCCCCAGAAGCCGGCGTCTCCGACGACCGTCACGAGCATCCGCTCGCACAGCTCGGTGACCGTCGCGTCGTAGTCCGTCGGCCCGGCCATCATCGGCACCAAGGATTCGAACGGCTCGGAAGCGGCCGACCAGACGCCCGTAGGTCACAGGCGCGGCTGGCTCGAACTCGGCGAGGGCTCAAGATCGACCCCAATCTTCGGCGTCCACCCGGCGCCACCACGCCGGAGCGCAGCGCGCCGGTCGCCGCCAGCCTACCGCGTCCGGCCCACCGAGTGATCGCGAATTCGTACGCGCGGCTGATGTGCCATCCTGAGCGCGAGCCGAAGACACGCGAGCCGAAGGCCGAACGCCCCGAGGCCAACGGCGGAGGCCGGAAGGAGAGCCATGTCGTCCGAGCTTGTTCGCTGGGGAATCCTCGGCCCCGGCGGAATAGCCAACAGGTTGCTGCAAGATGCCGGCCGAACGGCCAACTTCAAAGTCGTCGCGGCGGGCAGCCGCAGTCTCGCTCGGGCCACCGAATTCGCGTCGAGATTCGGCATCGCCCGGGCCTACGGCTCCTACGAGCAGCTGCTGGCCGATCCGGATGTCGACGCCGTCTACATCGGCGCCCCGAACTCGCTCCACCACCCGATGACGATGCTGGCCATCGCGGCCGGCAAGCACGTCCTGTGCGAGAAGCCGTACTCACGCCACCCGGCGCAGGTCGTCGAGGCGTTCGATGCGGCCGAAGCTGCGGGACTGCTGCTGATGGAGGCGTTCATGTGGCGCCACTCGCCACAGACACGCCGATTCGTCGAGCTGCTGCCTGAAGTGGGCGAGCTCCAATCGATCCGCGGCACGTTTAGCTTCGCGATGGCCGCCACTACCGACGTCCGGCTCGACCCGGCGCTGGACGGCGGATCGCTGATGGACGTGGGCTGCTACCCCATCAGCGGCTCGCGCCTGGTCGCCGGGGTTGAGCCGGTCCGTGTCTTCGGCGAGCAGGCCCTCGGGTCGTCGGGCGTGGATGTCCGCTTCTCGGGGATGCTGCGGTTCCCGTCCGGGCTGGTCGCGGAGATCGCGGCCGGCTTCACGTCGGTCGCCCGCTCTCTGGAAGTGGTCGGCAGCAAGGGCACGCTCCTCTCGCGCGACCCGTGGCAGGGCGAGCTCGGCGGCATCGAACTGAACGGCCGGCCGGAGCCCGTCGCCCCCGACGACGCATACCGCCTGGAGATGGAGAACCTCAGCGCCGCGATCCTCGGCGACGGCAAGCCTCTCCTGGGCCGGGCCGACGCACTGGGCCAGGCCCGCACCATCGACGCTCTCTTGCGGTCGGCGGCATCCGGCCAGGTAGTCTCGGTCGAGGGCTGACGCTCCCAGCCTCGTGGAATCTGATTGATTGGCGGCGCCCCTACGGCTCGGCCATGCGGGATCTACACGCCGCCGTTCGCGGACAGGGCTAGTGCGTTCTCGAACCGCCAGGAGCGGTCCTGATGCCCGGGTCGGCCTCGCTCGCGGGTGGCTGCCCCACTCGGACTCGAAGAACGTAGGGGTCCGCGCCGTCAATCGAGATCGAGAGGTTGTACCAACCGACCTCTTCGATCACGACCGGTCGAAGGTCGAGCGGGACGTTGACGATCGCGGGCTCGTCGGCTTCGAAGTCGCCGTCGGCACCGACCTGAAACCCACCAGCGATCGTTCCGACTTCCTTCTGAGACGGTCCGGTGATCCGCACCCCGAATTCGTGTCGGAACGGTCTTGCGGCGGGCTCCACCTCGACCTGGAGGGCGAGGAAGACGCCCATCTCCGCTGGAAACTCGCCTCGCCATAGCCTCGTGATCCCGGCCGAAACGACCGTCAGCAGGCCCTCACGAACCTCGGCGTAATCGCACAGGACGCCCGCGATGATTCGCATCGACTAGGCCGCCCGTCGCGTCGTCGTGGCCGGCCGCGCCGCCGCCCGATCACTCGCAAGCTCGGGCGACAGCGCGCCACAGACGACCTGCCGGTCAGTCGGCTCCGAGCGGATCGCCAAGCTCATGTTCATGCTCCGCATCGTAGCCCCTCGGAGAAGGTTTGGGGCAGTCTGTTCATGCTGCCTGATATGTCGTCGTCTCTACGACACACCATCGACGGCCGGGGGCAGATCCAGACCGAGTTGATGCAGCAGCGCGACACGAACCTCGCTACGGATGTCCGCGCTGGATACGTACTGGACTCTCCCGCCGATCTCGTATGCGGTTACCCGCGACAGGTCGATCGTGCGAACCTGGTGGCAACGGATGACTGCATCCTGGGTCTGCCCTGCCTCTCCCTGGGGGATCGCGACCTCCCCCGGGTACTTCGCGTCGCGCGCCGAGACGGGGCAGACCTGTGCCATGCCGGCTCTGTGGAAGGCCTCGTACGAGACGACGAGGGCTCGACGGGTCCCTGCCTGTTCATGCCCTTGAGCTGGATCGAAGTCGACCAGCACCATTGCCCAACGGAGCGCGCCGGTGGTCATGCAGGCCAGCCCTCACCATCGCGGAAGTCGTGCGCAATCCCGCTCATCTCCGCCTTGAACGACGGATCGTTGGCTGCGGCTTCCCAGACCGCTGCCTCCTCTCGCGCCCGTACCTCGAGGTAGAGACGTTCCACGGCCAGTTCCACGACTTCGTCCTGGCTCCGCGCGAACCCCGACAGGTCGGCGAGTTCCCGCACTCGATGGACCGTGGTGGGACTGAGGTTGTAGGTTCGCTTCGTCCTGGCAGACATGGCCGCAGTATCGACGTCCAGGACTGACGTGTCAATACGGCTTCCATCCTATGCGCCGGAGACACCTATACACAACACCCGTCGAACCCGGGGCCTGAGTAGGATCGAAGCCAGGCCACGGCTCGCCGCCCGCCGAATCGGCGGAAGTGAACTTTCAACGGGCCTTCTGTGTCTTACTGTCCGCAAATCCACGAGAGGGAGCCGAATCACGACATGACGAGCCAGATCAGGGCCGAGGGCGCTTCGCGAGAGACTGAGGCGACTCGTACTCCGGATGCCTTCGTCACCCTGGCGACGGCGCAGGCGCAACCGGCATATCGACTGGCGGGATTGATCCTGCGAGATGCCGTCGAAGCCCAGGACGCGACGCAGGAGGCGTTCCTGCGGGCCTGGCAGGCCTGGCCCAAGCTGCGCGAAGCCGAGCGTTTCGACCCCTGGTTCTCACAGATCCTGGTGAACGTGTGCCGGAATCGGTTGAGAAGTCGGCCGCCGGTGCGGTGGATGCCCATCGAAGACGATCGAGACGGCCCGACGGTCGCAGATCCCTTTCGAGCCGCGCTCGCTAGAGACGAGCTGGGGCGGCTCGTTGCCAGGTTGAGTCGAGACCATCAGATCGTGGTTGCCCTGCGGTTCTGGGCGGACTGGTCGCTGGCGGACATTGCCGCGAAGCTCGACATCCCGCTCGGGACCGTCAAGTCGCGACTTCACAACGCCCTTGGCGCGCTGCGCAAGGAGCTCGAGTCACAGCCGGAGGGTTCACAGAGATGAGCACGCAGCAACTCAGCGAGGACGAGATCGAACGGCGCCTTCGTTCCCTGAGTGCCGATCTGAATCCGGTCGCGCCCCGCGACATCTACGCCTACATACGCGCGCTGCCGGCGGAGCATCCCATCCGTGGTCGCAGTTGGGGGAGCTCGACGCATCGGGCGTTTGGGCGATCCGCCTCTGTGGCAGTGGTCTGTGCGTCGCTATTTCTGGTCGCGATCATCGCCCTGAGCCTGGTGCTCCGGTCGGCTGGTCCCTCCTCCGCACCGGGGGCGCCGGCCTCGGCTTCGCCTTCCGCCTCAGCCTCGGCCGAACCGTCGAGCACACCTCTGGCGGCTGCATCGGCCACACCGGGCGGCCCTTTCACACCGACAGGAGCCATGCCCGAGTATCGGCTTGGCTACACGGCCACGCTGCTCCTCGATGGCCGCGTGCTGATCGCCGGCGGCTTCGCCGACGGACCGGATCTGACCACGGCCGAGATCTACGATCCCGCGACCGGCGCCTTCAGCCCGACCGGCTCGATGACCATTGGCCGTGAGTACCCCACAGCCACCCTGTTGAAGGACGGCCGGGTGCTCATCGTCGGCGGCGACGGCGCGCCTATCGACACGGCGGAGCTATACGACCCGGCGACCGGGAAGTTCAGCCGGACGGGCTCGCCGACCGTGGGGCGGCGCTTCCACTCGGCCACCTTGCTGAAGGATGGCCGCGTGCTCATCGTCGGTGGCGGCGAGACCAGCACGGCCGAGCTCTACGACCCGGCGACCGGGAAGTTCAGCCGGACGGGCTCGATGGCAGGTATTCGCTACTTCCACACCGCAACATTGCTCGCGGACGGCCGCGTGCTCATCGTCGGTGGACGGACGGCGGGTCCCGGGGCCGGCCTGGAGAACGACGTTGCATCGGCCGAGCTCTACGACCCGGCAACCGGGAAGTTCAGATCGACCGGATCAATGGCGAGGCCGCGTGAAGGTCACACTGCCACTCTCCTCCCCGACGGCCGAGTGCTCGTAGCGGGCGGATTCAGCATAACCAGCGCGAACGGAGACACGCCCAGCTCGGCGGAGCTGTACGACCCGGCGACCGGCACCTTCAGTCCGACCGGATCGATGGCGACAGGCCGCATTGGCCACACCGCCACATTGCTGACGAACGGTCTCGTGCTCGTCGCGGGCGGACTCACTTCGGACAGCAAGCAGTCGATCGGCTGGGCGGAGCTGTACGACCCGGCAAGAGGCAGCTTCAGCCAGATCGGGAACCTGCTTCAGAAGTGCGGGGCCGTGTCCGCGAACCTGCTGGCCGACGGCCGGGTCCTGCTCCTCGGCAGCGACACCTGGGCCTCGGGGCCGCCTTCGGCGGAGCTGTACAACCCGTAGGTGAGCAGGGAGGCCGCGATCGGCCCCGCCAAGGGCAGACTCATCCAGTCAGGGGCTCGATCTGAGCGTGATCTGGGGGTTTGGCTGGCGAGGAAGGATTCGAACCTTCAATCCCCTGATCCAGAGTCCGCCTAAGTACCTCCGCGGTGCTCCGCTAGCCTCCGCCGAGCGTTCTAATTCACGAGGGAACGGCGTTCTAATTGCCGCCATCGTCCGGTGCCTTCCGCACCCTTCCGCTGTCGATAAGGCGTCAACTAAGGCGTCAAACCGGGGCCGGTTACATCCTACTGAGGGCCGCTCAACCGCGGCTTATCTGGTCAGATACCGAGCGCTTCGAGGGCCGACCAGCCGCCGGCGTCAACGGCTCGGAGCGCTTCGTCCGGGTCTATACCCAATTCGACGGCAACGCTGCGAACGTAGGCGCGGCGCTTGTCAAGCTGAGCGCGTATCCATGCCTCATCCGGCGCGGAGCGGACGGCCGGAATGCCTCGTCTTGCTTTTAGCAGATGCTGATGCTGGCCCATAATCCCGGCCAGGTCCCGATGGTGCCCGCGTCCAGGTCGGACGCCGAGGGCGAGGCGGGCGCGATTGCGACCGTCACGCTGTAGTCCGCTCGGAACGAAGCCTGATAGAACACTGCGGCCTTCAACGTCGCGCTCTTGCCCGGCGCAATCACCGGCCCCCGGAAGGCGATCCCGGGCCCGATCATCGTCGCGTCCTCTAGTCGGCCCTTGCCCGTAAGCATGAGCAGATCGGGGCCGAAGATGTCAGCGGGCTGGATGATCAACCACACGGGCCCGGCTGCGGCTTTCGTGTGGTTGACGACCGGCAAAGACAGGTCGATCTCCGCTCCCCAGATCGTGTGCCCCTGCCAATCGATCATCGATGTGAAGCACGCGCTCGTGGTGGACGAGAGGGCTCCGACCGTGGGCGGCGCCGGCGTGGGTTTCGGCGTTAGTGTCGGCTTGGGCGATGGGGTTCTGACCGACGGGACCGCCGCTGTTGGTGACCCGCCGGCGACGATTCGGGCGGGGGGTGTGGCCCCAGGCCCTCCCGCGTTTGAAAGACCAAGATAGCCGAGCACCACGATTGCGCCCACGGCGAGCAGCGCGAGTCGCTGACCCGTGTCGGATGCTCGGACTGGTGGCCGTGTAGCTTGCCAGCCCGCAGCCAGGGCCCCACAACGTGGGCACTGAGCCGTCCCCGGCATCGAATAGAGACCGCAATTCCAGCAGTTCATGGCATCGTCCCCGATCCCCCCTTCGTTCCGGGCTTCCTCTGGCAAGGGGCGCTAGGCATTCTGACATTGCCATCCCCGCTCCGATACTCTCGGATACGAATTCCGCCCGGAGGTACTTCAACTGCCGCGCCGAGATACCCCACCTAGCAGCGGTGCGGTCAACCGTCAGACCGGACGCGTGGGAGTCAGCAACGATCGCGGCGTCCCGAGCGGCCCGGGTGTCATCGCGCAACCGGGCCACAAGATCGGGCAGCATGTCTAGCCGGGTGCCGTAGGGGTTGACGGCTAGGACGGGCCTTCCGGTCACCGTCTCGGCCAAGATGACGGCCGGGAGGCGCCTACGGGCCATGCCGAGGCGGGTATCTAGCACGTGCTCGGCCTGCCGCTCCGTCCAGGGTCCACCATCGTTTCCGACCGCCAGGAATGCGCCGCGCCACAGGTCGCCCGGGTCGCCGGGCGGGACTCGCATCTCCGCGGCCAGGGCGTGCCAACGGTCGAGTAGAGCGGGCCGGGTGATAGGCGGGGCCGGTCGATGAGACATCGCGTCAGTTCCCGGCCGAGGCGGGATGTTGCGGCAAGATGAGAGGCGGAAGTCGGGAACCCGTACAGAATGAAAAACACCTTGAAAAGGCGGTCTCAGGGTGGGCTCGGGTACAAAATGGGCGGCAATCGGGACACGCACACCTACGGTGTGTGTGCCGTGTCCCGATTGGCATCGGGACACCTACCGGGACATTCGCCACGCTCAATCGGGACACGTTCGGGACGTGAAGCGGGACACTCTCGGGACACGTGCTCGGGGCCTGTCCCGATGGACCTATCGGGACATTCTCAGCGGTCATCGGGGCCGCTCCGCGAGGCGCCACACGACGCGTGGCGGCGTACCTTCCCGAGTCACCCATCCCTCGCGTCGCATTCGCGCGAGTGCTTTCTTCAGGCGTTCGAGGGTGCGGTCGCGGCGGTCCAACGTGGGCGGTTCGTCGTCATCCTCTAGCAGTTCGTCGGCCAGGTCCCCGGCCGATCGCGGGCCACCTACCAGGGCCGCTAGCAGTCGGTCGCGTGTGCTTTCCTCGTCATCCTCACGGGTGACGCCACACAGTCGGCCGGCTTCGTCATAGGCGAACGTCAGCAACAGGCCGGGCACGTGCCCGCGTTCGTTTCGTTTGCGCGGTCGCCACCGGACGCGGTGCCCTTCACCCTCGGCGCGGGCGCCGATCCACGTCAACCGCATGGCGGCGATCCATGCGAACGATCCGAACGGGTCACCCTCGGGGCTGCCCTTCGGCGTATGCCCGAATGACAGCGACGGGATGCCGAGCGCTTCGAGGGCCGACACGAATAGAAAGGGCGTCTGTGCATCGGAGCGCAGCCGATCCTCGCCGACCGCGCATGCCGGCAGGATGCTATCGACCAGCAGCAAGTCGGCGCCGCATGCTGAAAGCGACTTTCCCAGGACGGGGGCCGACTCCCACAATGGGCGCCCGGCGTACTTGGGTCCCAGGTCGGCAGGGGTGACGTATGCGACTCGCGACCGATCCACGCCGAGCCCGGCGCAACGGCGAGACCATTCGCGGGGCCGCGTCTCGGCGTCATAGATCGCCGGGCGCATCCCGAGGGCCTGACATTCTCGGATGATCCACGAGCCCGTCGTGCCCTTGCCGACCCCGGGCGCAGCGTAGGCGAGTGTCGGGCCTGTCGGTTCGAGCATGCCGAGGATGAGCGGAGCCGGCGGTGCGTCGTCAATATCGGCGAGGGTGCGGTATGTCGGCGTCGCGGGTTTGTCGGCCCCGACCAGCGGGGCGGTATCTATCAGGTCCCAGGGGTCGCCCGGGAAGTCGGCGTCGTCGTCATGCTCGCGAGCATCGGGCCATTCGATCCGGCGCACGCTTGCGGCTATGCCCACGAGCCCGGCCGCGACCCGCTCCATATGCTTCCGGCCCACGTCGTCACAGTCGGGCCATAGCACCACGTCCCGGCCGGTGAGGTCGGCCAGGGCCGCGCGGCCAGGCGTAGCCGCGGCGCCCGTAACGGTGCCGACCGCTGGCACTCCGGCGGTTATCAGGGCGTCGGCCGCTTTCTCGCCTTCGGTGATGACCACGACTGCGCGGCCGTTCAGGAGGTGGATTCCGTAGAGCGGAAGCTCGGCGATCGGTAGCCCGCCGAGCCCGGAGGTGCCGTCCGGCTGTCGCCATGTGAACCGCTTACCCTCGGCGGTGTCTATGCGCTCGTGGACCGCGACCAGCTCGCCCGCGGCGTCGCGTATCTCGTACCCGGTCATGGTCGGCCGCCGGTCGGGTAGCACTGAAAGCATCGCCAGCGGTCGCCTTGGCGGCGGTGCCAGGTCCGATGCTCGGAATATGCGGAGCACTTGACGGCGCCGGGGTCGGCCGCCTGCCATGCGGGGCGTTCCGTCGTTAGCGCGCCGAGAGGCGCGGTCAATGGTCGGCCGCCCATCGGGTCGGCTGTCACCTGCCGGCCTCGGCCTCCGCCATCCGACGGGCCACGAAAGCGGCTACCTCCGCCCGAGGTATGCGACGGGCTCGGCCGATGCGAACGGAGCGAAGCTCGCCCGCCCGTAGGAGTTCGTAGACCTTGGAGTGTCCCAGGCCGAGCAGTTCGCCCGCCTGCCTCACTCTTAGCAATTCGTCCGCCACGTTGTCCTGCCTTTCCTTGCTTCGGCGCTTGCGTCCGTTGGCGCCCGTGGCGTAGGATTACAACAGGCCGCGGCCTATTGTCTAGGCCAATGAGGCAGCGACTCGCACAACAGGAGGCAACCGTGCCGTTGAATTGGTCGGCCGAACCGCTAGGCGAAGGCGTCTTTGAGGTGACCGCCGAGACGGACGGCTACCACGTGGCAGTGAGGGTTGAGGCGGATACCGCAACGCGGCTAGAAATCGCGGCCTCCGGACCGCGGGGCCTTACCGCCGACCATCTCCGGGGCATCGACCTGGGCGGTGCGCTACGCGCGGCCCGGAGAAGGGCCGCGCCACCGAAGCCAGCGGGGGCGGATTGGCCCGTCGTTGACCGCGGCACGTTGTCCCGAGTGCAGCTGACGGCCGAGGAGAAGGTTGCCAGGATGGCTGCCGATTACGCGTCCTGGGTGTCGCAGTCGGGCACGCTCGGCGTCAATGGTGATCTTGGCGTGAATGAATGGCTGGCAGAGTTGCACGGTCTGAAGCCGTCGCAGGTGCGTGATCTGATCCATCGCGCCCGCACGTGCGGCTTGCTGAGCGACACGCATGCCGGCCGACCCGGGGGCGATCTGAACGCGGAAAGGTACATGGAGATCATGGGGCCGCTACTCGATGGCGGCCCCATGCGCGGAGTTCCGATCGAGACCTTGGATAGCGAGGCGAAGCCATGACTAGACGAGCCCGCGGAAGCGGAGCGCTCTACCAGCGTCCGGACGGCCGGTGGACGGCCCGCATCCACGATGCCACGGGGAAGCGGGTCGATCTGTACGCCGCGACCAAAAAGGAAGTCACGGCGAAGCTACGCGATGCCGAGCGCGCCATCGAAGCGGGCGCTCCGGTGCGCTCCGACCGCCTGAAGGTTGACGCATATCTTGACCTGTGGCTTAGCACCGTTGGCCCAACGCTCCGGCCCCGCACCTTGGAGAGCTACAGCGACGTGCTCCGCCTACACGTCCGCCCGACGCTCGGGCACGTGTCCATAGCCCGCCTAAGCGCGGCGCAGGTTCAGGCATGGGTGAACGACCAGGTAGCGGCCGGACGCTCGGCTCGGGGCGTCCAGTACGCGCACGCGATCCTCAGAACGGCGCTCGCCAAGGCGGAGCG
>Ga0182021_10007710_pt1 | contig 12766 bp, 10 predicted proteins | sample 612E3MmetaG_FD_120493 | JGI IMG/M metagenome (GOLD analysis project Ga0182021, IMG submission 120493) | Permafrost microbial communities from Stordalen Mire, Sweden - 612E3M metaG (Illumina Assembly) | ecosystem: Environmental > Terrestrial > Soil > Wetlands > Permafrost | place: Sweden... | reverse complement strand
TAATACTTATTCAATAATCACGAAGGATTGGGTAGTCGAATACGGTGTCCTTTGTATTCTAATGGAGTCTAATGAAAATACTTCTTTTAGTGCAATAGTTTCACCTGGAAAGTTTTCATGATTTAATTCATCAAAGCATAAAATACTTCCTTTTGTTAAATGTGGTTTTATAGCTTCTAAACAATCTTTTGTAGGTTTATACAAATTAAAATCAAAATATACAAATGAAATTATAGTTTCAGGATGGTCTTTAAGATATTCACAAATTTTTATTGATGCATCACCTTTTATTAACTCAAATTTTGTCATATGAGAAATTGGGTTCATTTGCTCTTGAAGAGACATCAATTTGGAAAGATGTTCTTCATAATTTTTTGTTACCGAGTATGATCCTTCTGCTATAATATTAGAAGTACCATCCTTTTCATTAACATTTTGAAATCCTTCAAATGTATCGAACCCTACTATTTTTCTATTATAATTATAAGGTTCGTAGATACCTCTCAATGTCTGCATGATAGTTAAATTTTTACCCCATCTAACTCCAAATTCAATAATTATCCCATGAACATCTAATATCTGTTTGTAAAGATAATCTAACACTAATATTTGTGTTAAATATTGTCTAGGAGTATACAAAAAAAAGTTTTCTAACAGTTCATCCTCCGGTATTGGTGACTCTTTAAGCATTTTAATTAAGTGTTTTTTAACATTTAATTCATCTTTATTACTATAAGAAATAGGCTTTATTTTTTCCATTAAAATCCCCCATATCATTTTGTTCTTTAAATATTAAGTCATAGTTGTGAATCTGATTTTCAAGAAATTTTTAGATCTGATCAGAATTTTTTTCAAGGAATTTATAATTAGAAATATCTGATAATACGCTTATTAAATATTTACACTTAGCCCTTTAGCATATACGCAATAGAATTAACATATTTATATCATCATAATATTATTTGTTGAATTTTTACTTTTTAATAATACTAATATGCTACTTCTTATATCAATTTTAGCATATATGTATATCATTTTTACTTAACTTACGATCCAAACACCAATTATTATCAGTTCTTAATATGGAGTTAAAGGAGTAATTGATAACTCATATTATGTAGAGAATCCGTAAGAAATGTTTTAATTCTAAAATTTATAGAAAAATTTAAATTTCTCGATTTATAATCAATATTTCTTTTTAATAATACTTATATCACTATTTATAATAAAATTAGTGTATATCTGGAAGGTCAAGTTTCCAGAACGGTTTAATATCCAGAAGTGGTGATCCATCCAGTGCATCAAGCCATTTTACAATGATTTATTTTTATTCATATCCACAAGCTCAATTAAACAGAATCCTATAGGATTAGGACGTACAGGTGCTCTTGTGGAAAATATTCCCCTTTTTTCTGTTTTACCATAGGGTATAACCTTTAATTTATCACGTTCTGCGCGGTCCTGCCAGTATAAGATGATTAAATATTTGTTTAGATCAAGACCATCTAATCCATCTAAAAATTCATCAAAAACTGTTATTGTACTTGTTTCTGTAGAATAACGACCCTGTCTGGGTGCATCATCTTTAGTCAAGTATTGTGAATTAATAACCCCTATGGGTATGAGTTCCATATCCATAATATCTCCACCATATATTTTTTATGAATTTTATTTATAACATGTGTAATAAATTTGATATTATAGGAGATCCTAGTGCAAATGCTAAAAATACAATTCCCATACCAATTTTAATTCTTTTAGAGACTATCCGAGTATTCTTTTTGGACTGATCCTTTAAAATTGATACAGCACATATCAGGAAGATTGCTATGGCAAATATGAGAATTATCAAATATAACACATTGAAAATACCTATTAAGTATAATGCAGGACTTGTTAAACTTGCAAGTATCATAAAAAATGCTGCTAGAATAGATGATGATTTCATTCCAAATTTTATTGGGAAGGTATTTGCTCCCTCCATACTATCGCCTTCAACATCTTCCATATCCTTTACAATTTCCCGTGCCATTGTCATTAAAAATGCGTAGAACCCTAAAAGTATAGATAAATAAACTGTTTGAAGTACAACTCCTGCAAAAACAAAACAAAGCCCTGTTAGAAATGCGATGCTAAGATTTCCAACTAAACATGATTTTTTAAGTTTATATGCATATAAAAACATTAAAATGGCACTTAAAACAACTATAATACCAGGGATTATTCCAATTAAAAGTGACATTATAGTAGCTATAATAAAAAGTATAGTTGCATAAATTGCAGCTACATTTAATGATATTCTTCCAGATGGTATTGGCCTTTCAGGCTTATTTATTGCATCAATCTTATGATCAACATAATCATTAATGACATTTCCGGCACCTGTGAATATAAAAACAATTATACATGCAACAGGCACATATAAATTGAAGATTCCACTTATAAGAGCCACAAGTAGTACTGCTATAACTCCCATAAGAGCATTGAAAGGTCTGAGTATTTCTAAATATGCATTCATTAATTACACCTTGAATATTTAAACATTTATTTTGATTTGTTGACCAACCATTTTATGATTATCCATTTTACTAGTAAATTCTAAAAAAAATATTATATTCTAATTGTAAGAAAATATTCATAGGAGAAAAATATGGCAAAAAATTATGTACCAGAATTATTAGCACCTGCAGGTTCTTTAGATGCATTAAAAGCTGCAGTTAATGCAGGGGCAGATGCTGTTTATATTTCTGGTAAGAAATTTGGTGCCAGAAAATATGCAACTAACTTTAATGAATCAGAAATTGAAGAAGGATTAGAATACGCTAAAATCCGAGGAGTTAAGGTATATGTCACTGTAAACACCTTGATAATTGATTCTCAGATATTATCTGTTGCAGAATATCTTATATGGCTCTATAAATCTGGTGTCGATGCCGTTATAATTCAAGACTTGGGAATCGCATGTCTATCAAAAGCTTTAGTTCCAGATCTGGATATGCATGCATCAACTCAGATGACAATTCATAATATTGCCGGAGTAAAATGGGCAGCTAAATTCGGTTTTAAAAGAGTTATTTTAGCCAGGGAACTTGGAATTTTCGAGGTAGAAGAAATCCTAAAAGAAACCGAAAATATTAAAATAGAAATATTTGCACATGGTGCACTATGCTACTCCTACTCAGGACAGTGCCTTTTGTCTTCATTTATAGGTGGAAGAAGTGGGAATAAAGGCATGTGTGCACAACCATGTCGTAAAAAATATACATTAATCGACGGGAAAGTAGACAAGTATGGAAGACCATCAGAACCCCATTCTATAGCTATCAACAACAAATATCTTCTAAGCACCAAAGATCTTGCAGTTTATGAAAATTTAGAAAATGTTGTAAATTCTAAGGTTAACTCTCTAAAAATTGAGGGCCGTATGAGGTCAGCTGACTATGTGGGAATAGTTGTAACGATCTATAGGAAAGCTTTAGACTCATTATCAAATGGCAAATGGAAACCTGATCCTGAGGATGTTTCTAAACTTATGTTAGCTTTTAATCGTGGTTTTACAGGAGGATATCTTACAGAATCAGAAAATAAATTAGTTATGAACCGTGAATCTCCAGGAAATCGTGGCCTCTACATTGGACAAGTACAATTCTTCTATGAAAAAACAAACACCATACGTGTAAAATTAGAAAATAAATTTAAAATAGATAAAGGAGATGGAATTGCTTTTTTATCACCTAAAAAATTGGATAAATCTAAAGAGTTTAAACAACATTCTAATGAACTATCTGAATCCTTTGGAATGGCTTTAGAAACTGCTCCAAAATATAAAGGAGAGAAAGTATTTTTAAATGTAGGACAAAAAGTGGAAGTTGGCTCCAAATTATATTTAACACGTTCCATATCACTGAATCATGAAGCTCGAGCCATAATAAAAAATACTGTCAAACCATCGATACCCATAGACATCATAATGAGTTGGGATGATGATCTTAAGGCCAATCTCCATGGAAAATTTATTGGATTTGACAATGTTAAACATGAGATATGCTTAAAATCAGATTATCAAATGGAAAAAGCGCTTAAAAAACCATTAACCACCAAACAAATCGAAAATCAACTACAAAAAACAGGGAAAACACCTTTTGTGCTTAGAGAAGTTACTATTAAATATTCTGGAGATCTATTTTCACCAATAAGTAAGTTAAACCAGTTCAGACGTGACTTCCTTGAAAAAGCTAATATTAAACTCTTAGAAACATTTAAACCCGCTGAATTCAAAGTTCAAGAAGCAGAAAGCCGATTCGAAAAAATAAAAAAACAAGCCACTGAAATAAAAAATAAAGAAAATTCGTTACCCCCACATAAAATTGGTCTTGCAGTATATGCAGATAGCATAGAAACTGTTAAAGGTAGTTTAGATGGCTGTGCTAAACGTGTTTATTATGAACCCGACCCATCTAAAAATTGTAAAAACATTTGCAATAAATGCTACCAAACCAATGAAGATTCAATTAAAAATGATCCCAACCAGATTGATAATATTTTATCACTATTAAAGACTGCAGAAGATTTGTGTAAGGAGAATAATGCAGAATTTATTTGGAAATGGCCACAAATAACCCACCAATATCAATTAAACAATTATTTCAAAATTTTAGAATCTCAACTAAATCATAAGATAATGGTTGATGGATTAGGTGCTGCTATTGGAATTAAAGAATTCGATCAGAACATAGTACTTTCAGGTTCTGCAGGACTTAATATTTGGAATAAAAATTCTGTTTTAACCCTTGCAAAATTCTTCGATACTTTAACTCCATCTGCAGAGCTTTCAAAGAACGAATTAAAGGGTGTTATTTCGAATTCAAGAATCCATGGTGTGGAAAATAGTTTTGAAATTGTTGTTCAGGGAAATGTAGATGCCATGATTTCAAAGGACTGTTTATTATCTGTAATACCTGGATCTAACAATGAAAATCTAACAAATCAATTCTGGGGAATTCAAGACGAAAAGAGACAGATTTTCCCGATTAAAATTGATTCAGAAGGAAATACACATGTTTTAAACTCGGTTGAGCTTTGTTTAATTGATTATCTTCCAATTATCTCCCAAATGGACATAGACAGTATTGTTTTGGATGTAAGAAATAAAACATATGATTATGCCAACGAGATGACTTCTATTTACAGTAAGGGACTCGAATATATTGAAAAAGAAACTAACTCCACAAAAAATATGAATCGGCTTAAATCAAAGGTTAAAAATATATCAACCGGCGGCATTACCACTGGAAATTTCTTAAAAGGTATCAAAGAAATATAGAACTTAAAAATAAACAAATTTTCTTTTTTAAAAAACATATCCCCTTGATTTTAAAGATATACGATCACTATAGTATCAACGAATAAGCGAGTCAATGTATTAATTTATAATTCTTATTATTTTTTTATCGTAGGAGTTTTAATAAGATAATATCATATAATAAACATAAAAATGGAATATCTGTATAGGAATAAAATAAAATTTAATAATAAATGGAATTTAATCGAACGGATAAAGGATTCCTGTAAAAATATTTGGGGTATTACATAAAATTTATAAAAAAAGTAAAATCTTTGTGGTGATACAATGAGAGTATTTAATCTCTTAAAAACCAGAATAGAAGAGATGGAAGAGAATGGTGACGTTGAAGGTCTGATCCATGCATTAAAGGATGATGCTGAAAATGTTCGTAAAGAAGCAATGAATGCTCTTGAAAGAATCGGAGATTCACGTGCAACTGAACCATTAATCGAACTACTACTAGATCTAGACATAACAATACAAGAAGAAGCAATCACGGCACTGGGAAGAATACAAGATAAAAGAGCGGTTCAACCACTTATACAAACCCTTAAAAATCAGCACATTGGAATTAGATGGAAAGCTGCAGAAGCTCTGGGAAGAATAGGAGATCCAAGAGCAACAGAAGCACTTATTCAAACACTACACGACCCAGATAAAACAATACAAGAAGAAGCTATAACAGCACTGGGAAGAATACAGGATAAAAGGGCAATTCAACCGCTTATCCAAAATCTTACCAATCTACATATGGGAATTCGATGCAGAGCAGCCGAAGCATTGGGAAAAATTGGAGATTCAAAGGCAACAGAAGCACTTATCCTATCACTACACGACCCAGATAATTCTGTAAAGGAAGAAGCTATAACAGCACTGGGAAGAATCACAGTAGATCCTTTAATTGAGGATTTAAGAAGCGAAGACCAAAACTTACGGGACAGTGCCATAATAGCTTTAAATCAATTAAAAGATTTAAAGAGCTTAGACTCGGTTAAAATATCTGAATCTCAAGATAAAGTATCTGAAGAAGATTTAATTGATAATAATGTAGATGAAAATAATTCCAACAATCAAGATTTGTTAAAAGACCTTGAAATTAAAAGTAAAGAACTAATTAAAAGTGGTTATCATATCTACATCGAAAAGTTTGTGAAAAATTCACGTTACAATTATATAGAAGGATTTAACAGGAAATCACGATATGATTATGAATTTCCAGATATCATGAAGCTTCGTGAGTTACTCCGCTATAGAAAGTTGGAATTTTCTGATGAAGAAATCTTGTGGCTTATACAGGAAGAAATTAAAACCCAAGAATACACAGAATTTAAAGACAAAATATTATCAAAAAACCCTGAAAACCTAACCGACTACATAGAAATTCTAATAAAAACCTATCCTGACTCACAAAGCCAAATAGAATACCTAAATAAACTTTTAAAAGAACAAAAAATAGCCCATCAACCATCTCTAAATAATGAAATAGAAAAAATTGAGAAAAAATTAGAAACACAAGAATTTGAGAATAAATTATTGGTTAAAGAAGCCCAGACACCCGATGAAAAGGATTCCCCATCAATACTTAAAGAGTTCAGGATTAAAGAACTGAAAGAGAGTAGAGATCTGCTCAGATCCACTGAAAAATATGTTTATATTGAAACTTTTGTCAGGAAATCCCGTTACAATTACGAATTTGGTGATATTCAAAAGTTCAGAGAGTTATTAGACTACAGAGAGATTGAATTTTCAGACGATGATTTACTCTGGTTAATACAAGAAGAAATTAAAGATCAAGAATACTCCGAGTTTAAAGAAGAAATATTATCACAAAATCCTAAAAACCTAACCAACTACATAGAAATTCTCATAAAAACCTGTCAAGACCCACAAAGTCAAATAGAACAACTAAAAAAGCTTCTAAAAGCACAGCACATGGGTTATAAACCCAATCTAAAACAGGAAATAGAAAAAATCAGAAAACAACTAGAGATCACAGAATTCGAAAATAAAATACTCAACAAAAATACTCCCAACAGAGGATTGTTACCAGTTGAAACTGAAGATCTTGACGATGCATATATCTCATTCAATATTGGGAATCTCTACTACGACCTTGGGAAACTTGAAAAAGCATTAACATATTATGATAAAGCATTATACATCTACCCTGACTTTATTGATGTTTGGAAGTATAGAGGACTCATATACTTCACATCTGGAAGATTACAAAAAGCTGCTGCTTGTTATAATCAAATATTGAGTTTGGATCCAAAATATCCTGAATTATGGGTAGATATAGGAATCATATTCTTTGAAATGGGAAAAATTAATGAAGCTAAAGCATGCTATGAAAAGGCAACAGAGATGAATCCTTGTTATAAGAGCGAAGATCTTGCAGTTAAAACATGCAAATTCCTTGAAAATAGACCATTATCATTACAGAAGTTAAAGTTTTATCTTGAACTTGCATCCTCTGCATCATGGGAATCATCTGATCCAACACCTCCCCTTTCAAGGATCATGCAAATCATAACCAAAAATTTCAAGGACTAAAAAAAATTAACATTCTTCTATTCTTTTATAAAGGGAGTCCTATCCAACTGAAAACCCCTACCATCTTTAAAGCAATATAAAACATCACAAGAATAAATATATATCTTAACTGTTTCTCAGGAAGTTTATGAGAAGCTTTTACACCTATTTGAGCCATTGGAACACTTATTATAGATAATACAGCAAATTGAATAAGATTAATATATCCTATTGAGAATGGTGGAAGTCCAGCTACATTGAATCCATTTGACGTATATGCAATTATTCCCCCCAATGATGTGAAGATAATAACAGCTGTTGATGTTCCAACAGCTCTGATCATACTAAATCCCATCAATATAACTAATATTGGGACCAAGACAACCCCACCACCAACACCCAAAAGTCCAGATAATAAACCTGTTATAAATCCTATTGCTATATAACTCAAGACTCCTTTTTTTGGTTCGCCACTTATCTCAGGATACTTAGCAATTAACATCCATATACCTGAAATAAGTACTAATATTCCAAAAATTATTTTTAAATAAATTCCTGGAGTGTTAGCTGCTACAGTACCACCTATGAGTGCAGCAACTAATCCAGAAATGCCCATCAATATCATTGGCCTGAATAAAACCGCACCTCTTCGTGCATGACCCAATGCTCCACTGATTGCTGTGGGTAAAATCACAGCCAAGCTAGTGCCAAATGCAACTCTAATAGCTGTTGTTGGATCAACACCTAATGATGTGAGTAGGAAAAATTGGATGGGCACCATAATAAAACCCCCACCCACACCCAAAAGTCCTGATGCAAATCCAACCAGAGCACCTGTAAGAAGTAACACAATTAAATATATTATAAAATCCATTGTTAACTCCAAATAATATCCTCTATAAATAATTCTTAATTTCAATTTCGAAAGCTTTAAAAATACTTGATCTTCTTTAAATTAAAGTTTTTCACAGGAATTATGGAATTCATAGGGAGAAATAATAATTGATAACTTTGGTTGGAAAATTATTTGACCAATTAAATAAAATGGAAATAACAATAAATCCAATAGATAATATAAATAATTAATAAAATCTTTTGCAATATTTGTAAAAAAAAATTAGTTTTAAATCAAAATAACTTCGGAATTAGTAAAAGAATTATTAGAACTTCTCATATGGACTCTAAAATCATTTATAACAAGGGTTAGATATTAACAATTAATAGATTGGTCAATGGACTTAAACAAAAATGGTGGTAGTTTGGATTTAAAGAAGATTAAGGGTATAGGGGAACGTCAAGCAGAGAAGATCATTTCAAGCTTTGGCGGTGAGAAAGAATTCTTAAAGGCAGTTCAAAATTACGAAGTAGATCGTATAACAAGTATTGAAGGGGTTAGTCAAAAAAAGGCTATCCACATAATAAATACCATTCTAGGCAATCCTAGCCAAGAATTTCTTAAAACTGATCAAGCGATACAGATATACAACGATATTATTGAGCGAATACTAGGCTTCGCCAATACTAAGTACTGTGAGAACAGGATACTCTTAATGAGTCCCCTTAAAAATGAAAAGAACATTATGGATAACATCGATTTTGTTATGAAAGCCAAGGATTCTGTTAGCCACCTACCATTAGATGATATCAAAACCCTACTCAAAAAAATAGATTCAATGGAAGAACCAAAACCCAACTACGATCCATCTACAACAATACTAGTTGAAACACAAGAAGACTACCATCAACTAATTGAAATGGGTTTAAACAGTTACTGCCCAATTATAACCGGTAATGAACTTGAAAATCCAGAAGACTTTGAATTGATTATATATATTTACAGTGAAGGATTATTAGAGTTTGAATCACAAAATATTGCCATGGTAAACAACTCTTCAGAGACTTATGAAATAGTTCCACAAGTTGTTCTCCAATATTACAAGAAAAATTATCAAATAATGGAAAATGCCCTAAAAATAAAAAAGATATTAAGACGTGAATCTGTTCTGGGGGATGTCATCGATATTCTCAATTCACTAGAATCTCTTGATCTAGATGAAACAATATTTGACGACACAGTAAAATCAGCCAAAATCCAGGCTGATTTAAAGCTTAAAGAAGCAATTGAAAAGATTGATCTCAAAGGTAATGAAGTATTAGATCTATTAAATGAAGGAATGCCTAAGAAGTTACAGAAAATATTTGACGAAGTTATAAAAAAAGCCAAAAACGAAGTGCGTGAAATCACTGGAGTTTCATTCGATCCATTCATTCAGAAATATCCTGTGGAAATAGATACTGCTGAAATTGAAAGAATTAAAAAACAGGAAATGGCAAAGAAATATGTTAACGCCTATGAAGAAAATGTTAAGGCCGCGAAAACCCTTTCAAATATGAAAAAAAAGGTTGAAGAAGAAATACATGAAATTCTTGTATTTGACTATGAATTTACACTCGGATGCTTTGCACATTACTACGATCTTAATCCACCAAAAATTGCAGATGGATTCAGTTTCCAAGGAGGACTTCACCTAAATTTAGCACTCGAGAATAATCCAGAGATACAACGGATTAATTATCGATTAGAATCCCCCCATAATGTTGTTCTTTTAACAGGAGCTAATAGTGGAGGAAAGACAACCCTCCTAGAAACCATTGCCCAAATATGTATCATGTCACAGATAGGACTTCCTGTATGTGCAACTAAAGCACGTGTAAAACTTGTTGATGAAGTTTATTTCTTCTCTAAAAAACGTTCACTTGATGCTGGAGCATTTGAATCATTCCTTAGAACATTTATGCCCATAGTTATCAGAGAAACAGATAAATTAATTTTATTAGATGAACTTGAAGCCATAACCGAACTTGAAGCAGCTGTAAAAATTATATCCAGTTTCATGGACTTCACAGGAGATTCTGATTCGTTGGCTGTGATAGTCACCCATATGGCTAGGGAAATTTTAAAATACACCGATGTACGTGTGGATGGAATAGAAGCAAAGGGTTTGGATGAAAATTATAATCTGATAGTTGATAGAACTCCCCGTATGGATTACTTTGCAAGGAGTACACCCGAACTGATACTCAGAAGGATGTATGAAACATCTGACAACAAGTTAAAGGATATTTACAGACAAGTATTAGAGAAGTTTTAAAATTATATAAAATCAGATATAAATTTATATGAAATGAAATAAATTATCAATTAATAAAAATTGAATTAAGTCTAGAATTATGAGGTATATCATGTTCCAGAAGATATTAATCCCAATAAACCCTTTAGAAGATCAAGACTTACTTGTTAAAACTGCATCCGATCTGGGAGTTGAACAGAATGCTATTGTGAGTTTTGTTTACTTTGGTGAAGATCAAAAAGCAATCACCAAACTTGAAGAACATGTTAAAAATTGCAGGCAGATGGGTTTAAAAGTTAAATATGAATCTATATGTTTCGATGGACAAGAAAAAGAAATTCCCAAAAAAATAGCGGAACTATCAAATGAATGTGACTTAATAATAATGGGCCATTTAAAATTTGATAAGATATATAGATTTGTTCATCAAAGCACAGCCGCTGATCTGATTAATCTTGTTTCCATACCTGTAATGGTAATACCCGACGAGGGAAATTGTAAATTCATACTCGATAAATATTGATCTTCAATATAATTTATTTTTCTTAGATAGATAATTTAAGCATAATACTGACTATTATTCTCAAAAATATTAAAATGCTATTTTAATATATTCATCAAATAGTAATTCTAGGGAAATATAAAATGACAATTTTAGGAATAGATCTAGCAGGCAAACAAGAAAATCCTAGTGGAATAGCTATTCTTGATGGAAATAAAATGAAATTATTTACTAGTTATTCTGATGATGAAATATTAGATTTAGTAGATGAAGTGAAACCACAGGTTATTGTAATTGATGCTCATTATCACTTCCAAAGGGTAGATGTTGTCTTGAGAAGGATTGCAAATGTGCAGTTGGAGGGCATTTTCGTCAAGCTGAAAGGGATATACGTCAATATGGACGAGTACTTCCCCTAACATTCAGGGGCATGAATATGTTAACACTGCGTGGTGTTAAACTCTCACTTGAAATTAAGGAAGTATACAATGTGTTAGAGTCACATCCTCATACAGCTTCAAAAATCTTGAAATTTAAGGATCCCTATTCTGCTTTGAACCAATATTTTAATATATCCCCTGAAGCAACTGAACATGAGTTAGATGGGGGAATATTGGCCTTGACAGGATTATTTTATTTAAAAAATTGTTATAATGAATTGGGTGATCCAGATGAGGGAACAATAGTTCTCCCAACAGATGAAAAATGTTTAGATATCTTATATGAATTTTTTAAATAATACAATCAAACATCGTCAAAAAAAATGGTTTTCCGAAAAACTATCAGATCTATTAAAAATGAAAAATTGATTATTATTTTTTAAAAAAAATAATCTATTTCAGAATTTTAATTCAGTAGTTTAACAGAATTTACTGATATGATCCAGTTTATTTGTAGTAAGTTATTTAGAAGAATATTAAATTTGTTTGGAAATAAGTTTAAATAAAATAGTAAATATAAGATGGTCGGCAGCGTCAAAGGGTTCCCATAGGCGCTAACCCACAGTACAACCAAAAACGCAGGAGGACTTTACTTCTGGGATCGAAACGAGTCCAGGTGTAACCCCACCGCTATGGCCGCCGCACCAATGATAAGTGTAAATTAATTGATTAATTTTTTTTGGATATATGATTGTATAAGAAGAATGGCCGGCAGCGTCAAAGGGTTCCCATAGGCGCTAACCCACAGTACAACCAAAAACGCAGGAGGACTTTACTTCTGGGATCGAAACGAGTCCAGGTGTAACCCCACCGCTAT
>Ga0182021_10007709_pt1 | contig 12768 bp, 11 predicted proteins | sample 612E3MmetaG_FD_120493 | JGI IMG/M metagenome (GOLD analysis project Ga0182021, IMG submission 120493) | Permafrost microbial communities from Stordalen Mire, Sweden - 612E3M metaG (Illumina Assembly) | ecosystem: Environmental > Terrestrial > Soil > Wetlands > Permafrost | place: Sweden... | reverse complement strand
CCCGAATATCTAATCTCGAAGCCATTTCTAGTGAGAGCAAAACCATTCTGACGCGCTTGCATTTATAGTGTCTGAACATTTACGCTCAGAGAAACGCGATAGTTCCTATGTAATAGTAAAGAAGCTGTATTTCACGGTAAATATTTTTAAAATATTTTTGCCGGTAATGTTTTTTTAATATTTCTGAAATATTCCTGTAACAATTCATCTGTAAAGTTAAGACATCCAGTCATAAAAAGGAGTACCGGATGCCGATTAACGCTGCTGATACCGCCTGGGTTCTTATTTCCACCGCGATGGTGATGTTAATGACCCCGGGCGTGGCCTTTTTCTACGGCGGCATGGTGCGCCGCAAAAATTATCTATCTACGCTGATGATGAGCTTTATTACACTCGGGCTGATTGGGTTGTTATGGGTGACGTACGGTTATTCACTTTGTTTCGGGGCAGACAAATGGGGAATTATCGGAGGGCTGAACTTCTTCGGGCTACAAGGAGTAGGGCAAACTCCTTCAACCGTTTACGCCAACACAATTCCGCAACTGGCTTTTGCGGCTTTTCAGATGATGTTTGCCGTGATCACCGTAGCCCTGATTACCGGCGCGGTGGTAGAAAGGATAAAATTCAGTTCGCTGCTGGTATTTTCCGCACTCTGGTTTACGCTGGTTTACTGCCCGGTGGCACATTGGGTTTGGGGCGCCGGCGGCTGGCTGAACAAAATGGGATTCCTGGACTTTGCAGGCGGCACCGTGGTACATATTACCGCCGGTGTTTCTGCCCTGGCGCTGGCAATTATTCTGGGGCCGCGTAAAGGATACCACGAGGGTGAAAGGATGGATCCGAGCAATATTCCGATGGTCCTATTGGGCGCCGGAATTTTATGGTTCGGCTGGTTCGGTTTTAATGCCGGCAGCGCACTCACTTCAGGCGGGCTGGCATCGAGCGCGTTTATGACCACTTACATTGCAGGCGCCGCCGGTGCGGTCACATGGATGATTCTCGGCTGGTGTTATCAGCGTCCTTCAGTTTTAGGCGTGGCGACAGGAGCGGTGGCCGGATTGGCCACCATTACCCCGGCCGCCGGTTACGTGCAGCCGATCATCGGTATACCAATCGGTATTGCCGCCTCATTGATTGGTTTTTATTGCATGGCATTCCGTTCAAAGAAGACACGTATCGATGAATCTCTAGACGTGTGGGCAGTACACGGTATGGGAGGCACTTTTGGGACGCTGGCGGCAGGTTTCTTCGCTTCGCTGGCGATCAATGCGGGGGGACGGAACGGGCTCTTTTACGGGCACAGCGCGCAAGTCTTGATCCAACTGGCAGGTATTGCCTCAGTCTGGGCTTTTGCCTTTGCGATGACCTGGGGACTTGGTAAATTAGTAGATATTACGATGGGTTTAAGAGTAAGCCCGACCGAAGAAAGCGTCGGATTGGACATCTCGCAGCACGGTGAGAGGGCCTATGGAGGCTGGATGAGATGAAAAAGATCGAAGCAATCATCCGGGAGGAAAAGCTTGAATCTGTAAAAAATCTGCTGGAGGCTTTAGGATATCACGGTATGACGATCACCGAAGTCAGCGGGCGCGGCAGGCAAAAAGGTATTCCTTTGAAATGGGGTTCCAAAGAATATAGACTGGATTTCCTGCCAAAATTAAAAATAGAAGTGGTGGTAATGGACGAAGATGTATCTCCGGCAGTGAATGCGATTGTCCGGGGAGCCAGGACCGGTGAAATGGGCGACGGTAAAATATTTATTATCCCCATCGAGGATGCGGTACGCGTGCGGACGGGCGATTCCGGTACCGCCGCTGTTTAATAAAGGAAAATTATCGAAAAATTCAGAACCAAGTTAATACAATATTAACAATCATGAAATCTCGTTGAAACATTAGCATCTTATACTCTAGTTAAACAGGTTAGAAAATAAAACAAAATAAAATACAAGGAGAAAAAATGGCACCAAGTTCTTCATCCGGTTATCAGGATGTCCTTAAGCTGGCAAAGGACAACAAATGTCAATTCATCGACCTTAAGTTCATCGACCTCCCGGGACAATGGCAGCACTATACACTGCCCATCAAAGAATTAGCGGATTTGTTCGAAGAAGGGAACGGCTTTGACGGCTCTTCCATCAGGGGTTTCCGCGCAATTCATGAGAGCGATATGCTCCTCTTTCCCGATGCGTCTACCGCAGTAGTCGACCCGGTACTGTCACCTTCGACACTGAGCCTGATCTGCGATGTCAAAGACCCGGTAGACGGCAAAGACTATGACCGCGACCCCCGTTACGTCGCCAGAAAAGCCGAAGCCTATCTTAAATCCACCGGCATTGCCGATACCAGTTTCTGGGGTCCGGAATTGGAATTCTTCATCTTTAATAGTATCGCATTCGATACCAACAGCCATTCCAGTTTTTACGAGATCGATTCTCAAGAAGGGATCTGGAATTCAGGCGACAATTCAGAACCGAATCTGGGATATAGACCGCGCCATAAAGAAGGTTATTTCCCGGTCCCGCCTACCGATCAAATGCATGACATCCGGACGGCAATGACCCTGAAAATGGTCGCAGCCGGAATTGATATCGAAAAGCATCACCATGAAGTTGCAACCGGCGGCCAGGTGGAATTCGGAATGCGTTTTGATACATTACTACGCCAGGCAGACAAAGTAATGATGTACAAATATGTTGCCAAGAATGTCGCTATCCAGAATGGTTTCACCGTTACATTCATGCCCAAACCTCTTTTCCAGGATAACGGTTCAGGGATGCATGTTCACCAGAGCTTGTGGAAAGGCGATACCAACAAATTCTTTGATGCCAAGGGTTACGGCATGGTCAGCCAACTTTGCAAGTATTACATCGGCGGCCTGCTCTACCACTCACCGTCTTTACTGGCATTATGCGCGCCGACCACTAACTCTTACCGCCGGCTGGTGCCGGGCTATGAAGCCCCCATCAACCTGGTCTACTCTCAACGCAACCGCAGCGCATCGATTCGTATCCCGCTTTATTCTAAGAGCGCAAAGAGCAAGCGTATTGAATACCGCTGTCCGGATGCCAGCTGTAATCCCTATCTAGCCTTCCCTGCGATGCTTTTAGCAGGATTGGACGGCATCAAGAACAAAATCGACCCGGGTACGCCAATCGATAAAGATATTTATGAACTGGAGCCGGAAGAGAAAGCCAAGATTAAATCTACCCCCGGCTCGCTCGGTGAGGTATTAGACGCCTTGAAGAAAGACCATGATTATCTACTGCAGGGTGATGTCTTTACCGAAGACCTGATCGAGACTTGGATTAACTACAAAAAGAAAAATGAAATGGATGCAATCGCCCTTCGGCCTCATCCTTACGAATTCCACCTCTACTACGATATCTAGAAAACAAACGATACAAATAAAAAGGGGCGTCCGCCTGAGGCGGACGCCCCTTTTTATTTGATAAATCCTAATCTCTAAACAAATCTACACATCAAAAGTTGAGTGGAATCAAAACTCAATGTAAGTCACCAAAATCGGGCGACTGAACGCTGATAACGATTACCGATGCGCTAAAAGGGTGATGATGATAACTAAACCGATGATAACGATAAAACCGAGGGCAATTAATCCTCCCAGCATCCAGATCTGGCGATTAGTAACCAAGCCTGCAACGCGCTCCTGTCCGCGGGGGAATTGCGAGATATCCAATTCCCGATAGTTCTGTAAATCGTGTAAAAATGCCGCCGCTGATTGGTACCTTTCCTTCGGATTTTTCCGGATAGACTTCATGATTATCGCTTCAACATTTAGCGGTATATCCGGATTGGACAAATGAGGAAGGGGCGGAGTCACGGTAAGATGCTGCTGCATCACTACCAGGGAGTTATCCCCGTAAAACGGAACCGAGCCGGTCTGCATTTCATAAAGCATAATGCCGAGAGCATAGAGATCGGTACGGGCATCGCCGCGTTTCCCCTGAATTTGTTCCGGAGACATATAATCGGGAGTACCCAAAACATCGGATAGATTTCTCCAGGTGACACGGCGCGCTCCTTGCAGGAGAGCAATGCCGAAATCGACAATATGTACTTTACCATGGAGGTCAATGAGCACGTTTTCCGGTTTTAAGTCACGGTGGAAAACGCCGTGATTGTGAAGATAATCCAGAGCTTCTGCCAGCTGGCGGGTGAAATCCAGCGATACTTCCTGTGATAATGGAACACGATCTTGTAAAATGGCACGCAGCGATTTTCCTTCGATATACTCCAGCGCCAGACAAGGACCGGTTCGGTTTTCACTAAAAGAAAGCGCCCGGGGAATCGCCGGATGTGCGAGTTTTTGACCTATTTTAAATTCGCGCAAAAAACGTTCATAAGTAGCCGGATCGCCGATTAACGCCGTAGACGGAAACTTGAGAGTTACAAAAGCCCCGTCAGAACCGCGGGCTTTATAGTTCTCACTGAGTCCTCCAGAACCTAGCGGCTCCAGTATTTCGTAACCGCAGACCACGGTACCCTTGTCAAACATCGGCAAATACCTCTATGTTATGCCCGTATTATCATCATTTGCAGAGAAATCATTCTATCTTTATCTGTTCAATAAATAGGGGACATTGACAACTGCAATATTGGGATGTTTCTTAAATGCCTCTGTCAGATGCTCTGCGGTACGGTTATGCAGGAACCGCTCCCACCAGTGAGCCGTGATAAATTCCGGCATGACAATGGTCATAAACCCACCGGGATGCTGATTATGCAGTACCTCAACATAATTTAATAGTGGACGCATGAATGAACGTAACGGGGATTCGACGATAACCAATTTCAAATCCGGGGCATAGGTTTGCATTTTTTGCCTGATTTTCTCCGCTCTTACCGGGTCAGTGGCAATATGTAAAACGGTAATATCTTTACAAATAGTGCGGGCGAAGGACATTGCTCTCAATGATGCGTAATTGACATCATCAATCGGCATCAGCACGAAATGATCGATTCGCTGTGGAGGTGTAGCCTCAAGCGGCATCAATCTCAATTGATCTGCCACCCGGTCATAATGGCGGTGGATAAGCAGGAATACCGGGATTATTGCCGGGATCAAAATAACGATTATCCAAGCTCCAAATGCGAACTTGGTGATCACTACAATTATCAGAATGCTTGTGGTTAGAACAGCGTCAATACCGTTAATCACAATGCTCGTTTTCCAGTTTTTACCCCTGGTTTTCCACCAGTGCACCACCATACCGGTGTCCGACATACTGAAGGCTAAAAATACTCCCACAGCATAGAGATGAATCAGACTGTCCACGTTGCCTCTAAAAGCGATAAGCAAAAGTGCAGAGACGGCGCCGAGGAATAAAATGCCGGAGGAAAACGCCAGGCGGTCGCCCCGGTTGGAAAATACATGCGGCATGAAATTATCACGCGCTAATATGGAAGACAAACGGGGAAAGTCGGCAAAAGCAGTGTTAGCGGCGACAACCAGGATCGCCATCGTTGCGATTTGAAAGATATAATAGAATGCGTTTTGCCCGAAGACGGCTAAAGCTACCTGAGAGACAATTGACTGATTACCCGGCACCAGGCCCATATGGTTGGAAAGGAAAGAGACCCCCACGAAAAACAAGGCCAGTAAACCGGCCATAAAGGTCAGGGTTATCGCGGCGTTCTTTGATTCTTGCGGTTTGAAAACCGGTACACCGTTAGAAATAGCTTCGGTACCGCTCATAGCCACAGCTCCCGCAGAAAACGCCCTCAATATCAGCCATAGTGTTATCGGTTGTGCCATTTGCAAAATAGGCGGGGGCGTTGCCGGTGTGAGCGTGTGTGTAAAAACCTTAATCATACCGATCAACAGCATTGCGGCAAAGCTGACAATGAACAGATAAGTGGGAATGGCGAAGATCGACCCGGATTCGCGGATACCGCGCAGGTTCCCCAGTGTAATCAGTCCGATAAAAATCAGACTCAACAAGACATTGAGGTTTAAGAACGAGGGGAAATTCGCTGTAAGGGCAGTGATATTAATACCAGCGGCAGCGAAGGCAGAGGTGACTGCAAACGAACCGGCGGCAATAGATACCGCCACTGTCATAACATAGTCAAGCAGTAAAGCTGCCGCCGCCACCAATCCCGCCATCTGTCCCAGATTCTGGCGGCTGACATTGTAAGACCCGCCGCCGTGGGGGTAAGCATATACGGTCTGGCGGTAAGAGAATGCTACCATGGACATTAACAAAGCAACTGCCAGAGCTGTCCACAAAGAAATATGTAAAGCGCCGTTACCGGCCGCCATTAAAATTACAAGTGAAGCCTCGGTGGCATAAGCACAGGACGAAATTGCATCCGAACCAAAGACCGCCAAAGCTTTAACTTTGGACAAACGCTCATGGATTTCGTCCTTGGAAAACAGCGGCGTGCCGATAAAAGTTGCTTTTAATTTCTGAATTCCGCGCTGTACGCTGTTTGCACCGGCGAAGGCTTCCGGTGTAGCCACCAGATGACCTTCCGTCTTGTGAAAAAGATGATGGTACTGTTCCCCATCCTCATCGGTTTCTTCGGGACCTTCGGGTATGTCCTGTTCGGCAAAACCATGATCACTTTCGTTTTTCGTGTCGTCTGTCATTTCGTGTTTTAACTCTTAAAATAGGACAAATGCTCAAATTCAGCTAAATGATGGGAATAATACAATTTTCATGAATTTATGTGATTTATATAAAATCCATGACAATAATTTCCACCTTAACAATAATACCATGTCCGTCCCGTTATTGAAAAAATAGAATTGTTTTAAGCCATTTAATTAGCCTAACCGACACGAAAAATAACGGCCGTCAAATTATCCGGAGCGCCGGCTTTTAAGACCATGCCCACCATTTGTTCCAGCGATTTTTCGATATTCTCATCTAATAAAGCATCCCGGATATCCAACGGGTCAAGTTCCGACCACAGGCCATCACTGCAAAGGATAAATGAATCTCCAAAATTAGTTTTCTCTTTGATCAAATCAACCCGGAGAAACGGAGACGAACCAACCGACCGTGTTAACTGATGTCTTCCCGGATGATTCGGGGCATCTTTTTTAGAAATTAAACGCAGCCTAAGCAGTTCAGCGGCTTGTGAGTGGTCTTTCGTTATTGTTACAATTTGTCCGTTACGTACGCGGTAAAGACGGCAATCGCCAACATGCCCGATTGCCAAAGTGTCCTTTTCCAGAGCAACAACAGTGGCCGTGGTTTGCATGTTTAGTAATTCAGGATGAGATTGCGAAGTACTAAAGACCTCCTGGTTGGCTCTCTCGATTGCTCTGACAACAAAGCGCTCCTTCCCTTTTCCGTTCCACTTTTCGAACTCGCTCTTTACAGTATCGACGGCTATTTCACTGGCGATACCGCCGCCGCGGTGGCCGCCCAGACCGTCCGCCACCGCAAAAAGATGGCGGTTTTCCTTTGAAAGCACGCAAAAAGCATCTTCATTATGCAAGCGCACCAACCCTCGATGGGTGACAGCGCGACACAAAACGGAATCCCCGACCGGGTTTTCCGTCCCGGTCGGGGGAATCAATAAAGGAATTCTTTCAACAGTAGTACTCATCAAATATTTACCTGTTTTTAATCAAGCGTATTTAAGTCTTCCGGAGTAAGCTGAGGTTTACTCTTAACAAGGATATCATGGCCTTGTTTACGGGTGTTAAGGACAAACCAGACGACACCGATCGCCAACCATACCAGAACCATCCCCAGAGCTAATATCGTGTCCCGCGAGGTGCTGCCGCCGGCCTTGAAACTCAGAACAACAATACCGGTCAACATCATCAGATTGGCGAGAAAACCCAGCGCCGGAATCACTTTATGTTTGAACAAATTGGCGCCCGGCCGGCTCCAGAAGGCAACGAGACAAACCAGATTAGTCAGCCCGTAAATCAGAAAGGTGCCGGTATTAGACGCCAGTGTAATCTGGGTGAGATTATCCACATTCAGCACACCGTAGGCGCCGAGGATCGCCGAGACCGTTACCAGAATCCAGATGCCCCACTGCGGTGTGGCAAAGCGGCCGTGCAGCAAACCGAAGATTGAAGGTAATTCTTTATCTTTACTCATGGCATAAGTGATACGGACACCGGTATTCAGACAAGCCAGGGTGGTACCGATGAGAGCCAGCACGACAGTGAAAGCCATTACCAGAACGAGAGCTAACCCCGTCCCGCCCAGCATTTTATCTCCGATCAGTCTTATCATATCGCCAATGGGCGCGCCTGAGACGCCGGCAGCGGCATATCCGGTGACAACAGTACCGCCGGCTGTGGTTGAAACCAACTGGGTGCTGACGAAATAATTGGCGGCGAAATATTCAAAAAGATAGGCAAATACACCCTGAATAACCAATGACAGGAGAATCGCACGCCGGATATCTTTTTTAGGATTGATCGCTTCAGAACCGAAAGCCGTCACCGATTCAAACCCTACCAATAACAGAATAGCAATCGTCGATTGGAATATCACATTGGTAAAATTATGCGGTAAAAGGATAGACGGCACAGACGCCGCATAAGTCAGACCGGGATGCGCTACCCGGTAAACTATGGCCAATATAGTAAATGCGATCAGTGAGACCAGTTGAATGGCGTTGATGGCGATAGAAGTAATGGTAGAACCGGTAACACCACGAAAGGCGATATACCCGTTAATAATAGAGAATAAAACAGCAGCCAGTATTTTTTCCCACATTACCAGATTAATACCGAACAGTCCGAAGATATAAACAATCAAAGTCGCCGAGAAAGCGACCATGATCCCCGGGTAGATCCAGTAATACAGGTGGGAAATCCAGCCGATGACGAACTTGGCAATACGGGCATATTGCCGGTGAGTGGCTTTCTCTTTTTCCAGCAGAGCTGCCTCGGCAAAATAATAGGATGAACCGCTGCCTGCTTTGGGATAAATATCGGAAAGTTCGGCGTAAGAAATAGCAGTGAGAAATGCCAAAACGAGGGCAGCGACCAGACCCGTCCACATTTCACCGGCAGTGGACACTGCCCCATTCATCTGGGCAGCCTGTAACTGGAACGTGGTCCAAAGAAAAGCTCCCGGAGCGATCAGCGCCATGGCGTTTACTGTGAGGGACGTGAGATTAAGGGTTCTTTTTATCCCTCCCGTTGACTGCGTGTTGCCGGATTTTGCGGTTGTTGGATTTACTTGCATTTGCCCCTCCTTTTCACAGTTCTAAATGTAAGATTTATGTCTGACTGTGCAGTAACTTATACTTTTAGTCTAGGGAGAAGATGTTTCCGGCAAGTTATCAACACATTACGGTATTGTTAATTCTGTATTACGGTGATGTTTCATCTTAATTCCTAAACTTGAAATCACGGACAAATACAACATATCAATTGAGGAAACTCAAAACCGGCAACTGCAATCCACTTCTGCTACCTTTAATTTGCAGATCATTGTGATAATATTGAGTTACATAAAAGAGGAGGTGTAATTATGAGACTAAGTGCGCGGAATATTTTGAAGGGGAAAGTTATTCAAATCAAAGCGGGCGCCGTCAACACCGAAGTCGTTTTAGAATTGCCGGGTGGTAACCAGATCGTGTCGATAATCACGAAAGAGTCAGCCGACAATCTGGGTCTGGCGGTCGGTAAATCAGCTTATGCCGTGATCAAGGCTTCCAGTGTCATGATTGCCGTAGATTGATTTTTGTAGTTTTTCGCTTCTAAAAAGAGACGAAGCGACTCACTGAATTAGAGTCGCTTCGTCTGCAAGTTTGTGGTTGAACGTGTCAGGTTATCGGTTTTTAACACCGGGATCCTATTGAGATTGAGCAGGGCATGATTCCATGCCTTGCATTTTTCCTCCAAAACCCGGCATCATTCCACCCCTCCCCATTCCAGGAAAACCGAATCCGCCGTTGGGCAGTTTGTCTACTGCGGATGGTCTCTGGTTCCACCATGATTGTATCTGGTTGGCCTCATCCTGGGTGATCTTACCATTGGTCACTGCATCGGCCAAGGATTTTGTTACAGCGTCTGATTTCAATTGCGTTTCCGCCTGGGTTAATGCATCCTGAAGCTGAGCTACGGTTATTGATTTTCCCGTTGCTGTATTCAGAGCCGCCACCACCCGGGTCAGAAAATCAGTATCGTTAATACCCACACCCCACATCGGCCCCATCATTTTTCCGGGGAATCCTAAGATACCTCTCAGGGCATCCGGATTGGCTAATGTCGGCTGGCTGTCCTGCCATGCCTTCAGGGTATCTTCCGTTGGGGCAGTCGGCCGCTTTGCCAACCATGCTTTAATGGCATCGGATTCCGCCTGGGTGATTGTCCCCTTGGTCACCGCGTTTGCCAGCGCCTGGTCGATCCTCTGATTCTGTGCTTGTGAATCGGCTTGTTTAATGGCATCCGTCAGTTGCTGTTCCGTGACACCCAGCGCAGTCGCCACCTTAGCAAATAATGGATTACTTTGTGCCGTAGTGGTTGTCGTCGGTGTTGTACCGGACGCGGCCATTACAATCGCCCCGCTGCCCAGGGATAATACCACCACACCCGCCGCCACCGCCAAAACGATCTTTAGTTTTGTTGACAAATAATTTCACCTCCTCCCTTATCGATTTAAGATACGAACTATCTTAGTTAATATCAGTGTAGCACCCGAACATGAATCCAACATTAATGAAGTATGAATTGAATACCGAATATTCAAGAATCAATAACCAATAGTCAAGAACGAAGAGGTAAAAAGCAGATGACGGTGCACAGTCGGTTATCAGCAAATAGCCGCATGAAGAATCTAGTTTTTCTTTCGCCTGCCCCAGAATACCATTAGCAACCCACCAAATACGAGTAAACCTCCTGCTCCGATGGCTGAAGCACTTAAGATTGAGAGATTCAACTTAATATAAGCAAACAAGCCGGCAAAAATACCAAGAATGACGGAAAACAGGAAAGAGACGAATACTCTAACAATATAAAAAACGTAAGCAGCGACTCTCATTTTCAAGTCACTAACATTATATGTTTTTATTTCATTTGCGGTTACGGCGAATTCCAGCAAACCCAATTCGGCGGTTAACAATTCTGCACCAAAACTTCTTTCGGTCGGATCGGTGGAAATCTCAGCTTCTACCCTGACTTTAGACGAACCGGCTTCAGACATTATGAAAACATTCATGGTACACGGCCAACGGGTGGGATTGAAACTAAAAAGGGTGCCGCTGATAGAACCCCGTTGATAATGAACCACGCCGTCGGAATCAGACCGTTGTCTGAAACCTGATTTACGATAGAAGGCTGCGACACGTTCGCGGGCGACGGTCTCGGATATTTGGGCGCTAAATATACGGAGGATCTTCATTTGCATGCATTATACATCTTTCCAGGAATAGCTTTCAGCCTTCAGCGGTCGGCTGTATGTTCATAATTTAGCCGTGATATACTATAAACTATCGAATCTTATAAGTACTAATATTTAACAGGTTTAGGGTATGGCGCGGGTTGCACAAGAAACCGTGCGGGATATTAAATATATGCAGATACTACGACCAACTGCTGACTTTTCTGGATTACACCTTTGCCCAGCATTTCATGAAACAAGAACATAGAGACATGATTTTAGTTGAGCAATTACCGGACAAACTGATAGATTAGTATATATGGAGTAAAGCCGTATGTCCGAGAATAATAATAGTTTAAAAATACCAAGAGTAAAAATATGCTGTATTGCTAGTGTTGAAGAAGCAAAATTAGCGATTAAGTATGGAGCTTCTGCTATCGGTCTTATTTCTGAAATGCCGAGCGGTCCCGGCTCGATTTCGGAAGGTTTAATTGAGGAAATTGCAGCCACAATTCCTCCCGGAGTTTCTTCTTTTCTTCTTACAAGCAAACAAGATGTTGATTCAATTATTGACCAACAGAAAAGGACTAAAGTAAATACAATACAACTTGTTGATAAATTGAACCAAGGTTCACATTCCGACCTTAAAAAAGCGCTCCCGGGGATTTCACTTGTTCAAGTAATTCATGTTTTGGGAGAAGAATCGATTCAGGAGGCAATACGTATTTCGGGTTCTGTCAATGGAATTCTTCTCGATACAGGTAATCCATCTTTGAAAATAAAAGAACTTGGTGGCACAGGAAGAGTTCACGATTGGGAGATAAGCAGGAGAATCGTGCAGATGATAAGAACGCCTGTGTTTCTTGCCGGTGGATTGAAAGCGGAGAATGTAGTTGATGCGGTTAACACAGTGCATCCGTTTGGGTTGGATCTTTGTAACGGAGTGAGAACTAAGGGAAAATTAGATGAAGAAAAGCTTTCAAGTTTTTTCAGTAATCTTAAAAAGATAAACTAAATAATCGCTTTTAGACACTTTCATCTCAAAATGATACACTTCCCCATCAGCGGTCAGCTTTCTTTTTCCTGAGCCGTGATATACTATAAACTATCGAATCTTATAAGTACTAATATTTAACAGGTTTATGGTATGAGCATCAAACGGATTTGTGTTTACTGCGGTTCCACGCCGGGAATAAAACCGGAATATCTACAGGCAGCTAAGGTTTTAGGACAGCTTCTCGTCAAAAATAACATTGAACTGGTCTACGGCGGCGCGGATGTGGGCTTGATGGGAGAGGTAGCAGATTCAGTGCTTAGCGGCGGCGGGACAGCTATCGGCATTATCCCGAAATCATTTGCCAATAAGGTTTCTCATCAGGGCTTAACCAAATTACACGTTGTTGATTCGATGCATGAAAGAAAACAAATGATATTCGATT